>Ga0114129_10010519_pt1 | contig 13197 bp, 11 predicted proteins | sample RhiMetdeltSRZDD1_FD_80071 | JGI IMG/M metagenome (GOLD analysis project Ga0114129, IMG submission 80071) | Populus rhizosphere microbial communities from Tennessee, USA - Rhizosphere MetaG P. deltoides SRZDD1 (version 2) (version 2) | ecosystem: Host-associated > Plants > Roots > Rhizosphere >...
CAAGGGCAGCGTGATCGTCGAGACGCGCTTCGAAGGCGCAGCGCCCGCCAATCCGCTGGCGGCCGGGATTCATGGCGATGCCGATGCCCGCACGGTCGGCGTGCAGCAGGACGCCGACGGGAAGACCCTCTGGACCGCGGAGCTGACGCGCAGCGGCGGCCGGCGCACCGTGTTCCGCTTCGCGCTCGATCGGCCTGGCTTGCGTGCCGTGGCGCGAATCCGGTCCGGCGTCGCCTCCTCGATCACTCTGTGCAGCCTGCCGCCCACACCGCTGTTCCGCGACTCCGGCAGCGTGGACTTCATCAGGCCGAACTTCGAGAACGAGTCGTACTTCGGAGCAGGATGGAGCGGCGTCGAGCTCGCCGGGACGGGACGCGTGCGCCTCGGGAGCACGCGAGCCACGATGCTGGTTCCACTGGAGGGTGGCCGCTCCTACCGCGTCGCGTTCGATCTGACCGCTCCCCCGAACAGCCGGACCACGATCGAGCTGAACGGCGCCGCGGTCGGGACCTGCGCCGCAGCCGAGGTCATGTCGTGCTCGGTCGACCTGCGCCCATCGCAGACCGCCGGTCCGGTCAGCGCGCTGACACTCGTCACCCTCAACGCCGACGGCACGCCGATCCGCCCGCGCACGGTCATTTTCCGCGGCGCGAGGATCGAACGGCAGTGAACACGTGCTACGTGCTACGTGCTGCGTGCTGCGTGCTACGTGCGGCGGACCAGCGGACCAGCGGAACTAGCGGACCAGCGGACTAGCGGTTAATGACCACCTTCAGATCCCGATTCGCGATCGCCGCATTGCCCCGCGCGTCGCGCGCGATGACTCTCAGGACGTAGGGGCCGGGCTGCAGACTGGTGGTGTCCCAGAATCCCTCCGTGGCGGCGCCGCCTCGGAACGAGTTGGTGACGATGTAGAGGAAGCGGGTGCGGCGGCCGCGGTAGAACGGGATGCCGCTGCCGGGGGCAAAGACGAGGGCGGCGGCGTCGGCCTGGGAGGTCAGGCGATCGAACACGATCGTTTCACGCGGCTTCTCGAATCCAGGCGCAGGCTCGCCGTTCGGCATCAGCACTTGATAGCCGAGCGCGTAGAGTCCGAGGCGGCGGCTTGGACGGTTGCCGTCCGCCTGGTCCCAGGCGTCGACGACGATGCGGAGACGGCCGGAGAGCGCTGGAGGTCCGCGCCGGGGCAGCGGGATCGGCTGCCAGAGCTCGTCATACAGCGTGATGCCGCGGCGGGCAATCGTGGGCGGAATTGAATCTTCGAAGCTGGTCAATCGCAGATCGAGCGGATTCACCTCTTCACCAGGCCAGCCGACGTTGACGTGAACGTGGTTGAACTGATTCACGGTCGCGATCACGTCGCCGGCCGCGAATCGTGTTCCCCGGCGGACGCGGACGCGGGCGAGCCTGCCGTCCGCATCGTAGACAGGGACGAACCCGGCGTGTTCCACGATCTCGCCGCTCCGCGTCCGGCCCGCCCGGACGTGCACGTAGGCGATCGGCCCGATGCGCAGGGACTCGTTCAGCGTGCCGAAGTCGAAGGTCGCGACCGGGCTGATGACAGTGCCGTCGCGCAGTGCCCGCACCGGCGTGCCCTCGTCGACACGAACGTCGACTCCGGCATGAAAGCGGCCCGCGCCCTCGGCGCCGCGCGCCTCGCCCATCGTCCCGGCGACCTCGTGCGGCCCTTCCATCGGCGTCACCGGCCAGAGCAGCGGTGTCCGGGCGAACGCGTCACGATCGAACGACGGATGGATCAGGGGCGAACCGGGCAGCAGCGGTAGCCGCGAAGGCGCGGCGACCGTCCGGACGATCGCGTTGCCGGCATCCGCCGCGAGCAGACGGCCTTCGCCCGCGAGCGCGATGCCCGCGATCCGCCTGAATCGCGCATCCCGTCCGGCGCCGTCGCGGAATCCCGGGAACGAGCCGGCAAGGATCCGCGCCGGTTTGTCCCCGTCGATCTCGACGATCCGTCCGCGCTCGTCGCCGATATAGATTCGGCCTGAGAGGCCCGACGCGATGCTGACCGGGCGCATGATCGCGCCTTCGACATCACGGATCAGAGTCGAGACGCTGCCGAAGCGGTCGATGCGGCGGATCGCGCCGTTGCCCGTGTCCGCGACCAGGATGTGCCCCTCGCCGTCGATCGCGACGCCGCATGGTGTATCGAAGCGTGCCGCCGCCTCGCCGTCGTCCGCCCCCGCGCCGGCGCCGGCGATCGTCGTGACGTTACCCTCGCGATCGATGGCGCGGATGCGATCGTTGTAGGTGTCAGCCACGATCACATGGCCGCTGTGGTCGACCGCGATCCCGATCGGCCCGTTGAAGCGGGCCGCGCGCCCGTGGCCGTCCCCGTCGCCGGCGACGCCATCCCCGGCGAGCGTCGTGACCTGACCGTCGGGAGTGATGCGGCGGATCGCGTGATTGCCCGTGTCCGCAAGATAGAGAACCCCGGCGCTCTCGATCGCGAGAGCCGACGGCGTATCGAATCGCGCGGCCGTGCCGCTGCCGTCGGCGAAGCCTCGGTCTCCGCCGGCCAGTGTGTCGACCCTGCCGTCGGGGAAGATCCGGCGGATGCGCGGCCGGTCGCCGGCATCGGACACGTATATGGTCCCGTCGGCGCCGACCGCGACACCGAACGGATCGGTAAACCTCGCCGACGGCCCCGGACCATCGTTCGTGCCCTCGACGCCTGTCCCGGCCAGCGTGACCACCACCGCGCTCCAGCCCGGCTCGAGCGGCGCCGATCCTGACCCGGTCGAGCGCCATCGCCACCAGAGGACGGCGACAAGGACGGCAATCGCGATCAGCGAGGCCAGGGCTATCGTGGTGCGGCTGAGCGCGAAACCGCGAACGCGGGATTGAGGGGACGGGGTCACCGCTACTGGCGTTTCGTCTCGACCTGCTCGGTCACGATGCGCTCGCCACGCAGATAGCGATCGTAGTCGTCCGGATCGTAAATCCTGACGCCGTCGACCTCGATCATGGCCGGCCAGGCCAGCGCGCCGAGCCGATCGCCCGCGAATCGTGCCCGGAACTGCGGCTCTTCCCATCCCTCGAACAGCAGGTATGGCTTCCGCCCATGCCGCCGCAGGAACGCAATCGCATCGTCCAGCCGTCCCTTGTCGATATCGGCCCAGCCGACCGTCGACCGGCCCGCATAAAACCGGAGGCTGCCGCTGTGATGGAGCGTGATGAATGCCGCCTTCTCGGGCAGCGCCGCGGCCACCTCGCCGACCGATCGGAAACGCCACTCGAGATCGCGGATGCGGAAGGCGTCGTGCGTCACCGCCGTCCGGATCGAGATCGCGGCGAGCGTGGCTGCCAGTGCCGCGAACGCGATCGGGCGCAGCGGCGCGCGAAGCCGATCGATCACCACGCTCGCGACCGCTGCCGTGAGCGCCAGGAGCGGAAGAATCGCCGGCAGCAGGAAGCGCGTGTACCACCAGGCGTCGAAGACGACGTAGGGCAGGTAACAGGCGAGGGTGACGCCGGCGAATGCCAGCAGCCAGGCGGCGTGCCGGTAAGTGCCGCGTCCGCCGAGCAGCCACGGCGCGGCGAGCGCGGCGGCGATCGCCGGCGTGTGCGACTCGATCAGCCACCGCGAATAACGCTGGAGGTTCGGCGCGAGGTGCGACGCCGCGAACATCGTTCCGAGATCGCCATAGCCGGACTTCAACGGGGAGCCGTACATCGCGTTCTGGATCGCCATGACCACGACAATGCCCGGCAGGGCGGTTGACGCAAAGGCAACGACGGTCGCGGCGCGCGCCGAGAGCGTTCGGCTCGCGGGAATCAGCGCGACGGCCAGACCGGTGACGATTGCAAGCGGCAGCAGGTTCGGCCTGATGGTCAGGGCAACAGCAGTCAGGAGGCCCGCGGCCACGGCACGCCGCCGATCGCTCCAGCCATCCTTCATCACGGCCACGAGGGCGGCGCTCCATGCCGCAGCCGCAGTCACGTCGTTCATCGGCTGGAACAGTTGAATGAGGAACGTCGGGCTCGTCAGCGTGAACGTGGCTGCCAACAGACCTGCCGGCGGCCCGGCCAGCCGGCGGCCCAGCAGGAAGGCCAGATACACGGCGACGCCGCCCATCAGCGGCGTCACCCAGAACATCGATTGGCGGCCGAAGGCGCGCCTGGCCCCGGCCATGATCAACGGATAGCCGGCAGGACAGATCGGGACGAGGGCAGGCACCGGGCTGCCCATCGGGATGTGACCGGCGGGTGCGAAGGACCACGCGGTGCCCGGCCACGTCGTGTCCTCCGACAGCGGTTCGTGGTCGTGCACCTGTCCGCGCGCCAGCAGTTCGGCCTGATTGAGATAGCAATACGAGTCCGAACCGCCGGCGATGAACGCGCCCCAGTGAAATCCCGCGGCGAGCGCGAATGCCGCCAATGCCAGCGCCGCCACCGCCGAGCGCCGGTGCAGCAACTGCCAGTGCCATTCGAGCGCCGCCGCGACCGTCGCGGCTCCGCCCGCGACGGCGATCAGCAGCAGCACGACCGCGGCGATCGCCGGACGCAGCGGATCGTGCGACCGCAGCAGCACGATCCCGAGCTGGACCGAGACCCCGCCCGTGATCGCGGCGGCGATGGCGGCAACTGCGCAACACCCCGCGACGAACACGAGCCCGCGCGTGAGCCGGTCGTCGAGCCGCGGCATGCGTTCAGTGGAGGAAACGGTGGCGGACCAGCACGCGGATCGCGGCGATGCCGTCGCGCCAGCCGATCTTCTTGCCGGCGGCGCGCGATCGCGGCGTGAAGGTGACCGGGCGCTCCACGATCCGGTGGCCCGCCTTGAGGAGACGCGCCGTGATCTCCGGCTCGATGTCGAACCGATCGGCGGTCAGCCCAAGACTGCGCGCGACCGGAGTCCGCACGATCTTGTAGCAGGTCTCCATGTCGGTGATGGACGAGCCGTAGAGCACGTTGGTCAGCGACGTGAGCACGCGGTTCGCGACGAGCGTCAGCCACGGCGCGTCCGGACGGCGGCCCAGGAAGCGCGACCCGTAGACGACGGTCGCCTGCCCTAGAATCAGCGGCTCGACCAGCCCGGCCAGCTGCGCCGGATCGAGCTCGAGGTCCGCATCCTGGATCGCGATGACGTCGCCTCGCGCCCGATCGAGACCGAGCCGGATCGCGTGCCCCTTGCCGCGGTTGCGGTCGGCATGGACGACCCGCAGCCGGGGCGTGCCTTCGAGCCCGTCGAGCACTGCGCGGGTGCCGTCGCTCGACCCGTCATTGACGACGATGATTTCGCGCTCGGTGGGGAAGTCCATCGTCAGCAGCCGCTCGATGACGGCGGCGACGGTCGCTTGCTCGTTGAAGACGGGAACGATCACGGAGACGAGCGAACTGCCGGCGGCGTGCTCGGTGGTCAGAAGGGCTCCATCGGCTTCCCGGCATTCTATGGCACTGCGCGGGGATCATCGTCTTTTCGGGCTGAGTTGCGGCGGACTGCACTGACACGCCGGGCAGGGCACGTCAGCCGCGGCGTGAAAGTGGAAGGAAAGGTGCAACCGAAGGCGATTAATGTCGCCTTCGATGCGGATAGTGGTTCACACGGGCTCGACTGATTCCCGCTGGATCACCCCGGTGGCAACCCTGCGATCGGGCGTATGCCTTAGCGTCGTTCGCCGGTCGGGCAGCTGGCGACGATCGATCTCGGCGCGCACTCGGGTCGAGAGTTCCACGAATTCCCGCAATCCATCGAGCGTGAGCCGGCCTTGCTCCTGGAGCAGCCGCAGTCGCAGCTCGCACTGCATCAGGACGTTCATGATCTCATCGTATTCGCCGGGTGGCTGTGCCATTGGCCTCCTCGCTCGCAGCAGCCGGTGTGAGAGCAATATCCGCGCCCTGTACTGCAGGCTCGGCCTAATGCAAACGCGTGAACGCACCGACAACCGATCTGATGCCGCGCTATTGCATCGTGGTGAAGTCCCCGAACGAGGGCCTGTTTCGAGCGCTTGAAGAAGCGTTCCTCGGGCAGTCGGACTTCAGCGTGGTGATGGAGCGACGGATCAGCCGGTCGACGGCGGCCCCAACGGAAGAGCGGCGCAAGGCGCGGATCTGGGAAACCGGAGAGCTCCTGTTCGCGGAGCACCGCGGGGAGTAGCCGTCAGCCTTCCTTCAGTGAGACGACGGGATTGGCGCGGGAGCCGCGACGCGCCGGCCACCACGTCGCGAGCGCCCCGGCCGCAGCCAGGAGCAGCGACGCGGCGAGCAGGGTGACGGGGTCGAACGGCCGCACGCCATAGAGCTGATGCTCGAGCACGCGGGTCGCGGCCCGGGCGCCGAGTAAGCCCAGCGCGAGCCCCGCTCCCAGGACGAGGGCTCCCTGCTTCAGGAAAAGCGCCACTACACGGCTGGCTCGAGCGCCGAGCGCCATGCGGATGGCGATTTCGCGCTGCCGCTGCTGGACGGCGTAGGCTGTCACGCCATAAATGCCCAGAACGGCGAGAAACCCCGCAATCGCCGCGAACCCCGTCAGCATCGACGTCAGGAAGGCCGTCCCCGCGAGCTGGCGGTTCAGGCCGGCCACGGGTCGTAAGGGGTTGACCACCGCATGCGCATCGAGCGCGGCGGCAGCCGCGCGTGCATCGGCCAGCAGAACGGTGGAGGGACGATCGCTGCGAACGTAGAAGTTGCCGAAGCGGCTCATCGAGGCGGGGGCCCACGGTGAATACATGTCAGCCAGATTCGGATCAGTGTATTCCTGGCGTACATCTCGTGCGATGCCGATGACCGTCCTCCATGGCCCAGGGGTCGAGCCGCCCTGGGTCTGCAGGACGCTCCGCAGCTGACGGCCGAGCGCCTGACCGTCGGGCCAGAGCCGGCGTGCCAGGCTCTCGCTCACGATGGCCACCGGCGCAGACGAGACATCGGCCGCGGTGAACTCCCGCCCGGCGCGCAACGGAATCCCCATCGCAGGGAAATAGCCGGGCCCGACCTCGATCGTTCCTCCTTGCACCCCCTGTCCAACCCGGCCGTCGATTTCGATCGACTGCGTGGGAAGGTCGAAGAACGGCGGCCAGCTCGAGAACACGACCGGTGCGTTCGCCGCCGCGGAGAACCGGTCGCGGAACTGCTCGTAGAAGCGGAAGAATCCCGCCGGGTCGCCGCCGTAGTCGCCGCCACGCAGGACGACCTGCCCCCGCACCAGCCGATCGGCGTCGAAGCCGAAGTCGGTGTTCACCATTCTGGCGGCGCTCCGCAGCAGCAACCCGCACCCGACGAAGAGCATCAGCGTGCCGGCGACTTCGAGCGCGATCAGGCCGGAGCGCAGATGACGCAGGGTCCGACCGTCGGTCGCCGCGCCGCCGCTCCGCCGCAGCGCATCGGCGAGCCGCCGCTGCCAGGGTGAGAGGAGCGGCAGGAAGGGCAGCGCCAGCGCGATGACGAGCCCGGCCGCGCCGACGATCGACAGGACCGTGCCGTCGACGGCGATCGACGCGGTGCCTCCGGGCGCCGGCCGTCCGAGCTCGGTTTCGATCACTGACGCCAGTATTCCGAGGAGCAGACGCGTGAGCAGGAGTCCGCCGCCGAGCGCCGTCAGGCAGAGGAGCGCGCCTTCCGTCACCAGCATGCGCGCGATGTGCCGCCGTTCCGCGCCGAGGGCCGCGCGTACGGCGATCTCCGTCTGGCGGCGCATCGAACGCAGGACCATCAACACCGCGACGTTGGCGCAGACCACGACGAGCACGAGGCCGGCCGCGACCGTGATGCCCGCGAGGACCGGCCGGAGCTGACCAACGTAACGCTCGTGCGCGGACTCGAGCCGCACGCCGGTCCAGTCGGGCGTCAATCCCGTCGCCACGGTCCGCGCCGCCTGTGTGAGTCGCTGTTCCGCGTAGGCTGGCGGCACGCCCTCGCGCAGTCGCACCATGTATGTGCGCGTGGGAGAGAACAGCGGCGTCAGCAGATCGACGCGGGCCGTGCTGTCGCGGCCGAAGTAGAAGTCCGCCGGCAGCACGCCGACGATTTGAAAGGATTCGGGCGCGCCGCCGCTCTCGGGCTCGGCCCGCAGCTGGCGGCCGACGATCGCGGGATCCGATCCGTAGCGATCGCGCCAGAGCGCGTGGCCGATCATCGCCACGTGTTCGGCTCCGGAGATGAAATCGGACGGCTCGAGGACGCGACCAGCGATGGCCCGCACGCCCAGCCCCGCGATCAGCCCCTGGCCGCCGGCGAGGGCTCGCACGCTCTGACCGTAGCCGGCGTCGGTGAGGTAGTAGGTCCGGCCTGCTGCCGTGATCGGATGTTCGACGACATCGGCGACGGTGCGCCAGTCGAGCGCCGACATGCCGCCGGGTTCCCAGGGCCCGGGCGGCGCATACATCACGTGATACAGGCGATCCGCCTGGGGAAAGGGCAGGGACCGCAGCACGTAGGCGTTGAGGACCGCCACCGTCGAGGCGGTCAGCGCGAAGCCCACCGCCAGCGACGTGATGGCCGCGATCGCGAACCCGGGGCTGCGGCGGAGCGTGCGGACCGCCAGCCGCAGGTCACGCGTCAGCTGATCGAGCCAGCGCCAGCCCCAGACGTCGCCGGCGTCCTCACGCAGCCGCAGCGTGTTGCCGAAGCGGACCGGATCGCCCATCCGCGCGCGGTGCTCTTCCATCTCCTGCCGCAGCGACGCCTCGAAGCGTCGCCGGTTGAGCAGGTACCAGACGCGGCGCGACCATTCACCCACTGCAGACATGTCGATCTCGCGCGGCGCTCAGAGGGCGTCCATGACCGCGGCAATCGCGGTCGAGACGCGGCGGTACTCGGCGCGCTCGATCTCGAGCTGCTTCCGGCCCGCCGGCGTCAGCCGATAGGTGCGCACGCTGCGCCCGGTGTCGGAGACCGTGGCCGCGGCCTTGACCCAGCCCTTGAGCAGCAGCTTCTGCAGCGCCGGGTAGAGCGACCCTTCCTCGACGCTCAGCTCCTCCTTCGAGAGCACCGAGATCCGCTGCGCGATCGCGTAGCCATGCAGCGGCTCGGCGGAGAGCACCCGGAGAATCAGCATGACGAGCGTGCCGGGCGGAAGCCCATCTGACCTAGGCATAGGTTAACTATGCCTGTCGCCGCTGGCGCTTGTCAACGGTCGCTTGTCCGCTGGTCCGCTGGTCCGCTCGTCCGCGGTCCGCTCAGAGCCTGGCTGGTTAGAGGCAACCTGCCGCTTGGATCAGCAAGGCCGGCTAGTCTGACCATCACCGTAGTGGTTGCCCCGAAACGGACTGGCGGACTGGCGGACTGGCGGACTGGCGGACTGGCGGACTGGCGGACTGGCGGACCGCGGACCGCGGACCGCGGACCGCGAATGAGCTACAGTCAACCCGAATGCCCGAATATCGACGGTCCGGAGGCGAGCCGCAGCAGGTCTGGGCGGATGTCGATCGCTATGCGGAGGCGCGCCTGGCGCCGTCGGATCCGGAGCTGGACGCGGCGCTCGCGCGCAGCGAGGCCGCGAGCCTGCCGCCGATCAACGTCACCGCCAGCCTGGGCAAACTGCTGCATCTGTTCGCGCGCCTGGTTGGGGCGCGCGCCATCCTCGAGATCGGGACGCTCGGCGGCTACAGCACGATCTGGCTGGCGCGCGCGCTGCCGGCTGGCGGCCGCCTGGTCACCATCGAAGTCGATCCCGACGTCGCCGAAGTGGCCAGGACCAACATCGCCGGCGCCGGACTCTCGACCGTCGTCGATCAGCGTGTGGGGCGCGCGCTCGACGAGTTGCCGCGCATCGAGGCGGACGGCCGCGGCCCGTTCGATCTGATCTTCATCGACGCCGACAAGCCGAGCACGCCGCAGTATGTCGAGTGGGCGATTCGTCTCTCCCGGCCGGGCAGCCTGATCGTCGTCGACAACGTCGTGCGCGCGGGGGCGCTGGCGGATGAGAGCAGCGACGATCCGAGAGTCCAGGCGATGCGGCAGGTGGTCGAACAGATCGGCCGCGACCCGCGTCTGAGCGCGACGCTGACGCAGACCGTCGGCGGGAAGGGCTACGACGGGTTCATTCTGGCGGTGGTCAGCGGGGCGGCGTAGAAACCGACCGCAGTGTGTATGACGGCCGGTGCCACACGACCGCTCCCGGCCGTTTGACCCTGACTTCGATCGTGCGTCGCCTCTTCGTCGGATCGGGGTTGGTCGATTGGTAGCCGAGCAGGTAGTAGTCGCTCGTCTCCTGATCGATCCGTTTGAGCGCCTTCACCAAATCGTTCTGGTTGACGGCGGCGACGCCGCCGGTCAGATCGGCGAGCACGCGCAGGGTGTCCTGCTGATTCCGGACGAGGTCGAGGTATTCCATCCGGTCGACCTTGGCGTCGAGATCGGGCCCGGCCACCAGCCCCCGCGGATCGATGGTGAAGATCGTGGTGTTGGCCCGGACCGCGGCGCGGGTCAGCTCGCCGAGCTCGCCCACGAGATCGGCGAAGGCGAACTGGTTGCCCTGCTGCCTGAGCGCGGGGTCGTTGGGATCGGCCTGGTCGGCGCTGTCGCGCAGCGCGTTGTAGCGCTCGGCTTCGTTCTTCGCGCGCGTCTTCGCGAACGGATCGAGGTCGTAGCCGTTGCTGATGTAGATCAGCGCCTTGCGCCGGTCGTGGATCTGCTCGAGCTGCCGGATGATGTCGGCCGCGGTCGAGAACGCGACGTGGGCACGATGCCGGACCTCGGGAGGCCCCTGCGATCCCGCCGGCACCGAGATGATGTCGTTCGGCGTCAGCGCGCCGCCCGCGAACTTCGACGCCGCTTCGTCCAGGCGCTTGCGGTCGTACGTGAGATTGATCGCGATCGAGGAGGTGCCGGTGGAGACGACGCCGAACATGTCGCCCTCGTGCACCAGTTCGTCCGAGATTTGTTTGAACAGCTGGCGGATGCGGCCGGTGTCCCGGAAGTCGAGATGCGAATCGTCGACGAAGATGAAGAACACGCGGCCGCTCTCCGACGCCGCCGGCCGCGGCGGCGGCACGATGATGCCTTCGCCGAGCTTCGGGGGCGGCGGCGCGTCGATGTTGAACGTCCGGCCGCCGTGGGTCATCGAGAACGAGACGAGCGTCTGCGGCACGCCATCCTCGAGGACCTCGAAGTCTTCCTTCTTGAGATCGGCAAGGAACTGGCCCTTCTTGTCGCGCACCACCACGTCGGTGGTGACCAGATCGACGCGGCTGGTGAAGTCGGGCTTGCGCTGCTGCCGTGCCTCCCCGGTCAGGCCCGCCAGCAGGACGGCCTGTGCGACGCAGGCCAGCCGAGTTGCGTTCAGGCCGGATCGAGGGATTCGTGAGTTCGACGTCGTCATCGCTGCCCGCTCCTCGAGGCTAGCCAGGTAAGACGTCCGTCGGGGAGAAATGGTCGGCCGGCCTGCCGGAGGGCGGCGCGTGACGCGATCTCGGTCCTCAGCTGCTCGATCATCAGCGCGGCGTCGCGTTTCAACAGGCGCTTCAACAGGAATTCCGGCACCTCGAACGACGGCTTCGCCGTGAGCTCGTATCTGATGGCGGTGGTTCCGGCGCTCTCCCTGATCGTCCACGCCCCCTCGTATCGGCCGAAGCTCCGGCCGCATCGATCGCGGAACCGGATGGCGCGATCCGGCTGCTCGTGTATCTCGAGCACCAGGTGAATCTGCTTCGAGAACATCATGAACCGGGCGATCGCCTCCTGTTCGACGACGGCGTATCCGGGCGTGCGCTCGCGCACGGTGCTGGAGCGGACGGCCGGCATGAATCGGGGAATGTTCTCGTAGTCGGTGAGCGCCGCGACCGCGATCGCCGCGGGCTGGGCCACCGTGAACTCGGCGACGACCCGGTACACGCCGCCGTCCTCCCGCACCAGGGGCTGGCTCCCCGGATCCGGCGCGGCGGCACGTGCCGGCGCAGGGGTGACGAGCGCCAGCATGAGAAGGACGAGCCACTGCTGGACGCCTGCGCGCCGGGCGGTTCGAATCGAGAGTCGTGCCGTAGTCGCCATGGTCGTCGGTGAATGGTCGACGTCCTGAAGGGCAATGCCCGTACCGCATGGGCGCCGCGAATTTGCCACGGAATCGAGCGAAATCGGCATCGGCGTGCGCGAGGACCGTGAGATTTTCCGCGCGGCGCGGATTCTTCCGCAGTGCGGCGGCGCCAGCGGGGAAGCCACGGCAGCGTGCGATCGCTGCCGCGTCGCGTCATTTCAAGGCGCAGATGCGGCCTGCCACCGCGCGGAGGTCACGGGCACATGCGTTGCACAGTCGGCCGCTGAGACATGGTGGAGGCTGACATGAACGTGCGTCCTTCGATTCTCTGTCCTATCGACTTCTCGGACGCGTCGGCGGGTGCGCTCCGTCATGCAGCCGCGATCGCGACCCACTTCGCAACGAGGCTCATCGTGCTGTCGGTGGAGGATCCGCTGCTCACCGAGGCCGTGGATCTCGGCACCGGCATCCACTGGGATCCGGAGGAGTGCAAGCGCGAGATGGCGCATTTCGCCGCCCGCACGTTCGGCGCCGACTCGCCGATCCTGCGCACGCTCGAATACGACGTCGCGGTCGGCAAGCCCGCCGCCGAAATCCTTCGCATCGCACGCGAGCGATCCTGCGATCTGATCGTCATCAGCACGCACGGGGTCACCGGGATGCGGAAGCTGTTCTTCGGATCGACGACCGAACGCGTGCTGCGCGAGACCACCCGGCCCGTGCTCGTCACCCCGCCGGTGGATCCGGGGCCGATCTCGCTCGACGACGCCAGGCGGCTGCTGCGGCGGATCGTGGTCCCCGTGGATCTGTCGCCGGCCTCGCGTCATCAGACCGCGGTCGCCGCCGGCGTGGCCGACGCGGCCGGGGTCCCCTTGCTTCTGGTGCACGTCATCGAGCCGTTGAAGAGCCGGCTCACGGCGCGCCTCAACCTGGCGGGTCTCGAAGCCGACCGCCGGGCGATCGCCGAAGACGGCCTCCAGGAGATCGCCGCGACGCTGCCGCCCCGCGTGCATCACGAAGCGCTGCTCGTCTATGGCGACCCCGCCGAGGAACTGGCGAAGGTGGCGCGCGATCGCCAGGCGGGCCTGGTCGTGATGGGGCTGCACGGATCGCCGCTGCTCGGCCCGCGCATGGGGTCGGTGACCTACCGGCTGTTGTGTCTGTCGCACAGCCTGGTGCTGGCGCTGCCGCCGGCCCGGTCGGAGACGTGGACCGCCGCGGCCCCCGGCAGGAAGGAGTACGCGGCCGGGTAAGGGCGCCGGAGGACC
>Ga0114129_10010520_pt1 | contig 13196 bp, 9 predicted proteins | sample RhiMetdeltSRZDD1_FD_80071 | JGI IMG/M metagenome (GOLD analysis project Ga0114129, IMG submission 80071) | Populus rhizosphere microbial communities from Tennessee, USA - Rhizosphere MetaG P. deltoides SRZDD1 (version 2) (version 2) | ecosystem: Host-associated > Plants > Roots > Rhizosphere >...
AAACCATCCTTTGAAATCACTTCGAAAGGATTGAATGTGTTTGCGACTTCACCTGCCGTCCACTCAACCGTCTGGTTCGTTGTCGGAATGATGATGGGACTAATCGCCAGGGTGTTCACGTAATAGCGTCCAGGCCCGACGACCGTCTCCTGGATACCACGATAACCTTCGGGTACTACGTACGCTTCGTGAGCACCTTCGTCGAGACGTCGATCCGCCGGATCACCCGACATTAAGTCCTGTCGAATCTCTTCAGCGGTTCTTTGATCGTCAATCTTGTCGAGACGAGCCGCAGATTGTTCAACCTGCTCCTTCTCTTCGCGTTCCATTCGCAGACGAACCTTGGCTGCCATCTGACGTCGGATTTCGTCGGAAGGATCCTTACCAACGTTCGAAACCACAACCGCAACTTCTCCGGGTTTCACCTCTTTGGCGGTCTCCGGAATTACCTTGAAAAGCAGTGGATTGATGTAGTAGGTACCCGGAAGCAGGATGTCTCTCTGCGGTCCACGTTGGCCGCCTTTGCCAATGAACTCGTGCCCATCCTGGAAGTTGTCATGTCCGGCAAACGACTCGGCGACGTAGTCTTTTGGATTGAGTGGTGCACCATCGAGTGCTTCGACGAGACCGATCTGGTTTTCGTTAATTACGGTTGCATCGAAAAGTCGAACCGTGAACAGACCGGGCTTCGCTTCAGTTCCGCCTTCGATAGATCCTGACTGGGTCAGAATTCGGTAAACACCTGGAGTCATAATGTCTACCTGAGGACCTCTCTGACCACCTGAAGCGATGAACTGTTCGGCGTCCTGAAAGTTTCTATGGTCTGAGATTGCTTTACCAAGCAGGCGACCTGGATCCAATGGATCACCGTCAGCTGCTGTTACAACACCGACTTTGCCCTGGGGAACCATTGTCGCTTTGGCAACTGAGACTCTGAAGAGATACGGATGAATTGGCCAGAGTCCCGGAGGCAGCGTGCGGAGCTGAATACCCTTCACGCCCCCGCGCTTGATAAACGCAATTGGATCCTGAAAGTTGTTGTGCGCATTTTGTGCACGGTCAGGGGCGAAGATGCGACCGGGAGGCATTGGCTCTCCGTCAACCGCCTCGATGATCCCCATCTCATCGGCACCGATTTCAATGAGCGGAACTTTCCGTACGACCTTCTCAAATGGCCACTTGATCAGATGCAGACCTGGTTTCAGCACATCGGCCTGAATCCCGACTTCACCTTCCGTCGCAACCACGCGTCCTGGCGGCATCTTTGCTCCAAGATAGCGCCGCTCCTTAATGGCTATTTCTCTCGCAGCGACGTTGACGAAGATCCGTCGCACAATCACGAGGAAGACGATCAATAGAACAAACGCGACAACCAGGATTGGCAGAAGGGTAGTGATGTCCAGATTTTCCATTGTATGTCTCTTTCAGTAATTCAACTGGAGAAGTTGATGGTTATTCAATTGTTGGTGGTACCTTCAAGTTCGCGCCGCGCAGATGAGAGGGTACGTTTCAATACGAAGCCGGTGCCTGAGTTACGTTCTCCTGAAGAGAGTAACCAGTATTCGCCATTTAATAAAGCCTGAAGCTCCATAGCTGACATATCGCTGAGTTTTCCTTCTCTGAAAAGACGAAGCGCCAACTCGACGGTGTTGTTGAAAAGTTTCGCATCGTCTGAGAGGGCTACGAAATGAATTGCTTTTGCGGTCGAATGTCGATCGGGTGATTTCTGCCATGCAGCTAACATGGCTTCCGCGAGCGCGCGGTTTACCGGCAGATTGTTTTGCGAAACATGTGATGCAAGCTTTAGCAACCCTGCTTCAGAATTAGCTTGTGAAACTGCCGCTGTAAGCACTTCCGGGTAAACGTCCGTGTCTCTGGCTTCCACAATGGCGTGCAAATCACCATTTGTTGCGCGATCTATCAACTCGCGATGACCGTTTTGTTCGTCGGACGTGATTTCAGGTACTGGTTCAGCCTCTGAAAACAGCGAGCGCGGCGAAGTCTCCGGCGGCAGCGGCAGATGTTCGTCTGTGCTTCTGGGCTTCTGCCAAAAGTAAATCGCGATAGCGAATATTGCTACGAATAAAACGGAAGTAATGAGAAAGGTGACCATTTGGTCCGGCTAACGGGAAGTTTATGTTGATATCCGTCGCCGCGTATCTGTTTATACGAGAAGCGGGCCGAAAAGTTCAAGGTGTTCTATCCGCAATCAAGCCCGTTGTTACTGGGAGCGCAGGCGTCCCCGCCTGCCCGCGTCGAACAGAACCATCTCGTTACATCCAAGCCCCATGGTGCTGGGAGCGCAGGCGTCCCCGCCTGCCCGCGTCGAACAGAACCATCTCGTTACATCCAAGCCCCATGGTGCTGGGACTGCAGGCGTCCCCGCCTGCCCGCGTCGAACAGAACCAACAACGCCTCATTGAGTGCTGAGGTTATTGTTCTTGATTTAGTTGGGCACGAGCAGGCGGGGACGCCTGCGCTCCCCGCACCATCAGTCACTTGTCAACGATCCACGCGCCAGGTTTACCGCCGCGTTCGCGGAACCAAGCGCTGCAGTAAGGCCAATCACTGGGCTTCTCACACAAACGTGCTTTTACGGGATTGTTTTCGAGGTACCGAAGCGCATTAAAGAAATGGTCTTCATTGCGAATCTTACGATCGAAATACTCCGCCATCCAAAAAGAACCCTTACGACTAAGGAGTTTGTTTGCCTCATGAGCTGTGTATGACTTGTGCGCTTGCAGAATCGTCTCCAGTTCAGTGTCTTCGAAGCGAGTTATCAACGAATGCTCATGATTGGGCATGACGCACCAGCCAAATAACTTATAACGAACGCCATCGTACTTAAGCAGCGAATCTTGTACTAGTTTCGCGATGCGCTGATCCCGCAAGTAGCATTCGCCATATCCCTGATCAAGATATCTTTCAATTCGCTGCTGCATTAGCACGAGCCGATGTTCGTCGGTTAAGTGACGAAGTTCGTTCTCCCAACGCTCAATCACTTTTACTGGAACACTGTCTGCGAGGTGGAGAGTGATCGTTTGCGGTGTCGCGCGACCATCGAAATGAGGTAGGTATCCACGCGTATGCCAGCCTGCTTCACGCAGTACATCTCTAGGATAATCTTTTAGACTCATGTGAGGTTATTCGACTTTCTAAGTGAGGTTGATAGAGCAACCGCAGTATAGCACCATGTGGCTTGGATGAAACGACCTTGGTTCTGTTCGACGCGGGCAGGCGGGGACGCCTGCGGTCCCAGCACGATGGGGTCAATTCTATTTAGCGGTTAGGGTGTTAAAGAACAGCGGATAGGTGGCAAGAGATTGGCCGCGGTATTGGGGGCGGAAGCCGAAAAGAATTATACGGCCTTTGCCCACTGTGACTTCCACCAACGCTGCTTTGCCTTTGATGCGTTCGCCGCCAAGTAACCAGCCGGAAAGCAGAGGGTCTTTGTCACGCGGATACCAACCGACGATTTTGACGTTCGCTGCAGGAACTGAGGTGTTTGAATCGTTAACGATTTCAAAGACGGGAGACTCTTCAACCCAGGCGATCGAGTCTTTCGGCATACCTTTAGCGATTGGATCTGAAGTGTCGAGTTCGAGACGCAGGATTGAACCGGGAACGTAGAATTGAGTTCGAGCAAGTCCAGCGACTACATTGCGCAGTGGAAGTTTGAATTGATCGATCGCGAATTCGGATGCGCGATTGAGACAGACGAGGGTACCGCCGTCTTCCACGAATTGTCTTAAAGACTTCACACCATCTGCGCCAATGCCACCCGTTAACTCTGCAGGCATCGTTCCAGTGCGGTAGCCATTAAGGATTGTTCGAGACGGTTGATCTGGAATAATAATCTGGTCGTACTTCCTGTTCAGATCTCCCGCCTTGAGTGTCCGGTCTTCCAGAGAGTCAAAGTTGAAGGACCGAACCCAATCCGGATAGTTCTTAAGCGGCGCTACCTCGAGAGGAATATTCTGGAACACCCAGCGCGTCCACCCTTCATCGTTTGCGGGCACGTGAGACTTGTACAACGCCATTCTCGTTTGAAGTTCGCGTTCGCCGTCAACCGCGAAACTCATATACTGAACTTCATAGTGATACCTGAAAGGTGCTTGAACCGGAATCGCCTCTACTCCCATTAGTAACGGAAGCGTATGGGCAGTTACATCATATGGCTGGATCGGGTGGCCATTTCCGTCTCGTAAGTCGGGGTAAGTTTGCTTTTCAAGGAGTGCCTTCGCAAAAGAGCCATAAGGCTGATCCATACGAATCAGCATTACACTGTCTGCCGACCTAATCCCCGGCAGATGAATGCCAGTAACTTGATCGACCTCGATTCCACCGCGCAGGAGAATCTTAATGAGCCGTTCTCTATTTTGTGACTCGTCGTCGCTGCTAGCCGAGCGTTTTCTCTCGCGATCCAAACTTTGCTTAACTGCAGCCTCATTTATTAGGAGTGTTTGCTGCGCAAACATCCCTCGAGGCAGCACGAAGCCAAATAGTTCTCCCCGCCTTCTCGGCCGCACCGCGTCACGTCCGATGCCATAAAACCGTTTCAACCATCGTTCTCGATTCTCCGCAGCATTCTTCAGCAACAAAAACGCACACGTAGTCATCGTGTTGGTGATATCTCGGAGCTTCCATTCGCCACCACGCCACAGTGGACCAAAGTTCGCCGACTCTTTCTTAGGATCGTAACCTTCACGCGAAGTCAGATTGTCGAACTTCACATTGATTGGTGAAGCAAGTCGCGCTGATGCGGTCTCCGAGAGTATGCGAACCCCGCCGTGATAGTGCGAATAGGCGCGTGAAGGAGACCAAGCATCGTATGTTGAGTTCGTAGTTACACCCTGAAAACCCTTTGCTCTCATCTCGCGAGCGAGGTAGGTGCCAAGTTCTGTGTACCCTTCAACGATCTGCTTCGGAACATTTGGTTCAACAGGCGCCATGTACGGCGGAAGAAAAAGACGCGAGCCAAACGAACCCTGCTGATGAATGTCGTGCACAATCTGCGGGTACCAGACGTTGTGAATTTTATGGACGGTGATTTGAGTTTCAACTTGCGTGTACGCGTACCAATCGCGGTTGTCATCATGGCCCGTGTACTTGTGATAAAGCTCGGGTGGATCGGTTCCCTCGTACGGTGTGCCGAGTGTTTTGTCGTACCAGTTCTTAACAATGTCCACGCCGTCGGGATTCAAAGAAGGAACGAGCAGGACGATTGTGTTGTCGAGGATGTTTTGAATCTCTGGATCGTTTGATGAGGCGAGTCGATGTGCAATCAACATGCTTGACAGGTACGAGCCCACTTCCGTCGAGTGAATTCCACAAGTTATGAGAACGATTGTTTTGCCGCGCGCGATTAACTCTGCCGCTTTCTTGTTGCGAATTGTGGGAGCGCCCAGCTTTCGCGGGTCTGCGAGTTGTTCCTGGATCTTCTTGTATTCATCGAGTCTCGCTAGGTTAGCTGGCGAACTAATCGTCGCCATAACAAATGGCTTGCCCATTGTTGACTTACCCAGCTCTTCAAATACGACTCGGTCGCTAGCTTGATCGAGACGCTTGAAATAGTCGATGACCTGATTCCACGAAGCGAGTTTGCGATCGTCGCCGGGGGTGAAGCCGAGAACATCGGAGGGTGAGGGAACCGCAAGTTGGTCCGCGTTAATTGATGGATACGCGACGAAAGAAAAAGTGGTGGCAGTCGCGATTAGGGCAAGACAAACCAGCGTAAGTGTTCGGGGACACATTAGTGGTGTTTCGGAAGAACAGGTTGGTGGAACGAGAGTGAGTTTAATGGAATTCGGATGGAAGTCGAAAGCTGAAATTATCTGCGGTACTCCTTGATGCGACCAGAACAGCGAGAATTTGTGTTGATTTGTGTTAATTCGTGGATCTGCTCTTCTTAATTCAACCAACGATCCACGAATTAACACGAATCAACGAATCAGGAATATGACCGAATCTGAAATCTGAAATAACATGCAACCAAACCCCGGCAAAATGCGGTCAAACACTCGTGATTGCAGGCCCACGGTCACGATAACCTGCTTGCCGAAGCAGGGGTGCCCGTGTAAAGTAAGCGAGCGTTCAAACCCCGCTCTCCCAGTATCACAATCTGTTGGAGGTCATCAGGATGTCCAGTGAAAGCATCCCGGCAAACGAGTATCCAGACCGCGTAGGATTCAAACCCGACAACCCGTATTTAGCGACTTTTCGACCTTACATACCGGCTGGAGTTCGGTTGCGCGAATTGACCCCGATACCCCTCTTGATGGGCACGATACTCGGGATCATCTTCGGGGCTTCGTCGCTTTACCTTGTATTGAAAGTTGGACTGACAGTCAGCGCCTCGATTCCTGTCGCCGTAATTTCCATCACACTCTTTCGCGTACTCTCCAAGCTGGGACTGCGCGACGCCACCATCCTCGAAAACAACATCGTCCAAACTGCTGGCTCGGCCGGTGAATCGATCGCATTCGGTCTTGGCGTAACGATGCCGGCAATCTTGATCCTGGGCTTCGATCTTGAATTCACAAGAGTGATGCTGGTTGCAGTGCTCGGAGGATTACTGGGAATCCTAATGATGATTCCTCTTCGCCGAGCGTTGATAGTTGCTCAACATGGCTATTTGAAATATCCGGAAGGAACCGCCTGTGCTGAAGTATTGAAGGCCGGCGCTTCTGATGAATCACGTGCTGCGGCTGCTGAGGGTGCAAAGGATACAGGAGTCGTTGATGAAGCGACGACGGGTGGTAAGACGATCATCACCGGCTTTGGTATCGGCTTCCTGTATTACGGAATCGAACAGATCTGGAAGACGTGGAAAGAGTACCCAACGAAAGTTTTTGGTAAGCCATTTGAAGGGGGCTCAGTTTCCATCGAGAACAATCCCGCGCTACTTGGCGTCGGCTATATCATTGGCCCACGGATCGCATCGATCATGGTAGCGGGCGGGGTTCTCGCGTATCTCGTGTTAATCCCCGCAATCAAATACTTCGGTGGCGGTTGGATGACTCCACTCGCTCCTGAAACTACGCACTTGATCAAGGATATGTCGGTAACTCAGATTCAAAAGGGTTACATACTTTACATCGGAGCAGGTGCTGTAGCGGCCGGTGGAATCATCAGCCTGTTTAGATCGTTACCTGTTATCTGGAGCGGTTTGAAAGGCGGGTTGGCTGATTTAAGGAGTTCCGGCAGTGCATCAACAGCAAATGCGCCGCGTACGGATCAGGACTTGTCGATGAAGTTCGTGCTGGGCGGGATCGTCGCGTTGATTCTCGTGATCATGGCGGTGCCGCAGTTGAATCTACGCTTCAACATACTGGGCGCGCTGCTGATCATTGCTTTTGGTTTCCTGTTCGTAACAGTGTCGTCTCGACTGACAGGTGAAGTTGGATCGTCTTCAAATCCAATTTCCGGCATGACCGTAGCCACATTGTTGCTGACGTGCCTGGTCTTCCTAATCATCAAGTGGACCGCACCTCCGTATTTCGTAACGGCACTCTCAATCGGAGGAATTGTTTGTATCGCAGCCTCTAACGGTGGAACAACTTCGCAGGACTTAAAGACAGGGTTCCTCGTTGGATCAACTCCCAAGTTTCAACAGATTGCGATCCTCGTTGGTGCATTGACTTCCGCGATTGCGCTTGGACCGATTCTGCTAGCGATGAATCAGTCAGGCAGCGTCTATGTGCCGGTAGCCCAGAGCAAGGACTTCTCGTTCCCAGCCGGTTTTCACTTTACTCCCGATCAGTATGTGCAGAGTGGTGGGGCAGCTAAGCGCGAAGGGTTACAAGGCGGTCAGGCAAGTGCCGACAGTAATCAGTATTACATTGTTCATAAGACAACGACTGCTTACGGTCCGGCGGGGCGTTACCTCGTAAATGATCAGGGCGTCCCAGTTTATCTTGCAGATCCCGGAATCAATGGCATCTACGACAAAGTGCCAGGATCGAATCAAACAGTTGCGAAGTTTACGGCGCCGAAGGCAACTCTGATGTCTTACATTATCAAAGGCATCCTGAGTCGAGAGCTTCCCTGGGGTCTGGTACTCCTTGGAGTCTTTATTACGATTGTTTTAGAACTGAGTGGCGTACCCTCGCTGGCGTTTGCCGTCGGTGTGTATCTACCAATCTCAACTTCTGCGCCGATCTTCGTCGGAGGTGTTGTTCGCTGGTTAGTCGATAAGTATCTGCGAAAGAAACCAGAGAACGCGCGCCTTACTGAAGAAGAAATGGCCGCCGAGACGGATAAGAGTCCTGGCGTGTTGCTCGCCTCGGGTTATATTGCCGGCGCAACATTGGCGGGTGTGATTTATGCTTTCCTGAATTTACGAGAGGGTATTGTCACCAGGCTCAAGGGCTATGAGGAATGGGCCACACATAACAATCCCTTTTTTGAGGGAGCTCATTCCGATTGGCTAGGACTAATGCCGTTCTTGATATTGACGATTTTACTATATTTGGTTGGTAGGGAATTGTTGCTGACACCCAAACCCTACCGGAGAGAAGAGTGAGTAATTAAACGCTCTGCCATGAGATAAAGCGCGCTGCTAAGTAAGGGCGCGCTTTTAGCAAATCAGGTTTCATTCTGCATGTCACATCGCATTCAAATCTACCCTTGTCTTCTGCTGCTCATAGCGCTGACTGCTGCGCCAACTGTGTTGGGTCAGAACACTCCCAAATCGCCTACGGAAACGGTGCGTCTGTTCTACCAGTTGATGCGTGAAAAGAAATTTCGCGAGGCGTTTGCTCTGTCGATCTACCGTTCGGCGCTCGAGGGGCTGTCGACCAAGGAGTTTGAAGACTTACGGCCCGACTTCGAGAAAATGGCGGTCGTGGTCAGTGAAAAGATCCCAGCACAGATCGACGTATCCGGCGAACAGATCAGCGGTGACCAGGCAACTGTATTTGTGAAGGTGATCGATGCTGACGGTAAGGAAACCGTCGAACCTGCCTCACTAATGAAGATCGATAACAACTGGATCCTGGGCGACAAAGAGAACCTCGAGCTCGTAAAAAAGGCAGGGAAGCAGTTCTTCTTCGAGGCTCGTATCAACGCCCATCACAGCGATGTCCAGGACATGCTGACACGTATCTCGCTGGCGGAGGTGGCATATAGCCAGAGTCACAACGGACAATTCGCAAACATGACGGAATTGATCACGGGCGGGTTTATTCCAAAGGATCTCGAGGGACCCCAAACCACTGGCTACAACTTCCATGTGAACCGGTCAGTTGATAACAAGTCATGGTACGCGACGGCAGAACCAGCCGCGTACGGCCGCACAGGGCGGCTGTCCTTTTACCTGGACATCTCGGGGGTAAGAAGCGGAGATGACGGAGGAAAACCCCTAATCGTTAAGAATTGAACCCTCCCATACTGTGACCGCAGGCGTCCCCGCCTGCCCCCGTCAAACAGAACCAATTTCATTACATCCAAGCTCCTCCTTGCTGGGACCGCAGGCGTCCCCGCCTGCCCCCGTCAAACAGAACCAAGATCAGCTTTCCAAACCCTGCTCGATGCAACGATTTTGGTTCTGTTCGACGCGGGCAGGCGAGGACGCCTCCGCTCCCAGTACCACCTCCAGGATTTCGCAGTGATATTTCTATTGCGTCACTCACGGCGCGTTCTCTAGAATGGACTTGCGGCCTATCCCCCATCGCTGCTTGTTGCCCTTCCTCAAGTCAGTCCGAGAACACTTCTTGATACTGAAATGTCGGGACTCTCGCGCAGACTTGCATCCCATTTACGCCGATATATTGCTAACCGGCGGCGGACGAAGCGTGCCCACGCTCGTTTGGACTTTACGCTGAGTTTCAACGATCCGCGCCTAAGCTCGAACGGTTCGCGACGACTTCCATCCCTCGATGGACACACCCTGGACTTGAGCACCAATGGAATTGCGCTGGTCGTGCCTGCGATTCGCATTGGCGAACACTATTTGGTAAGCGGCGAAAGACGATTACATCTGAAGCTCGAACTTCCTGGCGGTCCTGTGGAATTGAATGTTGTACCTGTGCGTTACGAGAGTCTGGAAGAGGATCCGCTTGAGAGTGGCTATTTAATCGGTGCTCGCATTGTTGATGTGAATGAACCCGACCGACCGAGGTTCACTGAGTATGTGCGGACGCTGCTGAGTAGACAAGGAAGCTAGATCACTTGAACTCTAGTACACCAAAGGCTGCAGGTACATGAAAGTTCGGTTGAGGCGTTCTCGTCGGGCGCCAGGCAAGATAACGAGTCGCCTCATCAGGTCCAACACAGCGAAATAAGTTGATTCCCCACTCATCACCGCTCTGAGGTTTTGGAAGATCGTTACTCCAGGGAATGGTTATACCCACTCGGATTTGGTTGACTCTGATTTCAGCGCTAGTTTTCATTCCGGAGTTGTAATCCCAATTAGTCTCCCTACCGTGTGGCGTAATCTGTATCCCCAAATCAATCCATTCACCGGTCGGTGCTGCTTCAAATTCGTAGTATCGGTCTGACTGGTGCCGGCTTGGCGCTAGGAACACTTCGCAAACATCTCTGTCCCACAATCCAATTGTCTTCACGTTCGTTTGGGGCGTTTGTTCGATAACAAGCGGCTCGTGCTGTTCACAAACAAAACGTACATTAACCGCCGTTTCATTCCAGCAAATTCGAGCCTCGGCGTGACGTGTGGCTGGAGCGATTTCTCCCGACCAGTAGTGTTCAATTCTTACTGGCTCACACAGCTCCCAGGCTTCATTGCGCAGATCAGTGTAAGAAGCTTCTCGCAGGTAATGCGCGACAACGACCGAACTTGTGTTTGAACTATTCATTCAGTGGCCCGAGGGCTCCCAAACAAAGATCGAGTAAGTTATTGGGATCGTCACTCTTGAATACTCGCGCTGCCGTACGTTTGCCGAACTTCTGTACCAGCGATTCAGCTTCGTCAGCAACGCCACCTGTGCTTGTTAGACAACCGATTATCTTTCCTTCGTCGTGTGCAATTGTGAACTCATTAAGTGATCCCATTGCCCCGGCGATGAACAAAACTACGTCGCAGGAGCGCACCAGAACAACGTTTCTTCCTTTTAATCCAAAGCCAGTGTAGATGATGGCATCACACGCATCGAGCGGCAGCTTGTATTCGTCTACATGTTCCTGCTGATTGTTTGCTGGCGAGATGCCGATGTGGAAGGCACCTTCATCATGCGCAGTTTTTCCAACGAGATAAACAATGCCTGTTGTCGCGCCAGTCAGAAGCAACACTTCACGCTTCGCGATTGCCCGAGCCAGTGATTCAGCTTTTTCGATAAGCGTTTGCGCTGCTTCTGGTCGACCAGCCTCGGAAGCAGAACCCATAACGCCGACTTTGATTCGCATTGTAGTTCTCTTGATCATCGCCGATTTCCGATTCGCGCAAATCTCCGACGAACTTTCGTGTTCGTGTTAATTCGTGTGAATTCGTGGATCGTCTGTTGGGTCGCCGAGAAGAGCGATCCACGAATTCACACGAATAAAACTCCTCGTCACGGAGTGGCCATCCACGACAAACTAAATTTCGTCGGACATTTGAGGCAATCGGCAATCGGCAATCGGCAATCCGCCTCACTCCACGGACTGATGCATCACAGACAACTCGCGTCTATCATCAGTTTCGACACGCCCTTCGTCACGATCCCACCAACGCCTGATAATGAACCAGGCGATTCCTGGCATCAAGAAGAACATGCCAATACCAATTGTAACGATGCGAGGTGGAATCCCGTACCGATCGAGTAATTCACCGGTGAGGTAATTCGACGCCGCCATTGTCAACGTCAACAAAGCCAGCTCCGCAGCGAAGACGCGCCCTCTGAAATTGTCCTCAACACCTCTCTGAAGTAACACGGTGGAAAACACCCAAAGAATACTGCCGCCCATATGGGCTATACCCAGCACAACCAAAGCAAAGACAAAACTGGTTGCCGCACCAAACGCGATGTAACCCACTCCGCCGATCAGGAATGCAATCCCAATCGAAACCGCCATCGTATTCTTACCCTCGCCAGCAAGACGCCGCGCGGCAATTGGCCCCACAGCTGTGCCGATGCCCCGCGCGGCGAAGAGAACTCCAATTCCTGTTGCGGCACTTTTTCCGACAGGAAAAATACGTTCACCGAATACCGCCAGCAACGTCATTATTCCTCCACCAAGTCCCCAGGCTGGTTTCACGAGTAACAACGCCAGTACGCTCGGACGGTGTTTGACGTATCGAGCGCCTTCCAATGTCTCAGTAATGCCGAGTGCTTGTCCTAGGCTTAACTTCTGACGCTCACGCCGCGGTCTCTTTGGTAAACGGACGTTGAAGATTAAGGCGGCCGAGAGAACATAACTTAGCGCGTCAAGAATGAATGCGGCGTTGGTTCCAAACCAGCCTGTGATGACGCCACCAGCCGCGGCGCCCAGAGTGAGCATCACTGACCAGGTCACGGATGAGATGGCGTTGGCCGCAACCAGCTCCTTATCAGCGACGATTGATGGCACAGCGGCGGTCTTCGCTGGTTCAAAGAAGGTTGATAGCGCAAGCTGGAGAACGGTCAGAACATAAATGATCCAGAGTTGATCCGCGCGTCTGACAAACAGGAATCCGAGCACAACCAGGGCACGGAGTAGATCTGACCAAATCATGATCGTTCGCCGGCTGAACCGGTCAGCGACGACACCCGAAACAGGACCAAATAAGAAACTGGGCACGAACCGAGCGACCAGTAGTAAACCAACATCGCGCCCGGAGCCGGTCAGATTGAGGATGATTGTGTAGAGCGCAATTGTATCGAACCAGTCTCCCATTTGACTGACGACTTGTCCGAGCCAAAGCTGTCTGAAATTGCGATTACGGCGAAGGAGGTCGATGTATCCGACTGTGTAGGGCTCAGGAGTTTTGGGAGTTTTAATTGCCAACGGTCTGCATTCCAAGAATGAGTTTTGACGGCCGTTTCAACCTGGGAACACGCGACCAGGAGTCCTCGCGTAGTCGGCGGTTGAAATACGCGCTAATTCAATCGTCAATACGGACAAGGTGTTTTATTCGTGTGAATTCGTGGATCGCTCTTCTCGGCCACCTAACAGACGATCCACGAATTAACACGAATGCTTCGCTCGCCGTTCCGATCCGCTGTCGTTGTATCCCTAACCACGAAGCACGAGAGTGCAACGCGTCGTCAACCCTTGTCAAT
>Ga0114129_10010522_pt1 | contig 13193 bp, 8 predicted proteins | sample RhiMetdeltSRZDD1_FD_80071 | JGI IMG/M metagenome (GOLD analysis project Ga0114129, IMG submission 80071) | Populus rhizosphere microbial communities from Tennessee, USA - Rhizosphere MetaG P. deltoides SRZDD1 (version 2) (version 2) | ecosystem: Host-associated > Plants > Roots > Rhizosphere >...
CCCAGCAAACCGATTATCTCCCCAGCCATTTGGGCTGCGAGCGCTCGATTCGCCGTGGCGAGTGCGACCTGCAAATCCGTCGCTCTGACACCGAGCCGCACGTATGTCGCCGAGTCGACGAGCACCGGACCGCCACCGCGCGTGACCGACCACGTCGCCGCATCCCATCCTGGGCCGAGTGCAGAGGCAAGTTCGACCTGTCCAGCCGGAAGCGGTGCGAGAATCGTCTGCGCAGGCATCGCGAGCACCGCACCGTTGCGCCTCCCTTGCATCGTGGGCAGGAGGACAACCAGCAGCACTGCCGCGGCCGCCGCCGGAACCGCCACCAGCCAGCGGCGATCCCGCCGTCGAGCCGCCGGAGCGATTGGAATGACGTCGGCTTCGCCTGGATCGATCCCTGTCAGGTCGCCTTCCCCTCCCCCTAGATCGGCTCGGGCGCGCAATGCGTCTACGTACACCTCGAACGCCGCCTCCGACTCCCCAAGCAGCTTCACAACCCGGTCGCGTTCGGCACCGGCAAGGCGGCCATCTATAAACGCCGCAATCAATTCGACATCAACGTCTTCAGTAGCTGCCATTGGTCCCGTGGTAATCTCAACACCCTGAATGCTGACCTCGCACACGACGCAGAGGCTTGAGCACAACTCTCACTTCTAATGTTGACGGACGTCGCCGCCGTTTTCCCGGCTAGGACGGTGGGGAATTCAGCCATTCTCGATATTCCCGGCCGATTCCCTGGCTCTCGAGGTCGTTAGACAGCGTTTCCAGCAGCCGCTTGATCCTCGTGTAGAGTGGCTTCTGGGCCGTTCCGATCGCCCGCGCCACATCGGCAATGCTCAATCCCTCGAAATAGTGCAGTCGAATGATCAGCCGGTCTTCGGGCGGCAGGTGTCCGATCGCCCGATCGAGCGCAGCCTTCGCGCCCTGAACCCGCTCGTCACGCTCCCGGTCGAGCACCCTGTCATCCGCCGCCTGGTGCGCGGGAACACTCTCCACGTCGGCGTTGGTGTCCACCCGTCGCGGCACGCGGTGCGGCAGCTCTTGCTGGATTACCTTCAGCTCGGCACGATCCACAGTTAGGCGGCTGTCCTGCTCCAGGAAGTTGCACGCCTGCTCGAAGGTGTGTCCGTCGCGATAGATCAGCGCCTCGAGCATCACGGCAATCGCGCCGCGTCGCTTCGCTTCGGCCGAGGGGCGCCACTTGCCCCACATCTTGATCCGGTGATCCCGGAACAGGTTGCTGATGACGACGGTCAGGAACGTCGTCTTGCTGCTCGCCCCGCGGTACTTCCGCAGCACCGCGTAGTCGTCCTGCAGCAGCTTGAGCCGCACGTCGGCGGCAAAGTCCTCCGCGTCGGCGCCACGAACGCCGTTGCGCCGACAGAGTGAGTCCGCGATGCGGTTGATGACGTCGAGTTGCTCGACGTACCACTGTCGCGGGTCCATTGCTCTATGGTCTGGTTCCGTCACGCCATTTCTCGAGTGCGGCAACACGGGCTTCGAGCGCGGCCACGCGATCGGATGCACCGGCACGTGCCGTCGCGCCAGGTGCAATAGCCCTGTCAGCAGCTGGGGAGCGTCCGGTTGCCGATGGAATTCGCGCGATGCTCGGGCCGGTCGCGCCGGTCGAGTGTCGCGTGACGCCACGCGACGAGAATCGCAGGAATCCTCGGCCCACTGGTCCTAACCAGACGATGCGAAAAAAGCGCTCGCCAGCCGGCATTCGGAACGGACTGCGCACGAGCAGGATGAAGCTCACACCCAGCAGACTGAGCCCCGACGCCGCCATGGTCAGGTTGCCTAACGTTGCACGCGTTGGTGGTCGCGGCGATTCCGTCGCCACGATCTCGGCCGAAGCCCGTTCATGACCTCTTCCGGATACACGGCCCCCATGCCGCCGCGTCCGAGCTCGCGCTCGATCGCGTAGCGATCACCGAATTGTTGGCGGATGTCGGGCGTCGCGGTCGGAGTCGTCATGATCGGTCGTTTTGCCGCGAAGAAACATGCGACGTCAAGGACGTCTCCGCACGGGGCCGCCGGGGTCATAATCGCACCGGACTTGACCTTAGCTAGCACTAACATGACCCGGCCGGCGGTTTCGAAGCATCTGCGCGTGCTGCGCGACGCTCGGCTCGTCCGAGAGGAGCGAGACGGGCAGCAGGGTGTCTACCGACTGACACCCCGGCCGCTCAGGGACCTGTCGCAGTGGGTCGAATCGTACCGGAGCTCAAACGGTGGGCGTCCACTCACGTGCGTACGTTCGCGACCAGCGACTCATCGCGTCCTTGTCGCCAAGAACACGTCCGGTTGCCGGATCGATCTTGAGCTTGCGCCCGGTCTGGTGCGCAATCGTTCCGAGGTGACAGAGCATCGCGGTCTTCGCACCGTCGGCAATCGGCGCGTTCAGCTTTGCGCCGGTGCGAATGGCGTCGACGAAGTTCCGCATGTGCAACTCGGTCAGCCAGTCGTCGCCGGTCGTGTTCAGGGCGTCGCCCTTCTCCGTCGCGATCGATTCCTTGATGACCTTGTTCTTGAGGTCCGCGAGCACCCAACCGTCCTGATCGATGATCAGGCTTCCGCCAGTGCCTAGCAACATCGTGCCGCGGCCGCGACCGTACATCGGCAGGCCATTGCAGCTCTGCCCGTGCCACACGATCGTCGTCCCGTTCGCGAACTCGAACGTCGCATCCTGCGTGTCCGGGAACTCCCAGTCATCGACGAAGTGATTGCGACGACCATTCGACGACACGCTGACCGGATAGTCGACCTTGAGCAGCCATCGCGCGACGTCGATCTCGTGCGTCCCGTTGTTGCAGATCTCGCCGGTGCCCCACCGCTGGAACCAGTGCCAGTTGTAGTGGACGACGTTGTCGCGGTACGGCGTACGTGGCGCGGGGCCTTGCCAGAGCTCGTAGTTCAACTCGGCGGGCACGGGCGCTTCCTTGCCCTTCCCAATCGTCGTTCGCGTGTTCGCGTACCAGGCGCGCGCGAGGTAGGGCCGCCCGATCACGCCATCCGAAAGCGCCTGAATCGCCTCGAAGAACCGCGGTCCGGACCGCCGCTGCGTTCCGAGCTGCACGTGCTTGTCGTACTTCCCCGCCGCCGCGATTAAGAGCTCGTCCTCGTGCGGATTGTGCCCGCTCGGTTTCTCGAGATACACATGCTTCCCGGCCTTGAGCGCGAGCAGCGTCATGGGCGTGTGCCAATGGTCCGGCGTCGCGATCGCGATCGCGTCGACCGCTTTGTCGTCCAGCGCTCGGCGGAAGTCGGTGATCACCTTCGGCACGTTAGGCTGCGCCTGCGTTTTCGCGACGCCGTCCAGACCTTTCGCGACCACTCGCGAATCCACGTCGCAGATGTAGGCAACCTCGGAGTCCGGGAACTTCGCGAAGTTCTGGGCATGCACGACGCCGCGCCCGTTCACGCCGATCACCGCGACGACGACTTTCTCGTTCGGGGACCGCTGCTTCCCGACCGCGAAGAGCGGCGCGACGCTTCGCGAGCCCGCTACGAGACCGATGCCGGCTACGGACGTCGTCTTGAGAAAGTCACGCCGGTCAATGTCCGATCCGTTCGAGTCCATTCTGTTCTCCGAAAAGAGCCATCTCACTTCAGTTCCCGAACCTTGATGTTCCTGAACCACACGACGTCACCGTGGTCCTGCAGCACGATCTGCCCCACTCGCCGCGTCGCGAACCACGACGGATACGTCTTGTATTTGCTCTTCGCGAACGCCGAGTCGAATTGCGCGGTGCCCAGGTCGAACTCGACGATCTTCTCGCCGTTCAACCAGTGTTCCCCGTGGGAGCCGCGGAAGACGATCGCCGCGCGATTCCACTGACCGGCTGGATTCACGCGCTTCTTCTCGTTAGGTGGAAACATGTCGTACAGCGCACCGGAGCGGTGCGTGGCCAGCTTGTTGTCCTCGTTCTTCTCGTCGTCGTTGATCTGATACTCCCACCCTTTGGCGGCGTGCGGAGGATCCATCGCGGTGGAAAGCGCTTCCGATACGTTGTACTTCACGCCGCTGTTTCCCGCTTCCGAGATCTTCCATTCCCAGGCAAGCTCGAAGTCGCCGAAGCTCCGATCGCTGATGAGGTCCATGCCCGTGAGCGGCTGACCGTCGGCCTGCACCGGCCCCTTCCCTTTCTCTACATGCTTGATGGCCCCGTCCTCGACCGTCCACAGGCCAGGCGGCGTATTCGAGAACCCGAGCCCGTGCCACCCGGCGAGCGTCTTGCCGTCGAACAGGAGCTGCCAACCCGCTTCGGCTTCCGCGGCCGCGAGCACGTTAGGTGTTCCGGAAGTCACGCTCGCGGTGCCGTTCGATGGTGTCTCGGACGATCGAGCGGAGCTGGTACACGCGGCGGCAACGCCTAACACGATGGCGAGCGCGACTTGGAATCCGCGCCGTGGCCGTGGCAGTGGGTCGAACGTCGACGAGTGCGTCATGGGTCACGTTTCCTGCGGATTACGTGGCGGGGCGGGCAGCGAGTGCACCCGCCGTCTCGGGCTTTATGGGCGCCGGCTCGAGGCGCGGCACGAGCAGGTGAATGATCACCCACGCTGCGAGATACGCGCCACCACAGTAGATGAAGATCGGCGTGTAGTTGTTCCCGTTCGCGTCGAGAATGCGACCGATGACTCGCTGAAAGATCACCCCACCCATTGCGCCCGTGAACGCCCCGATGCCGACCACCGACCCGACAGCTGAGCGCGGGAACATATCGCTCGGCAACGTGAACACGTTCGCCGACCACGCCTGGTGCGCCGCCAGCGCAACAGATACGGTGAGCACAGCCGCCCACATGTTCGGCGCGCGCGGCGCGAAGACGGTCGGTACGATGAGGCACGCCATGAGCAACATCGCGGTCTTGCGCGCGCGATTCGCCGACCAACCTCGCGTGATCAGTGCACTCGACAGCCATCCGCCACCCACTGCTCCGACATCGGCGACGAGATACGCGACGACGAGCGGTGCAGCGAGTCCCGACAGCTTCACTCCGTACTGCGCATCGAGAAACTTCGGAAGCCAGAACAGATAGAAGAACCACACGGGATCGGCGAGGAGTTTGCCGACGGCGTACGCCCAGGTCTGTCTGTAGCCGAGCAGGCGTACCCAGGGGACGCGGTCCTGTGTGACTTCGGGGCCATCGCTTCGAATGTGCTGAAGCTCGGCCGGAGTCACACGCGGATGCAGGGCGGGCTCGCGATACAAGGGGATCCAGAGGCCGAGCCAAAGGAAGCCGAGCGCGCCGGTGATGATGAACGCCCATTGCCATCCCCAGCGCAGCGCGATCGCCGGTACCAGGAGCGGCGCCAGGATCGCGCCCATGTTCGTGGCCGCGTTGGACAACCCCGCTGCCAACGCTCGCTCGCGTTTGGGGAACCACTCGGCGATGGCTTTCAGTGCGCCCGGAAAGACTGCCGACTCGCCTACCCCGAGCAGTGCGCGCGCGATGGAGAAGCCGGCTGCCGTGCGGGCAACTGCGTGGGCCATCGCCGCCAGCGACCAGGCCACGACCGCCGTGCCCAACCCGCGCTTGATCCCGAATCGATCGATGAGGTGCCCGGCGACGAGGAACCCGAACGCATACATGAGACTGAACCAGGAGACGATGTCGCCGTAGTTCGTCTCGGTCCAATTCAGCTCGCGTTGGAGCGTCGGTGCCAGGATGCCAAGCACCTGGCGGTCGATGTAGTTGATGGTCGTCGCGACGAACAACAGTGCGACGATCGTCCAGCGATAGCCGAAGCGGCGTTCGGGCATGGGTACAACGATGACGCCGATTGGGGTCAGAGTCAAAACGAGGAAATTGGGGGAAATTGGGGTCAGAGTCGAAAATCATCATTCGAACGCACAACAATTGGAGTCTGACCGCCTTTCCGTGCGTTCGAATGATGATTTTCGACTCTGACCCCAATTTCCGGTCGCGTTAGGCACCGCCCGATGCGCGTCTCGGCGTGTCTCGCGCCACCGGCCGACTCGCTCCCAATCGCTCCCCGGAGCGTGCCGCGGGTGTACCTTTGAGGTGAGGAACCGCCAACCGTCCAGTCCCAGGTCCGCCCATGTCCGAGCACATGCCGCCCGAGGACGACCCGATCATCCGCAGCCTTCGCGACGCAGGCATCCGGCCGCTGCCGCCCGCTGGCGCGGGACACGGCTCCAGGCTGCCGCGCTCAGCGCTCCTTCTGATCGGAATCGTGCTGGTTCTCCTGGGGCTCATGCCATTTCTGGCTGGACGCCTCGCCGACTGGCTCTGGTACCGCGAAATCGGCTTCGAGCGCGTCTTCTTCACGAAGGTGATCGCGCAGTGGGTACTCGGCGTGCCCACGGCCCTGCTCGCGTTCGCCGTCCTCTACACCAACGCGCGTGTCGCGCTGCGTGGTGCGCCGCGTCCGGTACGGTCGCCTGTGTCTCAAATGCGGTCGGGGGCCGAGGTGCGGCAGGCCGTACATGCGCTGGTCTCGCGCGGGATGGAATGGCTCGCGCTACCAGCCGCCGCCATCCTCTCGGCAGTGATTGCGCTTGCGGCCGCGGGCCAATGGCGCACCGTGCTGCAAGCCGCGTACGGTACCCCATTCGGCGTTACCGACCCGGTGTTCGGGCGGGACGTCGGCTACTACGTGTTCACGCTTCCAGCCATCGAGCTGGTGACGGGGCTCGTGTACGGGCTCCTGCTGCTGACGCTCATCGCCGTCGTGCTGGTCCACGTCTTCCGCGGCGAGATCGAGCGATCGCCACGAGGCATCTCCATCGGAGCTCGTGCGCAGACGCAGCTCGCCGTGCTGGCGGGGCTGTTGCTGCTGCTGACCGCCCTACGCATCCATTTCGTACGAATTCCCGGGTTGCTGTTCGGCGACCACCTGCCGCTCACGGGCGCGAATTACGTGGACCTCCATACGCGCCTGCCCGCGCTGCACGTGCTGAGCATCGTTGCGCTCGCCGGTGCTGTGCTCATCCTCTGGGGAGGCGTGCGCGGCCGCCTGGTGCCAATGGCGGCACGTGTCGTCGTCGGCTACGTCGTGGTATCGGTGCTCGCGACGGTGGTGCCCGCCGCGTACCAGCGGCTGGTTGTCCAGCCTAACGAGCTCGCGCGCGAGACGCCACAGATCGCGAACCACATCCGCGCGACGCGACAGGCGTGGGGATTGGACAGTATCGAGGAGCGCGAGCTCGTCACCGACACACGCCTGACGCCCCAGCTCATCGCCGCGAACCGCGCGACGGTCGACAACGTGCGGCTCTGGGACCGCGAACCGCTGCTGCAGACGTTCGGGCAGATCCAGTCGATCCGCACGTATTACGACTTCCTCGCCGTCGACGACGACCGCTATCACATCGGCGGTCAGCTCAGGCAGGTGATGCTCTCGGCACGCGAGATGAACACGTCATCGCTTCCCACTCGCGGCTTCATCAACGAGCACCTCACCTACACACACGGCATGGGAGTGACGCTCGGCCCCTCGAACGCCGTGACCCCCGAGGGATTGCCGGTGCTGTTCATCAAGGACCTGCCGCCGGTGTCGACGATCGACGTACGCGTCACACGACCGCAGATCTACTTCGGCGAGATGTCGAATGACTTCGTGCTCGCCCCGAGCCGGCAGCGCGAGTTCGATTATCCAGCGGGCGAAGGCGACGCGGCTGCCTATTCCTCGTACGACGGGCGTGCGGGCGTTCCCATTGGCTCGTTCGCGCGGCGATTGCTCTACGCGGTGCGATTCGGCTCACTCAACATCCTCCTCTCGGCCGACCTCACCGATCGTACGCGCATCCTCTACTACCGTGACGTGCGCGAGCGTGCTGAGCGCGCGCTTCCATTCCTGTTGTTCGACCGCGACCCGTATCTCGTGATCACCACGGACGGGCGCCTCGTGTGGATGCTCGACGGCTACACCACGTCCGCACGCTTCCCGTACGCGAGAGCGGCGCAGGATGGCACGAACTACATGCGCAACAGCGTGAAGGTGACGATCGACGCCTACGACGGCGGCGTGCGTGCCTATCTCGCAGCGCCGACCGACCCGATCATCCGCACGCTCGCCCGCATCTACCCTGGGCTGCTGCAGCCGCTCGATTCGATGCCAGCGGATCTCCGGGCTCACCTCCGCTATCCGGAAGACCTGTTCGGGCTCCAGACCGCGCTGTTCGCGACGTATCACATGGCGAACCCGGAAACGTTCTATCACCGCGAAGACCAATGGCAGATCCCCGACGTGCCCGAAGTCGGCGCCCCGACGGCGCCCGAGCGGCGCACGACGTCCCAGGCATTCCTGCGGCACATGGTGATGCGACTGCCAGGCGAGCGCGACCCCGAGTTCATTCTGATGCGGCCATTCACGCCGCGGCAGAAAGACAACCTCGCGGCGTGGATGGTGGCACGGAACGACGGTGCACATTACGGCAAGCTCGCGGTCTACCGCTTTCCGCGGCAGAGCCTCGTGTTCGGGCCCAACCAGATCGTCAACCGGATCAATCAGGACACGGAGGTGTCGCGTCAGATCACGCTCTGGGATCAGCGCGGCTCCGAGGTGCTGCGTGGCGAGCTGCTGGTGCTGCCGATCGAGGGCGCATTGATCTACGTGCAGCCGCTGTACCTGCGTGCGCAGGGCGGTCGAATACCGGAGCTCAAGCGGGTGGTCGCCGCGCGCGAGGGACGAGTGTCGATGGCCGAGACGCTCGACGGCGCGTTGACGGCGCTGATGACTGGAGGCCCGGACGCGCCAGGTGTCACGACTGACGTGACGTCGGTCGTGGCAACCGACTCGACGTTAGGCACGACTCCGGGCGCTCCGGGCTCGGTGCCCGAGGGCCTCGCCCAGTTGGCAAAGCAGGCTCGTGAGCACTACGACCGCGCGCGGGCGGCACAGCGATCCGACGATTGGGCTACGTACGGCGCCGAGATGCGGCGGCTCGGGGAGGTACTCCGTCAGCTCGAAGCCACGCGCGCACCGCGACCCTAACGTCGAGGCGCCGCGGCCTCGACCGTTTTTGCTTGACTTCCCCTGCGCCACCGGTAGTTTCGAACCCATGCCTAACGAAGACGGTGCGACCTCGTCCGACGGCCGAACGCGGCGCCGGTTCTCGCCCGCAGCGCGTCAGCTTGCCTTGCTGGCGCTGTACTACATCGCCCTCGGCATCGCCATCGGCGGCCTCCAGCGCGCGTATCCAGGCGCGACGAACCCGATCACGGGCGTACCGAAGGGGCTGGTGACGGTCCGAGGGATCACCCGGGCGATCACCGCGATGCTCGGCGCACTCGCGCTCGCGCTCCCGCTCGCTTGGGTCTTCGTGATCACGCGACGCAAGAAGGGGTTCTCGCAGTCGATCGTGCACACGCTCATCATCCTGCCGATCGCGGTGGCCGGGATCATGGTCGTCGTGCAGAACAGCCTCGCGCTCGCGTTCGGCCTCGCGGGCATCGCCGCCCTGCGATTCCGCAACACGCTCGACGACACGAAAGACGCGATCTACCTGTTCGTCACAACCGGCATCGGCATCGCCGCCGCCGCCGACCAGTTCGACGTCGGCCTCGCCCTCTCGTTCCTGTTCAACGCGACGATCATCGTGCTGTGGTGGACCAACTACGGCCGCACGCCGGCACAGCTCAAGGCGAAGTTGCTGCTCAGGCGGCTCCGGCAAACTCGGGAGAACCGCATTCCGGGCGCGCCGAGTGCGGTGCCGGATCCACTGAATGCCGTACTGCGCGTCCACGTAGTGAACGCCGATGCGGCGCAACTGACGGTGGGCGCGGTCCTCGACCGCGCGTCGAAGCAATGGGAGCTCACCGGCGTGACGCCCAGCACGAATGGGTTCTCGACGCTCGACTATGTCGTTAGGCTCAGACCACGTACGGTCCGCGGGGCGCTGCTGAACGATCTTCGGGCGAGCGGCCGACCGGACGTCGTGGGCGCCGAGTTCCGCTGAACGCGCAGCGCCGATGGCCGAAACAACCCCACGCGAGATCCGCTGCGACATTCGCAGCCCCGAGTTCCTCCGCGAGCTGGTGGAGCGTCCGCTGCCGCTCAACCTCGGCACGCCGCCCGCCGAGCGTCGGTTCTTCCGTGATGTCTATCTCGACACGCCCGACGGACGGCTGCACCAATACGGCATCAGTTGTCAGTATCGCGTCGGGGGAGATGACCGTCGACGTCTGACGCTCTTCCAACCCACTCCCGACGCACCGAGCGAGACGCAGCTGCTGAGTCACAGCGCCGACGTCGATGAGCTCGATCCGTTGCGGGCGGCGTCGGGCGACAGCGCACCTGCGCGACGCATTCGTGCGATCGTCGATCCCGAGTCGCTCTCGATCGCGTTCACGGTACAGACCGACCGCCTCGTCCGCCGATCGGTGCGCCGGTTGCTTCGGCCGGCCGAATTCGATTTCGCGTACGATGTCGTAGCCGTCGAGCAGCACGGCGTCATTCGCCACTTTCAGGAGCTCCGAGTTCGTCGGCGTCGAGCGGGTCTGCCACGTCTCGCGCGCATCGCCGCCGCGCTGGAAGAGGCACACGGGCTGCGACCGATCCTCGTGAACCGTCTGGAACGGGAACGACTGACTGCGGCCGGCGCGGCCCGCGAGGCGGACCGCCGAGCGGTGGGAAGCGGTCACGCGGTCGCACTCGTCGTGCTGGAGCATGGGACGATCGCGTGTCGGAACGAGGGAGGCGGTCTTCGCCTTCCGATCGCGGCGGGAAGTGGTGACGGCGCCTGCCGGTATTTGCTGCTCGAGTGCTTCGACAGCAGCGTCGGCGAGCTGCGCCTCCTCGGCGAGCTGCCGGCGGGCGAGGGACGACCCCAACTCGAGATCTGGCTCGTCACGCAGACTCGTCAGGCACGCACGTCCAGCGGCACCACCGACGGCACAAACGCGATGCTCTGGTTGTCGCTCGATGAGCTCATCGCGCGCGCGGGCACGCCATCGCTGAGCGACCCCCAGACACTGGCGGCGCTTCTCGTCGCGGCCCGCTCGGACCTCCCAGCGCTCGGCCGGGGAGCGACGAGCACACCGGCGGCCGGATCGTCCCGCGCTCCGACTCAGGGCGCGGTGCAGGGCGACGACGGACCGCTGGGATCGGAGGCACGTCTGCTCGATGCCGAACGCAGCCTGCTCGAGTTCAACGGACGCGTGCTCGCCATGGCCGAGGACAGCAGCACGCCGTTGCTCGAGCGGCTGCAATACCTTGGCATCGTCAGCGCGAACATCGATGAGTTCTTCGCCGTGAGCGTGACGGCGCTCAAGCGCGCGCGGATGGTGATCACCGGCGAGCATCGGGTCGCGGAGATGGGCGACCGGTTGGCGGCACTCGCGCTGGGCGTGCGCGAGCTGTTGTCACGGCAGGACCGGTGCCTGAGCGCGTGCATGCGCGAGCTCGGGGCGCATGGCATTCGCATCGTACCGTTATCGGAGCTCGCACCTAACGACATGGCGAGCATGCGCGCGCACTTTCACGACGTGGTCTTCCCGGCGCTCACGCCTCAGGCGGTCACCGAGGCGCCAGGATATCCAACGCCGCAGGTGCCATCCCTCGCGCTCTCTGTCGTGGTGGTCGTCAAGGACGTGGAGACGGGCCCGACGCACCTCGCCTTCGTCCGGATTCCGGCAATACTCTCGCGGCTCGTTCCAGTGCGCGACGACCGCTCGTTCGTACGCCTCGAGGAGCTGATCATCCACGAGATCGACGCGCTGTACCGTGGCCGCGAGGTCCTGCAGGCGTTCCTGTTCCGCGTCACGCGGAGTGGTGATCTCGAGGGCGACGAAGAGGGTGCGGGCGACCTGCTGCAGGCGATCGAAGAAGACACGAGACGACGCGCCGGCAGCGCCGTGGTCCGCGTCGAGGTGGAACGAGCGATGCCGCCATCACTGCGCTCGATGCTGCTGCAGGCGGTGCGCTTCGACGGCGGCGAACAGCTTCTCGCGCTCGGCGACGATGACGTGTACGAAATCGGCGAGGCGCTCGACCCGGCAGTGCTGAAGGAGCTGGCATCGCTGCCGCTCCCCGATCTGCACTTCGCGCCGTTTCAGCCGCGAAACGCCTTCGTACCCGACCACTCCATGTTCGATCTGGTGAGGGAGCGCGATCGACTCGTGCATCATCCGTACGACGACTTTGCCACCTCGGTCCAGCGCCTGATCGAAGAGGCGGCCGACGACCCCGCAGTCACGACGATCAAGCTGACGTTGTATCGCTCGGGACAGCGATCGGCGATCATCGATGCGCTCGTTAGGGCGGCCCAGGGCGGAAAGGAAGTCGCGGTATTCGTCGAGCTGAAAGCGCGCTTCGACGAGGCACAGAACGTACACTGGGCGAGACGACTCGCGAACGCCGGCATCCATGTCGTTCACGGACTCGTGGGCCTCAAGAACCACGCGAAGCTCTCGCTCGTCGTCCGCCGCGAAGGCGGTACGTTGCGCCGCTACGTGCACGTGGGCACTGGCAACTACAACGCGGCGACGGCGCGTTTCTACACCGACCTTGGCCTGTTTTCCAGCGACGACACGCTCGCCGCCGATGTCAGCGAGTTTTTCAACGAGCTCACCGGCTCGTCACACGGGCCATCGGGACAATATCGACGCCTCCTCGTCGCGCCACATGCCTTGCTGCCCGCGCTGGTCGCGCGCATTGATCGAGAGAGCGAGCACGCCCGCGCGGGACGCGCATCGGGCATTCGGGTCAAGCTCAACGGCTTGTCCGATCCGGAGATCATCTCCGCGCTCTACCGCGCATCACAGGCCGGCGTGCCCGTCGAGCTGATCGTGCGCGGGATCTGTCGCTTGCGTCCGGGCGTGCCGGGGCTGTCGGAAGGCATTCGCGTCGTCAGCCTCCTTGGCCGTTTCCTCGAGCATGCGCGCATCTACCGATTCGCCAACGGTGGCGACGCCGAGTACTTCATTGGGTCCGCCGACTGGCGTCCGCGCAATTTGCGACGTCGCATCGAGACCGTCGCACCCGTACTGGACGCCGAGTGCCGGGCACGGCTCGACGCGGTTCTCGATCGCGAGCTCAGCGACGCCGCCGCATGGGTACTGCGCGCGGACGGCACCTACCGCCGTGCGTCGCCGACGGCCAATACGCGGTCGATGGCGCAGTCCCTGTTCGCGGCAGAGGCGCAGTCGCAGACCGATCTTGCCCCGGCGTGATGGGCGAGCGCGCTGTGCGGCCGGTCTCGGGTTTGTCGTTAGGCCACA
>Ga0114129_10010524_pt1 | contig 13192 bp, 11 predicted proteins | sample RhiMetdeltSRZDD1_FD_80071 | JGI IMG/M metagenome (GOLD analysis project Ga0114129, IMG submission 80071) | Populus rhizosphere microbial communities from Tennessee, USA - Rhizosphere MetaG P. deltoides SRZDD1 (version 2) (version 2) | ecosystem: Host-associated > Plants > Roots > Rhizosphere >...
TCGAAGAAGACCCAGCGCTGGGATGCTTCGGCGTACGCGGCAAGCGATCCCACACCCAACCCGATCACCGCAACGTCAGAGGCATCGTGCAGCCGCGGCAATCGTTCGAATGCCTGGCCGAAAGGAGCGGACCGGTGGTAATAGACCAGCGGCTCATTGCGCCTGGACGGATCAACTGCCTGCAGGCCGTGAATAGTCGTGCCGTGAAAGAGCGCATAGAACCTGCCGCCGCCGCCAAGGCCGACGCGGTAGGTCCCGAAGAACGTGCGCTCCGCTTCCAGAACCGTCGTGTATGCGCGCTGCGTCACTGTGGAGGCAACGAGCATCGCCGCGATCATCATGGCAAATCGCGTCGGGTGGCGGGCCTGTGTGAATGCCACGAGCGCGACCGCGCCCATCGCTACTACTCGCACCGGCACGGACTGGACGCCGTTGTGCAGCAACGCGACGTTCACCGCGGCCGCGGTACCTGCCGCGACCGCAGCATATCCAAGGTCGCGCATGCTGTCGGCAGTGCGCGGCTTGTGAGCATAGAGAGCTGGAACGGCGCACGCGCAGACGAGAAGAAGTGGATATTCGAAAACTCCGTTGAAAACAAGCGGAGCAATCAACGTGTTGAATAGCCCGCCCATCATGCCGCCGAACGACAGCAGGAGATAGAACTCGGTCAGGTGCTGCGCGGGCGGCCGCTCCGCGGCCAGGCGCCCGTGACACATCAGGGCAACGACCATGAACATCGCGAGATGCAGTGGGATGTCGAACTGAACTGGCAGCGCTGTATTCGACGCCATGAACACCGCCACTGTCGTCGCCAGCAACGGGACTCGGCGCTCCGCTGCAGCGCCCGCACCTGGAGCCCGCTGCCCGAACGCGATCACGAATGTGGCCAGATACAACGCCAATGGTACGACCCATATCAGCGGCACCGCCGCGATGTCCGTCGAGATATACGTCGTGACGCCGAGCATCAGGCTCGACGGGATGAACGCAAGCATGATCCACCGGATGCGTTGCGCCGAATCGATCACCACGTGCGATGGCATGTCGCCCGCCTGCAACGATCGCTGATCGTGCCGACGTGTGATGACCGCACACGTGCCCACGAGTAACGCGAGGACGACGAATGCGGCGGCCCATACACGCGCCTGTGGCTGAAGGCCGAGGCCCGGCTCGATGACTGTCGGATAGGCCAACAACGCCAGCAGGCTGCCTGCGTTGCTTGCCGCGTATAGAAAATACGGGTCGCTCGCGCCGGGAAGCTGCGTCCGCGCGAACCAGGCTTGAAGCGCCGGCGCACTCATCGCGAGCGCGGTCGTCGGAAGCGCGGCGACACGCACCAACTCGTCGAACAGCCACGCCGCGGGATGGTCACCGGGCGCCGGTACACGTGTGAACGAAAGGGGCAAGGTGACGATCGCACCTGCTACGACCGCCGGGTACACCCAGGTGACCCGTGGCGGCAGACCAGCGCGTGTGAGCAGATGTGCGGCGACATAGCCCACCAGCAACGCTGCCTGGAAGAACATCACACAGGTGTTCCACACCATCGGCGTCCCCCCAAGCTTCGGAAGCATGCTCTTGGCCACCATCGGCTCGAGAACGAAGAGCAGGAACGCGCTCAGGAACAGCGCGGATGCGAAGAGTGCAGCGACCACCCGTCTCGCCGGCACCGTCCGGGAACCGATCGCCAGAACACTCTCACCGACCACGGCGGACTCTCTCGCTCCAAGACTCGAATTTACCCTCGGCGCGAGGGCTTCGACGAGAACACGGACCGCCGACTGCCCACTGCCGGCTGCCCACTGTTACCGCATCGCCGGCTTGATGACGCCGATCACATTGCCCTCGGTGTCCTGTACCCGCGCGTAGCGGCCGACGTTGGGGATGTCCAGGATTTCTCCAACGAGCCGGCCGCCTGACTTCTTCACCTTCTCCACCGCTTGATCGGCATCAGCGACCGCGATGACGAGCACGGGCGACCTCGCTGAGGGGTCTCGCGGCATCAGGCCGCCGTTGATGAACGCCCGATCCTGCGGCATGCCCTGCTCGTCGGTCGGCCCCGTCTGCACGAGGACGTAATTGCCCATCTCCGGTCCAAGCGAATTCAGCTTCCAGCCGAAGTTCTCGCTGTAGAACTTCTTCGCACGCTCGAGGTTTTCGGCAGGTATTTCGAAATGCACGACTCTATCCATTTGTGATCCTCCCTGTGAACACATGAGTGGAATTGTTATCGGAAGCATCAGCCGGTTGCCATGGTCGAGTGCGCGTGCACGATTTCCAGTTTGGTCCGCCTGAAGACCGACCCCCACCGGGCGCGAACAACCCGAGGCAGATTTCTTGCGCTGCTCCATCACAGACAGCGCCTCGCGAGGCTGCCTGTTGGGGAGGTCTCTGATGAAGCGAATCGACCGCATATTGATCGGCCTGGCTGTCGCGATGCTGCTGACCGTTCCGGCTGCAGCGCAGAAGATCAGCTACGACGTCGGCGACGCGGACTTCACGGGAATCAAGACGTTCGCCATCAAGAACAGCCCGGTTGGCGACAGCACAACCGATCAAACGGCATACGACAGCCCGCTCGTGACCGAGCGAACCAACGCAGCCATCGCCGCACAGCTCGAGGCGCGCGGTCTCAGACAAGACAACGCACATCCCGACATCTTTGTGACGACGCGACGAGTCTTCAAGACCGAGACTACCGTGTACAGCAGTCCATATTGGTACGCTGAGCCATTTTGGGGGGGCGGCCTGGGCTACGCCTATGGCTGGAGGTATGACCCGTACTATACGGGGTGGGGCCCAACGTACGCCGGCGCATGGAACTGGGTTGACCAGAGAACCATCGGAACGCTGGTTGTCGACGTACAGAACGCGAGGACGGGCCAGCTGATGTGGCGAGGACTCGCCGAACAGGATGTGCACGAGCACGCTTCACCGGAGCGCCGCGTCAAGCGGGTGGACAAGGAAGTGACGAAGATGTTCGAGAAGTTCCCACGGTGACCGATCGGAAGAACGTTGTCATCGCGGGAGCCTCAGGCATCGTCGGTGCGCGTGCGCTCCGGCACCTCCTTTCGCGCGATGACGTCGCCGGCGTCATTGCCCTCGGACGACGCCTGTTGCCCGAGCGGCACGAAAAGCTCGCCTCGAGGATCGTTGATTGGGGAAGCGAGAGCGCCATCGCATCCGCAATCCCGGATTCAACCGCGGTGGCGGTGTGTTGCCTCGGGACGACGCTGAAACAAGCAGGATCGAAAGCGGCCTTTCAGGCGGTGGATCACGACGCGATTGTCGCGTTCGCCACGGCCGCTCGAGAAAAGGGAGCCGAACGCTTCGCGCTCGTGAGCTCCTTGGGCGCCGATCGACGAGCGCGAAATTTTTATCTGCGGACCAAGGGCGAAACCGAGGAAGCGCTGACACAACTGAACTTCGCGCAGCTGATCGTGGTGCGGCCATCATTCATCGACGACCAAGGCATGCGCCGCGAGTCCCGTCCCCTCGAGCGGCTGATGCTGCCGGTCGCGCGCGTCATCTTCTCTGTCATTGGAAAAACGAGTCGCTATGCGCCGATCTCGGCCGACGTGATTGCGAAGGCGCTCGTCCGTCTTGCGTTGGACGACACGACGACCGATCGGGTGCGCATCGTCGAAAGCGAGCAACTGCACCAGCTCGGAATAGGGCCGGCTCGGGCCGGCTGAAGCCGGCCCCCACGTACGACGTAGGGGCCGGCTTTAGCCGGCCCATGATGAATGTCAGCGCGCGCTACAGGTCGATCAGCCAGATGTCGCCGGTGAAGTCGCCGAGCACCAGAATGATCTGATCTGGCGTGGCGATTGGCGATGTACCAGGAAGGTACGCAGGCATCGTCATTTCAATTGAGGCATACACCGCAATCGGTTCACGGTCCGCCAGTCCTGATGTGGAATCGAAATGGCGGCCACGGACGGCGCTACGCACCATCGGGTTGATGCCGATGGGCGTGTAATAGATCAAACGGCCATCCGCAGACCAGAAGGGATGGCTTGCGCGTTGATCCACGACCACCCAATCGGACTCGATGAGCGGCGCTTCGCGGAACGGGGCGATAAACACGCTTGCCGGCTCGCCCGGACGCGAGGCATCGAACGCTATCCACCTGCGATCCGGCGATAGCCTCGGATTTCTGATTGACTGCTCGGCGCTCTTCAGCACCTCGCGCTGCTCTCCGATTTCAGTGTCGATGACGGCGACCGAATTCAGCCGGGCGAAGCGTTCGATCACCAGAGAGCGTTCGTCGACCCATTCCCGCGGCCGACCGCCGCAATCGTCTCCCAGCTTTTTCCAGGTCCCGTCGCCCAGCGAAGTGATGAAAATGGGCCGTGGCGCATGCTCGCCGCCCGGCGTCCTCATGCCGTATGCCAGGAGCTTTCCTCCCGGTGAGATCGCGGAATATCCCTTGTCGCCCGCGGGTGCCTCGCCAAGCATTCGCTCCGAGCCGGTCTCGAGGTTTCGCAGGAACACCTCACCGCGTGCGAGGCGATACGAAAAATATGCGAGCGTCCGAAAGTCGCTCGTCAGAGACAAGTAGCCCATAGGGAATGGACCACGTGTCATGCGACGCGGTGAGCCGTGCGCGATCCCCGTCACCGTATCCAGCGAGATAGACCAGAGATTCGAGTCTGCGCGGCTGCTGACAAACGCCACACGACCGCCGGCGACGCTCGGCAGCCAGGCAGACTCGATACCAACCGATAGTTGCTCCGCGGTTCCGGCCGGTTGAAACGTGGAGGGAGTGAGGCGCTGGCGATAGAGACAGACCCCATGAGGCGGACCGGCGGCTGAAAACACGAGGGATTCCTCCACCCAGGCCACGCCGGTGGGTATCGTGAACATTCGTCTTTCCCGGAACAACCTCACCAGTCCGGTGTTTGTTGGCGAACCGCCGTCCACCGGCACGATCCACCAATCAGGCTCGACGAGCGCGCCGGGCCGAGCGTGAACGACCACCGCGCGGCTGTCCGATGCCCACGTCACGCATGCCACATCGACGAGTTCAGGCGCGACGGTTCGAAACCCGATGCCGTCGCGAGCGGCAACACGTATCCCGATCGCATTGCGCGGGACACAAGCAAGCCATCGCCCGTCAGGAGAGATTTGGCCGCAGCTTGCGTCTCGCTGCAAGAGCCTGGGTTCGCCGCCGAGAGTCGGGACCTCGTAGACGTTCTGACCAACGTCGTCACTGGCGGTGAAGACGATGCGAGTGTCGTCGGGCGAGAACGAGAGACGTGAATACTCGCGCTCGCCGTTGGTCAAACGCAGTGTCGCTCCACCAATCTGCTGAATCCAGATTTGAGGTGTCGTGCCGTCCTGCCCACCATCTGACACATATGCGATCAGACGCGCGTCGGAGGAAAGCGCGGGCCAGGACGTCAGCGAAGCAGTGTGCGTGATGCGCTCGAGATGCGGGGAGACGTGCGGGACACCTGAAGGCACGCCCTCGGACGGCTGGCCCGCAAGCGTGACCCGTCGGCTGTCCCACCACGCCGTCAACTCGTCTCGCTGCGCGTACACGCTCCCGCGCTTGTCGTGAGCAAGACGATGAACGGGCAGTCCCTCTTCCCGCTCCCATCGCTGCACCGTCCGGACGCCCCGGCCCAAGTACGCGGCGATTTCCTTCCATGAATCCAGTCGGTCGTTTGGAGGCTGACCCAACCTCGACGGTTGTGAATCGGGAGCGTCGCTCACTGCACGCGAAGCTTAGCGCACAGGCACGCCAGAACGCGCCATCCGCGAACTGGCGCGTCGTTGCGCTTGAGCCGTGCGAACGGCTACCGCAACGTAGACGTTGTTCAACATCGAGTGTCTTCAAGGAGGTTCGTCATGAACAAGCGTCTGTTGCTCGTGCTCCTCGGCCTCGGATCCCTCACACGCGCCAGCGTAGAGGCGCAGACCAGAACGGGATCGATTCAGGGCGTCTGGCAAGTCGTTGAAGTCAGAATGCCAGGCCAGAACCCTTCCACGATCGCGATCGGCGAGCCGCGACCGAACCTGACCATCATCACGGGCAAGCACTACAGCCGTGTTCAGGTCGAGGCCGAAGGGCCACGTCCCGTGATCACGAACGTGGCAAAAGCCACCGCGGACGAATTGCGCGCGACGTGGGGGCCGTTCGTCGGTGAGGCCGGCACCTACGAAATCAAGGGCAACGTCATCACCATGCGGCCAATCGCGGCGAAGAATCCGGCCGCGATGATGCCGGGCACCTTTACCACGTGGTCATTCAAGCTGACGGGCAACACGCTGCTGGTCACCGCCGAAGGGAACCAGAACGGCCCGGTTGCCAACCCGGTCACGGTGAAGGCAGTGAGGATCGAATGAAACGCCGTGCGTCGCTCCTCGTCGCCCTGGCTCATCCCGATGACGAGATCTTCCACAGCGGCATGCTCGCGCACCTCGCCGATCGAGGTGCGCGCGTCACGCTCGTCTGCGCAACGAATGGTGAGGCTGGCAAACCTCACCCGTCCGTCGGACCGGTCGACGATCTTGGTGCGTTGCGGGTTCAGGAGCTTCAACTTTCCTGCGCTCGACTGGGAATCGAGCCACCGGTCCTCCTTGGGTTTCATGACTCAGCGCGGAAGGAACGCCAGCGCCATGACGACCCTCACGCACTGGCAAACGTCGACATGCTCGACGTCGAGGCTGCCATCCGTGGCGTCATCGCCGACGTGAAGCCGCACGTCGTGATGACGTTTGAACCGCACGGTGGCTCCTACCATCCGGATCACGTCGCGATTCAGCGTGCCACCACGGCCGCATTCTTCTCGAGCAGCGTGATGGGCATTGAGGCGCCAGAGCGCCTCTTTTACGGAGCGATGCTTCGAGATGTGTTCCGCACGTTCGCGGAGGCCAGTCGCGGGAGGGGCATCCTCGATGGTCTCGACCCTGACGTCTTCGCGATCGCGCCCGAAATGATCGCCGCGTCGTTTGACGCGAGCGCGTATTTGCAACGAAAGCTGGAGGCGATGACCGCTCACCGTTCAGCATTCGGGCTGACACTGGAGATACTGAAGAATCCTCCGCCCTTCGCCGCACGCATGCTGCAGGCCTTCGGTCCGGTGCTGGAGCGGGAAGTATTCATGCTCGGCGGCGTGCGCGGGCCGGTTTCACGATGGCCGCTGGACGACTTCTTCGACGGATTGGAAACGGCGGAATTCGACGGTCGCTATCGAATTGCCACGCGCGCCTCGTGAAGGACCACACCCTCTGCGGTTACCGCTTCAACACGCCAGTCTCCGCTGTCGAGTCGCTGGCGGCTGTAGGTGCGGTAACCCGCGGAAGGATTGGCTTGAATGGCCAGATCGACGTCCTGCCGCAAGCGGCCGTTTCGGTACCAACGGTGATGCACACGGGTGCTGCTCGCAGTGGCGATTCGCGTGTAGAAATACAGCGAACCGGCCTCGGCCGCGTCAGACGCTGGCGCACACTGCCACTGACCGCCGGCAGTTGAAAGACTCTGACAGAGCGACGCCTCGACAACCCGAGGTTCGGTGGGGTCCGGCGGCACCTGCTTTTCCACGGGATTTTCAGTCGCGCCCTGTCGCAACGACTCGGTGACAGCAGATGCCACCGACTTCGCGTCCGCGGTACTCGATTCTGATCGTGCACCGGTCAACCATATTGCCAACGCACCCATGAGCACGAGAGCCGCGGCCGCTCCGATGACGACCGCGAGGCGACGGCGTGAATTCGGAGACTCGGCAGGTGTGTCGACGTCGGTCGCAGGCTCCTTCACAACAGTGAAAGCCAACGGCGTCGGAGGTTCGTCGGGTCTCCCATGGACGCGGTGAAACTCGTCGAGATTCTCGCGACTCGTGAGCACGAGCGGGTGGTCCGCATCGAGAGACGCCGACGCGATCGAGAACGCACGGTGATAGAACGCGCCGGCGTCCGCCAATTTGTTTTGCTTTTCGCAGACCACAGCGAGGTTGTTGAACGTGCTCGCCAGATCGGGATGCGCGGGACCGAGGGTCGACTCCTGGAGTCGTGCCGCTTCCCGCAACAGCGATTCGGCCGTTGCGTAGTCTTCAGACGAGGCCGCCCGTGCCGCGGAATCGAGAATCTGTTGCACGGTAGGCGCTTCCATAAATCAGGACCCTGTTTCTTATCGGCCCTGAAGCATCACTTTAGCAGGCATTACCAACGGTCCACGGGGAAGGTGCCATAATCCGGCGCATCTAGGAGGCTCGCCATGTGGACTCGAACGAGGCAGATGTTGCACGCATTGTTCGTTGTGACGGCGGCACTGCTCATCTCAGCCGACACGTTCGCGCAGCGAGGTGGACAGACGGGCGCCACGCCTCCCTATCCGACGCCCCCGAGCAACTCGCCCGCGGGTGCCACCGCGTATTCGTGTGGAGTGCCCGCCATGCCGCTGGAGCCCGGCGCAACCCCGCAGCAGGCGATCTTTCCCGCCGGTCAGTATCCGGTGTCGCTGCCAGCGGCGTCGCTGCTCGGCGCGCGTAACGATCTTCCCAATCCGTTTCAGCCGGGTGTCGATTTCGGCGATCTGCCGGCTGGCCGCAAATGGGGATCGACGGCGAGCGTGACGACCGCGCCCGACAACACGATCTGGGTCATCGATCGGTGCGGCAACTCGGGGGCTGGCGGTACGACGTGCGCCGGCGCGAGCGCGACCGTCAATCCGGTTTTTCAGTTCGACACATCGGGCAAGCTGCTGAAGACGTTCGGCGCCGGCATGTTCGTCAGCCCGCACAAGCTGACGGTTGACGACGGCGGTAACGTGTGGGTCGCCGACAACGGCAGCCATCAGATTTTCAAGATGGATCAGAACGGCCGCGTGCTGATGACGCTCGGGAAGAAAGGCGTCGCAGGTCCGGGAACCGATGAATTCGATGCGCCGACCGAAGTGGCCATCGCGTCAAACGGCGATATCTTCGTGGCCGACGGCCACACCGGCGGTGGACTGGCGCTCGGCAACGCGCGCGTCGTGAAGTTCGACAAGAACGGGAAGTTTCTGAAGACCTGGGGCAAGAAAGGGATGGGTCCCGGCGAGTTCGATGTCCCGCACACCATCGCCATCGATTCCCGGGGACGCGTGTTCGTCGGCGATCGTCAGAACAACCGTATTCAGATTTTCGACCAGGAGGGGAAGTTCATCGCGCAGTGGTTCCAGTTCGGGCGGCCGAGCGGGATGTACGTCGACAGGAAGACGGACACGCTGTACGTCGCTGACTCGGAGTCGCGGGACGGCCGCACGAATACGGGACGCTTTGCGCTCGCGCAGACCGGCTACGGTTTCAACCCTGGTATCCGTCGCGGCATTCGCATCGGCAGCGCGCGCGATGGCTCGGTGCGATCGTTCATTCCGGATCCATGCCCGTACCCTTACGCGTCGGGGTCAACCTTTGCGGAAGGCGTGACGGTCGACGCCCAGGGGAACGTGTACGGCGCGGACTTCAACATGGACGTGAGGAAATTCGTTCCGACGCGTGCGCGACAAACAAATTGACCAGGGTAGAGGCGGACCGTAGAGGCGGACCTTAAGGTCCGCCTCTACATCGTGCGACGTTGCCAACATCGCAATAGAGGATAATGGCGCGTGTCCGCTGCTCGACGCGACCGCCGCATCACCATCCGACGCTACGCCAACGCCGCGGAGGCCGACCGCCACGACGTCGAATACTGGCGGCAGCTGTCCGATGGCGAACGCTTGATGTATGCCTGGCGTCTGAGCCAGGAGCTCTGGAGACTCCGCGGCGAGCTGCCCGATGAACCAGGACTTTGTCGATCTGTTGCGCGCGTTCGTAGACCATGACGTGCGCTTCATGGTCGTGGGCGCCTATGCGCTCGCCATTCACGGGCGGCCGCGCGCGACAGGCGACCTCGATATCTGGGTCCAGCCGTCGAAGGAAAACGCCGCCAGCGTGATGCGCGCACTCGCGGCGTTTGGCGCGCCGCTCGATCAGATTACCGAAGCTGATTTCGCATCGCCGGGCGTTACGTATCAAATCGGTGTCGCGCCAGGCCGAATCGATATTCTCACCGACCTGACGGGCCTGACGTTCGATGAGGCGTGGCCGGGCCGCATCACGCGCCCATTCGGCGAAGTGACGGTCCCAGTGATTGGTCTCGCCGAATTCATCAGGAACAAACGCGCGACGGGACGGGCAAAGGATCTCGGCGACATCGAAGGGCTCGAATGATGTCGCGTGCTTCTATAATTCGGCGCTGAATTCGCGGTTTGGTCTCGTGTTGTTGAACGAAAGGGAGACGTCCATGCAACGGAAGCGATTGACCGTCTGTCTGAGCCTGACGCTGGCTGTCCTGTCCGTCTGTTCTTTCGGATTGATCTCGCGAACGGCCGCGCAATCGAGAACTGCCGCGACGAACGTGAACTGGGCGCTCCACAACCTGGACCTGGCGGGTACGCGCTATTCCGCCATGGATCAAATCAACCGATCGAACGTGAAGTCGCTGACGCCGCGATGGCTCTTTCAGCACGGCGTCATCGACGGCGTCAGTAATCAAACCACGCCGATCGTCGTCGACGGGACGATGTATGTGACCGATTCGCGCGGCAGCGTGTACGCGCTCGACGCAGCGGACGGACACCTGCTGTGGAACTACGACGTCACCGATCTCATTGGGGGTGGCGCGCGTGAGGGCTACATCTTCCGCAATCGCGGCGCCGTCTACGCCAACGGCGTCGTCTACACAGCTGGCGGCTCGTTCCTCTTCGCGCTCGACGCGAAAACCGGGAAGCCCATTCAGAGCTTCGGCAAGAACGGACAGGCGAGCGTCCTCATGGACGTGCTCGCCCCACGATACGAGGACGTGAAGACCGCCATCAGCGTCGGATACTGGTTCACCACAGCGCCGCAGTATTACAACGGGACGCTCTACATCGGCAGTACTCGAAGCGAGAGTCACATTCCGGGCGGCTATGTTTTAGCCGTTGACGCGCAGACGGGCAAGGTCAAGTGGAGTTTCAATACGGTTCCGCAGAATGAAAGGGATCAAGGCTGGGACATTGCTGGGCCCACATGGGTTGGTGGCGAGAGGAATGGAGGCGGCATCTGGGAGACGGCCGCGATCGATACGCAGCTCGGCCTTCTCTACATGCCAGTCGGGAACCCGTTCGGCGACAGCACGAAGCGGGCGGGGATCAATCTCTTCACCGACTCGATCATCGCGCTCACCCTCGACACCGGCACGCTGAAGTGGTACTTCCAGCAGACGCACCACGACGTCTGGGATTACGACTCAGGCGCTCCACCGATTCTCTTCGACATGCAGGTGCGCGGACAACGCGTGCGTGCGCTCGCCCACGCGAGCAAGAACGGCTATCTCTACATCCTCAATCGCGAGAACGGACAGCCCGTTCATCCGATCAAGGAGATGCCGGTGCCGACGACGGGTGCTCGTCCCGGAGAACAGCCGTGGCCGACGCAACCGATTCCATTCACCGCGAGCGGAAAGCCGATGGAGCCGGTATGTCCCGTCGTTCCGTTGGAGATCCCACCTGCGCAGCTCGAGAAGAACAAGATCGTCCCGCAGTACGCGCCTTTCGCCCCGAATCAGATTCAGGCACCGGGAACCGGCGGCGGATCGAACTACAGTCCGATCTCGTACAGTCCCCAGACGGGGCTTCTCTACGTTGCGGCGATCGACAGTCCGACCAATTCGGGACGCGGAGCCAAAGGCTATTTCTCCGCCTACGATCCGACGACCGGCGAGCTGGTGTGGCGGAACATCTTCGAAGGCTACGGCCAGGCGGGCTCCGTTGTCACTGCCGGCGGCGTGGTGTTTGTTGGTGCGGGCAGCAACGTCGCCGGCTACTTCTACGCCTACGACGCCAAGACTGGCGACATTCTCTGGAAGTTCAACACGGGTGCAGGAGTCTTTTCATCGCCGTCCGTCTATATGGTCAACGGCGAAGAATTCGTGACCGTGGCCTCGGGTGGCGGTGACAGAGGGCGGCGGGGCGGCGACCTGATCCTGAGCTTCGCGCTGCCGAAGCAGTAGGTGGGGTCCGGCTTTAGCCGGACCTTTCGAATACCTCTGCGCTGCACACCCATTGCGGGTGCTCGATGCCATTCACGTTGCCTCTGCACGGCTGTTCACGGATCGCATCGGCTCACCGGTGTTCACGTTCGTGAGCACCGACACGCGGCAAACCACTGCGGCAGCAGCGTTGGGGATGACGACCAGGCACGTCGAACCCTGAACGCCTTCAACAGAGGTCGTCGAGGCACAATCACCGAGTGGCGACGCTCAGTGCTATTTCCCGCCGCGGCTCTTGATTCCCTGCGCAAGCATCTGGACCTTGAAGACCGTTCCGCCACCCACGACATACAGCGTCTTCATATCAGGACCGGCGAAGGCAAGGTTCTGTGGTCTTCTCGACGGCGTAATGGAGCCCAAGTACGCCCCCCGCGGAGTGAAGACCTGAATTTTCCCGGCGGCCGCCGTATACAGCCGGCCCTGAGTATCGACAGTGAAACCGTCTCCTCCGCCGACAACCTTCCCGTCTGTCACGGGCAGGCCTTCGTACTTAGCGAAGTTGCGGCGATTGGTCAGCGTGCCGTCGTTCTGGACATCAAACGCGAGCACATACCCGGTGCCACCGCTGTTAACGTAAAGAGTCTTCTCATCAGGGCTGAGACTCACCCCATTGGGATTCACGTTGTCTACCACCTTGATTACCTTGCCTCCGCCCGGCGGAAGATAGTAGACGGCCGGCGGCAAGGAAGGGTTAGGCGCGTTGGCCGGATCGGTGAAATAGATACCGCCTTTCTTATCGGCGATGAGATCGTTCGGGCGAACGAAAGGCTTGCCGTCGAAATTATCGGCAAGCATCGCTTCACTGCCCTTCGGATACACCACTCTGACGCCCACCTTACCCGGAGCCGTCGTTGCACCAATGAGCCGGCCGCTGCGGCCCCAGGTCAAGCCATTCGGACCGCCGGCAAGAGCGGCGTCCACGAAGACGGATTCCTTCCCGTCTTTGTCGACCTTGCCAACGCGGGCCAAGATGGTTTCGCAGAAAACCATAGTGCCGTCAGGCAAGGCGATCGGCCCTTCCGTGCCTTGCAACGTCACCCCGGGGTCTCCGTGTCCAGCCACGTTTGCGATGACGACTGCAATCTTTGTCCCGCCTCTGATGACCCCCGGGATATCTTCCGCATTAGTGTCA
>Ga0114129_10010525_pt1 | contig 13192 bp, 10 predicted proteins | sample RhiMetdeltSRZDD1_FD_80071 | JGI IMG/M metagenome (GOLD analysis project Ga0114129, IMG submission 80071) | Populus rhizosphere microbial communities from Tennessee, USA - Rhizosphere MetaG P. deltoides SRZDD1 (version 2) (version 2) | ecosystem: Host-associated > Plants > Roots > Rhizosphere >...
GCCGCCGATGTCGTTGGCCGGGACGCCGTCAATCAGGATCTTGTTGAAATTGGAACTGCCGCCGCGGATGAACAGCGAGGTCGTGCCGCCTCGCCCCCCCGTCTGCACCACATCCGCACCCGGTACGGTGCGGATCGGTTCGAGCAGATCGATGTTCCCCAGGGCGTCGATCGTGGCGGCGTCGAGCACCGTCACGGGCGCGCCTATCTGCGCTTCCGAGACAGGTGTCGCTGCGGCGGTCACGACGACTGACTGCTCGATCGGGCTGATCTGCAACCGCGCGTCGAGGGTGGTGCGTGTCCCGGCTCCGACGAAGGCCGGATCGGTCCTGCGCGTCTCGAAGCCGGGGGCCGTAATCTCCAGCGTATAGCGGCCCTCGGCGAGCCCCTCGAAGACGAACTCCCCGCGGCTGTCGCTCGATGTCTCCTTGATGCGCTGCCCGTCGCGGATCAGCTGCACCTTCGCGCCCGACACCGAAGCGCCAAGCGGATCGGTCACGGTCCCCTTGAGAGACCCGTTGTCCGCCGCAAACGCAGCGGCGGGGCCGAGCGTAAACAGCAGTACGAAGGTCCAACGCACAAGTCCGATCGATCTCAGTTTCATCAGCTTCTCCAAACGACACGGCCGAGCATTAGCACGGCGCCCACGATCCCGACGACGCGCTGTCCAGGCCGACACCCAGGCCGAGCCACAGATGCACGTGGAAGATCAGTTTTCGTAAGGGAACTGTTTGGGGCCGGCGAACGAAATCGCCAAGGTTCCAGCGCATTGCTTTCTGATCTCCGCAGAAAGTCGACCGCAGAATGCTTGGGTAGGTCTCCTGGCTCGGAGGTGCAGAGCGTGCTCTGCCGCTGCTTTACCTTCCCCGGCCGATGGCCGAGTGGTCGTTCGAAGCAGCGTCCTCACTCACAGTGGCGGGACCGCGCCGGATTCGCACCGGACTTCCCTGTTATGCCCCTCGCGGGCACCCAAACAAGACATGGGTTATAGCACGGCCGCGTCGCGGGCGCCAATCCGCTCACCGGTTCATCGCGTGGAGTCGAGCACCCCAAGGGTCGCGCCGCTTCCACATCGATCAGCTGGCTCTTTCGACGCGCTATCCCTTGACACCACAACGAACGAGGTGTTTAGTAGCGCAGATTTCCCAACGTTTTCCACGAAAGGAGTCGCGATGCGCTTCCTCGCGCCACTGGTGATCGTCGCTCTGTTCTCCACGTCCGCACACGCCCAGTTCGATTCGGGCCAGATCTCGGGGTTCATCCGCGATCAGCAGCAGGGCGCGCTGCCTGGAGCGACGGTGACGGTGACCCACGAAGGCACGGGCAACAAGCGAAGCACGGTCACGAACTCCACCGGTTTCTACGTCTTCCCGGACGTGTCGGTCGGGACGTACACCGTGGCGATCGAGCTGCCGGGCTTCAAGAAATTCGTGAGGACCGGAGTTCGCCTGACTGCTGCGAGCCAGATCGCGGTCGATGCCGAGCTGGAGTTGGGCAGCCTGGAAGAAACCGTCACCGTGACCGCGGGGCAGAGTTTCGTGCAGACGACGACCGCACAAGTGGCGCGGACAATCGAGACTCGCCAGATTCAGGAGCTGACCATCAACGGCCGGAATCCCATCTTCCTCGCGTCGCTCAAGCCGGGTGTCCGGGGCGGCACGATCGGGACGTTCGACCCCGACAGCGTCAGCAACGGCAACTTCAGCATCAACGGCGGCCGAGACGACGAGTACGTGGTGATGATCGACGGCGCGATCGCGACGCGGACCCGCTCGTCGGGATCGATGCTCGGTGCGCAGGATGTCGAGACGGTCGAGGAAGTCCAGGTGCTGACGGCGAACTTTCGCGCCGAGTACGGGCGGGCGTCCGCCGGGCAGATCCGGTTCGTCACCAAGAGCGGCACGCAGAAATTCCATGGCGACGCGCTCGAGAACTATCGAAACGCGAGCCTGGACGCCAACAGCTGGACGCGCAACCGGAGCGGAGATCCGAGGATTTCGAACGGACCCGATCCGTTCAGCTTTCACCAGTTTGGATTCCATCTCGGCGGCCCTGTGCTGCTGCCGGGGGGATTCAACGCCAGTCGGAGCAAGCTGTTCTTCTTCTGGGGCGAGGAATGGATTCGTCGTCGCGACACGAACACTTCCACGGCGACGGTCCCGAGCGCCGCGATGCGCAATGGTGATTTCAGCGAGCTGCTGAACCCGTCGAATCCGTACTTCGGCCGCGCCCGGACGATCACGGATCCGCTGACGGGCCGTCCATTCACGAACAACGTCATCCCGCTCGATCGCATCAGCCCGAACGGTCAGGCGCTGTTGAATACCTTTCCGCTGCCGACACCAGGGTTTCAACAAGGGACGGCCAACTGGATCGGTACGCAGGCGCGGCATTCGGATCTGCGCAAAGACACCATCAAGGTCGATTATCTCCCGAGCAATCCGCACCGTCTGTCCCTTCGCATCGGTTACACGCCGTGGACGTTCAACGACCCGTTCGTGACGCCGACGGCGACGGTGCAATGGGCGTGGTCGCGGCCGAACAAGGTGGGCGCCGTCAGCTTGACGAGCACACTCTCGTCGACGTTGCTCAACGAGTTCACGTTCGCGTTCAATTCGGACGGCACGGGGACCATCGATCTCGACCCCGCTTGCGGGGCGCGCTGCGATCGCGCCACCTACGGCCTCAAGTTCCCGTACTTGTTTCCGGGCACGAAGCTGGCCGATCAGAAGATACCGACGACCCGAATCACTGGACTGTCGACGCTCGACGCGGGCCCGTATCCAGGCGCCTGGGCAGGCTTCGTGTACGCCTGGTCCGACAACCTGACGAAAGTCATCGGCAACCACACCACGAAGTTCGGGTTCGTGATCGAACATTCGGGGCAGGACGATTCCATCCAGTTCACCACGGCGAGCCAGGGGACGACGAACAATCAGAACGGCGAAGTGCGTTTCCTCGACGCTGGACACCCGCAGTCGACCGGGCTCGCGATGGCCAACGCGCTGATGGGCACTTTCAACGACTACACCGAGCTCGGCGCCAAGTCGTTGACGCGATGGGTGGCGACGGCATTCGATGTGTTCGCGCAGGACAGCTGGAAAGCGGGCCCGAAAGTGACGATCGAAGCCGGCGTGCGCTATTCGCTGTGGCCGCAGTGGTACAGCCGCGACGGCAGCCTCGCGATGTTCGACCCGACCTTCTTCGATCCCAGCAAAGCGCAGCAGGTGGATCGCACGAGCGGATTCGTCAGCGGCGGCGGCGTTCCCTTCAATGGCATCGTCCTGCCGGGCGATCCGGGCAGCGGCGGCGAGTTCGATCGTCTCCGCCACGGTCTGCCGAGCGGTCTGGCGCAGACGCACAGGGACATGTTTCAACCGCGGCTGGGCCTGGCCTACGCGATCAACCCGAAAACCGCGTTCCGCACGGGAGTTGGGCTGTTTTACAACCGCCCGATGATCAACCGCGACACCGCTCTGGGCGGCAATCCCCCTTTCCAGGTGCAGCAAACCGTCGTCAACGGCTCGATCGATGCGCCGGGAGGCGCGACGCGCCGCGATTTCCCGCTGATTGTCACGGCCCAGGATCCGGTATTCGGCATGCCGCGCGCCTGGAACTGGAACGTGACGTTCGAGCGCGAGCTGCCGCTGCGCACGACGCTCGAAGTGGGGTACGTCGGCCGACGCGGCCAGCACAACCAGCGCAAGCGCAATATCAATCAGCTGCCGGCCGGCACGCTGCAGGCCAATACGGGCGTGAATCCGAACGCGTTGCGGCCGTATCTCGGCTACGGCCCGATCGGGCTCGCGGAGAACTCGGGCAGGTCGCAGTACGATGGCCTCCAGATCAGCTTAGAACGACGCATAGCGAGTGGCCTGCACGCGGGCGTGGGCTACACGCTGTCGCGCACGAAAGATAATTCGTCCTCGTTGACCGATGTGCTGCCGAACGCGTATGACGACAGCGCGTACTGGGCAATCTCCGATCTCGATCGCCCGCACGTGTTGATCGCCAACTGGATGTACGAGCTGCCGTTCCTTCGCGGCGACTCGGGCTGGGCGTCTCGCGCGCTCGGTCACTGGGAGATCACCGGTGTTTATCAGTTCCAGTCGGGCGGGCCGTTCTCGGTCCGCAGCAACGACGATTTCGCGGGCGTCGGTCCGGGCAGCGGCAACCAGTTCTGGAATCTGGTCGGCGATCCGACGATCGCGCGAACACCCTTTACGACGAACGCCGCGTGGTTCAATCCGGCAGCGTTCGCGCGGCCGGCGGCCGGGACCTTCGGCGTGCAGCCGCGCAATTCGCTCCGCAATCCGAGCACGTGGAACCTCGATATGGGCCTCCGCAAGATCGTGCCCGTCCGCAACAGCCATCGAATCGAGCTGCGCGTGGAGGCGTTCAACGTCCTGAACCATCCGAACTGGGGCGGCGCGAACAGCAACCCGACGAGCGGATCGTTCGGATTCGTGACCGGCAAGACCGGCGAGCGCGTCATCCAGCTGGCAACGAAGTACATGTTCTGACCGCCATGATCTCGCGGCGCGCGTTCGTCGTCGGTTCGACGGCGGCAGGGATCGGGCTGACGCTGCGGTCGCCGGTGCTGAGCGGCTCGGCCGAACCCACCGCCGGCTGGTTCGACAAGCCGATGCGCTGGGCGCAGCTGACGCTCGTCGAAAACGACCCGGACCGGTACGATCCCGCGTTCTGGCTCGACTACTTCAAACGCACGCACGCCGACGCTGCCTGCCTCAGCGCCGGCGGCGTCGTCGCCTACTACCCCACCGCGATCCCCTTGCACCATCGCAGCGCGTGGATGGGCGCAGGCGATCCGTTTGGCGATCTCCTGAAGGGATGTCGAAAGCTCGGCATGGTCGTGATCGCCAGAACCGATCCGCACGCGACGCATCAGAATGTCTTTGATGCGCACCCCGACTGGATTGCCGTCGATGCCGACGGGGTAAAGCGCAAGCATTGGGCGTCGCCCGAGTTGTGGGTGACCTGCGCGCTCGGTCCGTACAACTTCGAGTTCATGACGGACGTTCACCGGGAGATCGCCGAGCGGTACGACGTGGATGGGATTTTTGGGAACCGGTGGTCGGGTTCAGGCATGTGCTACTGCGAGCATTGCCAGCGCAATTTCCGGACGGCGACAGGAATGGCGCTGCCGCGGACGGCGAACCCTCGCGATCCGGCGCGACGCGCCTATCTCGGTTGGCATCAGCAACGGCTCTTCGAGCTGTGGCGGTTGTGGGACGGGGAGATTCGAAAGCTGAAACCGCATGCGCGATTCATCGCGAACGCCGGGGGCGGCGCGCTCAGCGAGCTGGACATGAAGACGGTCGGCGAGATCGCCGAGATCCTGTTTGCGGATCGGCAGGCGCGTCAGGGCGTGATGCCGCTGTGGGTGAACGGAAAAAACGCGAAGGAATATCGCGCGGCGCTCGGATCGAAGCCGGTCGGCGGAATCTTCAGCGTCGGCATCGAAGAACCGTACCGGTGGAAGGATTCGGTGCAGAGCGAGGCGGAGCTGCGCGCATGGGTCGTCGAGGGAACGGCGAACGGTCTGCGGCCCTGGTTCACGAAATTCTCGGGCACGCTGTATGACAAGCGCTGGCTGGAGCGCGTCGAGCGGCTGTACACATGGCACCACGCGGCCGAGCGGTATCTCCGCAACGAGCGCCCGCTGGCCCGCGTCGCCGTCGTCTACTCGCAGCAGACCGCAACCTTTTATGGCGGCGAACGCGCCCGCCAGAAGGTCGAGGACCATACCCTCGGCTTCTATCATGCGCTCGTCGAGGCGCGCGTCCCCTTCGAGATGGTCCACGACCGCCTCCTCGACCCCGACCGGCTGAGCCCGTTCAGACTCCTCATCCTGCCGAACATCGCGTGCCTGTCCGAGCGGCAGTGTGACCAGCTGCGCGCCTTCGTCCGAAACGGCGGCGGCCTGATCGCCACGCTCGAAACGTCGCTGTACGACGAGCAAGGCGAGCGGCGCGCGGACTTCGGCCTGGGCGACCTGTTCGGCGCCAGATTTGCGGGACGCCTCGAAGGGCCGATGCGCAATTCATACCTGCGCCTCGATCATGCCGGCGCGAAGGGCCATCCCCTTCTTGCGGGACTCGGCGAGGCGCCGCGGATCATCAACGGCGTGTGGCGCGTCGAGGTGACGCCGATCGCGCCGGCGTCGCCGTCGCCGATCACGCTGATCCCGTCCTATCCGGATCTCCCGATGGAGATGGTATATCCGCGCGGCGAGCGCCCGGACGCGCCACAGGTGTTCCAGCGCGAGGCCGGCCGGGGGCGCGTGGTGTACTTTCCATGGGACATCGACCGCGTCTTCTGGGAAGTACTGTCGGTCGATCACGGCAGGCTGCTCGCCAACGCCGTCGATTGGGCGACGAACGAGGAACGGCCTGTCACCGTGTCCGGACCAGGCATGCTCGACGTCACGATCTGGCGGCAGAAGCAATCGTTGACCGTGCACCTGGTCAACCTCACGAATCCGATGATGATGAAGGGCCCGATCCGCGAGTTGTTGCCAATCGGTGAGCAGCGTGTGCGAATCAAGCTACCGGACGGTTCGAGACCGTCGAGAGTGCAGCTTCTGGTCGGAGGTCCGGCGGCCCGCTTCGTGGAGTCGCCAGGACACCTCGAGGTGACTGTACCGTCCATCTTGGACCATGAGGTCGTTGCCGTCGACTTGACGTAGCCGGAGGGTTGCCCGTGGAGCGACGCACATTTCTCGAAAGCTCGTTGGCAGCGGCCGGAGGGCTTGCACTCGATCGCGTTCCCTTTGCGTTCGCGGAACCGCCGATGATCGGGATCCAGGTGGGCGCGGTATCGTTCGTCGACGAAGGCACCGACAGGGTTCTCGACAATTTCCACGAGATGGCGGCGATCAACACACTCTTCCTCGCAACCTTCACGTACGGTCGCGGGATCGCCGGCAGACAGCCCCGCGGAAACCCGCTGCCGGATCACGGCAAACAGGAATACGACGACGACTACCACGGCGGCATTTTCTCGACGCCGCATCCGCAGTTCTACAAGAACACTTCCATCGCCCCGGAAAAGGCACCCGATCAACCCAACTACGACATCATCGCCGATGTGCTGCCGGCGGCGCGGCGCCGCAACATGAAAGTCGTCTGCTGGTTCGAGGATGTCTTCCGCAACGACGTACGCGGCCTCGCTCAGGCGGTGGAAATCGACCTCCATGGACGTCCGACGACACGCACCTGTCCGCGAAATCCGAACACGAGACACTTCTGGCTCGGCATGGTCGAGGATTACCTCCGCTCGTACGACGTCGACGGCCTGATGTGGGGCAGCGAACGGCAGGGGCCACTCAATAACGCCATCGGTGCGAGTCACGGCGGCGGCGGTAATCCGGCGACGGTTGGATGCTTCTGTCCGCACTGCCTCGATGCCGCCAAGAAAATGGGCATCGACGCGGAGCGGGCGCGACAGGGCTTCACGGCGCTCGAAGCGTGGGTCAACGCCATGCGAGCCGGCAAGCGTCCGATCGACGGCGCGTTCGTGACATTCTGGAGGATCCTCGTGGACTATCCCGAGGTGCTCGGCTGGGAGCGGCTCTGGAATGAGGGCCTTCGCGACACCTACCGCGACATGTACCGCAAGGCCCACGAGATCGCGCCGGCAAAAGGGATCGGGTGGCATCTGTGGCACACGAACTCGTTCGCGCCGTTCTATCGGGCTGAGCAAGACTACGCGGAGTTCAGCAAGTATTCGGATTTCCTGAAGGTCGTCGTCTACAACAACTCCGGCGGGCCGCGAATGGCCCAGTACATTCGCAATGTCCACGGAACGATTTTTGGCGACCTGACACCCGAGCAGACACTCGAGCTCGCGTACCGGTTCCAACAGTACGAAGGAGAGAAACCGCTCGATCGAATTTCGCAGGCCGGCTTGTCGGCGGATTACGTACGGCGCGAGACCAAGCGCGCCGTCGCCGGTGTGTCGTCGAAAGTGAAGATCTGGCCGGGAATCGACATCGACATCCCGACCGGCGCGAATGAAAAGAAAACGCAGCCAGACGACGTCTATGCCGCCGTCAAGGCGGCGTTCGACGGCGGCGCGCACGGCGTGCTGCTGTCTCGGAAATACTCGGAGATGAAGCTGGCGAACCTGCGCGCGGCCGGCCGAGCGATCCGCGACCTCAAGATCGCATGATTCGACTTTCCCCCACAGCCGCGCTGCTCATCGCAATTGCGTCGGCCAGGACCTCACCCATCGTGCCGCAGCCGTCAACTTCCGTATGGAGTGGTGTCTACGCTCCCAAGCAGGCCGATCGCGGCAGGACCGCCTACGCGACGTATTGCGGCCGATGCCATGGGGACGACCCCGCGAACAGCCGCTATCCGCTTTCCGGCGAGCGCTTCGCGGAGCACTGGGAGTCGCGGACCCTCGCCGATCTGTTCCGTCGGATCCGCGACACCATGCCGCCAAGCGAGGCATTCACCGTCGACGACGCCGACAAGGTGGACGTCATGGCGTACCTTCTCCAGAAAAACGGGTTTCCGGAAGGTCGCGACGAGCTGATCCGCGACGATGACGTGTTGGCGGCGATTGCGATCACGCGAAAGACAGGTCCGGGGCCGCTCAGGACCGGCGCGCTCGTCCGCGTTGTCGGATGCCTCGGTCGAGGAACCGAACGTGAGTGGCAGCTGACGGATGCGACGGAGCCGAAAAGAGCGTCGCTCGATTCCTCGTCAGACCCAGGGCGTCAGGCCGCAGCGGGCGGGAGCGGAACGCGAACGATCGTGCTGATGAATCCGTTTCCGGACCCAGTGGCACATCGGGGTCATCGCATGGCGGCCACCGGGTTCCTGGTGAGAAATGCCGATGGCGACGTCATCAACGTCGTCTCGCTGGAAATGATCGCTCCCTCCTGTTCGCCGTAACGACTGCTGCGTCGCGCTGGAGATTTCGTCTTCACATGCGGAAGAACTTGCCGGACATTCGTGCCTCGACTCAGTCCTACGAGAAGTGGCTGGCTTCGCAGACCGTGATTGTTCCGAGCGATCTGGCTCGGAAGCACCAGCTGATGCGCGAGAGCCCATTCGTGTTCCTGCGTGGAACGTTCTATCGGTGGGTGGAACTGTGGCCCGGCGTGTGCGCCGACCTCGCCGCCACGCCAAAGGTCACCGCGGTCGGCGACCTGCACCTCGAGAACTTTGGCACCTGGCGGGATGGCGACGGGCGGTTGATCTGGGGCGTGAACGATGTCGACGAGGCGGCGCCACTGCCCTATGCCAACGACCTCGTGCGGCTGGCGACCAGCGTCGCGCTGGCCATCCGCGAACGCCACGTGCGGCTGCGTTTTGGTGACGCCTGCGACGCGATTCTCGACGGATACTCGACCTCGCTCGCTCGCGCCGGCGAACCGTTCGTTCTGGAAGAACAACACCGGTGGCTGCGCGACGTCGCCGTGACCGAGCTTCGCGACCCGAAGCGATTCTGGAAAAAGATGCTGCAGCTGCCTCGCCCGAAGCGCGCGGCGCCGCCCGATGCCGTGTTGGCGCTCGAGGCGCTCCTCCCGACTCCGCGCGGCGCGTACGCGCTGCGACATCGGACGGCGGGCGTCGGCAGCCTCGGCCGGCGACGATTCGTCGCCATCGCGTCGTGGGAAGGCGGTTGGATCGCGCGCGAGGCGAAGGGCTACGTCCCGTCAGCGGCGTCGCGTCACGGGGCGTCCAAAAGCCCGGCCGCCGATCTGATTCAACAGGCGATTCGCGCGCGCGATCCTTTGTGGACGATTCACGGATCCTGGGTCGTGCGGCGCCTCGCACCGGATTGCTCGCGAATCGAGGTCGGCGATCTGCCCAAGGCCCGCGACGAATGGAAGCTGCTGCGCGCCATGGGATGGGAAGCCGCCAACATGCATCTCGGAACGCGACGCGCCGCTCCAGCCATCGCGCGCGATCTCCGCAGTCGACGCGCGCGATGGCTCGAAAAAGCGTCCGCCAATATGGTCGAGGCAACGGTCAACGACTGGAACGACTGGAAACGTTGATTCCTACTTCCGGCCCTTCCGATCGTGTTTGAGGTCCTTCCGATCGTGCCGTAGATCGCGCTTATCCGCTTTGACGTCGCGGCGGTCGTGCTTGACGTCGTGTCGGTCACTCTTCAGATCGCGCTCGTCCTTCTTCAAGTCGCGCGCGTCTTGCTTCGCCTCGGCCTTGTTGCCCTCCTTGCGATCGTCCTTGAGATCCGCCCGATCCTTTTTCACGTCCGCCTTGTCGGCCTTGACGTCGCGTTCGTCGTGGCGTACGTCGCGGCGGTCGCGACGCAGGTCGCGCGCGTCTTTTCGAATGTCGCGCTTGTCCTTGTTGACGTCGCTCTGGCCGGCAAACGCACTGGCTGCAAAGACGAGCACCAGTGGCGTCAGGCCCCACACACTTTTCCGCTTCATTTCTTTGTCCCTCCGCCGGTTTCGGCCCGGCCTAGCCTGGAAGAGCGCTCCAGTGAATTGGACCGGCAGGCGATGCGGAAAGTTACATTAGCGACGGGGGCTATCCGACCTTCGCGTCCACGGTTATCTGCATCGTCCCTCGATACGCGTTCGACACAGGGCAGCGTCCTTCAGCTTCCTTAGCCACCTCGGCGAACTGCGACGGCTCGAGCCCTTTCAGCCCATAGGCGGTCACCTCGAGCTTCGAGGACATGATCTTGATGCCGGCGTCGCCTTTGTCTGCGGTGATCGTCGCCCGGACGACCGTCCGATCCGCGGACGCCTGTTTACGTCCCAGCGTACCGTTGAGCGCCATCGCATAGCAGGCGGCGTGCGCGGCTGCCATCAGCTCTTCGGGGCTTGTCTTGCCTCCCGGGTCGCCGATGCGCGCGGGAAACGTCACCGGCAGCGTGAACGCGCCGCTGCCCGCCTTTGCGTCGCCCTTGCCCTCCATCACCGAGCCTTTCCAGTCCACATCCACGTGCCGTTCAAACGTCGCCATCGCGCCTCCTATGGGTCCGACTGAAGCCGGACACTACAGCGTTCTATTTTTTCGAGCAGTCAGGCCCAGTTGCACGGCGCCGCCGAGCAGTCCCAGCGCGATCCAGGCAATCGGCACCCATTTCGCCCCCGTCGCCGGTGACATCGGGTACAGAATCCACGCGCTGCGGCGTGCCGACCCTGCGATCGCACGCCCACCGGCCGCCTCGAGACCTCCAAGAATCATCATCCAGGCGCCGCCGAACGCCGTGGCGAAGACGATCACGTACCGCTGCAGCACCATCGCGCCGATCGCGCCGAGAACGGACAGGCCGATCACCGCGATCGCCGGGGGATCGCCCGTGCGCACGAAACTCCATCCCACGTGCACGATGAGCGCACCGAGCCCGGCGCCCACGAGCGCGATGCCGATGAAGTACGCGAACACCAGAATCAGCGCCCCCACAACGCCGCCGACGAGCGCCGCGACGATCATGCCGGCGGTGTTGGTCGCGCCCATCACCGAGCTCGCCATGGCCGCGCCGAGAATGAACCCGTAGATGGCGAGGACGCTCTTGAACAAGCGGTACCCGGCGAAACACGACACCGTGCCGGCGACGAGCAGGAACACCGCGGCTGGCAGCTCGTAGGCCGGAGGAAGCATGACGCGCGCTAAACCTCGCGCCGTCCCTCGAGCGCTTTGTGCATCGTGACTTCGTCGGCGTACTCGAGATCGCTGCCGACGGGCACGCCCATCGCGATGCGCGTCACCTTGACGCCGAGCGGTTTGAGCAAGCGCGCCAGGTAGATCGCCGTCGCTTCGCCTTCAACGTTCGGATTCGTGGCGAGAATGATTTCGCTCACGCCGTTGTTGATGCGCGACAGGAGGCTCTTGATTTTGAGGTCGTCGGGACCGATGCCCTGGAGCGGCGATATGGCCCCCATGAGCACGTGGTACGTGCCCTTGAACTCACGCGTCTTTTCGATGGCCGCCACGTTCTGCGGCTCTTCGACGACGCAGATGATCTTCGGATCGCGAGCACCTCCGCTGCAGTAGGCGCAGGGGTCGACGTCTGTGATGTTGTTGCACACCGAGCAGTACGTGACGCGCTCCTTCACGTCGCGCACCGCGTCGGCCAGCCGGTCGGCGTGCTCGCGCGGCGTCTTGAGGATATGGAATGCGAGACGCTGCGCGCCCTTCGGACCGATGCCGGGCAAACGCTGGAGCTCTTCGATTAAACGAACGAGAGAGTCTGGTAACGACATGAAGTCTGAAGTCTGAAGTCTGAAGTTTGAAGTTGAAGTTTGAAGTTGAAGGCCGAGGTTCCGACTTCAGACTTCAGACTTCAGACTTCAGAGTTCAGACTTAAAGTTTCATTCCTGGAGGCAACATCCCGCCGAGACTCTGCGACATCTGTTCGTCGGCCTTCCGATTCGCATCGTTGATGGCGGCCACGATGAGATCCTGCAGCATCTCCACATCGTCTTTCGAGACGACCTCGGGATCGATCTTCAACGACTGAATCTGCTTGGCGCCATTGATGATGACGGTGACCATCCCCCCACCGGCGTTGCCCTCGACCTTGAGCTCCGCCATCTGTTTCTGCAGGCGCTCTTGCATCTGCTGCGCCTGTTTCATCATCTGCTGAATGTTGAAGCTCATTCACAACTCTCAAGTCTGAAGTTGAACGTTGCGCGTTGACCGTTGAACGTTGCGCGTTGAACGTTGTCTTTACATCTCCTCGACGTCACGGATTTCTGCGGGAAACATCTCGAGCATCGTCTGGACGCCGGCGTCCGCGAGCGCCTGCTCACGGAGTGCGGCTTTCTTGTCCGGCGCTTTCTGGCCGGCTTCAGCGGGAGCCGGCGAAGCCGCATCACCTTGCGCGGTGAACACGATCCGGCGGCCGGCCACCTGCTGCCCGACCGATTCGAGCCATCCACGATTCTGCTCGAAAGTATCTCGCAGCGTCCGCTGATTCGGCGAGAACGTGAACGTCACGCGATCGCCCACAACCTCGATCTTCTGCGCCTGCGCCACCACCATGTTGTAGAACACTTGCTTCGATTTGCGGATTTCGTTCAACAACGCATCTTTCAACGGGGGGTCACGAGGGACGAGGGTGCTAGGTGCTACGGTGCTAGGTGCTAGGGTGCTCGGTGCTACGGTGCTCGGTGCTAGGGTGCTCGGTGCTACCGTGCTCGGTGCTACCGTGCTACGTGCCACGGTGCTAGGCGC
>Ga0114129_10010526_pt1 | contig 13191 bp, 10 predicted proteins | sample RhiMetdeltSRZDD1_FD_80071 | JGI IMG/M metagenome (GOLD analysis project Ga0114129, IMG submission 80071) | Populus rhizosphere microbial communities from Tennessee, USA - Rhizosphere MetaG P. deltoides SRZDD1 (version 2) (version 2) | ecosystem: Host-associated > Plants > Roots > Rhizosphere >...
CGTTCACTGCGGATCGAAATGTTCTGGGACAATGAAAATAAACCTGCAGTATCAGTTCCGGTTGCCGACTTCTTTGGTCTCGGGCAGGGCATCGTAAAATTTGAAAATGAATTTTTTGCAAGCCCGGAGGGCCGCTCATTTAATTGCTTCATCCCGATGCCGTTCAGGAAGGCCGCGAAGATCACAATCACAAACGATTCTGATAAAAAGCTAAACAATATTTTTTTTGATGTTGATTACAGTCTGATAAAATCATGGAGCGACAGCTACATGTATTTTCATGCATTCTGGAACAGAGACACCGCAACAACTATAGGAAAAGATTTTGAATTATTGCCTCGCATCCAGGGCAAGGGAAGATTCATAGGAACCCATGTAGCGGTAAATGCTAATCCTTTATACAGAAAATCATGGTGGGGTGAAGGTGAAGTAAAAATGTATCTTGATAACGATGGCGAGTTTCCTACACTTGTGGGAACAGGTACTGAAGATTACATTGGCACTGCGTGGGGGCAGGGCACTTTTCAGAACCGCTACACAGGTTGCCTCACGGCCAACGACTCGCTGGATAAATGGTCATTCTACAGGTACCATGTACGGGATCCCATTTACTTTTCATCAGGCATAAAAGTAACATTGCAACAAATAGGAGGTAATATGAAGCCCGTGGTACAGGAAATGCAGGAACAAAAAGTTCCGCTGGTCCCTATAACCATTGATGATATGGCGAACAGCGGAAAACAAATTTTCCTCTACGAAAAAGGTAAAGTGACTAATCTTAAAGACAGAAAGGACCTCCCGGATAACTGGACCAACTTCTATCGTTCCGACGATGTGGCTGCAACGGCTTTGTTTTATCTCAATACACCATCAGGTAATTTGCCATCGTTACCTCCGGTAAACTACAGGACTGCGAAGCTGCAGTAATGATCACCGTTGTGGGTGGTGGTGCTGAACCCTTTTATGTGGTTTATCATGCTGCACAAACCACTCAAATGACCATGAGCCATTTCCCACGATCAGGAAGGCGAACAACAACAGCAATACAATAATAGACAACCATAATTCTGATAACGGCTGCAGAATGTTTCCTGTGGTGTTTACAAAGAAAACTGCGCCAATCAATATCGGAATTTGTATCAGGCATGCAAACCGTGTTAACAGGCCGAGTGCGAGAAGAAATCCACCCAGAATATGAGCAAACACAATGTAGTGACTAAGTACAATGATGGCAAATGCATTGAATGAAAGCCGGTTGTTCATTACATCCAGAAGACTACCCATGTTGTTCAGGAACTCAAATCCTTTGAAGCAGAGAAATACTCCCAATACTATCCGTATAATATCCAGCCATTTGGGATGATGCTTGTCTCCCCAAAGCTCTAGGCGATGTGCGAGATTCATATAGCATGGTTTGAGGTGAAGGAAAAGAACTGAGATAAAGGTACTATAATTAATTGGCGCTGTTAAAACTATCAAAAAATGTCTATTTATCTGACTATCAGTTTTTTGTCGTTAAAATAAATTACCCGTAAGCACGTTATTATAGGCGTTTGACTATTTAACACATTACTGTTAAACTTATATGTGACCAAATAGTCTAACCACAATCTCCTAACCAAAAAAACCCGTATGAAACTTAGATTTGTTTCAGCTCTTTCCCTGGTAACATTTTTTTCTTTTGTTTTATTTACTGCATGTAAAAAAGACGACTCTACTTCGAACAACAATAGCGAAAATGAAGTAGTGTCCGCAGCCGTTACCGATGAATCGCAGGTAACAACGGAAATGGATGGCATCGCCCTCGATGCGGCAACGGCCATCGAATACGAACCGACTTTTTCCGGAAACAATGGCGTATTGGATCAGATCATTTGTGATGCTACTGTAACGTACAGCACACTTACCGATCCAATGACCGTAACTATCACATACAACGGTTCAAATTGCGGCGGTGGACGTTCACGCACAGGATCTATTGTACTATCAATGGCGAAAGGAACAGAATGGAAAACGCCTGGATCTTTTTTTACGATAACATTCAATGATCTTAAGATCACGAAAACAGCTACCAATAAAAGTATTACTATCACTGGTACTCATACTGTGACCAATGTTAGCGGAGGACTGCTCATTCACCTGCCAACTGACGCACCGGTTACACATATTATTACGAGCGAAAACATGAAAGTGAGCTTCGACAACGGTACAGCACGTACCTGGAACGTTGCCAGGCAAAGAGTATATACCTACGACAACGGCGCTGTGCTTACTATCACGGGACTACACACAGAAGGAGATGAAACGGGAATTGCAGAATGGGGTACAAACCGTTTAGGCGGATCGTTTAAAACCTCAATTGTTACTCCGGTTATTGTGAAACAATCCTGCAATTTCCGCGTAACGGGCGGGTCAGTTAAACATTCAACAGAAAAATTCTCTGCGGTAGCAACTTTTGGATTGAACGCAAACGGCGAAGCGATCGATTGTCCCGGCACAGGTAGCTATTATTACAAGCTTGTTTGGACAGGACAGAATGGAGGCAGTTTGAGTTTGATATTACCTTATTAAAGGAATTATTCGTTTTTTTCTTGTTATCCCCGGGGCCCTCTCCCCGGGGATATTTTTTATTCAGATCGAAGACTCTTCACCGGATTCGCTACCGCTGCCTTCACCGCCTGCGTACTCACCGTTAACAATGCTATTATCAAGGCAATCACACCAGCTGCAACAAACACCCACCATTTAATACTAATCTTATAGTCGTATCCCTGCAGCCAGTTATTCATCAACAGAAATGCTATCGGGGCAGCAATCACGCACCCGAGTATAACGAGAACCACAAACTCTTTCGAAAGCAACGTCCATAAATTCATGAGAGACGCGCCCAACACTTTGCGGATGCCAATTTCTTTGGTCCTTCTCTCAGCCATGAAAGCGGCCAGGCCAAACAAGCCAAGACATGAAATGAACACAGCAAGCACGGCAAAAATACCTGCCAGTTTACCCACCTGTTTTTCGAGATTGAACTTATATTCAAACTCTTCATCCGAAAATTTATATTCAAACGGGAAAGCAGGATTATACTTGTCGAAGATCTTTTGCATATCAGTGAGAGCAGCCTTTAATGAAGTGCCTTTTTTGAGCCGCAGGTAAACAAAATTTTGTGCATATTCGGCATTGAAAAGAAGTACCATCGGGCTTACTGGCCTGAACGGATCCGTAATGATCATATTATCAATCACACCGACAATATTGATGGTTCGGTCATCCGATTTCATTGTCTTTCCGATCGGATCCTTGTAACCGATCATATTCAATGCGGCTTCATTCAGAATAACTCCATTAGAATCTGTCTTATATTCTCTTGAGAATGGCCTGCCCTGTTTAAATTTTAATCCCGCAGTTTTTTCAAAGTCCCATTCCGACATGATCACATCGATGGATATCTGGGCATTTGGATCTTTACCTTCCCAATAGAAATCACCCCAGCTGTTCCATATGTTGGTTAAGGGGCCCGATGCTTTTGCAACTGATTCAACATATCCGCTTGCCAGCAGCTCCTGCTTCAACGGAATAAAATTTTTCGCGAGGTCTTTGCTCGCGCCAACACAAATCAGATTATTAGTGTCGTATCCCAGCGAACGGTCTTTTGCATGTTCGATCTGCTGAAAAACAATAACAGTTGAAATGATTAGTCCAATTGATATGGCGAATTGTGATACTACCAGTACTCTCCGGAACGTAACCGTTCCCTGTCCCTGTTTGAATAATCCCTTCAATACTTTGACGGGCCTGAATGACGAGAGATATAATGCGGGATAACTGCCGGCGATCAAGCCTGTAATGATTGTGATTATCAATGCCCCGATAACCAGCAGGTAATTGTTGAAATTAAAATTGACATTTTCAAATCCAATATCTTTCAGCAGTGGAAGAACAAGAGGAATAATGATTATTGCAAGAACGAACGCAAAAAACGCTGTGAGCAAAGTTTCGGAGAGAAACTGAACGATTAATTGTGAGCGCAGCGATCCGATGGCCTTTCTTATGCCCACTTCCCTCGCTCGTTTTTCTGAGCGCGCCGTTGAAAGATTCATGAAATTGATACATGCAATAAGTAAAACGAATATCCCGATTATAGCAAACAATTTTATGTATTCATATTTGCCGCCTATCTGCACCCAGTTCTTATAATCGCCTTTAAGGTGCCATTCATTCAATGGCTTTAAAAAAACATAGGCATCCCGCAGCGTTTTATCCCTTTCTGTATTGATGTTCCGGATCTTCTTCGAAAAAGCTTGCATCGAAACGCCTTCTTTTAATTCTACTACATTCAGCAAAAAGTTATTGCTCCAGTTCGATTTTTGGTTTTTAATGAAATCGTCATGAGTCATTACATATTCATATGGCGCTAGAAAGTCGAATTGCAGGGTAGAGTTTTTCGGAACATCTTTCATCACGGCTTTCACCTGCACATTGAAATCATTATTTACAACGATATTTTTTCCGATTGGGTCATCCTTGCCGAAAAGTGATTTCGCCGTAGATTCTGAGATAACAACCGAATTGACGTCGTTCAGGGCTGTATTGATGTCTCCTTTCACTATGGGAAATGAAAACATCTTCAGAAAATCGGGATCAACATGCTTGCCGTTTTTCTTTACTTTTTTGTCGCCCACCTTCAAACTAAAATCACCTCCCCAATCCATCCGAGAGGCGCGTTTAATTTCCGGAAACTCGTTCTTAAAAGCATAATAAAGCGGGAGGGGAGTAGCCTGTTGAGTACCTTTTTCGTTGTTGAACTGCACGTGCTTCAATGCCATAGCGAGCCGGTCGCCGTTCTTGTGAAAGTTGTCGAAACTTGTTTCGTATTGGATCCATAAGCCGATCAGTATTGCGAATGCCATACCGATCGCAAGTCCGAAAATATTGATGAATGAAAATCCTTTGTTTTGGAGAAGGTGCCGCAAGGCGACTTTCAAATAATTTTTAAGCATAACTCCATGCGCCAATTAAAATACCATATCTTTTATTGATTGTAAATCAGGCTTCAGGAATCACGCGTTTATTTTTTTGCTGTCCGCTTTCGATACAGGTGTACGCGGTCATTCAAAATATAAATAAAATACCTCCCTCAGTTGCTTTCCCATAAGTTTCCAGTCTTCACCCATCGGTACTTTTTTCAATCCTTCGGCCCATTCATAGTTAAATTCATAAATACACGCGTCTACGCCAAAGCGTTTAGCCAGGCCCTCGCCAAGCGATCCGGGGTTTGTAACATTTGCACTTCCCTCGGTAAACCATGTATGCTTAAAAAGGAGGTCCACAAACCTTGTAAGGTTCTTTGTATACTCTTTATTATCCTCTTTCGGCAGGTTCACATGCACATTACCGCCCTGGTCGTTATGCAGGTCGATGGCAAGTGCTGGCTTTTTTCCTTTTGATATCATCTGCTTAAGCCATTTTTCAAAAGCATATTTCTCGGGTGCAAGCACCGAATCAGCAGGCGCATCCCACTTCCGGTTCAGATCCACTCCCTGCGCATTGAACCTTGTTCTTCCACGTGCAACGCCATCTTTATTTGTCATGGGCATAATGTACACGCAATATCTTTTCAGATATTGTGACGCGTCTTTTTGAAGCAGACTATTAACCAAACCCTCAACGATCCAGTTGCCAGCAGGTTCCCACGAATGGGCGCGTGCTCTTAAAAAAATGCTGTGGGGCGCATTCGGGTTTCCGATTGTTATTATTTCAAGTTGCCTGCCTTCAACTGTCTTTCCAACGGGCGTTATCTTAACGAGAGGCGATACTTTTATTCGCGCAAGAAATTTATCAAGATCACTGATTCTGTAAGGCTCCACGCTTGCCAGATAAACCTTATCAGTTTCCATATGAACTTTGAACTTCAGGAATTTTTCCGGAGTAAACTCGCCCGGTATATGCGTCCACTTCTTTCCGTCTACAGAAACCATGCAATTCGTTTTTTCAGACACCGGATAACCAGGGATCCCGTTCCAGATATTTTCGAAATTCTTCAGAACAATAGTAACGTCAGACCCTGGTTCCGCCTGCACCTGAAAATGCCAGTGGCCGTTCGCCCTGTTAGGTGATGATCTTTCCCTGTCATATATCAACCCGATATTCACTACGCCATTTGAATCAATCTGCCAGTCGAGCTGCGAAGCATTTTCAAAACTTGTGTTTATGTATTTTACCTGTGACGTTGTAGTTAACGAAATGAGCACAAACACTGCTGTCATTCCGGGCGATGCAATGAATCGGCGTAGGATGCCAAACAGTGTTGTCATTCCGAGCGAAGCGAGGAATCTGCGGAGGATCATCGATTGTCCCGATTCCTCGTTACACCCTTCGGGGTTCACTCGGAATGACATTCGTTTTTTAGCTATCGTTTTCATGGTATAGAAGTTTTAATAAACTTTGGCGTTTCTCTACATTTTGTCGCCTGCTCAAACGCATAAGCAAGCCTGATAATTTCACCTTCTCTGTACGCGCGCGACATGAATGAAAGTCCAACCGGTAATTCATGCGCTTTGCCCATTGGAACCGTCATGTGAGGATAGCCGGCAACAGCGGCAGGCGGACAAAAATAAAATCCTGTGCTGTAGTCGCCATTCAGTACATCTATTGCGCATGGCAAGCCAATAGAAGTTCCACAGATAGCGTCAAGCTTATTATCTTTCATAATAGTGTCAATCAGTTCGATAATTTTTCCGCGCTTACCAATGGCTTCCATATATTCTTTGTCTGTAAGTGCGCCCTTCTGCTGGCTGCTTTCAAGAGTTTCCTGCTTAAAGAAAGGCATCACTCTGGCTTCATTCTTTTTATTAAATGCAATCACTTCTTCCAGAGATCTGACGTCCGCGCCTGCGGTCGACAAATATTTATTCAATCCATCTTTGAATTCATATCTTAAAATCAGATATTCAGGATAGTTAAAATCGTAGTACTTCTTCATTAGCTCCACTTCAATCACCTCCGCGCCTTTTTTCTTTAAAACATCTATTGCCCTTTTGTATAGCGCAATAACATCCTGGTGACCGCTAAGAAATGATTTTTCAATTCCTATCCTGGCGCCGTTTAAGCCATTTTCATCCAGGTACCTTGTGTAATCAGTTTCAAATTTTCGTTCACCTGCTATTGTTGCTTCATCATTTCGATCCACTCCACATAGGGCACCTAATAATATTGCGGCATCGCGCACGGTTCTTGCCATCGGCCCAGGCGTGTCCTGCGTTTTTGAAATAGGTATTATACCAGTGCGGCTCCACAGGCCAACAGTTGGCTTTATTCCAACAATTCCATTGAATGATGATGGTGCCACAATAGAGCCATCGGTTTCGGTGCCAATAGCAACCGTGCACATATTCGCCGCCACTGCGACGGCTGATCCTGAACTCGATCCGGAAGGGCTCCTGTCAAGTATGCACGCGTTTTTTGTTTGTCCGCCCCGGCTGCTCCAGCCGCTCGACGAGCGGTCCGATCTGAAATTCGACCATTCACTACAGTTCGATTTGCCCAGAATTACCGCACCTGCTTCCCTGAGCTTCGACACAATGAATGCATCTTTTTTCGCATGATGATTCAGCAATGCAAGAGATCCGGCTGTGGTCATCATTTTATCTCCAGTATCGATATTGTCTTTTATAAGTACGGGAATGCCATGCAATGGTCCACGCACCTTTCCCGATCCTCTTTCTGCATCCATCTTTTCGGCTATGGCGAGGGCATCTGGATTTAATTCTATAACTGCGTTTAATTTTGGTCCGGCCTTATCAATTTCTTTTATTCTTTTCAGATACAATTCTGCGATTTTACTTGCGGTCAGACTGCCGTTCTTCATTCTCTTCTGGAGGTCATCAATTGTAACTTCTTCAAGCTGAAAAGCAGCAACGTAATTATTACTTGCAGTAGCAAATGAAATATCACCGGCAAAGGCCAATCCAGCTACCGATGCACCTTTGATAAAATGTCTTCTTTTCAAATTTTATCAGTTTGTGTTTTGAAAATATCCATATCGGTAATCGACATGCCGTGCTTCAGGTGATATATCTGAATTCCGAGCTTCTTTGCTTCGGCGAAATTCGATTCAGTGTCATCGATGAAGAGCGTCTCTGAGGGCTCAAGATCATTCTCCTTTAATACTAAATTGAAAATGTCGGCATGAGGCTTACGCAGTTTCACTACATGTGAATAGTATGCTTTCTCAAATAGATCTTCAAGATACACACCCTGCTCATTGTGTAACCGCTGCTGGAACTCTTTGAGATGAATACTATTTGTATTGCTAAGTAAAAATGTCCGGTATTTAGACTTGATCCTTTTGAGAAGATTTATCCGCTCTGGCGGGAAGTCGAGCAGCAGTGCGTTCCATGCATCTATTATATCGTCGTGCGACATCGGCTTGTCGCTAAGGTTTGCAACACTCTCGATAAATTCAATGTCATCGATCTGTCCCGTTTCATATTGAAGGAACAGGTCGGTGATGTGGAACTGGTTAATGTGCTGCGCGAAATTTTCAAGTCCCAGCGAATGAAAAGCGTCGTTTGTTTTTTTGAAGTCGATGTTTAATATAACACCGCCAAGATCGAAGATGATATTTTTAATATTGTGCATCCAGCAAAAATAAAAGGTATATTTATTTAAGCTATGAAACAACTTCTGATCCCTGCAATCGTTTGCATACTTTTTGCCTTCAGCGGTTGTAAAAAAGATGTGCCCCCTGAACCGAAATTCTTAAATATACACAAGGCTACATCGGCACTGAAAGGAGAAGTTGATTCAAAAGATACCATCTACGTTACATCGAACGACCAGTGGGTTATTACAATGGAATCCGGAGTTGACTGGCTTTCCGTTGAGCCCATGAGCGGCAACGGTGATGGCATGATCATTATTTCAACCATACTGCAGAATAATTCAACATCACTGAGAGCAACAAACGTAGAAATAAAGATGGTTACCGGTTCAGATTCTCACCTCATCACCGTTATCCAGCTTCAGTTTAATAATATTTTACTGAATGCAATCTTTGGTGGCGACGGTAATGATGCGTTCGTTGATTTTACAACTGCTCCCGGCGGAGGTTATATCGCAGTGGGAACATCTGCCAGCACTAAGGGCGATGGTACAGGCGCAAAGGGTGGCCCCGATATATGGATAGTTAAAATCAACAGCAACGGCGAAAAGGTATGGCACAAAAAATTCGGCGGCACGCTCGAAGATGTGGCCAATACAATAGTTCGTACATCTTCCAATAATTACATCGTGCTGGGATCAACGTTAAGCAGCGACGGAGATATTTCTGCCCATAAGGGCCAGCGTGATGCATGGTTGTTCAGCATCGATGGAAACGGGGACCTGCTATGGGAGAGATCCATTGGCGGGAGCAACGATGAACAGCTTTACAATATTAAATCATCGGCCGACGGCAATTACCTGATGTCGGGATACACATACAGCAGTGATGGTGATGTTACATCAAACCATGGTGCCGCAGATGCGTGGATTGTTAAGGTGAACCCGCAGGGCGATATAATTGAAGAGAGAACTTACGGTGGTTCGAACGAGGACGTAGCATACGACGCGATACCTGTTTCTGACGGCGGATATATTTTTTGCGGGAAACTTGCAAGCATTGATGGTGATGCTGCCGACCGGATCTCCGGAAGTTTCTCGGCCTGGTTTGTAAAGCTTAATAGCGCAGGGGCAATCGGCGGAAAGGTTTATCTCGGTGAATCAGATTATGAGTACGGTACCGTTGCGTTAGAAGCGGCGAATGGAGATTATGTGTTTGCAGGTGAAACTAATACACCCGGCGAATTCGATAACTTTCATGGAGGAAGGGATGCGTTTGTGTTGCGCCTCGATGGCAGCGGCAATGTGGCTTGGAAGAAGGCCTTCGGAGGTAGTATGCGTGATGAGCCTGCCGACCTTATAGAGACCGACGACGGTAATTTTGTTTTTGCTGGCTTAACCGTGAGCAACGATGGCGATATCACGCAGCTTCTCGGCGGAGAGGATGCATGGATTATGAAATTGAATGGTGATGGAAATATTATTACTAACGCGAATACCGGTGGTGCGGACAACGACAATATTTTCAAGATCAAACAGCTTGGTAATAATAATTTTGCTTTTGCCGGGTTTACCGATAGCTACGACGATACGTATACAGACTTACCTGATGGCATGCATGGATGGTTTCAGATAATCCAGTTTTAATAATAAAATGGCTATCAATGCGAAAAATAAATTCTTACACCTTTATTACTCTCAATGGCTTCTATAAAGGAGCTAACGAAGACATCAGCTGGCACCACCACGGCGGCGAAGAAAGCGAACACGCAACACAGGGCCTCGCCGGCCAGGGAATACTGCTATTCGGCAGAAAAACATATGAAATGATGTCGTCTTACTGGCCGACCCCGGCTGCTACCGAAGCCGCTCCCGAAATAGCCAAAGGCATGAACAGTGCAGAAAAGATTGTATTTACGAGAACTTTAAAGAAAGCAAGCTGGAACAACACGCGAATAATAAGTGACAATGTTGTTGAGGAAATTACAAAGCTGAAGAAAAACGGCAGCAAGGATATGACTGTATTAGGCAGCGGCAGCATTCTAACATTATTTGCAGAGAATAATCTGATTGATGAATACCAGTTCATGATCGATCCGGTGGTATTGGGTGAAGGATCTACGGTGTTAAAAAATCTAACTAAAAAACTGGATCTGAAACTTACAAACTCGAAAGTGTATAAAAGCGGTGTTATACTTGTTTGCTACCAGCCAATGCAATGATGCGCAAACTGCTTAAAATAACCGGATATATTCTCTTTTTATTTATCATCGTTTTCATTCTAAGTGAAATAATCCTCAGAATATGGAGCCCGTTTCAATTCAGGCAGGGTGATAAGAACGTGATCCTTCCGCGCAACAGGAAGATGATTTTTACCAACAAAACTATTCCTGGTATTGATACTAAAATCATACACACCAAAAATTCGCTCGGCTTCCGTGGACCGGAACCCCCTTTAAACTTAACTGAGCTCAGCTCTATAATCGCAGTTGGGGGTAGTACGACAGAATGTTTTTATTTAAGTGATTCTATTTGCTGGACAAATCTCCTCGCTAACGAATTGCGCAAACAGAATCACAAGGTCTGGATCAATAATGCAGGATACCAGGGACATTCTACATACGGTAATTTTATTCTGGTTAATGATTATATCAAATACCTGGAACCAAAATATATTTTGTTTTTGGAAGGAATAAATGAGGTGAGTAGAACAGATATCAAAGTTGACGAATCAATCGCTGCCGATAGTAAAAAAACATCCCCCTGGGGATGGATAAAAAGACACAGCCACGTAGTTAGCACCGTGCTTAACATACAGAGAAAATTCATGGCCGATGAACTCGGTGTTACGGACAACAACTATGATCTCACAAAAACAGAAACGCTTGTTTTGGCAGACAGCTATCTTGACTCGGCCACAAAAAATCAGATGCCACTCGTAAACGGTTATATCAAACGCCTCAATGAGATCATCGACACGTGTTTAGCAAATAACATACAGCCGGTACTTATTACCCAACCATCTTTGTTCGGAAATGAAAAAGATTGTGTTACCGGAACCGATCTTTCTACAATAAAAATAAATGACAGGTACAACAGCCAACTGCTATGGCGATTGATAGAACTTTATAATGAAGCCACGCGTCAGATTGCCCGGCAAAGAAACCTGTTGCTGGTGGACCTCGCACATGAAATGCCCAAATGCAGTAAATTTTTTTATGATGTTTGCCATTTTACGAATGAAGGATCAAAGAAGGTGAGCGAAATTTTAAGATCCCATCTCGCCATGTACATTAAATAACATTTGGGAATAAAAACTTATTCATACCTTTTAATAAAACTTTCTGACATGATCATCGTACACGATATTTTCGTTTGCAAACCAGGCAACGCTTCCAAACTTGCGAAAAAATTCAAAGACGTCATGAAAGGCTCATCTGAATTTGTACAGGTGATGACCGACATGACCGGCCAGTTCAACCGCGTAATTATGGTTTCTCATTATGATAGTCTTACCGCCTATGAGAAAAGCTGGGAAAAATATAAAGAGGATACAGAAGAAAACAGGAAAATGAGCGAAGCTATGGCTGGCTACACTGATATGTATCTTACAGGTGCAAGGGAGATTTATCAGACATGGTGAAACCGGTAAAGCTGCTGATAATTGTTTTCTCTCTGCTTGCTTTTTCCTGCCGCGAAAACAATAACAGAAATAAAGACATTAAAGAAGTTGCAGGCAACGAAGAAGTGCTCACCTTCATGAAAACATTCGAGGGACGCGGCGATCTTACAGACTCCTCACGCGCCGTTAAAGCAACAGAAGCTGTAAAGCTATTCAAAATACCTGCTGACCTGGCGCTTGACCTTGTTCTGTCTGAGCCAAAGGTTACCCAACCTGTATTCATAACTTTCGATCCGCAGGGAAGGCTGTGGGTGGTGCAATACAATCAATATCCCTATCCTGAAGGATTGAAGGTGACAAGCATGGATCACCATACACGCGCCAAATTCGATAAGGAACCTCTTCCTCCACCATCCAACGCAAAAGGTGCTGATAAGATCACCATGTTCGAAGACACAGACCAGGATGGCACCTTCGACAAGTCGACCGATGTTATCACCGGACTCAACCTTATTACAAGCGTGGCATTCGGGCGCGGACAGATTTGGGTGCTTAATCCTCCATACCTGCTTGCCTATCCCGACAACGATAATGACGGCATGCCCGACGGTCCGCCAGTCGTGCATCTCAAAGGATTTGGATTAGAGGATACACATGCGGTTGCAAATAATCTGAGATTCGGACCCGATGGATGGCTGTATGGTGCGCAGGGTAGTACGTGCATAGCCAACATAAGTTCCGATGTTACAAAAAATGTGAGCTTTAATGGCCAGGCTATCTGGCGCTATCATCCCGAAACCAAACTGTTTGAAATATTTGCTGAAGGCGGAGGTAATACTTTCGACGTTGAGATTGATGATAAGGGACGGCTCTATTCCGGTGATAATGGTAATTCACGGGTACAATACTACAAGCAGGGTGGTTATTATGTCAAGAATCCCGGAAAACATGGAGCATACACTAATCCC
>Ga0114129_10010527_pt1 | contig 13187 bp, 10 predicted proteins | sample RhiMetdeltSRZDD1_FD_80071 | JGI IMG/M metagenome (GOLD analysis project Ga0114129, IMG submission 80071) | Populus rhizosphere microbial communities from Tennessee, USA - Rhizosphere MetaG P. deltoides SRZDD1 (version 2) (version 2) | ecosystem: Host-associated > Plants > Roots > Rhizosphere >...
CGTTGATCACCGCCGTCTTGAACCCGCTGAGCGAAACGGTGACCGAGTACGACCCGGCCGGCAACGCGGGCACCGAGAACAAACCGTCGGTGTTCGTAACGGTTTCGAATTGAACTCCCGACGCGGTGTTCTTGACAATGACCGTGGCGCCAGGTACGACACCGCCAGCGGCATCGACAACGACGCCGGAGAGCGACGACGAGGCGCCGCCCTGGGCGAGTGCCAGCGGCACGGTTGTCAAGGCGAACGCACACGCCAGCATCAACCGACTGAGACTGCGGTTCATGAAGTGCTCCTCCCGTTCACTTCCGCCGGTTGCTGAGTAGCTCCCCAGAATGGCCGAGCCGCCAATCTAGGAAGGAAAATGGCGAGAATCAACAGACTTGGGTTGAATGTCGCGGAAATTGGGGCGGTTGGCGGCTCGCTCGCGTGCGAAATGTGTCAATCGGAAGATGGCCCGTGCACGTTCGTCATCACGCCATAGCACTTCGTCACATTTTTCCGAATGGGATCTATTCTTTAGCTCATGCATCGAACGGTGAACCGCGTCGGACTCGTCGCGATCGTTCTGAGCACCGCGCAGTTCGCACATCCGTTCGCGTCGCAGCGCGTCACTCAGGTCGGCTCCAGTGAGGCGATTGCCGTCGACTTCTACGCGCTGGGCACCGACGGCGCGCCGATTGGCGACTTGAAGGCGGAGGAGGTGCAGGTGCGCGTCGACGGGCGGCCGCGCCCCGTGAAGTGGCTCGAATTCGTTCCACTCGCTGATGTGCCGACGGCCGAGGGCGCCGCGCCGGTTCCGCTGATCCCCGCTCCGTTCGGCAGCAACGCCGCGCACGATGCCGGGCGGTCGTTCGTGATCGCCATCGAGAACGACTCGTTCCGGCCGGGACGCGAGCGTCCGCTGCGCGCGGCCGTCGATCGTTTTCTGGCGACGCTGTCGCGGCGCGATCGGGTCGGGCTGGTCACGATGCCGTACGGCGGCTTCAAGGCGAACCTGACCAACGACCACGAGCGCGTGCGCACCGAGCTCGCGAAGATTGGCGGTCAAGCGCCGTTGAGCGAGAGCGGATCCGAGATGGCGTGCCGCACGCGGCGGACGCTCGAGTCGCTCGTCGGGCTCGTGTCGGGCCTCACCGTCGTCGACGGACCGACCAACGTGTTGTTCGTGACGTCGTCGATGGCTGGACCACGTCGCGATGCATCGTCATCGCTGCCGCCTGGGATGTGCGAACTCACGACCGACATGTTCGCGCAGGTCGGACAGGCCGCGGGCGCGGCGCGTTCGACGTTCTTCGTGATTCAACCTGAGGACTTGATGATCCGAACCGGCCCGGCGGAGAACATCGCCGGAGCCGGCTTCAAGGGTTCCGACAATCCGCTCGAGGGCATCGAGCATCTGTCAGGAGTGACCGGCGCCGTTCGCTTGCACCTCGCCGCCACCGGGGAGATGACGCTGGTGCGCATCGCGCGAGAGACAGCCGGCGTCTACGTGGCGGGCTTCGAAGCGCAGGCAGGCGATCGGAACGGCGCGAGCCGGCAGGTGGATGTCCGCGTGCAGCGTGATGGCGTGCAGGTGCGGTCGCGGCCGAGCATCACGATTCCGCGCGTGGGGAACAAACCCGCCGCGAAGACGCAGACGGTTACGCCGCGAAGCATGCTGCGCGAAGCGCGGACGTTCCGCGATCTGCCGCTGCGCGGCGTCGGCTACGTTTCGAACAACCCCGAGGACGGACGACTGAAAATCGTCTGCATGATTGAAACGTCCGAGCCGGCGGTGCAGCTCTCTGCTGCAGCTGCCGGGTTGTTCGACGAGGATGGACGTCTGCAAGCGCAGTGGACTGCAGAGCCGAAGAGCCTTGCCGGCATGCCGATCGTCGGTGCGCTCGTCGCGCCGCGCGCCGGCACGTACCGGTTGCGCGTTGCAGCGACTGATACGGCCGGCCGCAGCGGCAGCGCCGACTACGAAGTCGTCGCGGAGCTCGCGCCGGCTGGCGCGTTGAAGGTCAGCTCGCTCGTGCTTGGCCTGTCACGCGGTGGCGGGTTCGCGCCGCGGATGCAGTTCGGCGCCGAGCCAGTGGCGCTCGGCTACGTCGACATCTACGGCAGCGTTGACCTTCGCGACGTCACGGTTGCCGCTGAGATCGCGCGAACGATCGACGGTGCGCCGGTGATGCCCTCGATCCCTGGTGCGGTGCGGACCGTGACGGGAGAACCGCGATTGATCGCCACTGTCGCGTTGCCAATCGGCGCGCTCGCGCCAGGAGACTACGTCGTACGACTGACCGTTACGGAAGCGGGGAAGTCGTCCGGGCGGGTCTATAGGACGTTGCGGAAGGGGCGGAGCTGACAGGCGGGTTGGGGTCAGACCCCGGTCGTCGATTTACCCACGGGGTGGGGTCAGACCCCGGTCGTCGATTTACACACAGGGTGGGGTCAGCCCCCCATCCCGGCCCGACATTTTTGTCGGAATATATGATTGCTTGACAAGTCTGAACCAAGTGGCCTAATTTGTCCTGACTTGAGCCAAATCTGATCGCGAAAGCGCTAAAGTTTTGGGCTCTTCACCAAAAGATACGTTGGAACTGGAGCGCTGCGCGGAATTAGTCCCGATCTAAGACTAATGCGACGAATCGACCCCGACCGCTTCCAAGTCGCCACCCAGGGCACTTCGCGCGAGATCAACCGCCAGATCGTGTTGAACCTCGTCCGCGCAAACCAGCCCATCTCCCGCGCCGACCTCGCCCGCACCATGGGCGTCCGCCGCGGCAGCGTCAGCCTCATCGTCGCTGACCTGCTCGAAAGCGGCCTCATCGTCGAGGGCGCCACGGGAAAGAGCGATCGCGGCCGCAAGCCAACGTTCCTCTATATCGATTCACGCCGCCGCACCGTGATTGCCGTCGACGTCCGGGCCACGCAGACGTTCATGATGCTTGCCGATCTGCTCGGCACGCCGCTGAGCGGTGTCGTCCGTTTCCCAACCGCACTGGATCCCCACGAACTTGTCGCCGCGTTGGCGATGCGTGCGCGCACGCTCCTCGACGAGCACGGCGGCATCGGCGCGTGCGAGGGCGTTGGCGTCGCCATCCCTGGGATGATCGAGCACCCCTCGATGCGCGTGCTGCACGCGCCGCAGCTCGGCTGGCGCAACGTCGATCTGCGGGAGCGGCTCGCCGCGGCCGTCGGGTTGCCGGTGCAGATCGAGAACTCGGGACGGGCGTGCGCGCTCGCGCAGTTGTGGACGATGCAGTCGGCCGGGTCGTCGCGACCGGGCGCGACCGGTGATCTGATTTTCGTGACGGTATCCGACGGCCTCGGCTTCGGCGTCGTGATCCACGGGGAACTGTTGCGCGGCCGCCACAACGTCGCCGGCGAGTTTGGCCACGTGCCGCTCTCGCCGACCGGCCCGCGCTGTTCGTGCGGCGCAACCGGGTGCTGGGAAGCGTACGTGTCGAACCGCGCCACGCTGGCCCGCTACTTCGGCCGGTCCACCGAGAGCCAGGCTGCCATACCTGCGGCTGAACGTGATTTCACGATTGAGGATCTGATCGCGCGGGCGCGCGGCGGCGACGCCAAGGCCCGGTCGGCGATCCAGGCCACGGGACGCTATCTCGGCGCCGGGCTCGTCTCGGTGGTCACCGTGTTCGATCCGGCGCGCGTGTATGTCGGCGGCGAGATCACTGCCGCCTGGGACTTGATCGAAGCCGGCGTGCGGACAGCGCTGGTCGAGCGCGCGCTGACACCGGCGGTGGCGTCGATGGAAATCCGTCCGGTCGCGGCGACCGAGTATCCGCGCCTGCAAGGCGCCGCGGCCTTATTCAACGCGGCGGCGTTTGCGGCGCCGGTCGTCGCGTGACGTGGACGGTTGCGAACGGATGGATGAGGGAGACCAGCGTCAACATGCCAGAGGCTGCGAGAACCACTTTTGCGGGGGAAACCACTCATGAATACCGCCGGTACTGTCGGTGAAGTGGAGAAGCGCGCGGCGATGGAACAGGTGCTGCAGAGCGCCACGTTCCTGCGTGCCAGTCAGGTCCGGAATTTTTTGCGCTACATCTGCGAGATGGAGTTCGCGGGACGCGCATCGGCCCTGCACGAATACCTCATTGCTGTCGAGGCGATGGGGCTGCCCAGCTCGTACTCGACGGACGATGATTCAAGCGTGCGGCGCCGCGCCTACGCGCTGCGTCAGAAGCTGGACAGCGTCTATGCGAACGAGCTGACCGAAGCGAAGGTGCGCATCGAAGTGCCGAAGGGCAGCTACGTGCCGCGTTTCGTGCAGGTCGCGGCCGCGGAGTACGCGGACATTAGCCACGGACAGCACGGATAACGCTAGCCGCGGACAACACGGACAGCACGGAGCGTCCTAGTTGCTGATTACAAGGGACGACCCAAACGTATCCGTGTTCTCCGTGTTCTCCGTGGCTCGACTTCTGCGTGTTGTCCGTGGCCGCGACACTATTTGAAGCGGCCCGCGTCGATGTTGTAGCGGCGGATCTTGTAGTTGAAAATCCGTTCCGTCGTGTCGAGCAGCCGCGCCGCATGAGCGCGGTTGCCTCGCGTCGTTTTCAGCGCGTCCTGGAGCAGGTCGCGCTCGAACGCGACCACGCTTTCCTCGAGCGATTGCCGCGGGCTCGTGTCTGATGCTTCGGCGGTCTGCAGCGTCGGTGGCAGATGATGCCCGTGGATCACGCCGCCGTCGCAGACGAGGACCGATCGCTCGATCGTGTTCTCCAGTTCGCGGACGTTTCCCGGCCAGTGATACGACGTGAGCATGTCGATCGCCGGGGTGGACACGCGGCGGATGCGCTTGCCGTGCTCGCGCGCGTACTTCTCCACGAAGTGATCGGCCAGCAGCATGATGTCAGGCTTGCGCTCTCGCAGCGGCGGCGCAAAGATCGTGAACACGGCCAGCCGATAATACAAATCCGCGCGGAATTTGCCTTCCTCCATCAACGTCTCGAGCGGCTGGTGTGTGGCCGCGAGCAGCCGGACGTTGATCTTGATCGACGTCGTTCCGCCAAGCCGCTCGATCTCCCGCTCCTGCAGCACTCGTAGCAGCTTGACCTGCGTCGACGGGTTCAGATCCCCGATCTCGTCGAGAAAGAGTGTGCCGCCTTCGGCGAGCTCGAAGCGGCCTTTCTTGGCGGCCTGGGCGCCCGTGAACGCGCCGCGCTCGTAGCCGAACAGCTCGGACTCGATGAGTGATTCGGGCAGCGCTGCGGCGCTGACCTTGATGAACGGCTTCTTCGCGCGAGGCGAGTTGTAGTGAATCGCGTGCGCGATCATCTCCTTGCCAGTGCCCGACTCGCCTCGAATCAGCACCGTCGTGTTGGTGCGCGCGACCTGCGCCACCTGCTCGTAGACTTGCTGGATCGGCGCGCTGTTGCCGATGATGTTGCGAAACGCGTAGCGCTCGCGGAGCTCGTCGCGGAGATGCTCGTTTTCTTCGGTCAGCCGATGCCGGTCCGCTTCGACCACGCGGCTGACTTTGATCGCCTGCGCGATCATCGACGCCACGACTTTGTAAAACTCCAGCGAGCGCTGAAAGTCGCGGTCAGACTTGAAGGGCAGCGCGACTTCGAGTGTTCCCGCCGGTCGTCGTCCAAGGACGATCGGTACGGCGATGTAGGAGAGCTCTCGATCGCCGCGCGACCGCTCTCCGCTCGAGGCGAGGTGCGGCTCCTGGCTGACGCGTGGCACGACCACCGACTTGGCCGAGTCGATCACCCGTTCGGTCATTCCGCCGCCGTCGAAGCGGTGGCGGCTGCGATGGCCCGGCAGCTTGGCGCCGCCGGCGGCTTCGACGTGAATCTCTTTCGCCTCGCGGTCGACGAGCATGACGGCGCTGCCCGCCACTTGATGACGCCGTTCGAGGATGTCGAGCACCGAGTGCAGCGCCGCTTTGAGGTTCAACACCCCGGAAAGCGCTTGGCTGATTTCAAGGAGCGTCGAGAGGCGTTTGGTTTCGTTGCTGTGGTCTCTGACCTGGCTGACATTCGTGTTGGGCATCCACCGCGGATCTTACACGAATGTAGGGTTGGAGGCGGCCTTCGTTCACGCGTTCATAACCTGACCCCCAGCCGCTCGGGCCGCCAGCGCGCTTGGGATCCCGACGCCCAGCATGTGGATCAACAGGCCGTTAATCAGCACCGGGGTAGGGGGCGGCCCGCTGCCGACCGCCGCGGCTGAGAGGGGGAGAACGACGTAGTTCATCCCGAAGTAGGCGAGCACCCCATAGAACGCGCCGTAGAGGAGCGGTCGCCGGTGGAGCCACGGCATGACGCGAGTCGCAATGAAGTAGACCGAAACAATGCAGAAGGCGACGACGAAGTGCAGCGCCAGGCCGAGGAGCGCGGTCCGCATGCCGCCCTGGTAGGCGGACCGTCCGAGCACGCCCGACGCGATACTCTGCAGGATTCGGATCGGCGCGGCACCGCGAAGCGAGAAGAAGATGAACGCATCGAGGATGTCCAGCACGCCGACGACGAGGGTTCCCAAGAGCAGCGCGCGACGGGTGGTCATTGACGACATCGATCTCACCGTTCTAGCGGACAGTCGTCGTTGGCCAGGCGCCGTCCACCATCGGGATCTCTTTGAACTGCGTTGGGTCGAGGACGACGTGCAGGATGCGCTGTCGCTTCCAGGTGTACGTGATGTGTACCAGGCCGTCAGCGGTTTGGATCACGGCCGGATACGAATACTCACCGGGTTCGCTTTCGAGCACGACGGCGGCTGCCCACTGTTTTCCATCGCGTGAAACCGCAACGTTCAGCGGCGTCCGGCCTTTCGGCGTGTGGTTGTAGACGAGCAGGTGCCGTCCATCACGAAGCGTCACGGCATCAGTTCCCGCGCTTGGGTTGGGCAGGGTGGTCAGCGTCAGCGCCGACCACGTCCGTCCGCCATCATTGGACCAGGTCTCGAAAAGCTTCTGCGATCGCGAGCGTCCAATGGCCTGTAGTCGGCCGCCAGGATGGACGAGGATGCTTGGCTGGATCGAGTGCAGCTCGGTCCCGTCCGGTGATGGCGCTGGACGAACGAGCGTCCACGTTTTACCGCCGTCGGTCGAACGCTCGAAATGCACGCGCCAGAGGCTGGGCTTGTCCGTCGTTTCGCTGCTGCTTGGGCTCACGATCGTTTCGTCCGCGAGCCGCACCGGCTTGTTCTTCACCGGGCCAAGGATCCCGTCAGGCAAACGGGTCGCGTCACTCCATGTCCGGCCGTGGTCCTTCGATGTGCGGACCATACCCCACCAGGTTTGCGGCGACGGCCCGACTTTGTAGAAGAGGGCGAGCACGTTGTCGTCGAGCACGAACAGCACCGGATTCCAGCAGGGATGCCGCGTACCATCCGACTGGACGCCGGTCGCCACTTCAACAGGTGCACTCCAGCCGCCTTTGACGTGCCTTGACAGCCAGATGCCCACATCCTGCGCGCCCTCGCGCGTGCCACCGAACCATGCCGCAACGAGTCCATCACGTGTCTCGGCAATCGTCGACGCATGGACGCTTGGAAACGGCGCCGTGTCGAAGATGAACTCGCGTTCGCGAACGCCCGGCGTGACCGCCGGTTGCGTTTGCTGCGCCGCGCTGATCGCGAATCCGCCGGTACCTACCGCCATGAGAAGAATCAGGAACCAGCCCATACGCCTCCATCAGGAAACCGGTGAATCGCCCGCGACGCCGGCTTCATCTCTGTTCCATATCCTGGCTTGCTCGGCGGCATGTACCGCGCGTCCTTGATGATCACGGGATCGACGAAGTGCTCGTGCAGGTGATCGACGAATTCGGTGACGCGGTTCTCCATCGTGCCGGTAATCGCAATGTAATCAAACATCGAGAGGTGCTGCACCATCTCGCACAGCCCGACCCCGCCGGCGTGCGGACACACGGGGACGCCGAACTTCGCGGCCATCAACATCACCGCGAGATTTTCATTCACGCCGCCGAGACGGCAGCTGTCAATCTGACAGAACCGAATCGCGTTCGCCTGGAGCAGTTGCTTGAAGATGACGCGGTTGGCGCAGTGCTCGCCGGTCGCCACCCCAATGGGATCGATCGCCCTCGCAATCGCCGCATGCCCGAGCACATCGTCCGGGCTCGTGGGCTCTTCGATCCAGAGCGGATTGAAGCGCGCCAGCTCGCGCATCCGTTCAATCGCTTCGCCGACGTTCCAGCGCTGGTTGGCGTCGACCATCACCGTACGATCCGGGCCAACCTCGTTCCGCACCATGCCGACCCGGCGGATGTCGTCAGCAGGATCGCCGCCAACTTTGACTTTGAAATGCGTCCATCCTTCCGACAAGGCCTGCCGGCAGGCGGCGCGAACTTTGTCATCCGAATATCCCATCCAGCCGACCGAGGTCGTGTAAGCCGGATAGCCGTTCCGGAGAAGTTCCGCCTCGCGATCGGCCTTCGTCCGCGCGAGTCGATCGAGGATTTCGTACGCCTCCTCGGGCGTGAGGGCATCGGTGATGTAGCGGAAGTCGATGCACGAGACGAGCTGCTTCGGCGTCATATCGGCGAGCAGCTTCCACACTGGCTTGCGTTCGGCCTTTGCGTAGAGATCCCACACCGCGTTGACGATGGCGGCGAGCGCGAGATGTACGGCGCCCTTCTCAGGCCCCAACCATCGCAGCTGCGACTCCGCCGCCAGCTCCCGCCAGAACCCGGAGAAGTCCGACGTGATCTCGTTCAAGCTGCGCCCGACGACGAACTGTCGATAGGACTCGATCGCAGCGACGCACACTTCGTTGCCGCGACCGATGGTGAACGCCAGTCCGTGGCCCTCGAAATCCGCATCGGTGCCGAGGATCACGTACGCGGCAGAGTAGTCGGGATCGGTATGCATCGCGTCGCTTCCGTCCTGGACGCGCGAGGTGGGGAAGCGAATGTCGTATGTAGTAAACGATTGAATACGCATCGAGATATTAATGATTGTTGAATGCCGCGGCTCGCTTCTCGTTGTCGCCATTCGGGGGTCGCGCCGCGAGCTGCGAGCCGCGAACGGCGAGCTCACCGCTGCCTCCACCGATCCAGCGCCACCGCCAACACAATAATGGCTCCAGTCACAATCTGCTGCACCCAATTGGGCAAGCCGCGCTGCGAGCAGCCGATCTGAATCACCGCCATCGTCGCGGCGCCGAGGATCGTGCCGGGAACGGTGCCTCGACCGCCGGAGAGGCTGCCGCCACCGATGATCACGGCCGCAATCACGTCCAGCTCGAGGCCGTCAGCAACGGTTGGATCGCCGACCGACAGACGCGAGAACTGGAGGACGCCAGCAATCCCCGCCAGCGTTGCGGTGACGGTGTAGACGGCGATCTTGGTTCGCTCGACGGCGACGCCACACAACCGGGCGGTCCGTTCGTTCGAACCGATCGAAAACAGATGGCGGCCGAAGCGCGTGTATTGCAGCGTGACGGCCACAGCGATCGCGAGAAGAATCACGAGCCAGATGCCGGCCGGTACCAGGAAGCCACGGCCCGGTTCGAGTGTTCGAAGCAGGTCGTTGAGCCATGAGGCCGGTGCTTCGAGGCGGCGCTCGCCGGCCAGTCCTTTGGCCGCGCCGCGCACGAGGATCATCATGCCGAGCGTGACGATGAACGGAACGACCCTGAGTCCCGTGATCAACAGGCCGCTGATCATGCCGCACAACGCGCCGGCGCCGACGCCCGCGGCGGCGGCCATGAGCGGACTGCTATCGGCGCGCAGCATCAGGGCGATCACAACCGTCGTGAGCGCAACCACGGATCCAACCGACAGGTCGATCCCGCCGGCCACGATGACCATCGTCATGCCCAGCGCGGCGGTGCAGACGATGGCCGTCTGGCGCGCGATGAGCTCGAGGTTGCTGCCGCGAAAGAAGTGAGGGCCGACGAGAAATCCGAAGATGATCGCGACGAAGGCAAGGCCGATGAGCGGACCGGCCGATTCGAGGATCTCTCTGCGCGTCACGCGGCGTCCCCCGCGCCGGTGGCGGCCAGCATCAGTCCATGCTCGGTCAGTTCGTCGGCAGGACGCGGCGAGCTGAGCGCGCCACGGCACATGACGGCAATGCGATCGCAGAGCCCGAGCAGCTCGGGCACGTAGCTGCTCACCATGAGTACAGCGCGCGGCCTGGCCTGTTCCGTCGAGACGAGCGAGTCGATGAGCTCGTAAATCTGCGCCTTGCTGCCGACGTCGATGCCGCGCGTTGGCTCGTCGAGTACGAACACGTCCACGTCATGGTGGAGCAGCCGCGCCATCGCCACCTTCTGCTGGTTGCCACCCGAAAGCTCGTTGACGGTCTGCCGCGGGCTGCGTGCCTTGATTGACAGCCGATCCATCCAGCGCGAGGCCGCGCGGTGTTGAGGTCGAGGAAGAACGAACGGTCCTGGGCCGAGCCCTTCGAGACGCGAGAGCGTGAGATTGTCGGCAATCGAGAGCACACCAGCGAGACCCTCTTCCTTTCGGTCCTCGCTGAGAAAGCCCATGCCTTGCTGCCACCGTTGATGAGGGCGGGCGTAACCGGAGTACGCCGCGAGCCGCACCCGGCCACGCCGAACGGGTTCGAGGCCAAAGAGGCCGCGAAGAAAGCGCGTGCGGCCGGCGCCCAGCAGTCCAGCGATGCCGATGATCTCACCGCGGTGAAGCACGAAGTTCGCGCCAGCCGCGCCGAAGTCGCTGATCTCGAGGATCGCCTCGCCGCGAGTTCTGGGCGAGCGAGGATACAGGGCTTCAACGGCGCGCCCCACCATCAGCTCCACAATCTTGTCGGCCGGCAACGCAGACGTCGGGCCTCCGCCAACGATCCGTCCGTCGCGGAGAACAACGATCCGATCCGCGACGTCCTTGACCTCTTCGAGGAAGTGGGAAATGTAGACGATGGCGTGACCGCTGCGCTTCAGATCCGCGATCAATGAAAACAGTCGGCTGGCATCGCGCTTCGAGAGGCTGCTCGTCGGCTCGTCCAGGACGAGTACCTGACAGCCGACCGCAAGCGCGCGTCCAATCTCGACGAGTTGTTGTCCTGCCGGCGACAGCGTTCCGGCCGGTGCGTCCACTGAAATCTCGGGATGCCCAAGGCGCGCGAGCACCGCCTTGGCGCGTTCACGCATCTCGGATCGGCGCAGCCAGCCACGCCGCGTGGGTTCCATGCCGAGCAGGATGTTCTCGGCGACGGTCAGATGCGGTGCGAGCGAAAGCTCCTGATGGATCATCGCGACGCCGGCAATGCGAGCGTCGTGAGGATTCGCCGGCCGGTATGGTTTGCCATCGAGGGCCATGGTGCCCTCGTCTGGCCGGAGCGCTCCGGCGAGGATGCCCATCAAGGTGGACTTGCCGGCACCGTTTTGGCCGACGATGGCGCAGACTTCGCCGGCCGCGACAGAGAGGTCGATCCCGTCTACGGCAATCGTGGCGCCGAACGCCTTCCGAATGCCGTGCATCTCGAAGCGCGGGGCTTCGCTCATTGCTTGTGAAGCCAGCGATCGAGATCCGGCTTGAGCAATTCCTTGACTTCCGGCAGCTCCATGTCGGCCTTCGACACGACTCGCACTCCGGTGTCGATGCGCCGTTCGACTTTTTCGCCCTTGATGTGCGACACGATCGTCTTGACGCCGAGGTAGCCCATGCGGACGGGATCCTGGACGACGAGTGCGTCGATATGACCGATCGCGAGCGACTTCACAAGGCTGTCGGAGGCATCGAAGCCGACGAATCGGACTTTGCCCGCCCAGCCGTTGTCCTGCAGGACGCGCAGCATGCCGAACGTGCTGGATTCGTTCGCGCAGAAGATGCCGTCGATGTTGAGGCTGCCATCCGGACGCTTGTGCTGGCTGAGGATCGCCTCACCTTTCTTGTAGGCGCCCTCGACGTCGGCGCCGGCGTACTGATTCGAGCTGACGATCTCGATGCCGGGGTTGGCGCGCATAGCGGTGAGGAATCCTTCTTCGCGCTTAGTGGTGCTATCGCTGCCCTCCGCATACCTGAGCAGGATCACGCGGCCCTTGCCGCCCAGCAGCGCGGCCAGCTTCTCTCCGCCGAGCCTGCCACCTACTTCGTTGTCGGTGGCCACAAAGCTCACGTAGTCGTCGCCTTTCAAGCCGGAGTCGATCACGACGACGGGAATCTTCTGGCGCATGGCGGCACTCACCGGCCCCACCAGCGCGGCATCATCCAACGGCGCGAGCACGATCCCTGAGACGCCGCGGCCGACGGCGTTCTCGACTTCCGTGACCTGCGAGTCGCGGTCGTCCTCGCGAAGAGGACCGCGATACGCGATGTCGACGCCCAACTCGGAACCGGCTTTGAGCGCGCCCGCGTGAATGCTCTGCCAGAATACGTGCGACGTGCCTTTTGGAATCACGGCGATCGTGAGCCGATCGCTCGGAGTGCCACCGCCCGAACACGCGGCGGCCAACACGACGAGCGCGAACGCCGCGCGTCCGAGGATTGAGCGTGCCATCGAGGTCTTCATCATAGAATTCACATCATGATATTCGAGCTGAACGGAAAGAGAGCGTTGGTAACGGGTGCCGGCTCAGGGATCGGCGCCGCCATCGCCGAAACCTTCGCCGAGGCCGGCGCGCATGTGTTCGTCACCGATGTCCAGATCGCGACCGCCACCGAAACCGCTCGTCAAATCTCGTCGACCGGAGGGAGCGCAACCGCGCTCGCGCTCGACGTGCGAAATGAGCAGGCCTGCGCAGATGTCGCAAGCGCAACCGGCCCCATCGATGTTTTGGTCAATAACGCCGGGATCGGTCACGTTGGCACTGCGCTCACCACGACGGGTGCGGACCTCGACCGTTTGTATGCAGTGAATGTCCGTGGCATGCTCAACGTCACGAAGGCCTATCTGCCAGACATGATCGCCCGCCGCGCGGGCTCGATCGTCAACATGGCGTCTGTGGCGGGACTCGTTGGCATCCAGGATCGCCTCGCCTATTCGACAACCAAATTCGCAGTCGTCGGTCTGACCAAATGCATGGCTCTCGACCACGCGACGTCGGGTGTGCGCATCAATTGCATATGTCCTGGACGCGTGGAAACGCCGTGGGTCGCGGCTCGTGTGCGTGAGTATCCGGATCCCGAGAAAGCGTACAAGGAAATGGCCGCCACGCAGGCCATGGGCCGCATGGGCACGCCGAAAGAGATCGCCGCAGCGGCGCTCTATCTCGCAAGCGATGCGGCATCGTTCGTCAC
>Ga0114129_10010528_pt1 | contig 13187 bp, 9 predicted proteins | sample RhiMetdeltSRZDD1_FD_80071 | JGI IMG/M metagenome (GOLD analysis project Ga0114129, IMG submission 80071) | Populus rhizosphere microbial communities from Tennessee, USA - Rhizosphere MetaG P. deltoides SRZDD1 (version 2) (version 2) | ecosystem: Host-associated > Plants > Roots > Rhizosphere >...
GCCGGTCTGGGAGGCGAACCACGTCTGGCTGATCTTCGTGCTGACGGGACTGCTCAGCGCCTTCCCGTCCGTCTTCGCCGACCTGTCGATCGCGCTGTACCTGCCCTTCTCGCTCGCGCTGGTCGGGATCGTCCTGCGGGGGTCTGCCTTCGCGTTCCGGTCCCACGGCGAGCCGGACTCCACGTGGCAGCGGACCTGGACGCGGGTCTTCGGGGTGGCGTCGCTCGTGACGCCGTTCGTCCTCGGCGCAGCGGCGGCATCGATCGCGAGCGGGCGGATCCGCGTGGTCGACGGCCGCGTGCACGCGGACCTCGTTCGCTCGTGGACGAGCCCGCTCTCGCTGTTCGCCGGGCTCTACGCGGTGGCGATCTGCGCCTACCTCGCCGCCGCGTACCTGACCGTCGAAGCGGTCCAGCGCGGCGAGGACGAGCTCGAACGGGACTTCCGGGCTCGCTCGCTGGTCGCGGGCGTCCTCGCGGGCGCGCTGGCGGCGGTCGGCCTCGTCCTCGTGCGCTCGGAAGCCCCAGTGCTGTGGGACGGGATGCTGCACGAGGGCCTGGCCTTCGTCGTGATCTCGGCGGTCGGGGGGGTCGCCACGCTCGTCGCGGTCTGGCGGCGTCGGTACCCGTTCGGTCGCGTCGCCGCGATCGTCGCGGTGTCCTCGGTCCTGTTCGGCTGGGGCGTGGCGCAGTGGCCGTACCTGATCGTCCCCGACGTCACGGTTTCCGACGCGGCGGCCCCCGACGCCACGCTCCGCGTCGTCGCGATCGGGTTCGCGATCGGCGCGATCGTCCTCGCTCCGTCGCTGTTCCTGCTGTTCCGGATCTTCAAGCTCGAACGCTGACGCTCGTTCGACCGTGGCGGGTGACCGGTGCTAGCGTTCGCCGCCGTGGCGATCGACGCGTCCGCCGACCCCGCGCTCGACGCGGCGATCCGCGCGATCCCGGCCTGGGAGGGTGCGTCGCTCCAGGTCGAGCCGGTCGCCGAGGGAAGAACGAACCGCAACTTCCGCGTCACCGTCGACGGGGAGACCTTCTTCTTGCGGCTCGCGGGGAAGGACACGCATCTCCTCGGGATCGACCGGGCCGCCGAGCAGCAGGCGGTCCGCGCGGCCGCACAGGCCGGGGTCGGTCCGAAGGTCATCGCGTTCCTCCCGGATCTCGACTGCCTGGTGACGGCCTGGATCGACGCCGAGCCCCTGGCCGAGGGAGACCTCGAACGACCCGAGATCCTCGAGCCGGTCGTCGAGGCGATCAAGGCGATCCACGCCGGCCCGCCGCTCGATTGGACCTTCGACCCCTTCCGGGTCGTGGAGGAGTACCGGCGCACGGCAGAGGAACGTGGGGTGACGATCCCCGACGCGTTCGATCCCGCCCACGAGATGGCGTCGCGGATCGAGGTCGCGTTCGCCTCGTATCCGATGCCGCGCGTTCCCTGCCACAACGATCTCCTGGAGTCGAACTTCCTGCGGCGCGGCGACCACATCTGGATCGTCGACCATGAGTACGCGGGGATGGGTGATCCGTTCTTCGACCTCGGGAACCTGTCGATCAACAACGCGCTGTCGGACGACGCGCAGGACCGGCTGCTCACCCGCTACTTCGTCGAGCCCACCGACCGCCACCGGGCCCGGTTGAAGCTGATGCGGATCATGTCCGACTTCCGAGAGGCGATGTGGGGCGTGGTGCAGCAGGGACTCTCGACGCTCGACATCGACTACGTCGAGTACGCCCAGAAGCACTTCGACCGGCTGTCCACGACGATGGCCGATCCGCGGTTCGACGACTGGCTCGTCACCGCTCGGGGCTGAGCGTGGCGGACGATCGGGCCCGCGTCGTCGTGATCGGCGGCGGTGTGGCCGGCACCAGCATCGCCTACCACCTGACGAAGCTCGGCTGGACCGACGTCCTGCTGATCGACCGCGGGGAGCTGACCTCGGGGTCGACGTTCCACTCGGCCGGGTTGGTCGCACAGCTCCGGAACTCCGTGAGCCACACGAAGATGATGATGTACGGTGCCGAGCTGTACCCGAAGCTCGCGGCCGACACCGGCGTCGATCCCGGGTGGCACCAGGTGGGCACGCTGCACCTGGCGTCGTCCCCGTACCGGATGGAGGCGCTGGCACGGCAGGCCGGCTGGGCGAAGTCCTTCGGTCTCCCCGTGGAGATCATCTCCGCCGAGGAGGCGCTCGAACGATTCCCGCTGATCGACGCGTCCGACGTGCTCGGGGCGCAGTTCGTGCCCACCGATGGTCACATCGATCCGACCGGCCTGACGTTGTCGTTCGCAGCCGGGGCGAGGGCTGCGGGGGCTCGGGTGCGGACGGGCGTGCGCGTCCAGGAGATCTCCGTCGCGGAGGGGCGCGTCGCCGGCGTCGTGACCGACCACGGCACGATCGAGGCCGAGGTGGTCGTGAACGCCGGCGGGATCTGGGCGAACGAGCTGGGGCGGCTGGCCGGCGTCGAGATCCCGGTGGTTCCGATGGAGCACCAGTACCTGATCACCCGGCCGATCGAGGGCGTTCGTTCGGACTTCCCGACGCTCCGTGAGCCGGACAAGCTCGTGTACGTCCGCGAGGAGGTCGGGGGACTCGTGGTCGGGGGCTACGAACGCACCCCGGACCCCTGGCACGTCGACGACGGGATCCCGTCCGACTTCAACCACCGGCTGTTGCCGGAGAAGTGGGAGCGGTTCGAGGTGATCGCCGAGGGCGCCTTCGGGCTGATCCCGGCGCTCCAGACGACCGAGATCAACCGGTTCATCAACGGCCCCGAGGCGTTCACGCCGGACGACGACTTCATCCTCGGGGAGACCGAGGTGGCCGGGTTCTTCGTGGCGGCCGGGTTCTGCGCCCACGGCGTGACGGGGGCGGCGGGGATCGGTCGCTGGACCGCGGAGTGGATCGTCGAGGGCGAGCCCTCGATGGATCTGTCGAAGATGGACGTCCGGCGGTTCGGCCGCCAGTACCGCAGCCGCGACTACTCGCTGGCCAAGGCGTACGAGATCTACTCGAAGCACTACGACGTCCGGTATCCGGGCGAGGAGATGCAGGCAGGCCGGCCGCTCCGGATGGCTCCGACCTACTCGCGGCTGGAGGCGCTCGGCGCCGAGTTCGGCGAGAAGGCCGGCTGGGAGCGTGCCAACTGGTTCGGCTCGAACGAGGATCCTTCGTTCGAGCGGCTGCGGCCGCGGGGCTGGGCCGGCGAGCAATGGTCGACCGCGATCGCCGCCGAGCACCGCGCGGCGCGATCGCGGGCGGCGCTGTTCGACGAGACCAGCTTCGCGAAGTTCGAGATCTCGGGGCCGAGCGGGCTCGGCTTGCTCCAGCGGCTCTGCGCGAACGACGTCGACGTCCGGGTCGGTCGCGTCGTCTACACGCAGATGTTGAACAACCGCGGCGGGATCGAGACCGACCTCACGGTGACGCGGCTGGGACCGGACCGGTTCCGGCTGATCACCGGAACCGGCTCCGGCAGCCGCGATCTGGCGTGGATCCGGAAACACGCGCGCGGGTCCGACGCCGAGATCGCCGACGTCACCTCGGATCTCGCGTGCCTCGGGATCTGGGGCCCGGGAGCGCGCACCGTCCTCGTCGACCTCACCGACGACGACCTCTCGAACACCGGCTTCCCGTTCCTCAGCGCACGGGAGATCGACGTCGGTGAGGTGCCGTGCCTGGCGGTCCGCGTCACGTACGTGGGCGAGCTGGGCTGGGAGCTGTACCCGCCCACCGAGTTCGCCGCGCGGCTCTGGGACGTCCTGATCGAGGCCGGGACGCCGCACGGGCTCGTGCCCGCCGGCTACCGGGCGATCGACTCGCTGCGGCTCGAGAAGGGCTACCGGTCGTGGGGCGCCGACATCACACCCGACGACTCACCGGTCGAAGCGGGCTTGAGCTTCGCGGTGGCGTTCGACAAGGAGGACGACTTCATCGGTAGGGAGGCGGTGCTCCGGGCCAGGAACGAGGGCGTCGAGCGCCGGCTCCGGTGCCTCGTGCTGGCCGATCCGCGCTCCTCGACCCTCGGCAACGAGCCGCTCCGGGCCGGCGACGAGATCGTCGCGCGGATCACCTCCGGCGGGATCGGCTACACGCTCGAGCAGAGCATCGCGTTCGCCTCGCTCCCGGCGGACCTGGCCAAGACCGGGCAGGAGCTTGAGATCGAAGTGTTCGGCGAGTGGGTCGGCGCCGAGGTCGTGGACGACCCGCTGTGGGATCCGACCGGCGTGCGGATCAGGGCGTAGGCGCGCGATGGACGCCCCCAGCTTCGACATCTCCGGGCAGGTGGCGCTGGTCACCGGGGCGAGCCGCGGGATCGGCCGCGACCTCGTGCTGGCGCTGGCCGCGGCCGGCGCCCGTGTGGCGGCGGGCGCGCGGAACCCTGCCGGCGCGGAGGACGTCGTCCGGGAGGCGGTGGACGGCGGCGGCGAAGCCGCCGCCGTCGAGATGGACCTCACCGACCGGGCCTCGATCGACCGTGCCGTGAACGGCACGGTCGATCGCTTCGGCCGCATCGACATCCTGGTGAACAACGCCGGCCTCGGGACGAATCACGACGCGCTCGACGCCACCGAGGAGGAGTGGGACGAGCTCTTCGCGGTGAACGTCCGTGGGCTCTTCTTCGCCTGCCAATCGGCCGGACGGCACATGGTCGCCCAGCGCCACGGCCGGATCGTGAACATGGCGTCACAGGCCGGGCTGGTCGGGATCCCGCGCCACGCCGCCTACAGCGCCAGCAAGGGGGCGGTGATCGCCCTCACGAAGGTGCTCGCCCTGGAGTGGTCGCCGTTCGGCGTCACCGTGAACGCCGTCGCGCCCACCTTCATCCGCACGCCGGGAACCGCCGAGCGCCTCGACCGGCCGGAGTTCCTCGCCGACGTCCTCGAACGGATCCCGGCAGGTCGTGTCGGCACGACCACCGACGTCGCCGCGGCGGTGATCTACCTGGCGTCGCCCGCCGCATCGCTGGTCACCGGCACCACCCTGGTCGTCGACGGCGGGTGGACCGCGCGCTAGCCGCCGGGCGGCGGGACGTCCTCGCCGACGAAGATCGAACCGTTCCAGTAGGACTCGAGCCGGTGGGTCCCTTTCCGCCAGCCCTTCCGGTCGACGTGCAGCTCGTCGGGAGGATCCATCCTGCCGAAGTCGAAGTGGACCGTGAGCTCGTCGACCTCGAGCGTCCGGAACCGGTGGGGGCGGCGTGCCGACCGCGTGAAGCTCGAACGCCGGCTCGACCGGGGCGGCTCGCAGTGCGTCTCGAGCCAGACGTGCGAGCCGACCAGGCCGCGGTGCGGGTCGAGCCAGACCCAGATCTGCCCGCCGTGGTCGCGGATGTAGTCGGCCGCGCGGTCCGAAACGACGAGCTTCATCGCCGGCGATGATGCCACCGCGGCGGCGTCGCGGAGCGACGCCGCCGCGGCGCCTCGATCAGGCCTCCGCGGGCGCGATGCCCGAGAGATCCTCCTCTTCGGGCGGGTGCACCGCCTCGAACGGCTTCTGCCGCTGGACCGCGAAGTAGTAGATCGCCCCGGCGAGCAGGATCACCGCGAACACCGTCCAGATCACCGGGATCTTGTTCAGGAAGTCGATCTTGAAGTCCACGAGCTGATCGCCGGCCACGTAGTAGTCGGTCTGGACCGGCTTCGGGTTCGAGATGATCCGCATGTAGGAGGACCCGGACGCGGGTCCTTGATCCAACCCGGACGTCGCCGCGGACGGCGTGAGGAAGTTGAGCAGCATCGCGGCGCCCCACAGGATCGCGACGACGTTCACGACCTTCCCCCATCCGCGCAGGCTGAACGGCGCCTTCGTCTTCGGCCAGCCCTTCAGCCGGGCCCGCATGAACGCGAGGTTCCCAAGCAAGTAGCTCAGGTAGATCGACGCCGTGGCCCCCACCGCGATCACCGCCGCGCCGGCGAACTGGATGAACGGGACCGCGGCCAACCCCCCGATGATGATGCAGGTGGCGATCGGCGTGTGCAGGCGCGGGCTGACCTTCGCCATCGTCTTCGAGAACGGCAGCTGGTCGTCCCTCGCCATCCCGAACGCCAGTCGGATCGTCGAGGTGAGGATCGACATGCAGCAGACGAAGATCGCCGCCACCACGACGAACAGGTAGAGCGTGGCACCGAACTTCGACATCACGCTCTCGATCACCTGCTGCGGACCGGTGGCGAACGACGTCACCGCCTCCTTCATGTTCGGCACCGCGATCAGGACGCCCCAGAGGAAGACCGCTCCGATGATGAACGAGCCGACCACCGCTGCGATCACGGCTCTCGGCGCACCCTGACGAGGGTTCCGCGTCTCCTCGGCCAGCGTGGACGCGGTGTCGAACCCGTAGATCACGTACAGGCTCATGAACATCCCGACGAGCAGGAACGACAGCGTGAACGGCGCCGGGAACTGCAAGAAGTTCCCGGTCTTGCTCCCCGAGAAGATCACCCCCACGCCCTGGTTGTTGTGCACGATCGCCAGGAACAGGGCGAACACCACCATCCCGAGGACCTCGAAGAAGACCCCGGTGTTGTTCACGATCGCGACGACCTTCACGCCGTAGATGTTGAGCACGGTGATCAGGACCAGCGTGATCAGCGCCGCGATCCGCTGGTCGGCGCTCCCGAGCTCGGTGTTCAGGTGCCAGCCGAACGCGTTGTTCAGGAAGGGCAGCAGGGCGATCGGGAGCGTGGCGCACACCGACGCGATCGTGAGGATCCCGGCGAAGAGGTAGAACCAGCCGGTGATCCAGGCGTAGCCCCGGTTCGCCAGGTACTTCGTCCACTGGTACACCGATCCGGCGACCGGGAAGTGGCTCGAGAGCTCGGCGAAGTTCAGCGCCACGATCAACTGCATCCCGGCGACGATCGGCCACGTCCAGAACAGCCACGCGCCCAGCGCCGACATCCCGAGGAAGAACAGCGTGAAGATCCCGGTGGACGGCGAGATGTAGCTGAACGCGACGGCGAACGAGCTGAACGTGCCGAGGTCCCGCTTCAGCTCCTGCTTGTAGCCGAACCGTTCCAGGTCGGCCGCGTCGCGGGCATGTTGCTCTTCGTAGACCGACATCCTTCACCCTCCCTCGCGCTCGACCGCGCTCGGTCGCCCGTCGTTGGCGGCGGGCCGTTGGCGAGTGTGAACCCCTCGCGAGAGCCGCGCAACTCAGTGCGGCGCTCGGTCAGGCGATCGCCGCGAGGAACTCGTCGAGGTCGGGGGCAACGTGGTACGTGGGCTCGACCAGCCCCTCGAAGGCCTCGACGGTCTTGTAGCCGTTGCCGGTCACGTAGGCCACGACCTCCTCGTCCGGCCGGATCACGCCGTGCTCGACCAGGCGCTTCAGGTTGGCGATCGTCACGCCGCCGGCTGTCTCCGTGAAGACGCCCTCGGTCCGCGCGAGCAGGCCGATCCCCTCGAGGATCTCGGACTCGATGCACCACTCGATCGCCCCGCCGGTCTCCCGGGCGACCTGGAGCGCGAAGGTCCCGTCGGCGGGGGAGCCGATCGCCAGCGACCGGGCGATCGTGTCGGGCTTCATCGGGGTGACCTCGGCGGCGCCGTCGCGGAACGCCTGCGCGACCGGGCGGCACCCCTCCGGCTGCGCGCCGCTCACCCGGTAGGGGCGTTCCGCGACGGCGCCGATCGCGATCAGTTCCTGGAACGCCCGGTGGATCTTGGTGAGTAGGGCGCCGCTGGCGATCGGCACGACGACGTGATCGGGCAGGCGCCACCCAAGCTGTTCCGCGGTCTCGAAGCCGAGCGACTTGGAGCCCTCCGCGTAGTACGGGCGCATGTTCACGTTGACGAACGCCCACGGGAGCGCGTCGGCGACCTCCGCGCAGAGCCGGTTCACGTCGTCGTAATTCCCCTTCACGGCGACGACCTTCGCCCCGTAGACCTCGGTGGCCAGGATCTTCGCTCGCTCCAGGTCGTCGGGGACGAAGACGTAGCACGGCATCCCGGCGTGGGCGGCGTGCGCCGCGGCCGCATTGGCGAGGTTGCCGGTCGATGCGCAGGAGAGCGCTTCGAAACCGAAGGCTCGCGCCATCGTCGACGCGACGGAGACGACGCGATCCTTGAACGAGTTCGAGGGGTTCACGGAGTCGTCCTTGATCCATAGGTCTGAGAGACCGAGCTCGGCGGCGAGGCGATCCGCCCGGCGGAGCGGCGTGAACCCGGCGCCGAGGTCGACCCGGTCGAGGCCGGGCCCGCCCGGCAGGAGCGGCTCGTAGCGCCACAGGGAGGCGGGCCCGGCCTCGACCTGCTTGCGGAAGTCGGTTCCATCGATCGCCTCGAGGTCGTACGCCGGCTCGAGCGGGCCGAAGCACTCCTCGCAGATCGAACGCGGCTCGACCGCGTACTCGGTGCCACAGATCCGGCACCGGAGCGCCCGCGGGTTGGTGATGGTCGGGATCAACCCGTCACCGCGCCGTGGTCGGCCTGGCCGACGAGCTTCGCGTACTTCGCCAGCGCGCCGGTCGTGTAGCGGGGCTCGGGCGCGACCCACGCCTGCCGCCGTTCGTTCAACGTCTCCTCGTCCACCAGCAGCTCGAGCGAACGCTTGTCGGCGTCGATCCGGATCCGATCGCCCTCGTTGACGAGCGCGATCGGCCCGCCCACGAACGCCTCGGGCGCGATGTGCCCCACGCTGAACCCCTTGGTCGCGCCGGAGAACCGTCCGTCGGTGATCAGCGCCACGTCCTTGCCGAGCCCGGCGCCCGCGATCGCGCCGGTCACCGCGAGCATCTCCGGCATGCCCGGCGAGCCCTTGGGGCCCTCGTAGCGGATCACGACCACGTCGCCGGCCGTGATCCCGCCCGACGTCACCGCCGCGAACGCGTCCTGCTCGGTGTCGAACGGCCTCGCGACGCCCTCGAACACGAGCCCCTCCGCGCCGGCGATCTTGACGACCGCTCCGTCCGGCGCGAGGTTGCCGCGGAGGATCGCGGTTCCGCCGGTGGGATGGATCGGGGATGAAGCCTCGCGGACGATCTCGCCGTCCGGCGCGGGCGGCCGCTCCTCTGCGAGGTTCTCGGCCTGCCTCCTGCCGGTCACCGTGAGCGCGTCGCCGTTGAGCAGCCCGGCGTCGAGCAGCTCCTTCATCACCACCGGCACGCCACCCACGCGGTCGAGGTCGCTCATCACGAACCTCCCGGCCGGCCGCACGTCGACCAGGTGCGGCGTTCGCCGCGAGATCCGGTCGAAGTCGTCGAGCTGGAGGTCGACGCCGGCCTCGCGCGCGATCGCCAGCAGGTGCAGCACCGCGTTGGTGGAGCCCGCGAGCGCCATCACCACGGTGATCGCGTTCTCGAACGCATCCTTCGTGAGGATGTCGCGCGGCAGCGGCCCTCCGGCCGCCACGATCTCCGCGGCGCGCCGCCCGCTCTCACGAGCGAACACCTCCCGGCGGTAATCGACCGCGGGCGGCGACGCCGCGCCGGGGAGCGACAGCCCGATCGCCTCGCCGACCGCGGCCATCGTGTTCGCCGTGTACATCCCGGCGCACGAGCCGGTCGTCGGACAGGCGGCCCGCTCGATCCCCAGGAGCTCCTCGTCGTCGATCGTGCCCTTCGCGTGGGCGCCGACCGCCTCGAAGACGTCCTGGATCGTGATGTCACGGCCGTGGTAGGTGCCGGGCAGGATCGTGCCGCCATAGAGGTACACGGACGGCAGGTTCATCCGGGCGATCGCCATCATCATCCCGGGCTCGGACTTGTCGCAGCCGGCGATCCCGACCAGCGCGTCGAGCCGCTCGGCGTGCATCACCAGCTCGACCGAATCGGCGATCAGGTCGCGGCTCATCAACGACGCCTTCATGCCCTCGTGCCCCATGGCGATCCCGTCGGAGATCGCGATCGTGCCGAACTCGATCGGGACGGCGCCGCCTTGCCGCACGCCCTCCTTGGCCAGCGCCGCGAGCTTCCCGAGGTGGTAGTTGCACGGGGTGACCTCGTTCCACGAGGAGGCCACGGCGACCTGCGCCTTGCCGAAGTCGTCCTCGGAGAGGCCGACGGCACGGAGCATCGCGCGCGCCGGCGCGCGGTGAGGACCTTCGGTCACTTCCCAGCTGCGCGGACGATCGTGCTGGTCGGCCATCAGGTGCTCCCTCGTGACGACCTGCGAAGATGCGGGGCTGCAGCGTAGCAAGGAGTCTGCGGACCACGTGACCGACAACCGATCGATCGAGATCCCGCCCGACGCCGGACGGAGCTGGTGGCTCCTCGACGCGCTCGCCGACGATCCGTCGCCGTCGAGCCCCCAGCTTCGCGGCGACGTCACCGCGGACGTCGTGATCCTCGGCGGCGGCTACACGGGCATGTGGACCGCCCTCCATCTGACCGAGCTCGACCCCGGCGTGGACGTCGTGATCCTGGAGCAGGACATCTGCGGCGGCGGTCCGAGCGGCCGGAACGGCGGCTTCGTGAACTCGTTCTGGGGCGACCTGCACTACCTCGTGGACAGGTTCGGGGACGAGGCGGCGATCGCGCTGTGCGAGGCCGGCGAGGACAGCGTCCGCGCGCTCGGCACCTTCGCCGACGATCACAAGATCGACGCCTGGTACCGAGGCGACGGCGAATACGTCGTCGCAGCATCCGAGCACCAGGTCGGCGGCTGGGCTGACGGCGTGATCACCGCCGACCGGCTCGGCGTCTCCGAGCACTTCCAGGTCCTGAGCAAGGACGAGATGCGCGAGCGCATCTCGTCCCCCGTCTTCCACGGCGCGCTGTTCCGGAAGGTCGGAGCGACGGTGCAGCCCGCGCGCCTCGCGCGCGGGATGCGCCGGGTCCTGATCGAGCGCGGCGTCCGGATCTTCGAGGACACCCCGGTCACGCGCTTCGGGGTCGGCGACCCGGCGATCGCGGAGACCGGGAGCGGCAGTGTGCGCGCCGGCTCGGCCGTGATCGCGCTGAACGCCTGGGCGCACCACTGGAAACCGTTCCGCCGCACGGTCGTCGTCCGCGGCTCGTACATCGTGCTCACGGCGCCGGCGCCCGAGGAGCTCGAACGGATCGGTTGGACGGACGGGTCCGGTCTCGCCGACATGCGCTCCGCGATCCACTACGTCCGGACGACGCCGGACGGTCGGATCGCGTTCGGACTCGGCGGGATGCAGCCGAACCTCGCCCGCTCGATCGGACCGAGGTTCGCCTACGACGAGCACGCGATCAGGATCGCGATCGACGACCTCCGTCGGATGTTCCCCGGCTTCGCCGACGTCCCGATCGAAGCCGCGTGGGGCGGCCCGATCGACGTGGCCGGCCACCACCTGCCGACGTTCGGCATGCTCGGCCGCGGCAACGTGCATTACGGGCACGGCTACACGGGCAACGGCGTCGGGCCTTCGCACCTCGGCGGCAAGATCATCGCCAACCGGATCCTCGGGAAGACCGACCCCGTGCTGGATCTGCCGCTCGTGGACCTCGAGCCGCTGCGGTTCCCGCCGGAGCCGATCCGCTCCCCCGGCGCCCTCGTGGCGAACACGGCGATCCGACGCAAGGACGAAGCCGAAGACGACGGCAAGGAACCGAACCCGCTGATCGACTTCGTGGCGAGGCTGCCACGCCGCCTCGGTTACAACCTCGGCCCGTAGCGCGCCGGTTCAGCGCGGTGGCGGCCGCGTCGACAACCTGGGGGTGAGTTCGGACACCTCGGTCGGCGCTCCCGCGCGCATCAGCGGTCCGGTTTGGCGGAGCAGGCCGGACCGAGAGCCATCTCCCCATCGGGGCGTGGCCGGGATCGGGATCGTCGCGATCATCTCGACCCTTCTGGTCTTCCTCCTGATCCAGACGCTCTTGGCCGCCTACAACGTTGAGGCGGTCCGTGACGCCTTGGCGAAGAAGCTGTACGAACCCTTTCCCGGGGACCGCCTCACCTTGTTCTGGCGCTTGTACCCCTCCGCGATCTCCGGCGCGCTCGCGTTCGTCACGCTCGCGGCCGCCGGCGTGCTCCTCGCGTACCGGGGATATCGACTCCTCTTCACGGCCCCGGCCGTCGCCTACGTCTTCGCCTCGGTGGCGATGCCTCCGCACGTCCCCGAGGCACTGGGTCGGCAATGGTCGCCGGTCTGCTTCTCGGCGATCCAGCGGTGCGCCACACCGTGGTTCGGTCACCCGTGGGTCGGTCCGGCGATCGACGCCGCACTCGTGCTGATCCCCGGGGCGCTCGTGGCTCGACGCACCCTCCGTACGCCGGCGGTGCACCGCCGGGACGATGCTGTCGTGGCGGCGAAGCTCGCGTGCGCCGCACTCGTCGCCACCGCCGGCTGGGCGATCGTCGTCGTCCAGAACGGGATCGACCTCAAGGCGTTGGCCGCCGTGGCGTTGATGGGTCTGATCCTCGGGACACCGCGCCCGTGGACGCCGTGGTTCCAGATCCTCGTGGCCCTGGTCCTCGGGCAGAGCCTCGCCTGGGCGCTGGACTCCCTGGTCTGGTCCGACCCTTCGTACGGGTTGCGGGATGCACTCCCCTGGCTGGCAGCCGAGACGTGGCCCGTGGTGGCCGCGGGCCTCATCGCGTCTGCTTGGCAGCCGCTCGCGGCCGCGATCCGGTGGCTGCGAGCGAGACCCGTTCGGCTCCTGATCGCGGTCAACGCGCTGAACCTGGCGGACGCCGTGATGACCCAGCTCGCCGTGACGTCGGGCGGCGCCCTCGAATCGAACCCGGTGATCAGGATGGTCGGACTGCCCGCGAAGATCCTCGTGGTCGGCGCCCTCACCGGGCTCCTCTACCGACGCAAGTCGACCGCCCTGATCTGGCCGTTCGTGGTCTTGCTCTGGGTCATCGGGTACCACGTCGCCGGCATGTTCGTGAACGCGTGGCGGTGATCCTCCCCGTCGAGGAACAGGATCCGTTCAGTTCGCCGAGGGGAACGGCTCGTAGCCCGGCGCGGCCATCGGCCACGGGTTCGCGTGCTCCCACGCCGCGGCGGCCGTGAGCGCCATCCCGTCGCGGAACCTCGGCGCCGTGATCTCGAGGCCGAAGGGCACACCGTCCGGCGTCACGCCGGCCGGCACGCTGATCGCCGGATGGCCGGTGATGTTCTGTGGGTCGGTGTTGAACGCGTCCGCGTCGTCGCCCGGTTCCCCGGACTCGGGATCGTTGCCCTCGACGGTGATCCACGATCGACAGTTGGTCGGAGTGAGCAAGACCACGTCGTCGCCCAGCAGCAGATCGAGCTCTCGTACGTACTCGAACC
>Ga0114129_10010529_pt1 | contig 13187 bp, 8 predicted proteins | sample RhiMetdeltSRZDD1_FD_80071 | JGI IMG/M metagenome (GOLD analysis project Ga0114129, IMG submission 80071) | Populus rhizosphere microbial communities from Tennessee, USA - Rhizosphere MetaG P. deltoides SRZDD1 (version 2) (version 2) | ecosystem: Host-associated > Plants > Roots > Rhizosphere >...
ATCAATACTGCATCGCAGTTAAGTTCAGCGCGGATACGCTGCGCGGCCACATGAAGTCCCTCGTCAGAATCTTCTTCACTGTTGCTCATCCGGAGAGCCTCAAAATGGTTCGGCGTGATCAGTGTAGCTGGTCGATATGATTTGAAGTTTCGCATCTTCGGATCTACCAGGACGGGAATGCGAGCATAAGCCACTGGCAAAACTGCTTCCAGAATTCGCGGTGTAACAGCGCCTTTATCATAGTCCGACACGACGAAAGCGTCTGCCCGGGCGAGAGCGGCTTTCAGTCGAGAAATGACTTGATCCTCGATGGCTGAATTGATTGGACTGCGTGATTCCCGATCCGTGCGCACGACTGGCTGGCTGTGCGCAATTATTCGCGTTTTCAATGTCGTCGGACGCGATGGATCGGCGATCAAATGCCCATCCTGGGAAACAATCTGATCGATGCTGGAGTGCAGCAACTCCGCAGCTCGATCATGGCCAACCACGCCTGTAACCGTGCCTTGAGCCCCAAGCGATATCAAATTAGCAAGTACATTGGCGGCCCCACCGAGACAGACTGACTCGCGCTGTACGTCGACGACAGGAATCGGAGCTTCCGGGGAAATTCTTGTCACGTCACCCCAGACGAATTCATCCAGCATCACATCGCCAAGCACAACAATATTGCGCGTGCGGATCGCGTCGAGAATCTCTTTGACTCGTTGTTTAGTTAAAGCGTTCACAAATCATTACTGGCCTAGCGGTTTCCGCAGTAATTCTAAATACAGCCACTTCGCGAGATAACCGTTGAAACGGTTTTCCAATGTGTGGTGTTGCCGCTAACCCCAAGCTGAAGCTTGCGGAGAATAAGAAGTTAGGTTCTCAATTACGGCCTGTATTGCGTTAGCGCACGACTTAACGCGGTTTCGCTAATATGCGTTCAACCGCCGCAACCACGCGCCCAACCGGAACACGCAAGATGCACTCTGGCTCCGGAAACTTCTCGCAGAAGTATCCGTGACAAGGCTGGCACGGCATCTCTTCAAACACCACTTCCGCTGGCGCTGTATTCCATGGCCGCCAATGCGCAATGTTTGAGGAGCCAAACACGACGACCGAAGGCGTTCCTACAGCCGCGGCGATGTGAGCGATGCCACTGTCGTTTCCCACGAAAAGCCTGCAACGAGCCGCAAGCGCACTAACTTCCGGAAGCGTTAAGCTCAATGGCACCACCCGCGACTTTGATGCGCTAATCAGTTCGTTTATTACCGCACTTTCATTCGGAGCGGCGATGGCGGCTGTGCCGATATTACGCTCGGCAAGAAAATCGACGATCTGGGCGAAGTTCTTCGCCGACCACTGCTTTGTAGCAAAGGCCGCAGCTGGATGTATGAGAGCAAACTCTGCCCCGGCCAAACCAGATTGAGAGATGAGATAGTCTACTCTCGCTTTTGCGTCTAGCGTAATCGCGAGATGAGTAGGCGGACGATCTGTGACGGGGATGCCGGTCCAACCTAACAGGGCGAGTTGTTGTTCGACTGAATGTGTCTTCTGCTGTCCCCAGAGCAATAGAGGTGACGGCGCTTGGTGATTGTGCAGGTGCGAATACTGATATGAGGCATAACCAACGCGATGCGGAGCGCCAGTGGCTCGTGTCAAAAACGTCGCTGTCGTGCCGCCATGAAGGTTGTAAACAACGTCGTACTTGCGACTGCGGACCTCATGCGCCATCCGGGCGCGAGCAGTCAAGCTTCCCCGTCCCAAGGAAATTACTCGATCAATATTTGGGTGCTCAGACAACACCGGTGCGACCCAATCTTCGACGAGAATGTCGAGCTCCGCATTTGGTAAGAACCGTTTCAATGCATCAATCGAAGGCGTTGCCAGTACGGTATCACCGATCGAACGCAGACGTATGAACAAAACCTTTTTGATGTCGTTCCAGTTCCAACGAGATGGGCCAAGAGATTGCGGAGTGCCAGGATGTGACGTTTCAAAATCCACGATGTCCCGCAGCGTGTTCATTATTGTTCGATCTTAGCTTCATCGACCAGCATTACAGGAATATCGTCGCGAATGGGATACACGCGCTTACACTCAACGCATTTCAAGCCGCTTCCATCAGGTTTCAGCTCAACCTTTGCTTTGCAGGCTGGGCAGGCGAGTATTTCCAACAGTTCCTGACTAATCGCCATGCGGTTTACCTTTCTGTGATTGCCAATAACTAATACCGTTATGGTAACGAACGGTTCGGCCGTTAGCGATGTCAGACGAACCGGGACGGAGCTTAAGGAAATGGTTCGGGAATGACAAAGCTTACCATAGGGCGAAGTGCTAAGTGCAAAGAGCTAAGTGCAGAGAGCTAAGGGCAAAGAGCTAAGTGCAAAGAGCATAAATCCGCTTTGCCCTTCGCACTTAGCCCTTTGCGTGCCCGTGTTAACTCGTGGCGCTCAAGCGTTCCCGCGCTAATTTCTTCCACTTTCGATGATCACGTTGGCGGTAGTGGGGCATCGTTTTAACCGCTTCGAGGCACCGGGCGAAGATTTCGCGTGCCTCTTCTTGTTTTCCGAGCCGCTCAAGCGTTTGGCCGTAGTAATAAAGACCTTCCGGATCGTACTGGCGCCGCTGAACAAATGTTTTAAGCGCATCTTGAGCTTCTATAAACATTTCGGCAGCAAGATAAGTCGCGGCTATCTCCCGCCACACCTCATTGTGAGCATGCTTATCATCCTGACTTAACACGACCGCGAAATGATCGATCGCATCCTGCAATCGACCTTGTTCGCGAGCAATTTTGCCCATTTGAAAGTGGGCGTCGGTTTCGTCGTCGATTTCTATCGCTCGTTGAAAACGCGTGATTGCTTCCGCATATTGTCTCCGGTGTTGGAAGACGAGACCTAGTTGGTAATGCGCACTGGCATCGCGCGGATTGATCGTTGCTGCTTCCATGGAGCGCCGAAAGCTCTGTCGCTGCCGGAGGGAAAAACCGATATCTCCGATGTCGCCGCGAAACATTGAGTATGCGTAGAAGAGTAGAAACGGCGAGAATAGGTATGGAGACACGACGGAGAAGAGCCTTCCTTGAATAGAAAACGCCAGCGCGGCGAAGCAAACGATCGGTAGACTCTTACTAAAACCGATTCCAAACAGAGTTCGTACTCCAAACGCCATCAACAGTCCAAACGATAGGGCGCTCAGACTCCACAACACGAGTGCCGTCTTCGCGCCAAGTCCAAGCGGCGGTAAAGCGAAGCCGGCCAGGACGAACGGCAGATGACCCGCAGTCCAAGCCATGAACGCGCAAGTCAGCAATGGACCGTAATCACGTCGGAAAACGACACTGAAGCTGCCGGCCGAGCTGTACATTGCCGTCAGTAAAATGAGGCAGGGAACATACAGGATTGCAGTACCAATGACCGCGCTGAAGAAGTTACCGGGCGCGAATGAAACAAACCACCAGCCGTATTTCCCGACCAGCGGAAGCGGGAGCTGATCGAAGACATAACGCGGAGCTTCAAACTCTTCATCTTCCAACGCCTCTTCACTGGTGATGTCCTCTGCTGCTGTATCAGGCGCAAGTGGATGCCCCTTCACTGGCCGAGCTGATTCAGGTAACTCTCTGTAGACAGCCTCGTAGCTGGAATAAATGTGAGTTGTGATCGCCGCTTGAAGCAAAAGGGATAGTGCGGCAACGCTGATAGCGGCATACAGCCAATGTCCTTCGTCGATAATGCCGCTCATCGCCGACACCGGGCGGTAATAGAGGCGAAATAGTAGCTTTGTGTTTTCCCAGATCATCGAATTGAAAAAAAAGAGCAGGTTTAAAGACGGTGAGACTCTGGAGCTTGAGGAACACTGGTCGGACAGCGTCGAATTCAGCTTAGGTTTGGCTTGGAAGGCTTGTCAAGAACTTTGTCATTATTCAGGAACGCGAGCTTGCCTATTGCCAATAAAACGAATTTAAGGTGGTGGGTGATGACCGCGCTTGCTCCGCCTCGATCCTTGTGTTACTCGTCTAAGAGGTAAGAGCTACGTCAAGAGGGCACTTCCCTCTTACCGCTTTGCATCGTTTATGTCGTTAGAATTCACGATCCAATACGCCTGTCCATTGCGCGCTGAATATTCCGAAAAGCATTTGCGGGATTGGGGTCGATTGAGCAGTTTGCATGCACGATTAACTACCGGCGATGCAAGCGTCCCATCGGAGGACAAACTTCGATGGGTAGAGAATGCTCGTGAAGAAGTCGAACGGATGCAACGCGCAACTACGATTTGCACTCGCTGCCCCGCTTCGTTGCCTCGGGATGCTGCGGGCGAAGGTGAGTCAGTAGGATGTCTGGGCAGGATCAACTATCCGATTGAGGCACAGTTTGAGAAATTTCTTGCCGATAGAATTCAACTCTCCCTCGATACCCTTGATAAGGAAGATCAGCCGCGCCTGCTTCGGATTCTGGTCGATCCAGAATCACCGTTCGACGGCGAAGCGACGAAAGAACTTCGGCGAGTTATTACTCCGGAAGGTCTTCGCTTCTTCGAGCTGCGCGTGCCAATCAGTCTCACCCGAGATGCTGCGCGTCTGACAACTGACAACATCTTCGACTTATTGGCTGGGTTTAGGTCTGACGACAATGATCAGACCACTTACACTCGCGAATTCCCATTCCAGGCCACGGGCGACTACTACGATTTTCTTGATCTGATTCTCAGGAGTGATTTGGGTCAGTCGGAGATTGCGCGTTTGCGATCGCGCAGCCGGAACTACCTGCAATTCTTACGACTACTCACCGCGATCGAAAAAGCCGAAGCATTGAACACGCGCGTGCTGATCGATTAATGTCGCGAAAAGAGCATCCACAGATTACGCAGATTACACAGATTAGGGACTACGCAGTTACGTTGAGTGGGCATGCTAAACCGGTCAACCTGCCTTTTTTGGTCTAATCTGTGTAATCTGAGCAATCCGTGGATAGTCTTTTGTGTTTACTGTTTTTCTTCGTCGAGCAATCGCAGAGTGTCGAGGATGAGGTTGGTATTGCTTTGCGCCTGAATCTTTACGGGAAACTGTTGTTGGGATTTTTGAAACTCGAAGGTGCCGCTGGTGATCTCGACCACACGACGAAAGCCAGTCTCGCCGGAATCTCCGGCACTCTCCGCATTAACTATGCGTCCATCATTGAAGAAAACCTGACCTTCATGAGTCTGTCCACTTAGTTGCAACGTTCCTGTCAGCCGCGCATTCTCCAGCACCTGAATCGCATCGAATACGCTGACAGCACTGAGATCACCGGCGAGCGTGAAATGCTTCTGACTGAACGAGGCCTCCGGCGCCGGTTCTGGCTTCAGATCGGGACGTCGCGCACGCCGGATTGCCTCTAATCCCGAGGCAATGTTGATCCGTTGGTCAAGCCTCTTCGCTTCAAGGAGTCGGTCGTGGGCTGAATCAAAATCCTCCCGCTCGATGTACAAGCTGGCGAGCGCAAGACACTGTCGTGCCGCCTCCGGATTTTGCTTGTTACTGGCGCAGATTTCACGCAGTCGTTCACGAAGCGGGATTGATCGTGAGTTGTGCTCAAGCGCAGTTCGGAGCCGGCTGATTGCTCGATCGACTGATTTGTATTTCAGAAACAGTTCGGCATCGAGCAACGCAGCATCGACGTCACTTACGTGGTCGCTTTGGGAATCGGAAACGGGCATTGGAATCTCCGACCTCGGTCGAGGGCAGTTTATCACAGCAGTTCTTGGCCGAAATTGACTCCATTTCGAGTCATAACCTAACGATATCGGGTGTCGTAAAAACTTTGCGCGAGCCGTTCAAGCGTTCCTTTTTGGCGACGATTAGGCCGGCTAGGACGAAAATCCTGTCCTCGGCGTGTAAATAGCCTGAAACGTGGTCCTTTTCGCCATCTGATTGCGCGTTACAGGTAGGCAATCAAATCGAACTGGAACGCGGCGGGCGGCGTTTAAGGAAGTAAAGGCGCTGGCACGGAAGCTGCGAACAGAGGGATGTGGCGGCGGTAAACGTTGAGGGCCGCCAGGGAATCGAAGCAGATCGGAAGGTACACCCCAATGAACCGATGGATGAAAAGACGAATAGAACGCTCACGTCAACGGTGTGAAAGAACCGAATTGGAAAGACGCGAAGAGAAGACCCGAAACGGAAACAGCAAAGAGAACGCGTTGAATGACTCGCCGAAAAACGCAGTTTTTTCTCCGGCGCGCGCTGCCTAACTCAGCCAACGCTCAACCTCTCGCATTCCTGGATCTCTTAACAGACTCCCCACTTAGAACTCTAAGCGGACGCCGACTCGGATTTGACGCGGTCGCATTGTGCGCGTTGCTACTAGAAACGAATCAATAAACGTCTGTCTCTGCTCTGCTGACGAGCTTGGGCCGAGGGCGTCGAAGTTGATGAACTCAGCTCCGAAGCTGAAAACCGTCTTATTCAACACATTGTCGAACTCGATCAGTGGCCGGAGCCTAACTCGCTCGGTGATGTGAAACTCACGACTCAAATTTAGGTCAAAGACAAACAGGCCCGGTCCGCGTCCCGCATTTCGCGGTAGATTGCCTGACTGGCCGATAGCCGGTAACGAGAATTGATCGAGCAGGTGAGGGTCAACTGTTTCGCCCGGTGCACGCCATCGAAGCGATCTGACGTCCCCGGTAAAATTTGGTCGATCATTTCCTACGTCATCCAAATTCCGATCAGTTCCACCAAGCGAAATATTAAAGGGTGCTCCAGAAGCAAGTCTCAGCACTGGCGAAATTTGGAAGGCACCAATAAACGCAGGAGAATTGAACGTACCGGAAAGCACAAAGCGATGTCGCCGTTCCTGCAAACTGCGTGATCGCTCAGCGTGAAAATCTCCAGGACGAAGTGCATCGGAAGTGTTTACTATTCCATCATCAATCAGGCTGGACCAGGTATAGCCGGCCCGGAAAGCAAACCCGAACCGTTCACCACTCAAGAATCGCTTCCGTCCTTCCAACGTCAATCCGCGGTAAAAGCTATTGCCTGCGGAAATCAATTGTTCTACTTCGGTTCGCGACGGGTCAGGGCGCAAATCATTCAATGCTGATAACGCGACTTCTAAGGCTGTCGTTGAGCTGATACTGCGGAGATTAATGATTGAGATTGGCACACCGAACTCCGTCAATCGTGCGACTGAGGGTGTGTTTGCGTCACCGTAAACAAAACGCACTAGTTCACCGGCACTACTAGTATCGTGTAGAGGTCGGTCTCCATTTGCGCCTCGGAAGTTTGCGAAATCGCGCGAAGCAAGGTACGCAGAAAAGTCGCGGTACGGCACTGGCAATAAAGGAGCGTTCACGTTCATTTCACGCCACAGGTGCACGCCGCGATTAAATGTGTAGTTGCCTTCGATCGAATAGCCATGACCCAGGTCGAATTCGGCGCCGCCATTCGCCTGGTAACTGGAAGGCATTACGAGATGAGGATCTAATTGACGCGAGAAGTCTGTATTGAGTGTGCCGAAGTTTCTTACAAGGTCTGATGTCGCGGTCAGCGCCTCGGGAAATCGAATGTTTGCAGCAATGAAGTTGCGCCGTTGTGCTAGTGTCATCAGCTTCTGTGTTAGCGGATCCACGAGCGTGTTGGTATCGAACGAAAGTTGCCTCCGGCCCAGCGTGAAGTCGTCGATGGTTCGAAGCAACGCTCGGTTGTAGAAGATCCCACTACCGAGACGCAGAACGAGTCTGCCTGATTGCAATGGGTTGTAGGCGAGAGCCAGGCGCGGCCCAAAGTTGTTTCGATCACGAAGAATTGTTTCCCGTTCGTATCGCAACCCATAGCTGAAGAGTAGCTTTGGGCGAACTTGCCATTCATCCTGAATGAAGAAGCCGATGTAAGTGTTCTCCTGTGTCGACGTGGTGTCGAACTTCTGCCTAAAACGCGTAGGCGTGCTGGCAACAAAATCACCTGCGCTGGCGAAGCTAAATGTTCCGGATAAATCCGACAGGTCGGTGAACGTTGAGCGAAGCCTGTGAACATCTATCCCAAATTTCAGCAAGTGAGCTGATGCCAGCAACGACGCAACCTCCTGCAGTTGCAAACGATCTTCACGGCGATCTGTGCCTCCAGCAGTCGAGGAACCCGCGACTACCGTCCCGGAGAACCGGGCGCCATCGTCAGCTGTGAGTGAGTCATTCACAGTGATCAGCACGACCGGAGATTGTGACCCGCCTCGTGCGTCGAACGACGGGCGCAGTGTCGAAAACTGCAGTCTCAGTTCATTCACAGTCTTTGGCGACGCAACATAGGTATCAGAAACGGAAAACGAATGTGAGTCCCGACGCTTCGCTTGCAGCGCATCGAATAAGCGGTTTCCGCCACCGAACTGCCGAAGATTGAACAACCGGCCGCCGAGATAAACAGCCGACGCGTTATGTCCCTCGTTGAATTGATGATCCAAACGGCCGCTGAACGTCGTGTTCTTAAGTGGTGTACTGATTGGCAAAATGAACGGAGCGACTTCGGTTGCAAGCGCGGGAGGTTTCGCATTCTCAAGTCGTCGTGATACCAGTGCCGTTGGTTGTGGTAATGGGAATCGGTTGTTTTGGATTGTTGGAAGCAGCGTGTCAATGAGAGTGCTGTCGAGAGTCTTGCTTGATTCGTAGGCGAGAAAGAAGACTGTTCCAGTTATTTTGGCTGGCCCACTGAGCGTAAAAGCTGCAAGGTGTTCTTGCAACGGAAGGCGCTTCAAACTAAGTGAGTTATTCCTGAAGCTGTTCGCGTTCAGCGCCTCGTCGCGAAAGAAATAGAGGGCGCTGCCGCGAAGATTTGTTGAACCACTGCGCGTCCGCAGATTCACTCTTCCACCTGAAGCGCGACCATATTCCGCCGAGAATTGGTTCGCAATCACTTGAACTTCTTCTACTGCTTCCAACGACGGTTGTATCCGTTCTCGTGCGGCGCGGTCATCGTTGTTATCCAGCCCATCGATTGTGATGTTGTTCGAATAGGCTGGAGCCCCGGCCAAAGAGAAAGTGCCTGATTCTTCGGGTGTTTGTGCGGGGCTGGTGTTTCGATCTTCGGCAAGATCTCTTGTCGAGAGTGGTTCTTCGCTTGTTCCGGGAAGAATAAAGATCAAGTCGAGTACTGAACGACTCGCGAGCGGGAGCGATTGCGTATCACGCGTTGTAAGTGTGCCGCCAACAACTGTTCGTTTCGGATCGAGTGCACTTTCGCTGGTCGTACTTATAACGACAGGTTCAACTATCACCGTCGCGAGTTTCAACGAAACGTCGATCTTCACGTTCTGACCGGAAACGGTGGCGATGTCTTTGATCTCGTGAGTGGAGAATCCTGCCGATGAGATCGCGATCCGATAAGTTCCAGGCTCAAGTTGGATAAGTCGGAAGCGGCCCGAACTATCTGTAGTGGTTCGTCGGGAGCCGGAAGTTTTTGTGAGCGTGGCAATGACTTCGGCGCCGACTACAACTGCGTTTTGCTCATCAGTGACAACGCCAAAAATCGTTACGTTATCAAGATCCTGCCCACACAATGGTTGACTGACTGCGATTGTGAAAGCCACTGAAAGGCTGAAAAGAAATGTGCGAGTTCGTGAGGATTTCATTGTGAGACTCCTGCGGCGGAACGCGTGAGGTTGCCGCCAAGTTGAAGCGGTGGGCGCTTCGAATTGAGTGTTTGTCGCTTGCTACCGCAAACGCTACTGGTTTATGAGGGGCGGCACTCTAGCACTTTCGCCCAGACGTGACAACAGTTTATTAGCCGCAGATAAACGCAGGTGCACGTGGGTCTGAAATGAAAAGGAATGTAATCTGCGTAATCTGTGGATGGGACTTCTTAACCGCGGGCGCGGCGACGCAGGGCAGCTGCGCGACTCAGTGTGACGAGCGCATCCGTACCTTCAGGAGCGTCGAAGTTTGTGAGCTCTTCCGCATGCGTCTGGAGATACTGGAAGAACCGTTCGAACTCATGCTGCATCGCATCCATCTTTTCGCGCATGTTGAGAATGATTTCGACGCCTGCGAGGTTTACGCCGAGATCGCGCGTTAGTGAAAGAATCAGTTCGAGCCGCTCAAGATCCGGATCAGTGTACAGTCGGGTATTGCCTTCCGAACGTGAAGGCTTCAACAGTCCTTCTCGCTCGTAAAGACGCAGCGTCTGCGGATGGATGCCGTACTGATCCGCGACCGCGCTGATGGTGTAGGTTTTTGCTTTCCGGGTCATAACGTATTGCCGATTGCCAATTGTCGATTGCCGATTACCGGTGACGATCCTCAACAGTGCCAATTCAATCGGCACTTGGCAATCACTCGAGCCCCATCTCCACCCTCGGATTCCCACTATTCAACTTCGAATACTCCCGCAGCAACTCTTTCGTCTCTTCCGAAATAACCTTCGGCAAGGTCACTTGCACTTCTACAAACTGATGTCCCTTCGCACCCGGGTTTCTCAATGACGGAGCACCGCGGTCCCGCAAACGAAACTTCTGGCCCGACTGCGTCCCTGGAGGAATACGCAATTGTGTTTTCCCGTTAACCGTTGGGACTTCGATCTTAGCGCCTAACGCCGCCTCAGGCACTGTAATCGGAACTGTGACATAGATATTGTCGCCTTTGCGTGTGAAGTACTTATGAGTACCGACGTTGGTGATGATATGCAAATCGCCCGGTGGAGCACCTAGTCTACCGCCCTCGCCTTTCCCCGGAATTCTCACTCGCGAGCCAGTTTCGACCCCCGCAGGAATGCGTACCTTCACGTTCTCAGTTTTTGGAACCGTGCCCTTGCCTTTGCAGAGCGAACAGGGTGGACGTCGACGGCCAGAGCCACCGCAGTCAGGGCACTCCTGAGCGAAGCGCAAGCGGCCCCCGGCACGCTGCACTTGCCCCGAGCCCTTACATGTCGGACAAACGATCGGTGGTCCGCCCATGTCGCCAGCTCCATTGCATCTCGAACACTGTTCTGATCGATTGACAGTCAGGTTTGTCGTCAGACCCTTGATAGCTTCTTCAAACGAAACAGAGAGAGGCATTTCGATATCCGCTCCACGCTGTGGCTGCGGACGTGGTGGTTCCTTCTCTTTAGCTGCTCCACCGCCGAATAAATCGGCGAAGATATCGCGGAAGCTGCTTCCACTGCTTCCGCTTGAGCCGCCACCCCAATCGAATCCTGTGAAATCAAAGCCGGGTGCAGAACGTCCCGTTGAAGGTCCCGCACCTCTTGAGGCAGCATCCGCAAGATTATCCGAATACTGACCGAAGCGATCGTACACGCTTCGCTTCTTAGGATCAGATAGAACGTCGTGCGCCTCAGAAGTCAGCTTGAATCGTTCCTCAGCAGCTTTATCCCCCGGATTTACGTCCGGATGATACTTCCGTGCGAGTCGCCGGTAAGCCTTCTTGATTTCTTCCGGCTTAGCGTCGCGCTTGACGCCCAGTATTTCGTAGTAGTCTTGCTTAGCCACCGCTCATTATTGCCGATTGCCGATTGGGATCATTGCCGATTTCCGATTTCCAATTGCCAATTGCCGATTGATTGTCTTTACTATCTCGCGCAAAACTACACGCAACTAGCATCAGCAACCAATCGGCAATCGGCAATGAACAATCGGCAATGCCTACAATCGGCAATGCCGTTATTTGTTTTCGTCTACGTCTACATACTCCGCGTCGATCACGTTATCTTCTCCTCCAGTGCTGCCCGCAGAGGAGGCCCCTGCCGCTGATGCTTGATCAGTGCTGCTTTCTGACCCAGCAGCGCCCGTCTGTTGGTACAGAGCCTCAGCCAGTTTGTGTGACGCACTCTGCAATTGGTTGAAAGCATTGTTGAGAGTTTCAACGCCGCCTTCCTGCAATGCTTTCTTGGCATCAGCAATGGCCGATTCAACGTCACTGGCTACAGCACCAACTTTTTCACGATTCTCGTTCAGCGTCTTCTCCATCTGGTAGACAAGTCCATCCAAACGGTTGCGAGCCTCTATCTCTTCTCGCTTGCGAGTGTCTTCCGCTGAATGCGACTCAGCATCGCGCATCATGCGGTCGATTTCGTCCTTAGATAGTCCGGACGAGGCAGTAATGGTGATTTTCTGCTCGCGACCAGTACCCATGTCCTTCGCTGAGACGTTCACGATACCGTTAGCATCGATGTCAAACGTGACTTCCACCTGCGGCATGCCGCGCGGCGCGGGTGGAATACCAACGAGATGGAACTTGCCGAGCGTCCGGTTGTCACTGGCCATCGGCCGCTCACCCTGTAACACATGAACCTCGACTGACGTTTGATTATCCGAAGCCGTGGAGAAGATCTCCGACTTTCGCGTCGGGATCGTTGTGTTACGCTCGATGAGCTTCGTAAACACACCGCCGAGCGTTTCGATTCCAAGACTCAAGGGCGTTACGTCGAGAAGCAGAATGTCTGTCTTCTCGCCTGAAAGCACGCCCGCCTGTACCGCGGCGCCGATTGCTACGACTTCGTCAGGATTAACGCTCTTGTTCGGCTCCTTGCCAAAAATCCCTTTGACGATTTCCTGAACTTTCGGGATGCGCGTGGAGCCACCGACGAGAACCACTTCATCAATCTTCTTCGCGTCGACGCCGGCGTCCTTCAGTGCCTGCTCAACGGGCCCTTTAAGCCGCTGCAGAATGGGATCAACGAGTTGCTCAAAGCGAGCGCGCGTCAACTTCATCGCCAAGTGCTTGGGACCCGACTGGTCCGCAGTCACGAACGGTAGATTGATCTCCGTTTCCATCGTGCTCGACAGCTCGATCTTCGCTTTCTCGGCTGCTTCCTTCAGACGTTGCAGGGCCATCTTGTCGTTTGAAAGATCGATGCCCTGATCCTTCTTGAACTCATCGATAATCCATTCAATCAAACGCTCGTCAATATCATCACCGCCGAGATGCGTGTCGCCGTTCGTCGACTTAACCTCAACGACGCCCTCGCCGACTTCAAGGATTGAGATATCGAATGTGCCACCACCAAAGTCGAAAACGGCGATGGTTTCGTCTTTCTTCTTGTCGAGTCCGTAGGCAAGAGCTGCGGCAGTTGGCTCGTTGACGATGCGCATCACTTCAAGACCGGCAATCTTGCCGGCGTCCTTCGTAGCCTGGCGCTGCGAATCGTTGAAGTAAGCCGGTACCGTGATCACTGCCTTATCAACTTTTTGACCGAGATAGTCTTCAGCCGACTGCTTCATTTTCTGCAAAATGATCGCCGA
>Ga0114129_10010530_pt1 | contig 13186 bp, 10 predicted proteins | sample RhiMetdeltSRZDD1_FD_80071 | JGI IMG/M metagenome (GOLD analysis project Ga0114129, IMG submission 80071) | Populus rhizosphere microbial communities from Tennessee, USA - Rhizosphere MetaG P. deltoides SRZDD1 (version 2) (version 2) | ecosystem: Host-associated > Plants > Roots > Rhizosphere >...
CGGCGGCGGCGCCGACCGCCGCGAGCCGCCTCGCCCGTCGGGGACCTTTGGCATCCTCAAGAGCCGCGCGACCACACGCTGCGCCGAGTGCAGCACCGTCCTGCCGATCACCGCCGACTCGCTCACGCGCTGTCCGCATTGTCAGGCGGAGCTCCACGCCTGCCGCCAATGCGCTCATTTCGATGCCGCACGCCGCTTCGAGTGCACCCAGCCGATTACCGAGCGCATTGTCGACAAGCGCGGACACAACGAGTGCCCGGTGTTCTCGATGATCGTCACGGTCGAGCGCGACACATCGGGTGGCTCCGTGCGCCCCGACGACGCGCGCCGGACGTTCGGTAACCTCTTCAAGACGTAGCCCCATCGACCGCCGGGCGGCCGGACACCGGCCCCTGGACCTCGACATGTAGCGGCCCGCCGCGGCGTAAACCCCAGCCGCTGGTACTTTTTTCTTGGTCGTTCCGACGGCTGCGTGCCAAGATTCGACATGCGCCTAGAGTCCATTGCGATCCACGGCTTCAAGTCGTTCGCCGAAAAGACGATCGTCAAGGTGCTCCCCGGTATCACCGCGATCGTCGGTCCGAACGGTTGCGGGAAGTCGAACGTCGGCGAGGCCGTGCGCTGGGCGCTCGGCGAGCAGAGCGCGAAGTCGCTGCGCGGGCAGCGCATGGAAGATTTGATCTTCCATGGCTCGGCCTCGCGCAAGCCCGTCGGGTTGGCCGAGGTGCAGCTGCAGTTCAGCAACGACGGCGCCGTCTCCGTGCCGTGGAGTGAGATCGCGGTCAGCCGGCAGCTGTATCGCACAGGCGAAAGCGAATATCTCCTGAACGGGGCGGTCGCGCGCCTGCGTGACATCCTCGATGTGTTCGCGGGCACGGGCGCCAATCCGCGCGCGTACTCCGTCATGGATCAGGACAAGCTGAACCACGTCCTCACCGCCAAGCCGCACGAGCGTCGCGTCTTCATCGAAGAGGCAGCCGGCATCGCACGATACAAGCAGCAGCGCAACGAGACCCAGGGCAAGCTCGACCAGACCCGCCAGAACTTGATCCGCGTGCGCGACGTGATGGACGAAGTCCGCCGGCAGCTCGGCTCGCTCGAACGTCAAGCCAAGAAGGCGCAGCAGTATAAAACCCTCCAGAACGAGCGCCGTGATCTCGCCCTGGCGCTCGTGGCGGCGGATTATGCGGCGTTGACCGCGCTCGCCACGCAGCTCGCGGCGCAGCTCGACGTGCTCCGTGAGAATGAGCAGACCCAGCGCACGCGCGCAGCGGGGCTGGCGGCGAGAGAAGCACGGCAACGCGAGATCATCCAGGGCAGCGACCACGCGCTCTCGGATCTGCGCCAGCGTGTGCAGAAGGTTCAGGGCGAGCTCGAGCGGCTGCTCGAGCGACGCGAGCAGATGGGCGTGCAGATGCGCGAGCTCGGCGAGGAGTCGGTGCGCCTGCACGAGGAGATCCGCAGCGCCGGCGAACGGCTCGACGCCATCGTGGGCGAGCGCGGGACGGCACGGGCCGCGCTCGCCGACGCCGAGCGGCTGGCCGCCGAGCGAGCCGTCGTCGCGCGTGAGCTCGAGGTGACGCTCGAGCACCACCGAGAGATGCTCGGGGGCGATCGCGATCGGCTGGAGGCGCTGCGGCTCGAGCAGGTGAGGATTGCCGGCGAGCGCGTCGATCTCGTGCGTCAGGCCGGTGAGCTCCGCGAGCGCGCCGCGCAGCTCGCCCGTCGCGCCGAGCGGCTCACGCTGGAGCGCGCGACCGCCGAGGCCGAAGCGCTGCAGCTGTCCGCGGAACGCGCGACGGTCGAGGCCGCGCACGGCCGCGCGGTGGCCGCGCTGTCCGTGCTCGGTGTCGAGCGGGAGCGGCTCCAGAGCACGCTGGCGACGCGGGAAGCGGAGCTGGCCGCGTCCGAGACGGCGCTCGGCGACGCGCGCTTGGCGTATGTGTCCAAGAGCTCACAGCTCGATGCGCTGCGCGCGCTCGAAGCGGCGCGCGAAGGCTATGGCGCCGGCGTGCGGGCGGTGTTCGAGGCGGGCGCGGAGCTGGCCGGCGTGCGTGGCACGGTGGCGGACCTCCTCGACGTTCCCTCAGGCCTGGAGCGCGCCGTCGAGGCCGTGCTCGGCGAGCGATTGCAGTGGGTCGTGGTGGATCGATTCGAGCACGCGCGTGCGGCGGTCGAATATCTTGCCAGCCGTCAGGCAGGCGCCGCGACGCTGCTGCCGCTCGAGCACCTGGATCGGCGCCCGGCCGGCCTCGAGGAAGACGCAAATCGTGGGCTGACGTGGGTGGCGAAAGCGATCGGTGGCTCGGAACCGGTGCTCGCCCATCATTTACTGGGCCAGGTCGCCGTCGTCGATGATCTCGATGCTGCGGAGGCCGCCTGGCGGCGCAACGGGGTCGTCGCGACCTACGTGACGCCAGCGGGCGAGGTGCTGTCGCCGGCGGGCGGGCTGCGCGGTGGAACCGGCAGCGAAGGCGCCGACCCCGCCGATCACTCGCTGCTGGCGCGCAAGCGTCAGGTGCGCGAGCTGGCCGACGAGGTTGCGCGGCTTCTCGCCGACGTCGAGGCTCGCCAGGACGCCGCCGCGGCGCTCGCCACCGACATCGGCGCGCTGCGGACGCGTCTCGGCAGCGTCGATCACGACGTGCAGGCGCGGCAGGTCGAGCGGCTCGGGAGCGAGAAGGACATCGAGCAGGTGACTCGCGAGCACGAACGCGTGCACCGCCATCTCGAGACCGTCGACAGCGAAGTCCGGCAGGTCCACACCGAAGCGGCAGAGACGACGGAGCTGCTCACGCGGCTCGAACACCACGTCGAGGCCGCGCGCGAGGCGGAGGCGCGTCAGGAATCGGCGATGGCATCCGCGCGGGCCGCCATCGAGACGGCCCAGGTCCGCGAGACCGAGCTGGGCGCCGAGCTGTCCGCGTGTCGCGTCGAAGTGGCGTCCGTGGCGGAGCGCGCGGAGGCGCTGACGCGCGAGCTCGCGCGCCTCGACGAGATGGAGGCCGATGTCACCCAGCGCGTCGGGCAGGCACAGCAGCGGCAGACGCAGCTCGCCGAGCGCCGCCAGTGGCTCGCCGAAGAGCGAGAGCGCACGGACGCCGGCGCCCGCGATGTGGCGGTCGAGCGCGACCGGCTCGAGCTCGAGGCCCGCGGCGCGGGAGAGCGCCACCAGACGCTCCTCGACGAGCTGGCGGCGGTCGAGGCGGAGACGCGTACCGTCCAGACCGAGCTGTCGCGCGCGGTGAGCGCCATCCACGATCTCGAGCTGCGCGCGACCGAGGGGCGGGTGCGGCGTGAGGAGCTGGCGCAGGATGCGTGGCGGACGTATGGCGTCGACGCCTCCGCGCTGCTCGCGTTGCATGCGCCCGAGCGCGATCTCACGTCCGCGCGCGAACGGGTCGACGAGCTCGACGGCAAGCTCGGCGCCCTCGGGGCGGTCAACCTGGTGGCGGACGAGGAGTATCGCGAGCTGGATGAGCGACTGAGCTTCCTCAAGACGCAATACGACGACCTCACCGGGTCGATCAAGGATCTGGAAAAGGCGCTGCGGGGTATGACGCGCACCGCGCAGGAGCGCTTCGCGCAGGCGTTCGAGGAGATCAACCGCCACTTCGGAGAAATCTTCCAGCGCCTGTTCGAAGGTGGCCGTGCCGAGCTCCGGCTCGTGGAGGCCGAGGAAGGCGGCGACCCACTCGACACGGGCGTCGAGCTGATGGCGCAGCCCCGGGGCAAGCGCCTGCAGGCGGTCTCCCTGATGTCGGGCGGCGAACGCGCGCTGACTGGGCTGGCGCTGCTGTTCGCGATCTTCTATTTCCGGCCGAGCCCTTTCTGCGTACTCGACGAGGTGGACGCGCCGCTCGACGATGCGAACATCCATCGCTTTCTGCGTGTGCTGCGTGAGCTGACGAGTCAGACTCAGTTCCTGGTCATCACGCACAATCGCAAGACCATGGAGGCGGCCGACATCCTCTATGGCGTCACGATGGAAGAGCCGGGACTCTCCAAGCTCGTGTCCGTCAACCTCACCGCGGCCACAGCACACGCGGGGTGAGGTGAAACGGCCGATGGGATGGGCTAGACTCGATTCGTAGCATGGCGTCAGTCGGCGACCACCTCCGCGAGCTTCGTCAAGGCCGAGGACTCTCGCTCGACGAGATCTCGCGCGCCACCAGGGTGGCATCCCGCTACCTGGAGGCCCTGGAGTCCGATCGCTTTGCCGCGCTTCCCGCGCCCGTCTTCGTACGCGGGTTCATCCTCGCTTACTGCCAGGCGCTGAACGAGCCTCCCGAGGAGACGCTGGCGCTCTATGACGCCCGCGAAGGCGTGCCGGCCGCGCCACCACGCCCGGTCGCGGTCCCGGTCGTCCGGCCGCCGGCCGCCGAGGCCGAACCCCGCAGCCGCAGCGCGGTTCTCGTGAGCTTCGTCCTGCTCGTGATCCTCGGCATGGCGCTCTTCGCCGTCGCTCTGATGACTCAGCCGGCGCGGGAGGACCGCGGGATTCCGACCATGGCGGAGGCTCCGATCGAGACGCCGGCACCGCCAGCTGTGAACGCAGCGGCGCCGCCACCCGCGAGCCCGCACGCGTCGTCGGCCACCGCGAGCGCGGCGCCCAGCTCGACGACGCCACGCGTGGCCGCGAGTGCGACGTCACCGTCCGCGACCGCGGCAGCGCCCGCGCCGAGTCCCGCGGGTGCCGTCGTGGCAGCGGGCCCCACCCCACCGTCCGCCGGAGCGGCGGCGCCGGCGGCAGCGACGCCCACCGCCGAGCCGGTACGTCCCACGGTTCCGCCGTCGTGGCTCCCCGAGGTGCAAGCAGCGACCGGCGGCGTCGCCTCGCCATATCGACTCGTCGCGCGCGTCTCGGAGCCGACGTGGATCCGCGTTCGCACCGAGGATGGTCGTAGCAGCGAGGAAACCGTCCCTGCGGGACAGACGCGGGAGTGGATCTCGAATCGGCCGTTCGTGCTCACGCTCGGCAACGCCGGAGGCGTGACGCTCGAGCTGAACGGACGCACGCTGCCTCCGCTCGGCGCCAGCGGCGCCGTGATCAGCCGCATCGTCCTGCCGCCTCAATAACGCGCGGCTGGTCTACACTGACAGCCATGTCGTTGTTCTCCGGGCTCAAGGAGCGCCTGCGCGACGGTCTCAAGCGCTCACAGGAGTACCTCTCCACCGGCCTCGCCGCGGTGCTGGAGGCCGACCGTCCGATCGACGACAGCCTCTATGAAGAGCTCGAGGAGCTCCTGATCGCGGCCGACCTCGGTGCGGCCATCGCGGCGGATTTCACGAACCGCGCGCGCGAGGAAGTGATGTTCGGCACCGTGACTCGCGCCGCCGAGCTCCGTCCGCTGTTTCGGCGATTTCTCCTCGACGCGCTGAAGCCGGCGGCCCAGCCGCTGATGCTCGACGCGCGGCCGAGCATCGTGCTCATGCTCGGCGTCAACGGCGCGGGCAAGACGACGACAGCGGCCAAGCTCGCCGCCTCGCTGAAGGCCGACGGCCGGCAGGTGCTGCTGGCCGCCGCCGATACCTTTCGCGCGGCCGCCATCGAGCAGCTCGAGACGTGGGGCACGCGCATCGGGGTCGACGTCATTCGCCAGGCGGCGGGCTCCGATCCCGCCGCCGTCGTCTTCGACGCGGTGAAGGCGGCGCTGGCGCGTCAGCTCGACGTGCTCGTGATCGACACCGCGGGCCGGTTGCACACGAAGGCCAACCTGATGGACGAGCTGGCGAAGCTCAAGCGCGTCATCGAGCGTCAATGCCCGGGTGGTCCGCACGAGTCCTTGATGGTGCTGGACGCGCCGACGGGCCAGAACGGGTTCGCCCAGGCGCAGATGTTCCACGAGTCGATCGGCTTGACCGGCGTGTGCCTCACGAAGCTGGACGGCACCGCCAAGGGCGGCATCGTGGTCCGCATCGTCCGGGAGCTGAAGCTGCCGATCAAGCTGCTCGGCGTCGGCGAGCGCATCGAAGACCTCAAGGCGTTCGATGCGGAGGCCTTCGTCGACGCGCTGGTGCCCGAGGCGCCGGACCGGACGCACGGCGCAGGGACGAGCGTGTGAACGCCGAAGCGCTCATGCGGCGCGCCCTCGAGCTGGCCGAGCGGGGGCGCGGGCTCACGTCGCCAAATCCGATGGTCGGCGCCGTCGTGGCGCACAACGGCGAGATCGTGGGCGAAGGCTTTCACGAGCGCGCGGGGGGGCCGCACGCGGAAATCGCGGCGCTCGAGGCGGCCGGCACCGCCGCGCGAGGCGCGACGCTGTACGTGACGCTCGAGCCGTGCAATCACGTCGGGCGGACGCCGGCATGCGTGCCGGCGATCTTCGCGGCGGGCATCACCCGCGTGGTCGCCGCGGTGGCGGACCCGAACCCCTTCGTGACCGGCGGCGGCGTCGCCGCCCTCCGAGAGCGGGGCGTCGCGGTCGTGACCGGCGTGCTCGAGGCCGAAGCCGCCGCGCAGAACCGCGTGTTCTTCACCGCGGTGCGCACCCGGCGGCCTCACGTCACACTGAAGGCGGGCATGACCGCCGACGGCAAGATCGCCGACGTCCACGGCGCCGCGCGCTGGATCACCAGTGAGGGGGCGCGGGCGGAGGCGCATCGCCAGCGCCGCGAATCGGACGCGATCGTCGCCGGAATCACCACGGTGCTGCGAGACGATCCCGCGCTGACCGTCCGGCTCGACCGTCCCTGGCCGCGCGAGCCATGGCGCGTGGTGCTCGACACGAGTGCGCGCACGCCACCGCACGCCCGCGTGATCTCCGGTGCGACCGCCGCGCGGGCGCTCATTGCCGTCGCCGAGGGCGCGCCTGCACAGCGGATTGCCGCGCTCGTATCCGCGGGCGCCACGGTCGTACGCTGCCCGCTGCGCGACGGGCGCGTCTCGGTGGAGTTCGTGCTGGCCGCCCTGTTCGATCGCGACGTGCGTGCGGTGCTGGTGGAGGGAGGCGGTGAGGTGCATGCGTCGTTCCTCGACGCCGGACTCGTCGATCGCGTGACGCTGTTCGTCGCGCCGATGCTCCTCGGCGGACAGTCGGCGCCGAGCGTCGTCGGCGGGGCTGGGCGCGAGCTGAAGTCGGCCGTCCGCCTCGGCGCGATGACGGCGCGCCCGGTCGGCGACGATGTGCTGCTCGAAGCCGACGTGTTGCGTGCCGAGCCGACGTAGCCGTGTTCACCGGAATCGTCGAAGAGGTCGGCACCGTCCAGGGCATCGCGCGCAAGGGTGACGTCGCGCGGCTCGACGTCAGCGCGCGGCTGACGCTCGAAGGCAGCGACGTCGGCGCGAGCGTGGCCGTCAGCGGCGTCTGCCTGACGGTGGTCGAGCGCGGGCCGGAGGGGCTCGCATTCGAGATCGGTCCGGAGACGCTGGCTCGCACCTCGCTCGGCGCGCTGCGCCCCGGCGGTGGCGTCAACCTCGAGAGGCCGCTTCGGTTCGGCGGGTCGCTGGGCGGCCACCTCGTCCTCGGTCACGTCGACGGCACCGGCACGGTAGAGGCCGTGACCCGTGTAGAATCGACGGCGCGGGTGAGGATCGCCTTCCGCGACCGGGGGCTCGCGCCGCTGCTGATCCCCCAGGGTTCGGTGGCCGTGGACGGTGTGAGCCTGACGGTGGCGCTGCTCGACGAGGCCGCCTTCGAGGTGATGCTGATCCCGCACACGCTGGCCGTCACGACGCTCGGCCGACTGACGGCGGGGCAGCCGGTCAACGTCGAGACGGACGTGATCGGCAAGTACGTGCAGCGGTCGCTCGTGGTCAAGGGGGCGTGATGAGCGGCTTCGCGCGCATCGAAGAAGCGATCGAGGAGCTGCGGCAGGGCCGCATCCTCGTCGTCGTCGACGACGAGGATCGCGAGAACGAAGGCGACCTGGTGATGGCCGCCGACAAGATCACCCCCGAGGCCGTCAACTTCATGGTGACGCACGCGCGCGGGCTCATGTGTGTCCCGATGCTCGGTGAGCGGCTCGACGAGCTCAAGCTCGGCATGATGGTGGCCGATAACACGGCGCCGATGGGCACCGCCTTCACGGTCAGCGTCGACGCGCGCCGCGGCATCACGACCGGCATCTCCGCCTACGATCGCGCCGTCACGATCCGCGCCCTGGTGGATCCGCAGATGAGCGCCTCCGACCTCGTCACGCCCGGTCACATGTTTCCGCTTCGCGCGATGGAGGGCGGCGTGCTGCGTCGCGCCGGTCATACGGAGGCGGCGGTCGACCTCGCGCGCCTCGCCGGCTGCTATCCCGCCGGCGTGATCTGCGAAGTGCTCGACGAGTCGGGAGGGATGGCGCGGCTGCCGCAGCTCAGCGAGCTCGCGCGCCGCCACGGGCTGAAGCTCATCACGATCAAGGACCTCATCGAGTACCGCACGCAGACCGAAAAACTGGTGAAGCGGGTCGCGACCACGCGGCTGCCCACCGACTACGGCGAGTTCACGGCCATCGCCTACGAGGCCACGGTCTACAGCCGCGTGCACTTCGCCATCGTCATGGGGCAGGTGGCCGGCGACGATCCGATTCTCGTCCGCATGCACTCGGAGTGCCTCACCGGCGACGTGTTCCACTCGCTGCGCTGCGACTGCGGCCCGCAGCTGAACATGGCCATGGCGATGATTCAAAAGGAAGGCCGCGGCGTCGTGGTGTATCTGCGACAGGAAGGCCGCGGCATCGGCCTGCACAACAAGATTCGCGCCTACGGGCTACAAGATACGGGGATGGATACCGTCGAGGCCAACGCCGCCCTCGGCTTCAAGGCCGACCTGCGTGACTACGGCATCGGCGCGCAGATCCTCGTCGACCTCGGGCTCAAGAACATGCGGCTGCTCACCAACAATCCCGCGAAGCGTGCCGGTCTCGAAGGCTACGGCCTCACCGTCGTCGAGCGCGTGCCGATCGAGATTCCGGCGAATCCGGAGAACCGGAAGTATCTGAGCACCAAGCGCGACAAGCTGGGCCACCTTCTCTCCTCGCTTCCGGATTGACATGGCCGGCCGCGCGCCGTCATCTCGCTCGCGGGGGCGGCTGCGCCCCGGAGCGAAGTTCGCCGTGGTGGCCGCGCGTTTCAACGAGCCGATCACCAAGCGTCTGCTCGACGGCGCGCTGCGCGCTCTCGAGGCCGCTGGCGTCCCCGAACGCGACGTCGACGTGCACTGGGTCCCGGGGGCGTTCGAGCTGCCCCAGGCCGCGCTGCACCTGGCCCGCACACGGCGCTTCGCGGCCATCGTGTGCATCGGCTGCGTGATCCGCGGCGCGACGCCGCACTTCGACTTCGTCGCGGGCCAGGCGGCGGCCGGTATCCAGCGCGTCGCGCTCGAGACGGGGGTGCCGACGACGTTCGGTGTCGTCACCGCCTTGACGGAGGCGCAGGCATGGGAACGCGCCGGCGGCGAGGTCGCCAACCGCGGCGCGGAGGCGGCCGAGGCGGCGGTCGCGATGGTCTCATTCTTGAAATCACTGAAGGGCCATGGGAAAGCGGCGCAAGGCTAGAGAAATCGCGCTGCAATTCCTCTATCAGCTCGATCAGACGGGCGCGACGGATCCCGCGCCTTTCGAGACCGACTTCTGGGGTCGCCATCCCGTGGACGCGGAGGCGCGGGCGTTCGCGGCCTCGCTGGTGCGCGGCACCAAGGCGCAGCAGGAGAAGATCGACGCGATGATCACCGAGTCGGCGGAGCACTGGGACCTGGACCGAATGGCCGTCGTGGATCGCAACATATTGAGGATGGCCGTGTACGAGCTGCTGTACGAGCCCGGCGTGCCCGCCAAGGTGGCGATCAACGAGGCGATCGAGATCGCGAAGAAGTTCGGCACCGCCGAGTCCAGCCGCTTCATCAACGGCGTGCTCGACCGCATCCATCGGGAGCTACGCCCCGCCTGAGCGCGCGCCGCCCGTGAGGTACGCCATCCTATCGGACGTCCACGGCAACCTGGAGGCGCTGCGCGCCGTGCTGGCCGACGCCGCCTCGCGGGCCGATGGTGTCCTGTGTCTGGGCGACAGCGTGGGATACGGCGCCGATCCCGGCGCATGCGTCGAGATCCTCGACCGGCGTGCGCGCGCGATCGTCGCGGGCAATCACGAGCACGGCGTCGCGGGGCTGCTCGGTCTCGACTGGTTCAACGGCTGGGCGCGCGCCGCCGCCGAGTGGACACGCGAGCGCCTCGACGACGATCAGCGCGCATGGCTCGGAGCGTTGCCGCTCGTCTCGCAGGTCGGCGACGCGACCCTCGTCCACGCGTCGCCCGAAGCGCCCGACGAGTGGGAGTATCTCGTGAGCCCGGACGACGGCTGGGGCGCGTTTCCGCATTTCGCGACGCGCTGGTGCTTCGTCGGCCATTCCCACGTGCCGGGCGTGTGGTCGCTCGGCTCGTCGGGACCGGAGTTCGAGCCGCGTCCCACCGTCATCGGCGCCGAGGCGGGCCGTCGCTACATCGTCAACGTGGGCAGCGTCGGTCAGCCGCGCGACCGTGATCCACGCGCTGCCTATGGCATCTGGGACATGGATGCCGGCCAGGTGGAGCTGCGGCGCGTGACCTACGACGTGCAGAGCGCACGCGACAAGATCGTGGCCGCGGGGTTGCCGCGCTTTCTCGCCGACCGGCTGGCCGCCGGCACATGACCCGCGCGCGGGACATCGTCCTGCACGCGGTCGTGCTGGTGCCGGCCGCGTTCGTGATGGCGCTCGCGTTTCCGCGCACCGACTGGTCGCTCACCCCGTGGTTTGCGCTGGCGCCCCTGCTGGCGCTGGCGACCATTCGAACGCCGCGCGCGGCGTTTTTCTGGGGCTGGATCTCGGGCACGGTGTTCTTTCTGGTGCTGCTGCGATGGCTGCAGTTCACCTTTCAGGTCTACAGCGCGATCCCATGGCCGCTCGTCTACGGCCCGGTGTTCCTGCTCGCCGCGTACTGCGGCTTCTGGACGGGGGCGGTGGCGTGGCTCGTGTCGTGGCTCACCGCGCGCCGCTCGGCGGCGCTCGCGCTGCTGTTGGTGCCGTTCTTCTGGGTCGCCGCCGAATGGCTTCGCGGCCACCTCTTCGGCGGGTTCCCGTGGGGGACGCTCGGCTATTCGCAGTATCTGCGATTGCGCGTGATCCAGATCGCCGAGCTGGCCGGCGTGCACGGCGTCTCGTTCGTGCTGCTCGCGGTGAACGCGGCGCTGGCCGGCTGCGTGGTGCTGGCCTGGCGCCGCGCGCTCGCGGGCGTTGGCGCGGCGGCGCTCCTCGTCGCCGCCACGCTCGGCTTCGGCGCGCTTCGGCTGGCCGAGCCGACGCCCACGAACCTCGCGCGGGTCGCGATCATCCAGCCGTCCATCGAGCAGCCGTTGAAGTGGGAGCCGCGCCACACACGCGAGACGCTGGGCATCTACTTTGCGTTGCTGCGGCGTGTGGGCGAGCAGCATCCGCAGCTCATCGTGTGGCCAGAGACGGCGGCACCGACGATTCTGCGGCGCGATCCCGGCCTGGTGGAGCGCTTCCGGCTCGCGTCGGGCGAGCTAGGCGCCCCGATGGTCCTCGGCAGCGTCGACGAGGTCGAGGGGCGCTTCCGCAACACCGCGTTCCTCATCACCGATCAGGGGATCGTAGGCCGCTATGATAAGATTCAGCTCGTTCCGTTCGGAGAGTTTGTGCCGCTGTCGGGACTGCTCGGGTTCGTGCGCGGCTGGGCCCAATTCATCGCCGAGCTCGAGGCCGGCTCGCGCGCCGTCGTCTTCGATGCTCCGCCGGCTCCGTTCGGTGTCGTGATCTGTTACGAGGGCATCTTCCCCGACTTGTTCCGACGCTTCGTGAGGGACGGCGCGCTGCTGATGGTGAACATGACGAATGACGCGTGGTTCGGGCGGACGAGCGGCCCCGAGCAGCATCTCGCCATGTATCCGTTCCGCGCCGTGGAGCATCGGGTGAGCGTCGTGCGCGCGGCCAACACCGGCGTCTCCGCATTCATCGCGCCGAGCGGGATCATCGTTCGCCGTCTGCACCTCTTCGAGCGCGGCACCATGACCGAGGCCGTGCCACTGCGCACACGGCACACGCTCTTCACGCGATTCGGTGACTGGCTCGGATTGCTGTCGCTGGCGGTTACGACGGCCGCGGCCGCGGGAACGTGGCGCCGCGCGCCGGCCGTCACGACGGGGCGTGCGTAGATGCTGAGCGACTTCAAGCGCGACGTCGCAGAGCTGACCCGGCGCGTCGACGAGCTTCGGGGGCACCTTTGACCTGCCCGCCAAAGAGGCGCGGCTCGCGACGCTCGATACCGAGATGGCGTCGCCCGCGTTCTGGGACGACAACCGCCGCGCCCAGGAGCTGATCCGCGAGCGCGCCGAGCTGGCGCGCGTGGTCGCGCGCAGTGGCGAGCTCGCGGGCCAGGCCTCCGACCTCGCTGTGCTGCTCGAGCTCGCCGCCGAGGCCGGCGACGACAGCGTCGACGCCGAGATCCGAGAGAGCATCGCCAAGCTGCAGCGCGAGCTCGACGAATTCGAGCTCAAGGTGATGCTCTCGGGGCCACACGACGCGAAGGCCGCGATCCTGTCGATCCATCCGGGCGCCGGCGGCACCGAGTCGCAGGACTGGGCGCAGATGCTCATGCGGATGTACCTGCGCTGGTGTGAGCGCGCGGGCTTCAAGGCCGAGGTGGTGGACCTGCTGCCCGGTGAAGAGGCGGGCATCAAGTCGGCCACGATCGAGGTCACGGGCGATTACGCGTACGGCTATCTCAAAGGCGAGGCCGGCGTGCACCGGCTCATCCGCATCTCGCCGTTCGACGCATCGAGCCGCCGGCAAACGTCGTTCGCCTCGGTGGCGGTGACGCCGGAGGTCGACGACGTCGAAGTCACGATCCGCGAAGACGAGCTGCGTATCGACGTCTATCGCTCGTCGGGTCCCGGGGGGCAGGGCGTGAACACCGCGGACTCCGCGGTGCGCATCACCCATCTGCCGACGGGCATGGTCGTGGCATGCCAGAACGAGCGCTCGCAGCTGCGCAACCGCGACACTGCGCTGCGCATTCTCAAGGCGCGACTGTTCGAGCTGGCCGCGAGCCGGCAGAAGGAGGAGCTGTCACAGCTGGCCGGCGAGAAAAAAGGCATCGCGTTCGGCAGCCAGATCCGCACGTACACGTTCCATCCCGAGCAACGCATCAAGGACCACCGCACGGGCGTGGAGATCGGCAACGTCGAGGCCGTCATGGACGGCGA
>Ga0114129_10010531_pt1 | contig 13185 bp, 13 predicted proteins | sample RhiMetdeltSRZDD1_FD_80071 | JGI IMG/M metagenome (GOLD analysis project Ga0114129, IMG submission 80071) | Populus rhizosphere microbial communities from Tennessee, USA - Rhizosphere MetaG P. deltoides SRZDD1 (version 2) (version 2) | ecosystem: Host-associated > Plants > Roots > Rhizosphere >...
TCACCACGTCAGGCGTCTGCGCTGCGGCAGTCTGACCGGCAGCGGCAATAAGACATAAAGATATGAGAACCAGAGATCCACGGGTCATTTTGCGTCCTCCTCCGTTTGTAGTTCGGCAGGCCAGTTGGAATCGTGCGAGGTCAGTCAGTAGCCAAACTGTGGTCGTAGACCGCAAGCGCAAAGCGATGCTTTATCGAAAGCATCTCGCGCAGCGCGAGCTTGGCTTTTTCCTGAACCTCTGTAGTGTCAGCATAAGTCTCCAGCAGGGAGAGTGCGCGGCGCGAGTGTGATTCATCCTCGGCAACGTGCACCATAAGATAATCGACCTCATCGCGGGTCAACCCGTACCGAGAACATAGACTCTCGCCCAGTGCTCCAAAGAATGCAGGCATGAAGATCTCGATGCCTATTGCGATCGCGGTCATCGACTCGACGAATGAGAGCTCTCGCGTTACCTTCAAGCAATGTGCGATGTAGTCGTTCGTTTCGTTCAGGGGCTGGACGTCGTCCAGTTCGCGATCTGAGGCCCCGAGACTGCTGGCCATTTTTCTAATCAGCGCATAATGATCGCGACGCGGTATGCCCTGGCCGTGCTCTTCCCAGAGGTTTTCCGCGAGAAGCTGTTGAGCGTCGCGATGCGGGCAGTTGGCGTGGATGGCGCTGATAAAGCGTGTGAACTGGCGCACAACCAGCGACGCTTGCAGGACCCACAACCGAACTCCCGCCCGGCTCATAGATCCGGTTCGAACCGCGTCAAACATCGGATCTCGAAACGCAAGCTCGCCCTGAATCGCAAACAGGTCTTCGATAAATCTGCCGTTGGCGCGTGAGTTCGACGTTCCAGACATATCAGAACCTGGTAGGGGGTAAGTTTGAGTTCAGAGTACAAGCTTTAGCTTGCTTCTGAGATCACGGGACTGAAAGAGCAAGCTAAAGATTGTACTCTGAACTCAACTCCGTCACTCGAGCGGCAAGCGCAGTCTCAACTTCGCGAGCAATAACCTCGTGCCCAAACTGGCTCCATCGATGATTGCTGGGTGTGAATACCTCGCCTCCATACTCTGACAACGCTTCCTGCGCGTTTATTACCGGAACGCCTGCTCGCTTCCCAACTCGCAACACCATCCGATTAACAGAAGCCCATAACTCCGGTGAATGCACCGGGTAATCTTCATTGGTATCTACGTTAAAGCGTCCGGGTCCCATCAGTAACAAACGGCACGAACTCGACCGCCTACATTCCTCTATTGCGTCTTCGACCAGCCTCTCATATTCCTCTATTGAAATCGGTGGTCTCATCGCAAAAGCTTTATCCAGCATCGTCGTTTGCTGAGGTTCGTTGCTTCTCCTTATCTTCGCTTCAATCATCTGCATAAAAGACCGGGAAGTATCCACCAGTTCGGGTGCCAGCTCATATACGAGATTGACGCGCCATGGTCGAGCGGCATACATGGCGGGCAAGTTTATGAGCGCCAGGTCCGGGCGAGAGACGAGCGCCCGGTGCTTGAGGATGGATTTTAGGCCGCTGGGATGGTAAAGAAACTTGAAATCGAATTTAAAACGCAGGTTGGGAAACCGCACACGCAGCATCGAGGCGGCAAGTTCCGAAAATGTCGCGGACCTGCTTACGTTCGCGTATCCGTATTGGAGACACTGCCCGAGAAAGAGCACTTTGATTGTGCCGGTTCGCGTCGTCCGGCTACTAATTGTTGCCACCCAGCGGCGCCCCTTTTGATCTGATGAGTCCTGCAGTGCGAAAGAATAACATCGCCCAGGGCTGGAATCAAAATACGGGCTCGGCGAGTTTGGCGAGCATTACCGCCGACGCCTTCTCCACATCCGCGTGAAGGGAATTGCCGTGCGCGTCCATCGTCACAATAGCCGGAAAATCCTTGACTCGAATGTGCCACATCGCCTCCGGGATGCCAAACTCGAGGAGACTGACGTCAAGCACTTGCTCGATACAACGCGCGTAGTACTGAGCCGCCCCGCCAATCGCGTTCAGGTATACCGCGCCTGCTTCTTTCATGGCGTCGAGCGTGCGTTTGCCCATTCCGCCTTTGCCCATAACCGCCCGAACGCCGAAGCGTTTAATGATGTCTCCCTGGTAAGGTTCTTCGCGGATGCTGGTCGTCGGGCCCGCGGCTGTAATTCTGTAACTGCCGTTGTCCTTCATCACCACCGGGCCGCAGTGATAGAGCACCGATCCGTGAAGATCTGCCGGCGATTCGTGCTTCATCAGATACGAGTGCACGGCATCGCGGCCCGTGTACATCTCACCGGAGATCATCACCACATCTCCTACGCTTAGCGCGCGAATCTGATCTTCGTCGATCGGCGCGACAAGACGTTTCTCGGCCCCGGTAAGCTTGAACCCCTCGCCCGCCGCCATTCGTTTCTCGGTCTTGCGTTCATCCCGGTAAAGCCATCGCTTTATCTCACCCGTCTTTGCGTCGAGGACCACGCCCAGCCTGCGGAATGCCCAGCAGTCGTACGCAACCGAAACGAAGAAGCTTGCGGGCAGCCGATTAAGCGCGCCGATCTTGCACCCAATCAGAGTCACGCCGCCGCCAAACCCCATGGTTCCGATGTTCAGCGTGTTCGCTGCTTTCATAACGTAATCTTCAAGCGCCGCCAGCTTTGGATCCGAATTCGTGTCGTCGAGCGTTCGGAAGAGTTGTTCTTTTGCGTGTTGATAGCCCGATGTCCGGTCCCCGCCAATACACACGCCGATCGCGCCGGCGCTGCAACCCTGACCTTGCGCCTGCCATACCGCGTGAAGAATGCACTTACGCACGCCGTCCAAATCGCGGCCCGCGCGTCCAAGATGCGGCAGTTCGGTTGGGACAGCGTACTGGATGTTCTTGTTTTCACACCCGCCGCCTTTGAGCAGAAGCTTTACTTCGATTTCATCGTCGTTTTCCCACTGATGAAAGTGAATAACCGGGGTTCCTGGGCCGAGGTTGTCCCCGGAATTCGCGCCGGTGATCGAATCGACTGAGTTGGGCCGAAGCTTGCCGCGCTTCGTTGCATCGGAGATTGCTTCGCGAATATCGCGCTTCATTACGATTTGGTTTGCTCCAACCGGCGTTTTGATTTCAAACGTCGGCATGCCGGTGTCCTGGCATATCGGGCCTTCGCTGTCGCAAGCCATGTCGATGTTGGTAGCTATTACCGAAAGCGCTGTGCCCGCGCTGGTGGCGGGGTTTTCCTCCGCGACGGCGGAGGCCATTGCCGCTCGAACATCAGGCGGGAGGTTGGTTGACGTTTCGGTGATCAGCTTGATGATACTGTCTTTGAATGAGTGCATAGCGTCCGTCTCCAAACTCGAAGTTTATCGCCCCTCCTCAAGAATAAAAAGGGAGGCCGAAGCCTCCCTCTCTTGGTTTTGCTGATCTCTGCCGACTAACCCTTCAACAGCACGGTCAGGAACGTAAACAGGACCAGCGTTTCGATCAGCGCCAGCCCGAGCAGCAGCATAGTGAATATGCGGCCGCCGGCGCCGGGATTGCGCGCGGTGCCCTCGCAAGCGGCGGCAATCGCGCGACCGTCGCCAAGCGCGCCTCCCAGTGCGGCGATGCCCACGGCGAACGAGCCAAGCGCCGGGAAGAACCACGAGTTGCCGGTGCTATGGTCGGCAGCTCCAGCTGCCCCTGGGGCTGCGGGAGCCTGTGCCATCGCAAGACCGACGACAACCAGCGTCATCAGCGCGGCTATTAGTATCAGTCTGAACTTAATCATCGTCTTCCTCCTGAGAGGTCGGAAGGACCTCTATGCCAATAAAGCTTCATCGGCGGCTTTGAGCTTCTTTTGATGTCAAAGAAGACTCAGTTGTCAAAGAGAAGGTCTGACGGTTCCAGCTCGGAATAATTTCCACGTGCCCGGTATTCGATTGCCATCCCCCTGATTGCGGCAACGCTCCGGCAGCGCGTGCGATCAACTTCTATAAAAGAGCCTTACCATCACCCTCCCAGTTGTCGGTACTATGAAGCCATCCAAAATCCAAAATCGTTTCAATGTGCCTCGGCCAACTCTTCGTGAGCGTGGCCGTGCTCCTCCGTATCGTGCTCTTCGTGCGGAACCGTCTCCGACAGATACACCATCGAGAGCATTATGAATATAAAAGTCTGGATGAAAGCAACGAAAATCCCCAACACGATGGTGAAGATCGGCACAAGCGGTGGCACAAGATCAAAAAGAAACGCGTGACCGATCTGCGCGTCTGCGTACATATTCACGAACAACCGCAGAGACAAGGTAACCGGGCGAACGCTGTTGGATATGATCTCCACCACGAAGATCAACCAGCCGATCGCAAACAGCATCGCGCCGGTTAGACCACCCATGAAGTGTTTCAGATATCCCAGACCTTGCTGCCGGAAACCACTGCCAATGAAATACAGAAACGATGTCAGTCCAAGCGCCCCGGTAACATTGATGTTCTCAGTAGGCGCGCCCAACCCCGGTATCTGTCCCATTAGATTGCCGATCAGGATGAACACAGCGAACGTGCCGATAACCGGAACATACCGTCGGCCGTACGGTCCTATCACTTGATCGAGCAATCCCCGAATCTGCTCGACGATGATTTCGAGAAGTTGTTGTCCCTTCGACGGTCGATCGACCGATAGCTTTCCCTTCAGCAGAACAATGCCGATGACGCAGATCAGCATCAACATGATCGTCCAGACTATGTGCTCGGGAATAACCAGCTCGCCCGGTGCAGGTTCGTGCCATTGGGCGCCGAACAGTCCGTAGATCGACGGCATGATTGCTCGTTCGACGCTCAGCACCATCGAGCCGAAAATGTGATTAAACTGCTCGACGAGCCATGGTTCCGCTTCGTGGCCCTTGGCTGCGCCGGCGTGTTCAGCGGTCGCCGCCGCCGCCTCGTGCCCCTCTTGCAGTAGCGCCAGGATTACTGCCAGCATCGGTTATCTTTCTCCCTCATTATTCAGATTCTTGTACGCGATGTAAGCGGCTTCGATCATCACTGCGGCCGCCGGGGCGAACAACCCGGCGAGTATCGCCACCGCGTCAAAATAGCCTGTCTTGTTCGCTGCCCAGGCCACTGCTGCAATCACCAGCCACCGAATGACGAATTTGATCATCGTTCCAGGCGGCGTTTTTGGTGCGCCGGTAGCCAGCACCGCTCGCAGTGATGAGTGCAGCCACTTGTAGTTTAGCAAGGCGAGACCGCCGCCCAAAACGAGCCCCAGCATGAACTTCAAATCAGCCATTATTGCTGCGATTACTACGGCTATAGCGACAACCGCGAAGATGTTGCGCCACACCCGTTGCTCGACGGCTTCGGGTGTCAACCCGGGTGGTTCGGGTATGATGTCAGATGTCTGGTCGTCCTTGATTGGCGAAGTATGTGGGGTCAAGCTGGGCGTTCACCTTTTTGACTGTCTCTGCAAAGCAGCAAATCTTAGCAGCGGCTTTCAAAACCTGTCCAGCAATCCGTTGATTGGTGACGTAGACTGGGTTTGATTGGCTATCGGCGACGCTGTAAACTAAGGTTAGCCATTTGGTAGTCTAAGGATGTTAGAGGAGACCGATCGTGACCGACATAAGAAAGCAGTTCTCGCTGGATTGGCTGGCAGGCAATGAGGAGAAATCGAGTGCTAAGGAAGATGTGGGCGCTTCCGCTCTCGATGAAGCCTTTATGCTTTATAGCCGCCCCATCATAAAGTCGCTCAGCGCGGCTCCAAACAATTCAATGCGTGTGTCCGATCTTGCTAGAACTGTAAATGAGGAACTTCCCGTCCGAGACTTCGATACTTTCCGCGCAATTGTAAATCGTCTTATTTCCAGTCGTTTCGTAGAGGTTGTTGAATCAGATCCATTTGGTGGGAACGAGCTGATTCGGCTGCGAAAAGGCTGAGTTGGCACCTTGGCCTCGTAATCAGAACGAGAAATCTAAGTTCAAATAGTCTGCGAGGGTACTATGGCCTTCTTACGCGCTCGATATGGGCAAGGTCTTAGCCTTGTTGCGATATCAATTGCGTCCGGCGTGTTGTTGTACTTCACCATCCCTTGCTTCGCAACGAGGGGTTTGTGTGCCGCGCTGGTCGTGCTTGCTATCGCGTTCGCGGTGTGGTGTTGGGCCGGCGTTTACGATGCCAGGGAGTATTGGCCGTTTATCGCGGTTGTGGTGGTTCTCTTTCTCACCTTTTACTATGTGGTCGTTTGGAACGATCTGGAATGGCATTGGCAGGCAGGCTTTGCCGCTTTTGTATTCGGCTCGTTGACTGGAGTCACCGAGGTTGGGTCGCGCTATCGGGACGAGCCGTTTAAAACTGTTGTTAGCCCTTATGGTCTAATTTATGTCGTCGTTAACGGCGCGATCTCGCTTCTGGCGCTGCTTCTTGTGTTGCACTACAAGGATCTGTTTCCCTTCGTTGGCGACGGCTCAGACAAACTTAAGGCCGCCATCGTCGCCGGCTTCGGAGCGACTCTCTTAATGCGCAGCAAGATCGCGGTGGTGAAAAGCGCCGACAACAAAGACATCGCCGTCGGGCCCGACATCGTCGTCAGCATGTTGCTGAAAATCGTGGATACGAACATCGACCGGCTCCGGTCGGTTCGACGCCAGCGCATATTGAGGGACAACTTTGAGATGCTCAGGGCGCTCGGTACTTTTAAGGATTCATTCACTTATCTTTTCAATTCGCTCCTTGCTTTTCAGAATCTCGATGATGCTCTCAAGAAGCAGGTCAGCGATACCTATGTAAGCTATCTGGCTTTGAAGCCGGAGGACGTACCGGATGACATAAAGCGGCTCGCCCTCGGATTCATTTTCTTGACACTTGTGGGTGAGTCGAATTTCTCCTCAATCCTGGAGGGAGCGTTGGCAATAAAGAGGACTGTTGCTGCTACTACGTCGCAGCCTGCTGTTCCACCGGCCGGTCCGGCGGCGGCCCCTCCCGCTACGCCTGCACCGTGATTGCACTATTTCTCTTGGGGTTTGTCTTTCGGCTTTGTCAAATCGTATTTGCTATCAATCTGGTATTTCTTGTAATCGCTGTATCGTCGTTCGACGCTGCGATTGAACTTCGCCAACAACAAGACCCGCGCCGAGACGTTCGCTTCCATCGATGAAGGCAGCCATACCTCATCGCCGATTTTCTCCTGCTCGAAACTGAAGGCGGTCGAAGCCCCGATAGAAGCGAGCATACCGCCGGCGATCTTGTATGAATCGGTCAACCGGGCTTCCAATCGCGCGACTTGTTGAGCCGCTTCGTCGACCCAAATCGTGCCCGCAAGCTTGTTGACGATGTCTTCACCGCGATTTTTTGGCTTGAATCCTTTTCGCGGCTCGAAGTCGAACGCGATCACCTCGTGACCTCGAAACATCTCGCGCCGAACCGAGGTGATTTCGCTGATCCGCAGGAAGTCTTTGATCTCAACGTCATCCTCGTCGTCTTTCTTTTCGTTCTCACCTTTGGCCCGCGCTTGTTCTTCTTTTTGCGCCTTCTTGTCGCGCCGTTTGATGATCTCTTCAACTTCCTTCTGTACGCGCTTGTCTTCCTTTTCACGCTCGGCAGCGGATAGCTCTTTACCGTTGACGCTCAACAGCCGCTCGACCACCCGATTGCCGATCGGGGTGACCTCGTAGTTACGCGTCTCGGTTTGTTTTATACGTCCGTCGCCGTCGTGCTTGCGTTCGATCTCGACGACCCGGCAAGTGTAGCGCTCGCGCATCTCGTCAATCTTGTCCTGATTATCTTCCAGGGCCTTCAACAGCGGTTCGAGTTCGGGCAGGGGCCGCGATCCTTCGATCTGAGGATAACGGAACGCGGCGCTCTCGACGGTCTGGTTATGCTCGATTCGATCGATGGTAATTGATAATTCACTCGCGCCCCTTTTTATCTTGAGTGAGAACGGTTCCATCACGCGATCGACGGGTCGATAATCGCCGTAGAATGTTTCTTCGATCCCGTCGGCGGTTTCTCGCTCCCGCTTTACGGGCAGATGGGTGGAATTGTCGAAGAAGAGCTTGACGCGGACATTGTCTTTGATGAAATCGACTGCGTTGGTTTCGCGTCCGTCGATGGTGGCCTTGCCGGCGACTTGCGGAACAATGCGATTGCGCTGGAGGTCATTCAATCGGGTGTTGGAGAGCAAGGCTTCAAGGCGCAGCCGCTTCGCTTCGTCGCCCAATAACGTGCGGAGGCCGCGCGCATCAAGCCGCCACGCGGACTTCCCGTTGTAGCATTCGCTTACTTTTGGCTCGCCGAGCGCCAGATCTATTCGTAGATTATTCGGAGCCGACGTCTGGTAGCTGAATCGTCCGGCAACTCCGTCGTTTGCTCTCACCGTTCCAGTCATAATAGTGCTCTTTAGCCGCGTCGCAGACTTTGCTCCTGAAGCTTTCTTGTAGCGGTCAATGATTTTGCTGGCGGGCTGATCGGCGAGAGCCTGTGAGCTGAGCAAGCCGAGAATGATGGCGAGCAACAAAAGTACTTTTCTCATTTGAACCTCTGCATTGACAGTGACGTTTTGTACACCCCGAGACCAATTCCTTGATGAGAACGAAACAACACCAGTTGCCTGCGATAAAACCGCGGTGTCAGGCTTGATATTTGACATTTGAAGGGGAGGTTGTTCCAAATGTCAAATATCAAGCCTGACACCGTTCGACTTTTGTGTTTAATATGCTGTGACATGGATATCGAAGTCACGCGAACTTATCTCCAGCTTGCTCAGCCTGACAGCTTGCTCCCCGCTGGCCTCGCGGATTCCCGAGTGCGAATCGACCGCGTCACCCTATGCCCCGCATCTTTTTATCGGTACCTCTATAGTGAAGTCGGACGATTCTATCACTGGACAGATAGGCTACCGTGGACGGACGATGAGATTCGTGCTCATCTGGCAAGGCCGGAAATAACTTTGTGGGTGATGTATAGCGATGGGTCGCCCGCTGGATATTTCGAGCTCGAACGCCATCCCGACGGCTCGATTGAAGTAGCATACTTCGGACTGATTCAGGAATTTCTCGGACGCGGTTTAGGAAAGAACCTTTTGACTGCCGCTGCCGAGCAAGCCTGGAGCGACGGGGCAAATCGGGTCTGGCTGCACACCTGCACTCTGGATGATCCGGCTGCGTTGCCGAACTATCTCAAGCGCGGTTTCAAAAAGTTCAAACAGGAAACATACGTCACGACGGTTACGCGGGAAGAGGAGCTCAAGGGCAAATGGCGCAAATCACCGACCAACTCGTAGTGGACGCTCGTGAGGCGCAGACGGGACTAGATCCCTGGCATCACGCGGATCTGCCCGCGCCTCCGATGCCAAAGGGACTCGGCTGGATTGGGGTTGTCGGCCCGGGTGTGATCGTGCTGGGCATGTCGATCGGAAGCGGCGAGTTTCTTCTCGGACCGGCGGCTTTCGTAAGCTACGGTTTCGCGCTTTTGTGGATCACCACCATCGCGGTGTTCCTTCAGACGATGTTCAATTTCGAATTGATGCGCTACACGCTCGCGACCGGCGAACCGGCGATCACCGGGTTCATGCGCACGAAACCGAACTCTACCTTTTGGGGCTGGTTCTACGTTGTACTGTATTTTTTGCAAATGGGTTGGCCCGCGTGGGCGGGGAATGCAGCCTCCGCGATATTCCTGCTGTCCACTCGGCGAGTTCCCGACGCATCCGACAGCGGTGTCGTGTACGCGATCGGCGCCGGGACGTTTGTCTTTTGCGTTCTGATGCTGCTGATCGGACGGCGCATCGAGCGAACATTGGAACTGCTCAACTGGATATTGATTGTAGTGATTCTTGGTTCGTTCCTGGTGCTGGCGCTCATCTACACCAGCCCGGCGACGTGGTTGGCGGCGGGCGCGGGATTTGTTGGTTACGACGTCAGCACCAGTCGCTTTAGTTTTCTGCCCGCGGGCGCCGACTATTTCTTGCTGGGCGCCCTGGCCGCTTACTCCGGATGTGGTGGAGTAGGCAACATCACCCTGACGAACTGGGCGCGCGACAAAGGCTATGGTATGAGCCAGATCACCGGTTACATTCCCGCGCTGGTCGGTGGTCAGAAAGTGAACCTCGCTCACACAGGGTCAACTTTTCAACCGAATGAAGAGTCGCTAAGCCGATGGCGCGGATGGTGGCGGATAGTCAAAGCCGACCAGTGGGCTGTGTTTTTTGTCGGTGCGATGCTTGGGATGGTTTTACCGGCTTTGCTCTACGTTACCTTTCTGCCGCGCGGAAGCGAGATTCGAGGAATAGGCATAGGCGCCTCGCTGGCGCACGTGATGTCCAGCCAGGTTGGAGCTCTGGCTGGCGGGGCGGTCGCCTTCATGGGTGCCTGGATATTGTTGAAGACCCAGCTCGACATAGTCGAGGGAATGACCCGCGCGATCACCGACATTCTTTGGACCAGCAACGCTCGATTGCGAGCCTGGCGCGGTGGCGATGTGAGAGTTGTTTATTACAGTGTGCTTGCGGCAACGGTAGTCTGGGGAGTCATAGCGCTAAAGCTTGCACAGCCTATCGTGTTGCTGCAACTTGGCGCGAACATGGCGGGAATAGTCTTCATTATCGCGTCAATCCACATCCTCTATGTGAACACGACGCTGCTGCCAAAGGAGCTTCGTCCCTCACTCTTTCGGCGAATCTGTCTGATCGGGATGGCCTTGTTCTACGGATTCTTTGTGGTGCTCTGGCTAAGCAGCATGTTGTGAGCGTAGCAATAACGCGAATCTAGCTGAGTGTAACGATGAATTGTTAGTCCTATACTGGCGATCCTCCGTGGCCGCCCCTTATCGAGAAGAGCACTTATGTCGAAGAGGGGCGGCCACGGAGGACCGCCCGTACAGGATCGCTAGCGAAGCCTTTGTTACAAGCCTCTAGTTTTGCGAACATTCATGCACGTCTTGCACCAACACGCGCGGTCATTTCTTCGGAAGTGGTATTTGCGAGAGCATTCCACGGCACGCGGCGAGTTGCGCAAGCGCGGACGCCTCTCTCAGTTGAAATCGCTCAGCCAGAGACAGCGCGCGGTCCAGATCAGAGTGTCCCAGCCAATTGAAGTCGCGGTCTTCCAGCAGACCGCTGTAGAGGTTCCTGTTTGTTACACCAGCAGCGGTTTCGAATACCTGGTATTTGTCCCATTCGCACAAAGCCTGCGCGGTTAAACTCGTCGATGGCAGCTCCCATTTTCTCGAAGCCGCGAGCTGCGTGGTACTGCCTATCTCAAACGAGGGATAACATCGCGGCCGTAAGCTTCGACAGTTTGCTCCTCGTCCCCGCTCATCAGATAGATGTTGAACTGCGTCACCCCGGCTGCCTGAAGCTCTTTCAATTTTCGAACCTGTTCATCCGCAGGGCCAACAATGCAGAAACGGTCGACCGTCTCATCACTCACGAATTCCGCATTCGAGCTTCCGACCTCCGCGTGATGAAGATAGTTGTAGCCTTTGCGGTCGCGGATATAGGAAGTCAATTCTGCCGGTAGCTCTTCGGGTTTGTATCTCGAAACCAAATCGACAACGTGATTCGAAACCAGCGCCGGGAACCACCGCACTTGGTCGCGAGCCTTCTCGAGATCGTCCGACACCCACACCGGAGCCGCGCTCATTACCCTGATCTTTGAAAAGTCGCGCCCGGCTTCTTCGGCTCCCTCGCGCACAAAACCGAGGCACCACTTGATCAGCGCAGGATCGGCGAATTGCAGAATCACCCCGTCACCGATCCTGCCCGCGCATCTCAGCGCTTTCGGACCGTAGCCGGCAATCCACGACGGCGGCACGCCTGAGTCAGCCCAGGGCATCTGAATCTCCCGGCCCTCGTATTCGATCTTTTTACCGGAGCACAAATCGTTTATTACCTTAACAGTTTCCTCCAGCCGCTCGAGTGTTGTTGGCTTTTTTCCCATCACCCGCCGCGAGCTGTCGCCTCTCCCGATGCCGAGGTCCATACGACCGCCTGAAATCCGATTGAGCGTTGCCAGCAGGCTCGCGGTGACGGTTGCGTCGCGCACTGCGGGATTTGTCACACAGGTACCCAGCCGCATTCGCTCGGTATTTACCGCCATCAGGGTCATCAGCGGATAAGCTTCCTGCCAAAGAACATGCGAATCGAATATCCATCCGTAATCGAAACCCGCGGCTTCGGCTTGCCTGGTCAGCGCAATGATGCGCTCGTAGGACATGTCGGGTTTGAATGTAATTCCGAATTCGAGCATGAATTCTCCTGGGTTCAAGCTACAATGGACCGCGGATCCTCGGAGCATACTGTTTGTAGTTCGGCCTTCAGGCGGAAGTTCGTAGCTATTTTAGGCGAGCCGCCTCTTACAAACTTCCGCCTGAAGGCCGAACTACGAACAGTATGCTCCGAGGATCCGCGATCTACTCGTCTACAAGCCGATCGTAAGTTTCGGGCCGTCGGTCGCGGAAGAACTGCCACACGTTGCGCACCTCGCGAATCTCATCCAGATCCAGATCCGCGACGACAAGCTCGTCTGAATCTCGGGACGCCTGGGCGATGATCTTACCGCGCGGGTTGCAGAAATAGCTCTTGCCGTAAAACTCGCCGATGTCCCACGGCTGTTCGTGGCCGACGCGATTAATCGCGCCGACAAAGTAGCCGTTGGCCACGGCGTGCGCCGGCTGCTCGAGCTCCCAGAGGTATTCAGACAGTCCGGCAACTGTTGCGGACGGATTGAAGACAATCTCGGCGCCGTTCAAACCGAGCGCTCGGGCGCCTTCAGGGAAGTGGCGATCGTAGCAGATGTACACGCCCACGCGGGCGAACGCGGTCTCGAAAGTCGGATAGCCGAGATTCCCCGGTTTAAAATAGTACTTCTCCCAGAAGCCCGGTTTTGTGTGGGGTATGTGGTTCTTTCGGTACTTGCCGATGTATTTTCCATCGGCGTCAATAACCGCGGCGGTGTTGTAGTAGACGCCGGTGATCTCCTCTTCATAGATAGGGACGATCACAACCATGCCGTGCTTTTTAGCAACCTCTTGCATGAGTTTGACGGTGGGTCCGTCGGGAATCTTCTCGACCGATTCATACCAGCGGGGCTCCTGTTCGGCGCAAAAGTAAGGCGTGGTAAAGACCTCTTGCATACACACGATCTGGACGCCGCGGGTCGCCGCTTGTTCAATGAATGCCAGGATTTTGACGATGTTCTCGTGTTTGATTTTGTCGATAGACTCATCAACCGAGCAGGCA
>Ga0114129_10010532_pt1 | contig 13184 bp, 11 predicted proteins | sample RhiMetdeltSRZDD1_FD_80071 | JGI IMG/M metagenome (GOLD analysis project Ga0114129, IMG submission 80071) | Populus rhizosphere microbial communities from Tennessee, USA - Rhizosphere MetaG P. deltoides SRZDD1 (version 2) (version 2) | ecosystem: Host-associated > Plants > Roots > Rhizosphere >...
ACCACCCGCTCCCGGGCCTCCCACGTGCGGGTGATATGGTGTTCCGCCCGGTAGCGCTGGAGCCCCTCATCCACCTTGTCGGCCAGCCACAGCAGCGCGAGCTCGCGCAGCGCGGCCAGGTTCCCACTCCGGAAGTAGTTGGTCAGGGCCGCGTCGACCTTCTCCGGCGGGTAGATGTTGCCGTGCGCCATCCGGCGCCGCAGCGCCTCCGGCGTCATGTCGACGAGCTCGACCTGGTCCGCTGCCCGGACGACCGCGTCGGGGATGGTCTCGCGCTGCGGCACACCAGTGATCTTCTCGACCACGTCGTTGAGGGATTCCAGGTGCTGGATGTTGACGGTGGAGATGACGTCGATGCCGGCGTCCAGCAGTTCCTCCACGTCCTGCCAGCGCTTGGCGTTGCGGGAGCCCGGCACGTTGGTGTGCGCCAGTTCGTCGACGAGGGCGACCTCCGGTCTGCGGGCGAGCACGGCGTCGAGATCCATCTCCTCGAACGTGGTGCCGCGGTAGGCGATCTTGGCCCGCGGTATGACCTCAAGCCCTTCCACCAGCTCAGCGGTGTGCTTGCGCCCGTGCGTCTCCGCGAAGCCCACCACGACGTCGGTGCCGCGCTCGGCCCGCCGGTGGCCCTCGCAGAGCATGTCGTATGTCTTGCCCACCCCGGCGGCGTTGCCGAGATAGATCCGGAGCTGCCCGCGGCCTTCCTGGCTCATCGTCTCCCTGCCAGCGGAGTTTGCGCCTGCTGATACCAGTTTGGCGGCACCGGGACACCGGGCAAGCCCCGGGCGGCCGGACGGGGCAGAACCCTAACAAGATCCATGCGCCCCGGGCGTCTCCTGGCGGCGCCGGGCGCGCCACTACGCTGTCCGCATGGCGAAGACGCCGGACGACATGATGAGCGCGGTCAGCGGGTCACTGGCGGAGCGGACGGGCCGGACGCTGGACGAGTGGGTGGCGCTCGTCCAGGCGTCGGGGATCGACCCGCTCGACCAGAACGCGGTCCGGCGCTGGCTGCGTTCCGCGCATGGCGTGCCGCAGAACAGCCAGTGGGCGATCGCCGACGCCGCCGCGCGCGCGGCCGGCTGGGTGCGGCCGAGCACGGCCGAGTACATCGACAGCCAGTACACCGGCGCGAAGGCGGCGCTGCGCCCGATCTACGACAAGCTCGCCGCCGCCGCCGCGGACCTCGGCGACGACGTGACCGTCGAGGGTCGCGGCAGCTACACGCCGTTCGTTCGTGCCCGGCAGTTCGCCGCGGTCGCCGCGGCCACCAGGGACCGGGTGGATCTCGGGCTGCGGTTCACCCACCCCCCTGCGGACGACCGCCTCCAGCCGTCCACCGGCCCCGGCCAGGCCACCCATAAGATCGTGCTGCACAGTGTGGGTGACGTGGACGACCAGGTGCTGCACCTGCTCTGCCTGGCCTACGAGCAGAACGCCTGATCGCCCGAGCGCCCCGCCTATGGCTGGTAGCGGTAGCCCATACCTGGCTCGGTCAGCAGGTGGCGGGGCCGGGATGGGTCGGTCTCCAGCTTGCGGCGCAGACCGGACATGTGAACGCGCAGGTAATTGGTGTAGCGCTCGTAGCCGGGCCCCCAGATCTCGGTGAGCAGCCGCTGGGTGGCCACCAGCTGCCCGGGATGACGCAGGAGAATCTCCAGCAGGCGCCACTGCGTCGGCGTGAGCCGTACCGCCTTGCTCCCGTCGAGCACGGTGTGCGCGGCGAGGTCGATCTCGCGCGTGCCAATACGTACCCTGACCGGCAGGGCTGCCGCGTCCCGGCGAAGCGCGGCCCGCAGCCGGGCGAGCAGCTCCCCCATCGAGAACGGCTTGGTGACGTAGTCGTCGGCGCCCGCGTCCAACGCGGCGATCTTGTCGCCCGGCCCGGCCCGGCCGGAGAGGACGATGACCGGAGCGCGGGACCAGCCGCGCAGCCGCCTGATCACCTCGATCCCGTCCAGGTCAGGCAGCCCGAGGTCGAGGATGACGGCGTCCGGCGGCCGGCGCCCCGCTTCGGCGAGCGCCTCCTGGCCGGTCGCGGCGGTGGCCACGTCGTACTTGCGCACCCGCAGGTTGATGCGCAGGGCGCGGAGCATCGCGGGCTCGTCATCGACGACGAGCACCCGCGCGCGGGACGGCGCAGCGGAGGCCCCAGGGTCACGCTCCGGAGCCTCCGCCGCCACCGCCATGCCCGTTCAGCGCCCGGCCGGGAACTTCTGGTCCAGGGCGATGTTGAGCAGGAGCACATTCACCATCGGCTCGCCCAGGAACCCAAGCGTGCGGCCCTGGGTGTACTGGTTGACCAGCGCCCGGACTCCGGCCGGGCTGACATGCCGGGCCGCCGCCACGCGATCCACCTGGATGACGGCGTTCTGCGGCGAGATGCCCGGGTCCAGCCCGGACCCCGAGGCGGTCACCGCGTCCGGCGGGATTTGCGAGATCTTGACGTGGTCAAGCTTCGCGATCTGCTGCTGCCGCTGCTTGATCAGCTTGACCAGGTCCGGGTTGTTGGGGCCGAGGTTGGACGCGGCGGAGAACAGCGGGTTGCAGCCGTAGTCCGTCTTGACCGTCGCGTCGGCCGCGTTGGAGGGCCGGGGCTGGAAGTACTGCGGCAGCGGGTTGCCCTTGCCGTCCACGAACTCCTGGCACAGCAGGCTGGACCCCACGACGCGGCCGTTGTGGCTGACCAGTGACCCGTTGGCCTTGCTGTGGAAGGCCACCTGCGCGATGCCGAACATCAGCAGGGGGTAGGCGATCCCACAGATCACGGTGAACACGAGCAGCCCGCGTAGCGCCGCGATGTGCTGCCGGACGAAGCTCGGAAGGCGGTTCATGCCTGTCACCTGCCAAATCCGGGGATGAACTGGACGATCAGGTCGATCGCCCAGATGCCGATGAAGGGGATGATCAGCCCGCCGATGCCGTAGATCAGCAGGTTCCGGCGGAGCATCGACGACGCCGAGGCCGGCCGGTACCGCACACCGCGCAGCGCCAGCGGGATCAGCGCGATGATGATCAGCGCATTGAAGATGATCGCCGAGGTGATCGCCGCCTTCGGGCTGTACAGGTGCAGGATGTTGAGTTTGGCCAGGCCGGGGATCACGGCCGAGAACATCGCCGGGATGATGGCGAAGTACTTGGCCACGTCGTTGGTGATGGAGAACGTAGTCAGCGCCCCACGGGTGATCAGCAGCTGCTTGCCGATCTCCACGATCTCGATGAGCTTGGTCGGGTTGGAGTCCAGGTCCACCATGTTCCCGGCCTCCTTGGCGGCCGAGGTGCCGGTGTTCATGGCCACGCCGACGTCGGCCTGCGCGAGCGCCGGGGCGTCGTTGGTGCCGTCCCCGGTCATCGCGACCAGCTTGCCGCCCTCCTGCTCCTTGCGGATCAGCGCCATCTTGTCCTCCGGCGTGGCCTCGGCGAGGAAGTCGTCCACGCCCGACTCGTCCGCGATGGCCTTGGCGGTCAGCGGGTTGTCACCGGTGATCATGACGGTCCGGATGCCCATCTTGCGCATCTCGTCGAACCGCTCGGAGATGCCCTCCTTGACGATGTCCTTGAGGTAGATGACGCCGAGCGCCCGGGCCTTGCCGTTGACCTTCTCCGCGACGACCAGCGGCGTGCCGCCGACCGCCGAGATGCCGTCCACCATCCCGCCAAGCTCCTCCGGCGGCGTGCCGCCGTTGTCGCGGACCCACTGGGCTACCGATGAGGCGGCGCCCTTGCGCACCTGCCGCCCACCGGCCAGGTCGACGCCGCTCATCCGGGTCTGCGCGGTGAACTCTACGAACTCCGCGCCCTGCAGCTCACCCTCGGCACGCTCGCGCAGGCCGTACTTCTGTTTGGCGAGCACCGCGATGGAGCGGCCCTCCGGGGTGTAGTCGGCCATGCTCGACAGCTGCGCCGCGTCCGCGAGTTCCTCCGCCGACACGCCCTTGACCGGCAGGAACTCAGTGGCCTCCCGGTTGCCGATGGTGATCGTGCCGGTCTTGTCGAGCAGCAGCGTGTTCACGTCGCCGGCCGCCTCGACCGAGCGGCCGGACACGGCCAGCACGTTGCGCTGCACCAGCCGGTCGATGCCGGCGATGCCGATCGCCGACAGCAGCGCGCCGATCGTGGTCGGGATCAGCGCGACCAGCAGCGCCACCAGGATCACCAGGGACTGCGGCGCCTTGGAGTAGTACGCCATCGGCTGCAGCGTGATGACGGCCAGCATGAAGATGATGGTCAGCGAGGCGAGCAGGATGTTCAGCGCGATCTCGTTCGGCGTCTTCTGCCGCTGCGCGCCCTCGACCAGGGCGATCATCCGGTCGATGAACGTATCGCCCGGCCTGGAGGTGATCTTCACCACGATCCGGTCGGAGAGCACCTTGGTGCCGCCGGTGACCGCGGACCGGTCGCCGCCGGACTCCCGGATCACCGGCGCGGACTCGCCGGTGATCGCCGACTCGTCCACCGACGCGACGCCCTCCACGACGTCGCCGTCGCCAGGGATGGTCTGACCGGCCTCGACCACCACGTGGTCGCCCAGGGTGAGCTGGGTGCCGGGCACCTGCTCCTCGCGGGTGCCCGCCTGGCCAGGCCTCCAGTCGATCAGCCGCCGGGCCACGGTTTCCCGCTTGGCCTTGCGCAGCGTCTCCGCCTGCGCCTTGCCGCGCCCCTCGGCCACCGCCTCCGCCAGGTTGGCGAACACCACCGTCAGCCACAGCCACGCGACGATCGTCCAGTTGAAGATGCGGTCGGACGCGGGCCCGGTGATCGCGGTGTAGGTGGTGATCGCTGCGCCGATCTCGACCACGAACATGACCGGGTTGTGGATCTGCACCCGCGGGTCCAGCTTCTTGAACGCGTCGGGGGTGGATTTCCACAGGATCTTGGGATCGAGCAGCCCGCCACCGATCCGGCGCGGCTGGTCGGCCGTCCTGGGGGCTTCACCGCCCGTTTGCGGTGTCGTTGTCACAGCCATGTCAGTGCAGTCCTTCTGCGAACGGGCCCAGCGCGAGCGCAGGGAAGTAGGTGAGGCCGACCAGGATGAGGACCACACCGACGACCATGCCGACGAACAGCGGCGTTCGGGTGTCCAGGGTGCCGGCGCTGGCCGGCACGGGACTCTGCCTGGCCAGCGAGCCGGCCAGGCCGAGTGCGAAGATCTCCGGCGCGAACCGGCCGAGGAGCATCACGACCCCGCCGAGCGTCTGGTACCAGGTCGCGGCCGTGCCCAGCCCGGCGAACGCCGACCCGTTGTTATTGGCCATGGACGTGAACGCGTACATGACCTCGGTCAGGCCGTGCGGGCCGGGATTGAAGATCGGCGCCTGGCCGATATGGGTGCCGATCGACAGCCCGGCCGCGGTGAGGACGACCACCGGCAGCGTCAGGAAATACAGCGCCGCGTACTTCATCTCGGTGGGCCGGATCTTCTTTCCGATGTACTCCGGCGTCCGGCCGACCATCAGCCCGGCCACGAATACCGTGACGATGGCCAGGATGAGGATCCCGTACATGCCGGCCCCGATGCCGCCCGGCACGATCTCGCCCAGCGCCATGTCGAACAGCGCGATCCCGCCCCCGAACGGGGTCAGCGAGTCGTGGAAACAGTTCACCGCGCCAGTGGAGGTGGTCGTGGTGGAGGCGGCGAACACCGAGCAGCCGGGCGTGCCGAACCTCGTCTCTACGCCCTCGTACGCGCCGTGGGCGAGCTGCGGGGCGGCCCCAGCGGTGCCAAGGTGCGCCTCGAAGAAGCTGATCCCGCCGACCGCGGCCAGCCAGATGATCGCCATGACCGCGAGCAGCGCGTAGCCCTGCTTGCTGTCGCCGACCATCTTGCCGAACGTCCGCGGCAGCGAGAACGGGATCAGCAGGAGCAGGAAGATCTCGAACCAGTTGGTGAACGGGTTCGGGCTCTCGAACGGGTGGGCCGAGTTGGCGTTGAAGAAGCCGCCCCCGTTGTTCCCCATCTCCTTGATGACCTCCTGAGAGGCCACCGGGCCGCCCACGATCGTCTGGTGCGCGCCGGACAGGGTCGTCACCGTGTGGTAGCTGGAGAAGTTGTCGATCACGCCGCTCGCCATCAGGATCAGCGCGCCGATGATGGACAGCGGGATCAGCAGCCGCACCGTGGCGTGGGTGAGGTCCACCCAGAAGTTGCCCAGGGTGCCGGTGCGGGACCGGACGAAGCCGCGGATCATGGCGATCGCCACCACCAGGCCGACCGCGGCGGACAGGAAGTTCTGCACCGCGAGGCCGCTCATCTGCACGATGTAGGTCATCGTGGATTCGCCGGAGTAGTTCTGCCAGTTCGTGTTGGTGGTGAACGAGACCGCGGTGTTCCACGCCGTGTCGGGCTGAACGTTGGCCATGTGCGGCCCGACGAACTGCAGCAGGTAATGCTGCAGCCGCTGCATTCCGTACAGGAACAGAACGCTGACCGCGGAGAACGCCAGCATGCTGCGCAAGTAGCTGCCCCAGGTCTGGTCGACGGTGGGGTCGATCCCGGTCAGCTTGAAGATCCCGCGCTCCACTCGCCAGTGCTTGTCCGTTGTGAAGATCTTGGCGATGTAGTTGCCGAGTGGGATATAGCACGCGGCCAGGGCGGCGACCAGCAGGGCAACCTGGAGCCAGCCCGCGAGGGCGCTATTCATCAGAACCTCTCTGGCTTTACGAGGGCCACGAACAGGTAGAGGGTCAGCAGGACGCCGCCGATCAGGCCGAGCCAGTTGTTAACGCTCAAAGCGCTCGACCCCCTTCACCAGGAGCCAGAGCGCGGCGAAGACGACGATCGTCAGGCCGATGTAGAGAAGGTCCTGCACGGGTCCTCCTTGGGTTCGGGCACGGGCGCACCGCGATGGCACTCGATGACCTCAGTGAACTCCCGGCAGCCAGAGAGAGGAAGCCTCCATGCGGGACCCATGCGGGGTCCTGACGGTTCCTAACAGACCCCATGCGGCGGCGCCCGGCCGCCACGGATCAGGCGCGCTGCGCCGCCGTGTCTGGCCGCGGTCAGAGGTCGACCGGGTGACTGCCGGTCAGGGCGGCGCCTACCTGGTCGGCGAGTGCGATCGCGACCAGCCTCTGCTCGAGGGTGGGAAGCGCACCGGAGTTGGCCCTCATCAAGAACCTGCCCTGGAGGACGCCGCGGTTTTCCACCAGCAGTTCGATGTCGGTGTCGTCGGGCAGGGCCTCCGCCGCGTCCCAGGTCCGGTGGTCCGTCACGACCCGGCCGTCGATCCGCAGCCTGGCCGGCCTGCCCAGCCCGGCCCTGCCGTACTGGAACGTGCACGTGCGCAGCGACAGCAGTTCGGTAAGCCTGCTGGATACCTGCTCGATCAGCCCCGACGGTGAGCTTCCGGCCGCGACCGCGTGCGCGGCCGCGTTGATCCCATCGAGGTAGCCTGCGCGCCTGCTCGCGGCCGCGTGCTCGCGGCGTGCCCACACGGCGAGTTCCGTCACTACCACGCCGATGACCAGCAGCAAGGCGGTTGTCTCGATATCCGCCCGCCGCGTGATGTTGAACGTCTCAAAGGGCCGGGTCAGGAAGAAGTCGAACCACACGGCTGCCGACAGCGCCGCCAGGTAGCCAGCCAGCCGGTAGCCGTTTATCGCGACGGCCACCACGACCAGCACCAAAGCCAGGGCCGCGTCGGTGTTGGGGAAGCTGGCCCGGAACGGGACCAGGATGGCAGTCAGCGCCAGCGGGGCCACCAGCGCAGCAACGACTGCCAGGCGGTCCCGGCTGAGCCACAGCGGGACCTGCACGCAATCGTGATAGCACAGCGGCCGTCCGAGTGCCAGCCTGGCCGTGCTCGTCCATCAGATTCATGCGCGATCCATGCGGGCGGCATTCCCGCAGTGTCCGTCTTTCGGTCCTGGCTAGCCGGGAAGGGCAAGGCCGCGCACGCCGAGCTCGTCGGCGCGGGTGAACAGGTCCGCGGGGTCGGCGTAGACCCGGTAGGCGCCGGCCCGTTCCAGCTCCTCCCGGCCGTATCCGCCGGACAGCACGCCGATCCCCAGGGCCCCGGCGCGGCGGGCCGCCAGCAGGTCCCACACGCTGTCGCCGACGACGAAGGCGTGCTGGGGCGCCACACCGAGCAGAGCCGCCGCGGCGAGGAAAAGGTCCGGGTCGGGCTTGGCGTGCGCCACCATGTCCCTGGTCACCATCGGAGCGTCGTCGGCCAGCCCGAGCATGGCCAGCGCGTGGTGGGCGGTGGCGCGGTAGCCGCTGGTCGCGATGGCCCACGCCACCTTGCGCTCGGTGAGCGCTGCGAGCAGATCGGCCGCGCCGGGCAGGGGCCGGACCGAGTCGGCCTGGGCCAGGTACTCCTGCTGGTGGGCTTCCTGCAGCATGGCGATGTCGGCCTCGGACAGCGTGCGGCCGGTCTCCCGGAGCAGCGCGGACACGAACAGGCCGCCGCTCATGCCGATCCGGCGGTGGATCCGCCACACCGACAAGTCGATGTCGAGCCGGGACAGCGCCGCCCGCCAGGCGATGACGTGCTGGTACACGCTGTCGATGAGGGTCCCGTCGAGGTCGAAGAGGAACGCGGGCGGGGGTGGTTCATGGTAGTTCGCCAGGCCGGCCATGGCACCAGTGTGCCGCCTGCGGCCCCCGGGGCGGGGCGACGGGCCCGCGCCGGGTCAGGCGCCCGCCACCGCGGTCACCCCGTTCATCGTGCCGATCAGGACGAGCGGCCCGGACAAGGTGGGGGATGCGAAGTGCGGAAGCGGAGAGCCCAGCCCGATCTGCCGGCGGACCTGACCGTCGGCAGGGTTGAGCTGGTAGAGGGTGCCAGCATCCCAGTCAGCGACCCAGACCGCGCCGCCGCCGACGACCGGTGAGCCGGCCGCCGAGGCCGGCCCGCGCCACAGCACCCGGATCCGCCGGCCGGCGGTGTCCACGGCCGCTATGCCACCACTCGCGCAGGGGACATAGGCGACCGTGCCGCGCACGGCCGCCCCGCCGAACGCGGCACACACCGCCGCCTGCGCCACCTGCCCGCCGACGCCGCCCAGCCGCGCGCCGTCGAGCAGGTAACCGGTGCCGCGCTTGCCGACGGTGAGCACCATCCCGCCAGGAAGGAGCACCGGCGACATCGACCCGAGATCGAGGTCAGCGGCGTTGTCCGCGGCCCAGCTGGCCGGGGCGAAGATGTCCGTCCGCCGCAGCTGCGGCGAGAGCGCGGTGACCGAGTCGCTGCCGTCGTACACGCCGCCGGTGGCGGCCCCGTTGCCGACGCCGACGTAGATCGTGCCATCGGTCCCGGTCACCGGGCCGCCGGCGCCCCAGATCCCGGCTTCCCTGGCCGTGGGCACCACGTAGGAGATCAGCGGCCCGTGGCCGGAAGCCGGGGCGCTCACGACCGAGCCGCGGTAGGGCCCGCAATCCCCGAACAGTCCCCCGAACGCCACGTACACCCGGTCGCCTGCCAGCGCGAGCGCGGCACGCTGCTGGTCGAACCGGGGCTGGCCGTCCGGGGTGGGGATGTCGCGGCGGAACGCCACGTGGCCGGTGTCCACGGACACGCCCACCAGCACGTGGTGGTAGCCGGTCGTCTCCGCGACCGCGTAGACCAGCCCGGTGGCCGGGCTGTAGACCGTGGTTCCGGTGATGCCGAGCGGGTCGATGTTGCCGCACGGAAGGCTGGCCAGCGGCACCGGCGTGCCGACGTGCGCCCGCCACCGCACCGTGCCGGTCGCCCGGTCCAGCCCGTAGACCGAATCGCCCTCGGTGGCCGCGACGACGAGCCGGCCGATCGCGAGCGGCTGGCCGTAGACGGCCCCGTCGAGCCGCCGGGTCCACGCGATCGACAGGGGCCCGGCAGCCGGGGCCGCGGCGGCGAGGCCGGTGTGAGCCGGGTCGCGATGGTAGTTCGGCCAGTCCCAGGCGCCGGGGCGGGGCGGGGAGCGGGTCGCCGCCGGGGCCGTCCCGGGGCGGGGAGAGTGCGCCGTCTGCGCCGGCTGAGGCGTGCCCGCGCTGCTGCAGGCGGAGACCAGCACGACCAGCATCAGCACGGTGGGGCGCAGGAGGCGCATGCGCCCAGTTTGCCCTACCGGCCGTGCGCTGGCGCCGCCGTTCTGCTGCGGCAAACGCCCGCTTCTGCCCAGCCGGGCCGGCGCTCGTGCGTCTTCCGGGCGCGTCGGCCGGAGTATCCCGTTTATGCAGGTCACAAGCTATGCTCGTAGCCTGGTTGTGAGCAGCAGGGATACCGCCATCCGGACGGGACTGGGGAAGAACGCGAGGGGAAGTGGGGGAGACGGGGTGAGCAGGGAGATCGGCTCCTTTGTCGCGCTGGGGGACAGTTTCACCGAGGGACTGGACGACCCCCGGGCCGACCAGGAGGGCTACCGGGGCTGGGCGGACCGCTTCGCCGAGATGCTGGCCGCGCAGCAACCCGGGCTGCGGTACGCCAACCTCGCGGTGCGGGGCAAGATGCTGCGGCAAGTCGCGGAGGAGCAGGTCCCGCAGGCGATTGCCATGACGCCCGGCCTGGTGAGCCTGGCGGCGGGCGGTAATGACCTGCTCCGGCCGCGCACCGACCCCGACGCGCTCGCCGAGCACTTCGACGAGGTCGTGCGTACCCTGCTGATGGCGGGATGCCCGGTCCTGATGTTCACCGGCTTCGACCCCCGGTTCCCGGTGCTCCGGCTGCTCCGGGGCAAGGTCGCGGCCTTCAACATGCACCTGCGCGCGATCGCCGATCGTCACCATTGCCACCTCGTCGACCTGTGGTCGATGAACGTGCTCCGTGACCCTCGTGCCTGGAGCGCGGACCGGCTGCACCTGACGCCGGACGCGCACCGGCGGGTGGCGCTGCGGGTCTGCGAGGTACTCGGCGTGCCGGCCACTGCGGACTGGCGGGAGCCGTGGCCGACGGCCGAGGGGATCGCCGCGTCGCAGGCACGGGCGTGGCTGGCGGCCCGGCGGATGGACGTGCGCTGGGCGCGGGTCCACGCGGCGCCGTGGGTGGCCCGGCGGGTGCGCGGGGTGTCGGCCGGCGACGGCGTCAACCCCAAGCGGCCCGAGCTCGTGCCCCTCGGGGCGGTGGTCACGCTCTCGGAGCGCGGTTCCGCTTCGTGATCATGACCCGGCTGCGGATCTGACGGCACGGACCCCATGAAGCGGAGATGCCTGGTCCCCGTTGGGCTACGGCGCGAGGTCGGCGAGGACATCATCCAGCCTGCGCAGCGAGGCGGCGATCCAGGGAAGCCTGACCGGGTTAGCTGAGGCGAGCGCCCGCTCGCGCTGCGCGTCGTCGTCCCCGTAGAGCAGGCTGGTCGCCACCCGCATCCGCAGCGCGGGCTCGTCCTCGCCGAACGCGCTCGCCGGGAGCACCCCCACCCCGTAGCGCTCCAGCAGGTATGCCGCGAGACCGGCGCCGGTGGTCACCCCGTGCCGCGCGGCCAGGTGCGCCCGCCACGGGCCGAAGTCAGGGTACAGGTAGAACGCCGCCTGCGGCTCGGGGACGATCACCCCGGCGGCGGCGAACCTGCCCGCCACGGCGCGGCTGACGGCCTCGTGCAGCGAGCGGCTGCGCGCGATGCGCTGCGTCAGTTCCGGGGGTTCACGGAAGGCGAGCGCGGCGGCCTCCTGGACCGGGCCGGCCGCGGCGGACCAGATCTCGCTGGCGATGCCGAGCAGCCGGTCGTGCAGGCCGGCGCCGAGCGGGCCGTCCGGGAGCCTGGCCACCCCGACCCGCCAGCCGCCCAGGGCCAGGTTCTTGCTCAGCCCGGTGGTGACGACGGTGCGTTCCGGGGCGAAGCCCACCGGGCCGGCCACGGTGGGCTCGGCGGCGAACGCGAGATCACGGTAGATCTCGTCGGAGATGACGATCAGGTCGTGCTCGGCAGCGACCTCGGCCAGGGCCGCCGTGGTGGCGGGGCGGGCGAGCCGGCCGGTGGGGTTGTCGGGCAGGGTCACGATCACCGACCCGATCCGGCGGCCTGCCGCTCGGGCGGCCACGACCGCGCGGGCGAGCAGGGCCGGGTCGCAGACGCCGCCCTCACCGGCCGGGACCGGCACGAAATGCGGCCGGGCACCGGCCAGCGCGGCCTGGGCGGCATAGCTCACCCAGCTCGGCTTGGGCACCGCGACGTCCGCCCCGATGGCCAGCAGCAGGCCGAACAGCAGCGGCTTGCTGCCCGGCCCGGAGACCACCGCCGCCGGGGTGGTCGGCAGGCCGCGCCGGGTCCAGTAGCCCGCGGCGGCCGCGCGCAGTGCCGGGAGCCCGGCCACGGGACCGTAGGCGTTGCGGTCCGCCGCGGCGGCCAGCGCCGCCCGCAGCAGGGGGTGCACCGGCAGGCCGGCCTCGCCGAAGGACAGCGGGAGGACGGGCTCGCCCGCCTGCCGCTTGCGGATGAGGATCTCGTTCGCGGCCAGGGTGGCCGACACCGGGATGGCGGACATGACCCAGGCTCAGGCCTCGCGCTCGATCGGGCAGCTCATGCAACGCGGGCCGCCCCGGCCCCGGCCCAGCTCCCCGCCGGGAACGGTGATCACCTCGATGCCGTTGTCCCGCAGGTAGGTATTGGTGGTCACGTTCCGCTCGTAGGCGATGACCACTCCCGGCTCGACCGCCAGCACGTTACAGCCGTCATCCCACTGTTCCCGCTGCGCTGAGCGGACGTCCTGGACGGCGGTCAGCACGGTGATCGAGGGCAGCTCTAGCGCGGCGGCGATGGCGGTGTGCATGTCTACCGGCGGGTGGTCGGTGACCTTGAGCTCACTGGCGCTCGCGCCGGGCTCGACGGTGTACGACGGCAGCATCCCCATCCCTGAGTACTTGGTGAACACCCCGTAGTCCGCCATCGTCAGCAGCGTGTCCAGGTGCATGAACGCACGCGTCTTGGGCATGTCGATCGCCACCAGGCAGCGGGCTGCCCCCGCAGCGAACAGCCGGTGCGCGAGCACCTCGACCGCCTGCGGGGTGGTCCGCTCGCTCATCCCGACGAGCACCGCTCCGTTGCCGAGCACGAGGATGTCGCCGCCCTCGATCGTGGCTGGCGCGGCGTCGGCGCCGTGGTACCAGACCTCGAATCCTGCCCCGGCGAACATCGGGTGCCAGCGGTAGATCGCCTCGCCGGTGACGGTCTCCCGGATCCGGGCCGGCTTGCGCATCGCGTTGATGGACACACCGCCATAGATCCAGCACGAGTTGTCGCGCTGGTACAGGAGGTTCGGTAGCGGCGCG
>Ga0114129_10010534_pt1 | contig 13183 bp, 9 predicted proteins | sample RhiMetdeltSRZDD1_FD_80071 | JGI IMG/M metagenome (GOLD analysis project Ga0114129, IMG submission 80071) | Populus rhizosphere microbial communities from Tennessee, USA - Rhizosphere MetaG P. deltoides SRZDD1 (version 2) (version 2) | ecosystem: Host-associated > Plants > Roots > Rhizosphere >...
GTTCCGGTACAACGAATCCGATTCGCCATCGAGGTTCACGACGAGCAGATCCAGGTCGCCGTCGCCGTCCACGTCCGCAAGATGGACGCCCATTCCGGCCTTCGGCTTCCCGTCGAGATCGACGGCGCACCCCCACGTCAGCGCCGCGTCCTCGAAACGGCCACCGCCGCGATTGAGCCACAGCTGATTCGGCATCCCGTCGTTCGCCACGAAGATGTCGATCCGCCCGTCGCCATCCACGTCGCCGGCGACGACGCCAAGCCCGTTGCCGACGGCCGCACGCAAGCCGGCGCGGTCCGTCACGTCGGTGAACGTGCCGTTGGCGTTGTTGTGGAACAGCGTGGCGGACGACGGGAGATCGTAGGTTTTCGGGCTGCAATAATCCGGCACGCCGGTCAGGCTGTAACACTCGACTTCGGCAGACGGCTGCCAGTTCAGGTAATGCACGACGAACAGATCGAGCCAGCCGTCGGCGTCGTAATCCAGAAACGTCGCGCTCGTGCTCCAGCCGCGGCTCGCGACGCCAGCCTTCGCGGTGACATCGGTGAAGTGACCGCGACCATCGCCTCTCAGCAGAATGTTGCGGCCGACGTTCGTGACGTAGAGGTCGGTGTTTCCGTCGTTGTCGAAATCGCCGGCGGCGACGCCCATGCCATAGCCGGCGACGTCAAGGCCACTGCCGGCGGTGACATCGTCGAACGTGCCGTCGCCACGGTTCCGGTACAGCTTGTGGCCTGCCAGCTGACCCGCTGGTGCGAGCAGATTGCCGCTCTGCACGAGATACAGATCGAGATCGCCGTCGTTGTCCATGTCGAACAGCGCGACGCCGCCGCCCATGATCTCCGGAAGATTGAACTTCTGAGTGTGGCCGGAGCGATGCGTGAAGGCGATCCCTGCGCGCTCAGCGACGTTCTCGAACCACGGCTGATCGGACGGATTAGCCGCTCGAGTCGTGGGCGACTGGCCGGCACACACGCGGATGGCGCACACGGCCCACGCAAGAGCCCATCCGTGTCTTCCCATCATCAGGCGGCGCCGCATCCCTCGCACGCTACTTCAACTGCTGGTATTTGCCTTTCAGCTCTGTCAGACCGAGCCGCCACGTGTCGCCGATCGATTGCCGACAGCTGTGCGCCAGAGCGAGGGAGCGTTTCGACAGCGTGGCCTGATCGCAGTCCTCTGTTTTATCGAGACAGTTTCCCATTTCCACCATGGCGCTCTCGACCTGATCGTCCTCGACGACGGCCAGCGGCCCGAGGTACAGCCGCCAGAAGGCCGCCTCGGCCTTTGCTCGTTCAGCGCCTGCCGCACGAGACGCAATGATGCCGGCGGCTTCGCTCGCGTCGAAGTACAGCTGAACGCGCTTCTGCCAGAATGGATTCTGGAGCTCGAGCTCTCGGACGCGCTTGGCGTCTACTTCGCGTTGGGCCCGCTCCTTTTCAATCCTTTCGGCAGTGGCCGACTGCTGCGCCTGAAATTGAAAGAGGCTGATCCACACGCCAAGCACCGCAATCCCCGCTGATAGCAGCGGCGTGAACAGGCCCAATCGTCCTCGCAGGCCCAATTGGCGCTTCAGCTGCTCAACTTCGTAGCGAAGCTTTTCGAGTTTCAGTTCGGACTCGACGCGCGAGTCCGGCTCACCGGGCTGCTGGACTGGGCTCATGCGCTCACCTGCCGCCATTGATATCAGAACTCGGCCGAGAGCCGCACACCCGCAGCTGATTTTCCTGCGATCGGCGACAAGCGAATGCGACTCGATTGTGTACGCGGTCGGTGAACGTAGATCGCCACCTTTTCCTTGTTCAAGACGTCAATCAGCAGACCGGTGAGGAGGCCGATGCCGCCATAGCCGGCGGCAACGACGGCGACCTCGCCCGCTGACACCGGTGCGCCACCGCCAGCGCCAATCAAAGCGACCGGGACAGCACCCGAGACGAAGCCAATCAGCATGCCGTTCCACAACGGGTCGGACCGTTCCACGATGATGTTGTTCACATCGCGTTCCGCCAGAGTGAGTGCTGGAGTGGAGGCGCCACGCTGGAGCAGAAGCTGCGAGGAAGCCGAGAGTCCAGCAAACTTCCCTTTGCTCGTTGCTCCACCGACGTCGGTGACGTAGATCGTTTCGCCAGGCTTGATCAGAGTTCGCAGTTCTTCGAACGTCGCAGCGACCTGTTGTGCGCGCGCAGGTACCGCCCACAGCAACGCCACGGACACGACCGCGGTCGAGAGCCGCATCCGGAAACACGCACGTGGTGTCATCCCCATGAGCTCCTGCGCAGCTAGAACTGCACGGACATCCGGACACCGGCCGCTGACTTCGAGACGAATGGTGAGAGATGAACGCCTTGAGACTGGCGCCCTGGAGCCTGATAGTAGACCAGCACGCGCTCCCTGATGCCAGCGTCAATCAAGGCACCGATACCGGCTGCGATTCCTGACGTGATGAGGGCGAGCCCACGGTACAGGTTCGGGCCGTCGTTGTAGTAGCACCAGTCGGTGGCGGGATTGCAGGCGAGCAGCCAGGGCCCGCCGACGACAGCCAAACCAATGAGCGTGCCGTTCAACACCGAATCGCCGCGCTCGATTTGAATCTGCCTGACATCGCGTTCCGCGAGGTGCGCCTGTGGGACGAATGCGTCGCGACCGTCCGGGCCCGTCTTGCGAACCAGAAGCTCCAGAGACGAGGGCGAGAGCTCGCCCAGTCTGGCTTTGGTCTTCCGCCCGTTTGCCTCCGTGACGTAGATCGTGTCGCCCGACTTCACGAGAGTGCGCAGTTCTTCGAACGATGTCGCCACGATCTGGCCGCTTGCGGCGCGCGGCACGACGAGGAGCAGCGGCACCAACGCCAACGTCGACGCCATCGACCTTCGCGCTCGGCATGCGCTCATCACAGCTGAACCCCCTTGGGCACTCATTCCATGCCCTCTCCGATTGATGCGCGAGCTGCGTCGAAAATGGCTCAGATTGGGGCGCGCCCGGATGGTACCACGTGGTCAACGGCCGCGACTCTCCAGACGGTCCACCGCCTGCTTGACCATCGGCGCATCCGGCGCAAGCTGCGTCGCATGCTGCAGCGCCGCGGCGGCGCGATCGCGCCGGCCGAGCGCCATGGCGGCGTTCGCGATGCCGACCAGGGCCTCCACCCGCGTCGGATCGAGCCGCGCCGCGCGGTCGAAGCTCTCGAGCGCATCGGTGGGCTTCGCCAGGTTCATGGCCAGCATCCCGGCCCACACCATCGCGCGCACGTCGCGCGGATCGTTCTGGATCGCGGTCCGCATCGCGTCGAGCGCCGCACGCTCGTCGCCACGTTTCCAGACAATCAATCCGCGCGTCGCGTGCGCGCGGCCCAGCGAGGGGTTGATCGCAATCGCGCGATCGGCGGCCGCGAGGGCGCGGGCGAGCTCGTTCTGGTTCACATAGCCGGTCGCCAGGTTCACGAAGGCTTCGAATCGCTGCGGATCGCGGGCCACGACCTGCTCGAGCATCGCCACGCCCTCGCCGTAGCGGCCAGCCGCGACGTAGACCTCGCCGAGATGGTTCAAGAGCGCGATGTCGTCGGGCTTTTCCTGCCGCAGCTGTTGCAGCAGCGCGATCGCCTGTGGCATCTGACCGGCGACGAAATACTGCGTCGCGTCCTTGAGCCTGACGGCGAAGCCGCGGCGGAACTGGAGCATCTCGTCGGTCCACGGATCGGGCCATGCCGGCTCGCCGGTCATCCCGACGGCCAGGGCGTACCGCGCCTCGTCGACGCGGCCGAGCCGGCCGTACGCCGTGCCTAGCAGCTGCATGGCGTAGCGATCGCCGGGCGTCTTCGCCAGGGCGCGCTCGAGTACCTCCACAGCGCGGTGAGGCTGCTCGCGGAGCAGGTGCACGCGCGCCAGGCCGACGGCGGACGAGACATCGCGTGAATCGAGCTCGCCCGCCCTCGTAAACTCGCGTTCGGCCCCCTCGGTGTCGTCGCGATCGAGGAGCCACAGGCCGAGCCGCCAGTGCGTCGGCGCATACGTGGGATTGATCTCGATCGCGCGGCGCACGTCCTGAATCGCCTCATCGATGCGACCCGTCCGAGCTTCTACGAACGCAAGCCGATACCGCCACCTGGCGTCCGTTCCGTTGAACGACGCGGCGGTCGCATACGCATCGCGGGCGGCGGCCACGAGGCCGTTGGCCTCGCAGACCATTCCGAAACGGCCCCAGCGTTGAGCGTCGCGCGGGTCCTTCGCGAGGTCGTCGAGCGCCTGGCGCGCCGCGTCCGCGACTTCCGGCGCGACGGTGCCAAGGCTCTCGATGCGTGGCAGCGCCGGACGTCCAGCGCTCGGGAAAAAGTACCACCACACCAACGGCACCGCCACGAGCACGATGGCCATCGGAACGATTGAACGACTGTAGTAAACGCGGCGGACCGGGGACACAGACGGACTGGGGACTAGGGGACTAGGGGACTAACCAGGGGTGACCAGGCGGCGCGACCGGGAACCCGGGGACCGGGACTCGCCAGTCCCCAGTCCCCCAGTCCCCATGTCCCCACCGATGTCCTTACCAGTCGTACTTCATGCCGAAGCGCGCAAGCCGCGGCGCGATGATCGTCACCGGCTGCAGGAACGTCGACCCAGAGCCCCATGTGATGTTCGACTCCGGATTGGCGTTCGTGAGATTGTAGCCGTCCGCGAAGAGCGAAACCGCGTGCCCTTTGCCGAGCTTGAGGACCTTCTCGACCCGGACGTCCGCTAGGACGATGTTGTCTTGACGGCGCGTGCTGATCGGCTCGGTGAGGATACGCTGCGAGCCGTAGTTGATCCCATTGGCCAGCGCCGCGTTGATCGTCCGGCCGTACGGCTGTCCGGACTGCAGGCGCAGCGCCGGCGTCACTTGCACGCCCCAACCGGTATTGATCGTACTGTGCGCTTTCGCCGACCACAATGTGAAGTTGTAGCGGCCATTGTCCGTGTTGATCATGTCGTTCGGGTTCGCCACGTCCTGGCGCACGCGCAGGTTCTGACCAAAGTACCCGTTCGCGTTGTCGTAGTTCCAGCGATACGAGTACGACCCTGCCAGCGACCACCTGCCGGTCGCGCGCTTGTTAACGCTGAACTCGAGCGTGTAGAAGTCGTCGTACCCTGGCGTGTTGTGGAGTCCGTTGACGATCGGCAGCGTGAGATTCGCCGGGTTCAGGTTGAATCCCGGAATCGACGGACGGTCGTCGCCGTTACCAAACACACCGTCGGGGCCCGGATCGCGTATCGCCACCGGCACGTTGAACGCGCTGATCGGGCGATTGAGGTTGTCCTGCTGGCTGAGCTGATCAATCCGGCGCCATACGAAGCCGCCATGGACGGCGAAGTTCGGCATCAACTCGTGGTCGACCCATCCGGCCAGCTCGCGCGTGCGCTGATCCTGGAGGTTCGGATCGAGCTGGGTGCTGCCAACGCCGCCGGACTGCGTATTCAGCTGCCCCTGCTCGCCTGGTTGCCAGAGCCGATCGCCATTGTCCGTCCAGTTGTACCGTTTGTTCCAGTCCACCGCGTTGGGGTTGACGGCCTCGTCCACGCCGCCGGTGCCGGGGTTCCACCAGTACAAGGCGTAGTTGCCCTTCAGCACAGTCTTGCCGTTGCCCCGAAGGTCGTAGGTGAAGCCCAAGCGAGGCGCCGGCAGATTCCACGTCAACAGGTTGTCGACCGCCGGGAAGTTGACCTGCGTGTCGTTGAATGCGCTGACGGGCGGACCGGATTGCGCTGGCAGATACGATCGGTACCGATCGAACCGTCCGCCCAGCGCCAGCGTCAGTCGCGGGCCCACGCGCCACGTATCCGTGATGTAGGCGCCGTAGGTCCGCAGGCCGTTGAGCGAGGCCGTCGGTGCCAGGAAAATCAGCACTTCCGACGGTGCGTTGTTGCGCAGGATGTGGATGACGTTGCCCGGCACGTAGCCGAGACCGCCCTGCCCGCGCTGATAATCGAAGCGCTCGTCGAAGATCTCGCCGCCGATCTTGAAATTGTGGCTGCCGGCCCAGCCGTCCTTGTAGTAGCTGAACGAGCCGAGCACCTGGTTCCGGGTCGGGATGTTGAACCAGCCGTCGCGGTTGCCGCCTGAGACGATGTTCGTGCTGACGTCCGCGTAGGCTGGCGCGTTTGTATACCTCGTGTTCGGCCAGAGGTAGTGGAACTGGCCGCCGCGGATTTCGAAGAATGCCCGGTCATTGACCACGCTGTCCCACTCGCCCTTGTAGGTGTGGGCCCAGTACGCCTGATTCCACGTCGAGTCGGCGCTCTTGTGAATGGCGGCCGTCGCGCCCACGAGGAACGTGTCGAGGCGATTCGGCTGCTCCTTCTTGGCCCACTGCGCGTACGCGATCAGCTTGTTGTTGGTCGTCAGCGCGTAGGTTGCTTTCCCCGAGACGTTGTACAGATGCGTCTCGAAAGGTTTGACCGGGAAGTTCGGCAGCAGCGATTGCACGTCCTGATTGCGCAGTGATCCGTACCACCAGAACTTGTCCTTCTTCAGATAGCCGCCGCCATCGCCGTTCAGGTCGTAGTACTTGTGCAGGCGGTTGAGGTCCGTTTCCGTGAGCGTGGTGCCGGTACCGGACGGGAGGGTGACGCCCCGCGCGATCTGCTGCGGGTCGATGTTTCGTGACTGAATCCCTTCGGTCTCGTAGTCGGCGTACACCTTCCCGTGATAGCTGTTGCCGCCCGACTTGGCGATGAACTGCGTCATCACGCCCGGCCACGGCATTTCAGCCGTGTTCGTCCCCGTCGCCACGGATACCTCGTCGAACGAGCCGTAGTCGTAGTAGAAGCCGGCAGCGTTCGTGCCCTCGGTGTTGACGATTCCCTCGACCATCGGCCGGTGCTGATCGGCTTTCGTGTCGTAGGTCGAGTAGCCGGTCTGCGTGCCCGCGGCGCTGCCGCCGATGTCGATGCGCTGCATCTGGATCGCGGGTGCGGCCGCGAGAATCGACCAGAAATCACGGGCGCTCGGCAGCGACGCCAACTCCTTCGCATCGAAGTTGGTCGACGTCTTCGTCGACGTGATGTCGACGACCGGCGACTGACCGCTGACGGTCACATTTTCCGTGAGCGACGCCACCTTCATCTCGGCGTTTACCGTCGCCGTGAAGCCCAGGCCCACGCGAATGCCCTCATGCGTCACGGTCGAGAAGCCGACGAGCTCGTACTTGATCTGGTAATCCCCGGGAGGAATCGCCGGGAACCGGTAGGTGCCGTCCTCCCCGGACACGGCGGTCCTCACGCCCTGCATCGACGGACTGGCGATCGTGATCGTCACGCCGGGCATCACGCCGCCGCTCGAGTCGGAGACCTTGCCGTTAATCGCGCCGGTCGTCGCGCCTACCGTTTGCCCGAGCGCCGGCAGGGACGCCATCGCCAGGAAACCGACCATCACTGACAGGATCCTCAGCCGCCTCATGGTTGCTCCTTCCATCAAGGGGTATCGTTCTTCAGTTCCTGAATAAGGCCGGAAATCCGTGACAAAAAATTCGGCGAATATGGCGACACCCTACACCGTCGGAAGGCACGATGCAACGGTTTATGCGGCTCTTCGGCGCGGTGGATCACGACCCGAGCGTCGTGCGACCAAGTTTTGGGATCGCCAATGCCCTCCCCGCTGGGAAAGGTTCAGACATAAATGTCTGAACGCCCGGCGATCATCGGGCCACGCTGAAGGGCAGGTCAATCCAGTACGGCTCGTGACGGATTGAAAAAGCCAGCCGCACGGTCGTCCTGGCAGGATCGCCGATCGGCCGGCTTCGCCCAACCCAGCTTTCTCCGGCCTCGTCTATCTGCATTCCAACAGTCTCGTCGGACGCTGAACGCCGTTTGATCGTCACCACCACCTCAGACGCCACCGACGCCGGCAGCTCTTCCCTCACCGCGTCGGTGAAATACACGCGGTGATCGCGTCCCGACGGATCGAGCACGACCTCGTAGTGCAGGTCGTCGCCCTTCATCATGACCACGCCGCCATGGTGCGGGTTGTGGTCGCCATGCGGCACGGTATTTCCTGCGGGGGCCGACACCGTGGCGGGGGCCTTCGCCGCCGGTGGTGTCGCGGCAGGCGTCCGGTTGCAGGACATCAGCGCGATTGCGATGCCCGCTGCTCCGACAATTTGTACGGAGTGTCCAGCTTTAGCCGGACTCTCATTCCGAGCGCAGCGCATTGATCGGATCCAGCCGCGCGGCGCGCCGCGCCGGATAGAAGCCGAAGAAGATGCCGATGGCCGCCGAGATGCCGAACGCGAGCCCGACCGACGCGGCCGACATGCGCGTCGGCCAGTCGAGCAGCCACGTCAGCCCGAACGACGTGGCAAATCCCATCACGATGCCGATCGCGCCGCCGACGGCACTCAGCGTCAACGCCTCGACGAGGAACTGTAAGAGCACATCGCGCTGGCGGGCGCCGACCGCGCGTCTGACGCCAATCTCCCGCGTTCGCTCCTTCACCGCCACCAGCATGATGTTCATGATACCGACGCCGCCGACGACGAGAGAGATCGCCGCGATGCCGGCCAGCAGCGCCGTCATCGTCGTGCTCGCGCGCTGGAGCGTGGCGTTCATCTCCTCCATGTTCACCTCGTCCAGCTTCGGCATGTTCGCCAGGATGAACGCCGCCACCGACGTGTAGAGGCCCTTGGTCAGCGCCTCCGACGATTGCGTCTTCACCGTGAAGTCGTCCGGCGCGGCTCCCACGCCGCTCGCCGGCAGCTGATTCCCGGTCAGGCCGGCCTGCCGCAGCTTCTCCACCGCGGCATTGATGTGCCCCGCATGCCGCGACCGCAGCAGCGTCGCCGTCTCAGCGGCAATCCGCGAGGCCTCGCCGGCCTGCGCGGCTTCGATGGTGATGGTGTGCAGATAGGCAATGCCCAGCGCATCCTGCAGCGCCGTGTACGGCACGAACGCCATTTCAATCTGATCCGGATCGGCCGTGTCGGTGACCCCGACGACGCTGAACGATCGACCGTGGATGGCAACGGCCTGTCCGACCACTTTCGCGCCGGCGCCGAAGATCTGATCGCGCGTCGTTCGTCCCAGGACCGCCACCGGACGGCGCTCCGCGACGTCGCCTTGGGAAAAGAAACGACCTTCGTCGAAGCGCCAGCCGAACATCGATGCAAACGGCACGTCGGTGCCGAGCACCGGCCCATAGTATCGGCGCGCGCCGGACGCGATCCACCCGCGCAGCTTCACTCCCGCGGCATACGCCTTGATGCCCGTGACGCCCCGGCCGATGGCGTCGGCGTCCTCCGGACTCAACGTCGTGGCCGAGCCGAGACCGGTGGCAATCCGCGATTCCTCGCCACCGCGCGTGTAGTTGCCGGCGTTGACGTGAATCAGGTTCGTACCCGCGGATCGCACGTCCTGTTCCACGCTCTGCTGCGCGCCGTTTCCCAACGCCATCATCGTCATCACCGCAGCGACGCCGATGATCATCCCGAGCATCGTCAGGACGGTGCGCAGCTTGTTGCGATTGAGGCCTCGAATCGCGAGGCGGATGCTCGTGACGAGCATGAGGCTACCGCCTCGAAACCAAACGCTCCACCACGGAGGACACTGGGGATACGGAGGCCAAGTCCTGTTTCCACAAGGCTGACCCTCCGCGTCCTCCGCGTCCTCCGTGGTGGCGGTACTCGACAGATTCGTAACGCACTATTCGTAACGCAACGACTGAATGGGATCGAGCCCCGCCGCCTGTTTCGCCGGATACCACCCGAAGAAGATGCCGACGGCTGCCGCGACGCCGACCGACAAGACGACCGCTGACGCCGAGATCGTCGTGGACCACTGCAGGTAGCGCGAGAGGCCCTGCGCGGCGACCAGGCCGGCGACGACGCCGATGACGCCGCCGGTCACGCTCAACGCGACCGCCTCGGCCACGAACTGCGCACGGACGTCGCGCGCACGGGCGCCAACGGCGCGACGAATGCCGATCTCGCGCGTTCGTTCGGTCACCGACAGCAGCATGATGTTCATGATGCCGATTCCGCCGACCAGCAGCGACACCGCCGCGATCCCGGCGAGCAGCGCCGTCATCGTTCGCGTCGCGCGATCGAGTGTCTTCCCGAGCTGCTCGAGCGTCACTTTCTCCAGTCCGGCCACGTTGCCGACGACCGCGCGCGCGACGTCCGGACGCATGCCCCCTTTGGCCAGTGCCTGACGCGCCTGCGTCGTCACCGTGAAGTCGTCCGGCTTGTCGTCGCCGATCTGGTGACGGGAGCGCAGCAGCTTCGTGACGTCGCCCATGATGCGCGACACCTCACCCGTCGACGCAGCGGTGATCGTGATGTCGTTCAGTTTGGCCAGGTTCAGCAGCCGATGGACGGTGCTGAACGGAATGTAGACCGCGTCGAACTGATCGTCGCCCGGCGCCGGCGCGACCATCCAGCTCGTGGTCGTGACCACACCGACCACGCGGAACGATTGATTCCAGATGGCGACGTCACGGCCGACCGGGTTCTCGTCGCCGAACACGCGCTGGGCCGCTACGCTGCCGAGCACCATGACCTGCTCCGCCCGGGACTGCTCGCCGGCGTTGAAAAACCGGCCGCCGCGGAACGTCCACGCGCGGCGAATGAGCGGCAAACGCACGTCGGCGCCGTGGAGGCGCGTGAACCACCTCCGGTCGCCGGCCTTGACGTGCACGTTTTGATGGAGGCCTTCGGCCACGTACTGCACGCCCCGAATGCCGCGAATGGCGTCGGCGTCCGCAGACGTGAGCGTGGCGGCCGATCCGAGTCCCGCCTCGCTGTCGCCCAACCGCTGCCGCGCGGTCGGGTGATCGTGTTTCTCCATCGGATCGTCTTCGGGATGCGCGTGAAGCGTCGGTAACACAAAGTCGATGACCGCCGTGGCGCGGCCCTTCAAGGTTGTGAACGCAGGGCTAAAGCCCTGCGCCACACTCAAGCCCTGCACCACACTGGAGCCCTGCGCCACACTGGAGTCCTGCGCCACTTCTGAATGGCTGTCATGTCGCAGCGCCGCGGACGGTTCAACCGCGCCGCCGCCGAAGTCGTCGGTCGCCTTCACCTTGTAGTTGCCGGCGGTGACGACAATGAGGTTCATGCCGGCCGCACGGATCTGATCCTCAATGGCGGCTTCCGCGCCGGTGCCGATCGCGATCATCGCCAGGACCGCAGCGACGCCGATCGTCATGCCGACAATCGTCAGCGACGTCTGCAGCCGGTTGCGGCGCAGCGCGCGGACGGCGATGGCGAGCGTCGAACGGTTGAACATGTTTGTGAAAGCCTGCTGCTCGGGCCAGCTACGTCTCCTCCGGCGAGCCAGCCGCCACTGCCGCCAGCTCTTCGGCGGCGGCGCGGCGTGACGCATTGGGATGATCCGCGACGACCCGGCCGTCCTTGAACCGGATGATGCGCGACCCGTATTCGGCCACCTGCGGCTCGTGCGTGATGAGGACGATCGTGATGCCCCGCTCCTCCTTCAGCCGCTGGAAGATATCCATCACCTCGATGCTCGTGCGGCTGTCGAGATTGCCGGTCGGTTCGTCCGCCAGCAGAATGGCCGGGTCATTGAGCAGGGCGCGCGCTATGGCCACACGCTGTTGCTGGCCTCCGGACAGCTGGTTCGGATGATGCTCGGCCCGATTCTCCAGGCCGACCGCGGTCAGCGCGCTCATCGCACGCTGCCGGCGCGCCGCGGGCGAGACCCGGTGCTCGTGCGCGTACAGCAGCGGCAGCTCCACGTTTTCCAGCGCCGACGTGCGCGCGAGCAGATTGAATCCCTGGAACACGAAGCCGATCCGTCGATTGCGAATCGCCGACAGCTCGTCATCGGAGAGGTGCGAGACGTCCTTTCCGTCGAGCAGATAGCGTCCGCTCGTCGGCCGATCCAGACAGCCGAGGATATGCATGAATGTCGACTTGCCGGATCCGGACGGCCCGACGACAGCGACGAATTCGCCCGCGTGAATGTCGATGCTGACGCCGCGGAGGGCGTGCACCGGTGCGCCCTCCATGGCGTAGGTTTTCGTGACGTCGTGCACGGCGATGAGCGCCGCTTCCGTCGTCATTCGGTCTTGCGCGGCGCCGCGGCGGCCGATCCGTTCTTGCCGGCGAAGTTGTAGAAGATGGCCGCGTGCGATTTCTCGGCGCCCGCCATGCCGTACACCTTGCCCGCGCCTTCAAGCACGTAGTACTCGTTCGCCGCGTGCGCGTTGCCGCCGTGTCCGGCGCCACCCATGCCGATGGGCATCGAGACCGGCGCCACTCTCTCGCCGACCTCCTCGTTTGAGAACAGATACGACGGCCAGTAGCCGCCGAGAATCGTGGGCACGTCGGCCTTACCAGCGTGCGGGATATTGAACTGGTCGTACATCTGATTCATCGCCTGGGCGATGTCGGTGTCGTACGACATCTTGGACCACGGCACGTCGCCGATGACCTTGAGCTCCACGTCCTTGTAGCCGTTGCGATCCAGCTGCTCGCGGACGCGCTTGACGATCTCGAGGCCCTTCATCTTCGGCACGTAGCGGATGTTGTGCTTCGACGTGATCTTGTTCGGGAGAATCGCGCCGGCGCCGCCCGCATACATGTTGCCGCCCCAGATCCCATCCAAGTTGAACGAGATGCCATAGCGTCCCATCTTCAGCATCGTGAAGGGATCGTCGGAGATGAAGCGCGCGACGCCGAGGTTTTCGGCGGCGACCTTCATGTCGGTCTTGGCGGCGGCATTTTTCAGCTGCGCTGTCTCGGAGGCCGACAGCGGCTCGATGCCGTCGGTGAAGCCTTTGATGAGCGGCGTGTTGCCGTCTTCAGACACGAGCGAGGCCAGCATCCTCATGTGGCGCCACGCGGGGCTGTCCACCGACCGCTTGTTCGATCCGTGGATGTCCGACTGCACCGGGCCACGACCCCACGACTTGCCGCTCGTCGTGAGCTCGAAATAGACGCAGCCTTCCGACCCGCCGCCGACACTGCCGCCTCCGCTCGCCGACTGCTGACCCGCCTCGCCGATCAGCGCATCGACGTTCTTGAAGAAGTCGGGGTGGTCCTTGACGAACTTGCGCACGCCGACGTCCATCCGCTCCTCGTCACCTTCGGCGACGAACACGATGTTGACCGGCAGCTTGCCCGTCACCGCCTTGATCGCCATCAGCGCGTTCAGCTGTGCCATCTCGGGTCCCTTGGAATTCGTCGCCCCGCGCCCGATCA
>Ga0114129_10010535_pt1 | contig 13182 bp, 10 predicted proteins | sample RhiMetdeltSRZDD1_FD_80071 | JGI IMG/M metagenome (GOLD analysis project Ga0114129, IMG submission 80071) | Populus rhizosphere microbial communities from Tennessee, USA - Rhizosphere MetaG P. deltoides SRZDD1 (version 2) (version 2) | ecosystem: Host-associated > Plants > Roots > Rhizosphere >...
CAGATGCGCCCGCGGGTACGGTGATCAGGTAGTGCGCAGCCGCCTTGGTACCGGTCTTACCAGGATTCACGGCTTCCTCGCGCCCGCCCACGACGTGGCGGTGAATCGCATCCTTGACGTACGGGCTCGCGTTCGCGCCACCAACGCGCTCGAAGTTGGTGTCGTTCTCGGTGAACAGCAGCGTTGCGGGTCCGTCGGCGTAAAACACGCGTTCGCCCAGTTGCGGGTGCGACGCGGCGATAGCGGTCTGACCCGGCATCTGCGTCAGCGACGGCCGGGTCGATGGCTCGCCCCAGGACCAGGTGTTGCGGAACCAGAGCGTCGGCAGCACGTGCAACGTCGCAGCCTCTGGGCCGCGGTTGGTCACGGTGATCTCGACCAGGATGTCTTCCGGAGATCCTTTCGCGTATTCGACGAAGACGTCGAAGTAGCGATCGTCATCGAACACGCCCGTGTCGATGAGCTCGTATTCCATCTCCTGCCGGCTCCGATGCCGGTTCACGTTGACGAGATCATCGTAGGGATAGGCCTTCTGCGGATACTTGTACAGGTACTTCATGTACGAGTGAGTGGGCGTCGAGTCGAGATAGAAGTAGTACTCCTTCACGTCCTCGCCGTGGTTTCCCTCGCTGTTGGTGAGGCCGAAGAGACGTTCCTTCAGGATGGGATCCGTGCCGTTCCACAGCGCCACCGCAAAACACAACAGCTGCCGGTCGTCGCTCACACCGGCGAGGCCATCTTCGCCCCACCGGTACGCTCTCGACCGCGCCTGGTCGTGGCTGAAGTGATTCCACGCGTCGCCCGAGTCACTGTAGTCTTCGCGCACGGTCCCCCACTGCCGCTCGCTGAGGTATGGTCCCCACTTCCGCCATGGCGCGCGTTCGGCGCGGACGTCGGCAAGGCGCTGGTGTTCAGCACCGGTCTGCTCGTTCTCAGTCGGCATGTGAACCTCGATGCCGCTCGTCGATCAACGGACGGCTATTCGGGACGGATCGGAATCGTAGAGGGCTATGACCCAGGCCGCGGCGTCGTTCCCGGGACCCGGGTCTTTCTTCGACAGAGTTCCGTCATGATTGATGTTGAACGTCATGACGCCCGTGACGTTGCTGCGCAGGCCACGCGACGATCGCGCAGCCGCTCACGTGAATATTACTCACCTGTGAAAAACACGAGCAGGTATTCTTGCCAGCCGGGGCTTCGGGATTAGGTTGCGTGCAGACGCGCCGCAACTGCAAGCTGATCCACGCCGTGGCCTCGTGCTTGCTTAACAGCCGGGCCGTGAGGTGCCAACATGTCCAAGCACGCAGCCTCCCTCGCGGTACTCCTGGGATTGTTGGGATCGATTGGTTGTGAGACGGAGCCGGGCGCCCTCAACCCCACGCCTCTCAGCTCCACACTTTCGACTTCTGTAAACGTTCAGCCTTCCGTCGTCGCCGCAGAATCCATCAGCCGGCCGTCCTGTCCAACGCTGCCGCCGTTTGCCGGCTCGCTGAGTGTCAACGTGCAGGCGACCGGCGAAATCGGCGTCTCGCTCCAGCGGGTCCAGATGACGTTCACCGACACCGTTGGATTGACTGCGCCGCAGGTGACACTGCCCGCGCCGGTGCTGACTCGTCAGTTCGGATCAACCCTCGTGGAAGCCCGCTCGCAGCGCACGTTCCCGTTCACGTTCCCGTTCGGATGCAACACCCGCCGCACGGGCACGCTCGTGGTCGTCGTCACCGTCAACGACGACCACGGCCGCGAGACAACCACTGAAGCGCGAGTGCCGGTCAGATAGGCACGGATTTCAGGGTCAGGAGGGGGTTTTGTGGTCCGTGGTCCGTGGTTCGTAGTCCGTCGCTCGTCGCTCGTAGAGCTTCGCCCCGGTATGGGCTCTTCGAGCCACGAGCGACGAGCACCGAACCACGTCCAGCGAACCCCCGTCCTGAACGCTCGTCGTGAACCCCCGTCGTGAACCCCCGTCGTGAACCCCCGTCGTGAACCCCCGTCGTGAACCCCCGTCCTGAACCCGTCAGTAAACCGTCTTGAGCGCCACCTGGAACATGAACGACTTGGACCATTCGTCTTTGATCACGTCCCGCTGCAGTCTGGCGGCCGCGCCTATCGTCGCGTAGCTCGTCAGCCGGGCGGTGACGTCGAGGGCGCCTGCGCTGAGCCGTTCTTCGAACGGGTCATGCACGGAAAGACGCTCGCCGATGCCTGAGATCACCAGCCATTCCCGAGGAGCCCAGAATACTTGTGCGTAGCTCGCCTGCTGACGGAAGGAATCCGGGACATCATCACGCTCCCGGCTGGTGATGTCGTGCTGGAAGAGAATTCCCCACGGCCCGTATCCGAGCCGCGCATGTAGACCCAGCATCCTGCGGTCGCCGTTCGTGGCGTGGCCGCGCAGCGCGCTGGCCCCGATGACCGCGCGGTGATTGCTGAGCACGTCGAACTCCGCAACCGCGCCCCCCCCTGATTCAGCTTCGCCGTCCTTTTCGTTCCCCCCAGGCCCGTAGATGAAGGGCGTGACACGGTGCCGCTTGCTGGCCCAATACACTTTGAGCTGCGTCGGCGTGTCGTAGTAACCCACCCGATCGCGAGACTTGATGAACAAGCGCGGATCCGGAACGTTGACGCCCGTCGGCAGCTGGTCGCGGCCGCCGGCGATCTCGATGGACCGGCTGACCCGGTAATGCAGGAGCGCGATGTTGACGAACGCGGATGACGAGGTCGTGGGAGGATCGTAGGAAAGGTCGGGACGGCGGACCGCGTCGCTTTCGCCGGTGATCGTGACGTGCGCGGCGAAGCCTCGTGGCAACCGCGTGTAGTTGCGGTACTGCAGACGTGGGAGGAAGGATGCATCCGATGGCTCGTGCGCCGCCCACGTCCATCGCATCGGCAGCACCAGACGAAGGTCCTGCGCGATGCGGCCGTCCCAGCTGAGCGTGCGCACGAGCTTGCTGTCGCGTGGCCGATACTCGCCGCCACGCAAACTCTGCGCCTCGTCGATGCCTTTCCCGTACTCATTCAGCGGTCCGCCACCCTGCGGTGCATAGTGGCAGGTGACGCAATCACTGTAGCCAAGCCGGATCATGGTCGGGAGTGACCAGACCGGACGGACCACCGTGACGGCCTCACACAGCGCGAGCGCCAGGATGAGCGCGAGGCGGCGCATCATCGCAGGCGTGCGGTCGACGTGGCGACACCCCGGGCCTTGACGTCGAGATGAATCTTGACCTCATCCTCGGTCCGCACACCGAACTGCGAGGGCCGCTCGATCCCGTATGTGCTCAGTGTCACCTTTCCATCGCCGGTCACGTGGAAGGCCTCCCCGTTGCGCGCAACCTTGAGCTCGATCGTGAACGGCCGGGAGGTACCGCGAATCGCCAGATTGCCGGCTGCGCTGCACGCATAGCCGGCTCCATTCTTCGGGCACTCGGTCGTGTCTGCAGAGAACCTCACGTCAGGCGCCTGGCCATCGGGGGTTTCGAAGATGTACTTCCGCATATGTTCGTCGCGGAGCTTGATCCCCGTCTTGAGGCTGCCGACCGTCACGACTGCTTCGAGCTGCTGCAACTGCAGCCCCGATCCGTTGTCTCGCAGTCGCGTACCGCCTGTGACTGCGTTCGACTGGCCGCGCACGGTGGTCGAGAACACGTTGGTGGATACCTCAAACGTCACAGAGCCGTCACTCAGCTGAATCGCTAACTCGTCACTTTGACCTGGTCCGTGGGCACCAAGTGCCCCGACAGCCATCAGGATCGTCAGTGCCAGGAAAACGAATCCGGCCTTTGGGTATCGCATAGTCAGCCTCTCACAGAGATCTCCCGAGCCAATCAGGTGATGGAGAGCAAAAGGTCGGCCCGCGACCGTTTCAACGAGGCAACGATCGATGCGTGTGATCGCGGTGGGTGTGATGCGCGTAATCGTCAGACATCAAGGCAGTTCCGCGCGATGACCGACGGCTGTGCAGACGCGACGATCGAGACGCGCGTTTCGAGCGGGGCCGTGAGGGTTTCCGGTCGCGTGAATGTCTTTCGCTGAGCGAAACCCGACGTCTTCAAAACTATCGAATGCTGAGGTGAAAAAATATCGGCAACGGCCGAGCTGTAACTTCCCCGCTTCGATCGAGCTCACTCTTCTTTTCTTGTCGCGCCGGTGCGTTCGCCAGTCGCGCTGGCCATCTCCCGCTCGTCGGCAGCCTCGCCGCGCGTTTCTTCCTCGGTGCCGGCGCCCTCGAGGTCTTTTTCGAGGAAGTAGTTCAGGAACGTCCTGATGACCGCAATCGCGCCGAGCTGACCGATCTCCATCCACGTCGGCGAGATCACGCTGCCGACGATGTCGGCTGCGAGCTCGAACTCGAGTCCCAGCAGGAGCCAGGTGCCATATCGTCGCCAGATCGCCTTGCGCTGGCCGTGGCTGGCCCTGGGCCTGGCCATGACCGGAAGCAGCTTGAGGAATGCCTCCGCCGAACCAAAGAAAACGATGAACACCGCGGCCGCCTCGATGAGGGTCGCGACGACTTCTGCCAGACGATGAAAGAGTTCTTCCACGGGTCGTCCTCTCCGAAACGCTGCCAGCGCGCCGGCGGCCGTAACAGCGCACATATGCTGCCACAGTTGCGTTGACATCCGCGGGGCGGGAAGGGACGATGAACCTCATGATCCGTGCGCTGGTTCTTGCGATGCTCGCCCTCGTGTTGCCGGCTGCGCCCTCCGGCCAGGGGGGCAGCGTCCTTCATGTCAAGGTCGTTCTCCTGGATCCTGAGGGAAAGGCAACGCCGGTTCCGCGCCACGGCCTGCTCGTCAGCGACAATCCGGCGAGCTCGTCGCCCCGGCTGATCGTCACTCGGCTGGATGGCACGGCCGACGTCCAGTTGCGTCCGGGAAACTACACGGTGGAGTCGGACCGCCCCGTCGTGTTTCACGGCAAGGCCTACCAATGGACGCAAACCCTGGACGTCGCCGCCGGGCGCGACACGACTCTGGAGCTGACCGCCGGAAACGCGGAGGTCGAACCTGCCACATCAACCGCGGCACCCTCCGAATCGGCGCTCGAAAACGATCCGTCGTTCCTCCTTCCCCGCTGGCAGGACAGCGTCGTCGGCCTGTGGACGGCCACGACCCACGCCTCGGGCTTCGTCATCGACGTCAGTGGAACGGCAAATGGGTTGATCGCGACGAACCAGCGGGTGATTGGCACCGCGACGTCCGTGGAGGTGCAACTCACGCCGACGGTCAAGGTCGCGGCGAGTGTTCTCGCCACCGATCCCGCGCGTGACGTGGCCATCCTGTGGATCGATCCGAAAGTCATCGCATCCGTTCGTCCGATTCCGCTTCCGTGCAATCAGGCCCAGCAGCCACCTGTTGCGAGCGGTCAGGATATTTTCACCATCGGCGTTCCCCTCCGTCAGCCGAAGGGCATGACGTCGGGCACCGTGAGCCGCATCGATGAGAAGGAGATCGAGACCGACCTGACGCTCGCGCGCGGCAGCGCGGGCGGGCCGGTCTTCACCGCGCGCGGCGATCTGGTTGGGATCACCTCGATCGTCGACGAGAGCGATCAGAACAGGGCCGGCGACCCGCGAGTCGTCCGCGGCGACAGTGCCTGCGACGTCGTCGCCGCTGCGGAGAAGAAGATGAAGACTGCCGCAGCACCGAGCGGCACGCCCCTTCCTGTGGAGCCGGCGAAACCGTTCCCGCCCGACGCGCTCAAAAACGCGGCGGAGCGTCGGGCCGGCAGCCTCAACCCGTATCAGCTTTCGTCATCCGATTTCGATGTCTCCTTCATCACACCTGTGCTGACCTACGGCGCGCGGTATCAGGCTGAACAGCTGCGCCGGCGCCGCACCACCAGCGCCGACACGCGAAAACCCGATCCCGAGCCGGCGCTCGTGCGGCCGCTCATGGACTTCGCCAACTGGGCGGACTACGTGGCCGACTTTCCCCCGGTGCTGCTCGTCCGGGTGACCCCGCGGCTGGTCGAGGGCTTCTGGACGACTGTCGGGCGCGTCGCCGCCCAAACGCAGGGCGTGTCGATCCCGTCGATCAAGCGTTTCAAGTCGGGCTTCGCCCGCATGCGCGCTTTCTGCGGCGACAAGGAGGTCACACCTATTCACCCGTTCAGGCTCGAGCAGCGTGTTTCAGAGAGCGACGCGATGTACGAGGGGCTTTACGTGTTCGACCCCGGAGCGCTGACGCCAGAATGCGGCACTGTCAAACTCGTGCTCTTCTCGGAGAAAGAGCCGGCCAAAGGCGACACCCGCGTCGTCGAACCGAAGGTGATTCAGCAGATCTGGCAGGACTTCGAGCCGTATCGAGCCGGCGGACTGTAGGGTAAGCTTACCTATGCCCGGACCGTTGATCGATCGGCGTCACTTCCTCGGCTCCGCCGCGGCGACCGCTGCTTTCTTTGCCATGCACGACCTGTCGTCGCTGTCCGCTCAAATTCCGGGGCCGCCGACGATCGAAACACCACGGCCGCGCATTCTGACGCTCGAGCTGATGTCGGGAGCGCCTGTGAACGCGATGAAGGCGTTCTACGGGAAGACTCTCGACTTACGGATCATGGACGAGAAGGCGGACCGGTTCACGATCGAAGCCGGCGAGAGCCGCATCACGTTCGTCAACAGCGCCGAAACCGTCGAGGGGCGGCAGCCGTTCTACCATTTCGCGTTCAACATCCCGGAGAACAAGATCCTGAAAGCGCTCGAGTGGCAGAAGCCGCGCACGCCAATGCTGCCCATCCCGGAGCGCAATCGTGCCGACGGCTATCCTCCGGAAGTGGTCGACTACAGCCATTGGAACGCCCACTCGATCTTCTTCCTCGATCCCGCCGGCAACGTGGTCGAGTACATCGCGCGGCATGATTTGAAGAACGGTGACAACAGTCCGTTCAGCTGGGCGGACATTCTCTATGCGAGCGAGATTGGCCTGATCGTCGACGACGTCGCGGCGACGGCGGAAACGCTGAAAGGGCTGTCGGCGGTGCCGCAGTACAGGGGCGGCAGCGACCAGTTCATGGCCATGGGCGACGAATGGGGACTTCTGCTCGTCATGAAGCGCGGTCGCGTGATCGACTTCACGACGAACCCACACAACGCGGTGCGCGTGTACCGGACTGGCGTCACCGTCCGCGGGCCGAAAGCCACGAAATATCAGTTCAAGGACTATCCGTACGAGCTCAGCGTCGACGACCGCTGCGCCTGCGCGTAGAGCCCTCGCCGGGAGTTGCTACCGGATCGTCAGGATGTCAGCGATACGCTGCCGAACGTACGGGGGCGCTCCGCGCGTCATCCGGCCCACGTGTTCGAGGAGGACCAGCGCCGGGTCGCGCCTGATGCTGTCCACGATGAGCGCATCGAGATCACGCTTCCCCGTCGACAATTGCAGCCCGAACTGATCCCGCAGGGCAGTCGTCACCGTCGCTACTCGGTCCTCTCCCCACCCGAATTCGAAGTCGTACGAACCAGCGATCCCCGTCTCGTCGATCACCGGCCGGCCCAGGATGCCCTGTAACGCTGACGCAAGCCTCTCCATGGGCGCGTCCTGGAGCGTGGCGTCCGATTGACTAATCCAGGTGTTCTGGTTCTTGCCCTCAGAGCGCACCAGACGCGGAGCGTCAGTGGCGGTCAGCACGAACACATCGAATGGACGGACTTCGACGTGCGTTTTCAGACGCAACCGGTTCTCCAGTTCATCGCGCAACATGGACCGAAACGACTCCGCCGCCTCGGCACCGGCGACGGCGTTGATGGAATAGCGCGTCCGAGCGAGCCACTCTGGTCCGATGACTCGAACGGACGGGACGTCAAAGGCAGTCGCGAGCGCCATTTTCAGGGTGACGCCGTCGCCCTGCATCTTGCTGGATTGGATCGTGAGGGAGTCTCCCGTCGCCGGACCTATCGAAAAGGCTGTCCACTCACCCGTACCCTGGCTGTGCAGGCTTAGTATGAGCGCCGTCACCAGAACGACGATGGCAACCGTCGCGATTGCGGCCGACAGCCCCAGCCGGACTCGCTTGCCTCCGCGGAAGAACGCAAGGGCAGCGATGACGATGACCGCGAGCGGAACCGCGACCAGCGCGATGAGGACTGCGGGCCCAGGTCCCTGCGCTGTGACTCTGGGGCGAGCCGCGAAGCTCTCTGCTGCGACGTTCCTCGGGAAGAGCGCCGGGATGTCCAGCAGGCGCGAGCCTTTCTTCAACTCATCGGCCAGGTTGAACGTGACGACGTGCTCGAAATCGTGGAAGTAGTAGAGAAACATGGTCCGCGATCGGAGGTCGTAAATGTTCGAATAGAGCGTCGGAAAACCGCCCTTCTGGTGCGTCCCGGCCAGGATGCGCCGGAACAGGTCGACAGAGATGTCGTTTCCCGCGCGTTCGAGCATTTCCGTGGCGAGGGCGAATCGCTTGTCTGGCGCCCCACGCTGGGATCGAGACTGGTGAAAGTTGGTCTGGACGAAGTGGTTTCGCGTTTTGCGCACCATCGCGTCGGGCTCGATCGAGACCGCGTCGCCGGATGCATCGGCGAACATGAGGATGCCGTCCCTCAAGAACGACCGGTTGTACTGACCGAAGAGGCGCACGACCTCCTCGACCGTCGCGCACTCGGCCATCGCCTTGTCGACGATGTTGCCCGGGAAGGATGGAAGATCGGACGACCCGGTCGCTTTCACCGCCGGCGCCGCGAATCCGTCGAACCACAGTCCACGCTCGTTCATCCCGCCCTGTGGCCACAGGTCGTCGAACCCGACGTAGACACGCCCGTATGAACCGGCTTTGGCGGGAACGAACCAGATCTTGGTGCGAGGGTTGCTCCAGTCCTCGTTGTTCCCGACCAGAACCTGACCCGCTCCGCCGGTGGCGCAGAAGGCGGTGCAGGCCAGAAGAACCTGGTTGAAGCCGAAGGCAACCGCGCAGCTTAAGAGCCCGACCAACGCGATTCGGATCGTCAGTTGGCGCATCGATCACCTCTTCGGGCGCGAACACACAGTAAAGCGGCTGGGTGTTCGAAGCAAAGATGATTCCCGCGGGGAGTGCACGGAGAATACGGAGGATCGCAGCGGGGATCTGTTCGTAAACGGGAAGGGCCGGTCGGCGGCGAACACGTCTATTTGTCGCCTCGGGACGGAGGGACGGAGATAACGGAACGAGCTTCAACTCAGAGAAACTGAGACACGGAGTCAAATTGGTGGGCGGTGGGGTTATCACCGGGGTCCGCCGATGCCGCCGCTCGGCGCGGCGGGCGATCAATGGACGCCCCGCGGACGCAAGCTGCCGGTGAATTCATGAGCAGCTTGTGTCCGTGGGGCGTCCATTGATCGCTCGGCCCGGCCAAGGGCCGGGCCGGCATCGGCCGCTGACCGGTGATTCGCTCACGTAGCTTCCTCCGTGTCTCCGTTTCTCCGTTTTTAAAGCCTGGTCCGTGTCACCCGTCCCCTCCCGACGGACTGCTAGACTCTAAGATCCATGCCCCTCCACGTCGGTATCGTCGCATGCTCAGCGGAGGGCGCCGCGCTGTGCTATCGGACCATTTGTGTAGAAGGTGCGCAGTTGCTCGGTGAACACGCGCATCCGGAAGTCTCGATGCACACGCACTCGCTCGCCGACTATACGGCGTGCCTGCGCCGCGACGACTGGCCTGGCGTCGGCGCATTGATGCTCTCGTCGGCGCACAAGCTCGCCTCCAGTGGCGCCGATTTTCTGATTTGTCCCGACAACACCATCCACCAGGCGCTCGCGTACGTCGAACCGCGATCGCCGCTGCCCTGGCTCAACATCGCCGGCGTCGTGGCCGACGAGGCGACCCAACGGGGATTTCGTCGTCTTGGCCTTACAGGGACCCGCTGGCTGATCGAGAGTGCGGTCTACCCTGAGAAGCTCACAGCGCGCGGCCTTGAGTACGTGCGTTCGAACGCCGGCGAGTCCGAAGAAATCAACCGCATCATCATGGATGAACTCGTGAACGGCATCTTCAGACCAGAGGCGGTCGCGTGCTTTCAGCGCGTCATCGAGCGGATGAAATGTGAGGGCTGCGATGCGGTGATCCTCGGCTGCACCGAGATTCCGTTGATCATGAACGACGGGAATTCGCCGCTGCCGACGCTGGATTCCACCCGTTTGCTTGCGCGCGCGGCATTGCGGAGGGCCGTGCCGGGCGCAACGGCCCGACCATGAACGACGTGCGCCACGCGCGCTTCAGTACTTCACAAACGCACATCGCGGCAGCATGAGGGAACTCGAAACACTCGTTGGCCTGGTCCTGGCGGCTGTGCTCCTGGCAGCGGCGGCGCGCCGTGTCGGCGCACCGTATCCGGTGTTCCTGGCGATCGGCGGCGCGCTGCTCGCATTCCTCCCCGGCGCGCCGTCCTTTACGGTCCCGCCCGAGCTCGCGCTCGCCCTCTTCCTCGCTCCGATCCTGCTCGATGCCGCCTATGACGCGTCGCTGAGAGATCTTCGTGACAACTGGGTACCGGTCACCAGCCTCGTCCTCGTCGCCGTGGGACTCACCACCATCGCCGTCGCCGTGGTGACACGCACGTTGCTGCCCGGGATGCCCTGGGCACCTGCGATTGCTCTCGGCGCCATCGTCGCGCCACCGGACGCCGCTGCCGCGACGGCCGTGCTCAGGCAGGTGCGGCCGCCCCAGCGCCTCCTGACAATCCTCGAAGGCGAGAGCCTCCTGAACGATGCCAGCGCGTTGCTGATCTATCGTCTCGCCGTTGGAGCCGTGGCTGCCCACGGCTTTTCAATCGGAGCGGTTGCGCCAGCGTTCCTAATCGCTGTGGCCGGGAGCGTGGTTGCAGGCCCGGCGCTCGCGTGGCTCTTCCTGCGGTGGACCGATCGCGTGCGGCACGTCCCAAGCGCGATCATCCTTCAGTTCGTCTGCACGTTCGGCGTCTGGATCCTCGCCGACCGCATTGGTCTTTCAGGTGTGCTGACCATGGTGTGCTTCGCCATTACCGTGGCGCGGACGGCACCAGAGCGGACACCCGCGCGAATACGTATCCCCTCGTACGCAGTGTGGGAAACCGTCATCTTCGTACTGAACATCCTAGCCTTCATTTTCATCGGCCTGCAGATCCGTCCCATTCTCGAGAGCCTCGCGCCGGCGGTCAGGGGGCAATACTTCGTCGTCGCCGCTGCCGTTCTTCTGACCGTCATCGTCGTCCGCATCGTCTGGCACATGTCATTCAATGCCGTGATTAGATGGCGAGATCGCCGGCATGGCTTTCATCCCCCACGGCCAATGCTGCGTGCGACCGTCGGCAGCGGCCTGGTTATCGCGTGGGCCGGCATGCGCGGCATCGTCTCGCTCGCGGCGGCGCTGGCACTACCGGCGGCTTTTCCATTTCGAGACTTGATCGTCCTGACGGCGTTCTCGGTCGTCGTCGGCACGCTGGTGCTCCAGGGGCTCACGCTCAAGCCCCTCATACGCTCGCTCGATCTGCAGGACGATGACCCGGTCGGCCGCGAGTTCGGTGCGGCACGTGAACGCGCCTTGCGTGCCGCGCTCGCGAGCTTCGAGCACGACCGGTCGCCGATTGCCGACGCCGTCCGTCAGGAATTCACCGTGCACCTGGCGTCACCGGATGGAGATCCCGATTCCGGCACCGCCGCACGAGCCGCTCACAGCGAGATTCATCGCGGTGCCCTGCTGGCGGCGCGCCGGGCCGTCATCGCCATGCGTGACAACGACGAGATCGGCGACGATGCGTTTCATCAGATGGAAGAGGAGTTGGATTGGCTCGAGATGGCGGGAGGCAGAGAGTAGCCGCAGAATGTCCCTGAGTCTTCAGTCGGATCCGTCCGCGACGATCCGTGTCCGCACGCACCGGAATCCGAGATGATTCGTCCCCGTGCTGACTTCCCCCTTGCCTCGCGTACCGACCATGTAGCGTGAGCAATACTCGTCGGTGCAGAGAAACGATCCGCCGCGGTGGACGCGCTTCATCACGCCGGGCTCGGCGGCATCGAAAGACGACGCCGGGCCTTGTGGGTTGCGGGCAATACCGCCGTCCGACGCGAGTAGCGCGTAGTACTCAGCGCGATACCAGTCGCTCACCCACTCCCACACATTGCCGCCGACGTCATAGAGTCCGTAGCCGTTGGCCGGAAACTGCGCGACGGGCGCGATGCCCGCGAAGCGGTCGGCACCGCTGTCGCGATCGGGAAAGTGGCCCTGATGGCTGTTGGCCATCCATTGACTCTGCCCTGAGCCTGTCGAAGGGGCCTTCTTGAATTCATTGCCCCAAGGAAAGACTTGCCCCGTCAATCCCCCTCGAGCCGCAAATTCCCACTCGGCTTCAGTGGGAAGCCGCTTGCCTGCCCATGTCGCGTAAGCAACGGCATCTTCGTACGCGACGTGTACGACAGGATGTTTCTCTTTCCCCTCGGTCGAGCTCTGAGGCCCGAGCGGATAGCGCCAGTTCGCACTCTTGACATAGGACCACCAGGAGAAATGGTTGTCGAGCGGAACGGCGTGGGAAGGGGGCGAGAAGACCACAGACCCGGCGACTAGCCTCTCGAGCGGCACTCCGGGAAACTCTTCGGCCCTGGGCGTCCGCTCGGCCAGGGTGACGTATCCGGTCGCCTTGACGAACTCGGCGAACTGCGCGTTGGTAACCTCCGTCTGATCCATCCAGAAGCCGTCAACGTAGACCCGGTGGATCGGGCGTGAATCCGTGGTCGCCTTCATCCCGACCGCATCGTTCATGTCCGGCGGATCCTGCGCGCCCATGGAAAACTCGCCGCCGGGAATCCAGACCATTGCCGCTGGCGCAGGCGAAGACGGCGTGTTCTTGTTCTCGACTGTCGGAAGGAACGTCGGTGGGGACGCCGTGGCGAGCGGCGCGGATACTGGCGCAAGTGTCGAGGGCCTAAGCGCCCTCATCGCCGCCAGGCCGGCGACAGCCGCGACGACGACCCACAGCCAGACACTGCTGACCTGGTGCCGAGATGGCGCGGCAGGCGCGTGCTTACGGCGTGGCTTCCCCATTCTCAGAACGTAATCTTGGCACGAAGCGCGAGGATGATCGCGGTCTCGGTGTCACCTCCGATTCCCGGTTGACGGTATCGGCAACGATCACGACGGCCGCGACGTTCGCGCCGTCATAATAATTCTTTTCCCGCGTCGTGTCCCTCGTGGTCGACGCCATTGTTCCTGCACTTGTCAGACGCCCCTGTTTAATGCCG
>Ga0114129_10010536_pt1 | contig 13180 bp, 14 predicted proteins | sample RhiMetdeltSRZDD1_FD_80071 | JGI IMG/M metagenome (GOLD analysis project Ga0114129, IMG submission 80071) | Populus rhizosphere microbial communities from Tennessee, USA - Rhizosphere MetaG P. deltoides SRZDD1 (version 2) (version 2) | ecosystem: Host-associated > Plants > Roots > Rhizosphere >...
GGGCATAGCCTAAAATCGGAGAGGCGATTGCGTAGCAGACGACGCAGAAAAATCGCCGTTTGATTCGCGCTGGCTGTGCCGGCGGATAGCGTCAATGTTCTCCACCCCGGTTCAAATCTCCGCCCCGCCGTGCTGCAATAGGCTGAGTTTTTAGACTGCTCCGGTGTGAATCCGATTGTGAGGAAAATCATGAGACGGCGCGCAATAATGGCCTCCGCCCTGTTGATCCTGGCCGGCGCGTCGTGGCACCCGGCACGGGCTGCCACCGAAATCGCCTTCGGCATCACCAGCCAAACTGCATTCAGTCTGGCGCACTACGTCGCCATCGAAAAGAAGCTCTACGAGGCCGAGAATCTGAAAGTTGACACCTTCGTAACCGGTGCGGCGGTCCAGGTCCTGCAGCAACTCGCGGGCGGCTCACTCAACCTCGCGCAGGCTGCCACCGACCAGGCGCTGCGCGCCATCCTGCGAGGCGCGCCGATCCGGATTGTCGCCGGTGCAGCCTCCAACGCGCCGTTCCGCCTCGTCGCCGCCAAGACCGTCAAGAGCTGGAGCGATCTCAAAGGCAAGACCATCAGCGTCGGCGGGCTGACCGACGTGACGCTCTATTTTCTGCGGGTGATGGCGCGCAAGAACGGTCTCGCCGACCAGGACTACGACCTGCTCTACGGCGGCGGCACGCCGAACCGTTTTGCGCAACTCGCATCGGGAGCGGTGGCCGCCGCCATGCTGACCAACCCGGTGGATTTTTCCGCGCTCGAGCAGGGCTTCGTCGATCTCGGCAGCGTGCCGCAATATCTGCCGAACTGGGCACAGAACAACATCCTCGTCGACACCCGCTGGGCACAGCAGCATCGCGACACGGTGCTGGCTTTCCTCCGCGCCCAGATCAAGGCGACAAAATTCATCTATGAGCCTGCCAACCGCGATGACGTCATCGCCATCCTCGCCAAGCACACCAAGACCGCACCAAATATCGCTGCGCTCACCTACGAGCTCTATATCAAGCAGCAGGTGATTGCCCGCAATGCGGCGCTGTTCGAGGACGGCATCAAGGCTAACTTCGAGGCGCTCGTCGCCTTGGGCGACCTCGCCACACCGCCACCGCTCGATGGGTTCATCGACGCAAGCTTCCTGGCGCAAGCATCGAAGCAATGACCGGCGTGCGGACGCAGACCCTGGACTGCGGCGGCGGCATGCCGGCCTTCGTTGCCGCGCCGGACGGTGCGGCAAAGGCTCCCGCCGTGATCGTCGTGCACGAGCGCTACGGCCTCGTCCGCCACACCTGCGACCTGGCGGAGCGTTTCGCACGCGATGGCTTCGTCGCCATCGCGCCGGATCTTTATTTCAAGCACCCGGACCAGGACGCGCTCCATCGCGGCGACGCCGGCTGCGATGTCAGCGACCCCGATGCCTTGATGGCGCTCGGATCCGCCATCCGCGCATTGAACGCGATTCCGCAGGCGGATCTGTCTCGACTCGCAATCATGGGCGTTTGCCAGACCGGCCGGCTTCCGCTCGTGGTCGCGGCATCCCACCCAGTCTCCGCGGCGCTGGTCTGGTACGGCGCAGCCCAGCCGCGCGAATGGGCGGTCAACAGCAAGTACCCCCGCCCGCTCGATGAGATCATCGCCGAAGTCGACTGTCCGGTGCTCGGCATGTTCGGCGAGACCGACCATCTGATTTCAATCGAGGACATCCGGCGCTTTCGCGATTGCCTGGAGCGCCACGGAAAATCCTACAGCGTGCATGTCTACCGCGATGCCCCGCACGGCTGGCTCAACGACACCATGCCGGGGCGCTACCGTCGCGCTCAAGCGGAGGCGGCGTGGGCTGCCCAGCGCGCATTCCTGCAACAGGTGCTTGCGCCCGATTACGACAAGTCGACGCGCATGCAACACTACACGGCCGACATTGCCGCCGATTATGATTTTACCCGCAATGTGCGGCAGGAATAGGAGATGTCGATGGCACGCGATTTCGAGGACCATTGCTGGAAGGACATCGTCGACGAGGAAATCCTCGAGATCTACGAGCCCTATCGCCGCGAGATCCGCGTGGGGCGCAATCCCGCGGTGCTGGCGATCGATCTCTACAACAAGGCCTATCAGGGCGGTAATCGCCCGGTGCGCGAGGTCAACCGGCGTTACTCCGGCTCCTGTGGCGAGAACGCCTGGAAGGCGATCGAGCCGACGCGGTCGCTGCTGGCCGTCGCGCGCAAAGCAGGCCTGCCGGTGATTTTCACCACGCGCCATGCCGAGACCGACGGCGTGCATTCGACGCATCGCCGAATGGGCAAGGAGACGGAGGAGCTCTACCACATCAAGGAGGAGCTCGCGCCCATGCCCGGCGAACTCGTCGTCTACAAGGAGCGCGCCTCGGCCTTCTTCGGCACGCCGCTGATCGCGCATCTGCGCAAGGTCGGCACGGATAGCCTGATCATCTTCGGCGAAAGCACATCGGGCTGCGTGCGCGCCAGCACGGTCGATGCCTATTCCTACGGCTTCCACAACGTCGTGGTCGAGGAATGCACCTATGACCGCTCGCTGCTGAGCCACAAGGTCAATCTATTCGATTTGCACCACAAATATGCCGACGTGATGCATGTCGACGAGGTGATCGAGCATCTTGAAGGCTTGGCGCGCGGCCGTAGCGCCGCTTGAGCGGAGCGGCGGACTTGCGGGTTCGCGATGCTCACATCCAGCGCGGTCAGGGCAATTCCATTTCCATCGCATGCGATCCGCAATCGCAATCACTGTAGACAGCGGGCAGTTTGCGACACAAGTTTCGACGCGTGCCGAAACCACACGGGGGCTCTGCGATGGCCGCACTTTCGAAGACGATCGTCACCGGCGCGGCGCAGGGCCTCGGCCGCGCGGTGGCGCTGCGTCTGGCGGCGCCGGGCCTGCACGTGGCGGTCTGGGACATCCAAGCCGAAGGCGCCGAGGAAACCGCGAGGCTCTGCCGCGAGCGCGGAGCGATGTCGCGGGCCTGGACGGTCGATGTCGGCAGCGAGGATCAAGTCGAAGGCGCGGTCGCGGATTTCATCCGCGCGTGGGGCCCGCCCGACGGACTCGTCGCCAACGCCGGCATCTTTCCGCGCTCGCACGCCCTCGACCTGCAGCTTTCCGAATGGGATCGCGTGCTGCGCGTGAATCTCACCGGCACCTTCCTGTGCGCCCGAGCGGCAGCACGGGCGATGATTGAGGGCGGCGGCGGCGCTATCGTCACCACGGCCTCCGGGCGCGCGCTCGCCGGCGCCGCCAACGGCGCCCACTATGCCGCGACCAAGGGCGGCATCATCGCCCTGACCAAGTCGCTGGCGCTGGATTGGGCCGCCCATGGCATTCGGGTGAACTGCGTCATTCCCGGCCTCTCCGACACCGCGCAGCCGCGGGCCGAAATGAGCGACGATCAGCTTTATGCCGCGGGCGCCCGCATACCGCTCGGCCGGATCGGGCAGCCGGAGGACATCGCCGGGGTGGTGGCGTTCCTGCTCGGCAGCGATGCAGCTTATATGACGGGCCAATCAGTGGCTGTGAACGGCGGCGCCATCATGATTCCATGACGCGATCACCCGCGTAGCGATGGAATGACCTTCGATCCGAACAGCTCCATGCCCGGCCGCATCGGGCTGAAGCGCGTCATCACGCAATCGATCCCGATCGCCCGATAGCGGCGCAGGCGTTCCGCCAGGAGCTCCGGCGTGCCGACGAGGCCCGCGCCCAGCGCATTCACCATGCGGTCACGCGCGTGAGCCGTGCTTTCCTCGGCATCGGCAAGCGCCTCGGCCTCGTCCTGCGTCTCGCAGACGATCACCTGCGGATTGATGGCGTAGCGCAGCCGGCGGCCGAATTTTGCCGCGCGCGCGTCCATGTCACGGATATCGGCGGCAATGCGCTCGATGTTCGCTTCGAAGTTGCGGTAGCCCGGCTTGTACTCGGCGAACCAGAAGTCGCAATGCTCGGCCACCAGGCCTTTGCCATCCGACGCGCGGCTGGCCGCATAGATCGGCGGCGAGCGCCGCCGCGGCCTGGCGACGATGTCGCCGGCATCCGGAATGACGACCTTGCCCTCGGCTCCGGTCAGCGCCGCCCGCACGTGCGCGCGGTAGAACTTGCCCTCGAAATTGAAATCGGAATCGGTCCAGAGCCCTTTCAGCACCTGGATGAACTCGCCCATCCGCGGATAGCGCTCGGCGTCGCCGATCCACGTGCCGTTGCTGAACAGGTCGAACTCCTCCTGCCACCAGCCGTTGACGATGTTGACCGAGAAACGGCCTCCGCTGATCCGGTCGAGGCTCGACCCCATCTTCGCGACGACCTGCGGCGTGATCATGCCGGGATGAACGGCGACCATGAGCTCGATGCGCCTGGTCACCAGCGCGAGCGCGGTGGCAAGCACCCAGGCATCGAGATCGGGGCCGAGATAACGCTGGGCGATCAGGGTGGTGTCAAAACCGAGCTCATCGGCACGGCGAATGACGTCGCAGGCGAACTGAAACGCCTCGTCCGGTCCGCCCGCGCCGTGTTCGCCCGCCTTGAGCAAGGCGACGGCGCGATCCATCTCCGGCTCGGGCCGGATGGTGTGGGGAAGCGGCGTCCAGATTCCAAACTGCATTCCCAGGCCTCGGCGGCAAGGTGTCACAGCGCAACGCTAGTGTGGCGGTTCAGAAGGAATCGGGACACTAGCAGGCAGCGTGCCTACAAAATGGTATAGTTCGGCGTCTCCACCCTTGCTAGCGTATGGCAAGCCGCAGCCCCGGCGCAGCTCGAAACACGTGGAGCTCTCTCCTATGACGGATACCGCCTTGCAACTTCCGCGCCCGTACAAAGCTGTCGTTGCGGCGGCGCTGATTCTCGTGGCGGCGCTCATTCCCGGCGCCGCACAGTCGCAGACCAAGATCGTTGCCGGCATGGTCGCCCATGGTCCGCCGCAATGGCCGCAATACATCGCGATGGAATTCGGCTGGTTCAAGCAGGACAATATCGAGCTCGAGCTGCTCGGCGTGGGCGGAGGCGGAGCGCAGCAGCTCGCGGGCGGCTCCCTCAACATCGCCCACAGCGGGTATCCCGATTTCGCGCGGGCATCGCTGCGCGGGGCGCCGCTGAAGATCATCATCAACGACATCATCGCCTCGCCCTATGCGGTCTTCGCCAAGCCGCAGATCAAGCAGATCGCCGATCTCAAGGGCAAGATGATCAGCATCGGCGGCGTCACCGACGTGACGCTGATCTATATCAAGGCATTCCTTGCTTCCGCCGGCCTGAAGGCCAGCGATGTCGACTTCGTCTACGCCAAGGCCGCAGGCGATCGCTTCTCGGCCCTGGTCTCGGGCGGCGTCGACGCCACGCTCTTGAATCCGCCGACCTACTTCAAGGCGGAGGCGCTGGGCTATACCAATCTCGGCGAGACCGCACCTCACGTCAAAGATATCCCCTTCACGGTCTGGGCGGCCAATTCCGACTGGGCCGCCAAGAACCGGGCGGCGCTGACGGCCTTCGCGCGCAGCTACAAGCGCGGTGTCGAATGGCTCTACAATCCCGCCAACAAGCAGCAGGCGATCGACATCCTGGTCAAGCACGCCAAGCAGGATCCCAAGGATTCGGCGTTAGCTTATGATTATCTGATCGCGAAGCTGAAGCTCTTCGGCCTCGACGGCAACGTGTCGGATGCCACCTACGAGAAGATGGCGGAAGGGCTGGTCGAACTGGGCGACGTGAAGAAGCCGTTCCCGCCCAAATCCGCGATCTTCGATGGCAGCTTCGTCCAGCAGGCCACCAACTGATCGCATCCTGACATTGGCGGCTTAGCCATGGGGCAGACCGGCAGGCTGGCGCAGCGCGTCGCGCTCATCACCGGCGGCGGCGGCGAGATCGGCAGCGCGATCGCGCGACGGTTCGCGGCGGAAGGAGCCGAGGTCGCGATCGCGGATATCGTGCCGGCCAAGGCGGAAGCGACCGCCCGCGCCATCGCCGAAGGCGGCGGCCGCGCCTGCGCGCTGCAAGTTGACGTCGCCGACGAAACGAGCGCCAAGGCCGCTGTCGCCGGTACGATGGCGGCGTTCGGCCGGCTCACCACGCTCGTCAATGTCGCCGCGGCCGTGACGCCCGACGGGACGGTCGAGACGCTTCCGCTGGAGGAATGGAACCGGGCGATCGGCGTCAATCTCACCGGCGCCTTCCTGATGTGCAAATACGCCGTGCCGCAGATGCGGCGGGCGGGCGGCGGATGCATCATCAACATCGCTTCGCAGCTCGGCCATCTGGGCGTGCCGCTGCGTTCGCCCTATTGCACCACCAAGGCGGCGCTGCTGCACTTCACGCGCATCCTCGCCATGGATCACGCCGTCGACCATATCCGCGCCAATACGATCTCGCCGGGATTCATCCTGACCGAGCGCTCGAGCCGCCGCTCCGGCGGGAAGGAGCAAGCGAGCGCCAAGATGGGACCGCAGCATCTGCTCGACCGCCCCGGCGAGCCGGAGGAAATCGCCGCGGGCGCGGCCTATCTTGCGTCCGATGATGCCTCCTTCGTCACCGCGACCGATCTTTTGATCGACGGCGGTTATGTCGCCTTCAAGGGCAAATTGGGTCCTGACGGCCTGCCGACCCTGGCCTGACTCCCCGCCACGGCTGTGTCGCGGCCCACGCGCGGCAAGCGGGCGGCGTTCCGCTCTTCTATTTCGACTCTATGGCGACGAAGGCGCGGGCAGCGTTGGTCTCTCCGGCATCGCGGACGATGACGATCCGGTCCGTGGTTGGCGGGATTTAAGCCCTTCGTCCAAGGGCCACTATGTTTGCCCCGACGTCGAATTCTTAATCACAGGTTCGCCGACGCAATGAAGTCTCCAGGAATGCAATAAAATCGGACGTCTTCGCCGGCAGAGGTTTCACTTTTGCGTAATACGCGCACATGCGCTCCGGCGAAAGCGACATGTTCTTGAAGATGACACCGAGCTTCTTGGCGGCAATTTCTGCCTTAACGGCATGGAGCGGCACTCGGATGATCCCGCTGCCGTTGAGAGCCATCTGGATGAGCACGGCGTTGCTGTTGGACGACAGCGACCCCTTGACCTCGACCAGCAGCGGCCGCGAGGCATTTCGAAACGGCCAGCTCTTCGGGCCCGAATAGAGGTCAGCGAGACAATTGTGGGCCTGAAGATCCTGCGGCGCCTGCGGCCGGCCGAACTTTCGAAAATAGTCGGGTGACCCGCAGATCACGTGCCGGATTGCACCGAGATCGTGCGCAACCATGCCGGGGAGCGACGGCTTTTGACTGCTCACAATGACGTCAAACCCGTCTTCTGCCGACATGAAGTTTTCAGGCACGACGGACAGGTGCACCCGGACACCCGGGCGCTTACGTACAAACTTGGTCGTCAGAGCTGCGAGAATGGACCGGGCATAGCCGCTCGTCGCCTGCACGCGCAGCGTGCCGAATGGTCCGGTCTCGATGTTGCGCCGCACGGTGACATAATCATCCAGCCTGGCGAGCATTTCGAGGCATTGCTGAAACAGTCCCTCGCCGGCCTCCGTCAACACCAGACCATGCGTCGAGCGGTTGAGAAGGCTGAACCCCAGCGACTGCTCCAGCTCCTTCATCCGTTTGCTGATCACCGAGGGCGTTGTGCGCAGCTCGGCGGCAGCCTTGGTAAAGCTCCGGCGCTGCGCGACCCGCACGAACGTGTTGAGCTTGTTCAGGTCCCTCAGCACTGCGGTAAAAGGCATCTCGCTATCCTTCAGAGCCGGTCCGAGGAAATTCAGGTCCAAGGAGTGGTTCGTCAAGCGGGCGAACGCGATCCGGTCATGGCAGGGCGGATTGCAAGGGCGAGTTCAGACCCCTCGGACTCGGCGCTTGTCGACGTGGCGCGCAAGCCTAGCCCGGTTCAGGAGCCACGAGGCTTTATCCGACGTACTGCAGGACTCGGTGTTCCGGGAACAACAGTTGTTCCAAGATCCCGGCTACCAAGACAGCGCACCCGCCTCTAGGATGCCGTCCAGCCTGCCGGAAGCGGATCCGACATCCGCCCGAGCCATTCGAGGGAAACGCCATGCTGAAGGAATACCACTACGACCATCTCATCCGCTGGCCGGGCGGGGAGCGTGCCGCGGTCTTTCTGACCTTCGACTTCCAAGGCGGCGAGGACGTGAAGCCGGACAAGAACGGCATTTTGAATTACGAAATGTGGAGCCAGGGCGAATACGGCCCCCACCACGCGATCTACCGGCTGCTGCGGATTTTGAAGGAAGAGAACATAAAGGCGACCTTCCTGACGTGCGGGGCCATCGCGGAGCGCTTCCCGGAAGCGGTGCGGGCCATCCTCGACCACGGCCATGTCGTCGAAGGTCACGGCTACAATCACGAGATCGCGCGCTACCTGCCGCCCGATCAGGAAGATCAGGTGATGAAGAAGGCCATCGCCATGATCCAGAAGCGCACGGGACGACGCTGCTATGGTTGGCGCTCGTGCACCCAGAGCACGAACACGATCGAGCTCCTGATCGACAACGGCTTCGTGTTCAACACCAACTGCTTTCATGAGGAGCTGCCGTTCCTCTGGGAGAAGGATGGCAAGCTGCTGGTCGAGCTGCCGCGGCAGCCGTTCGGGGATGGCACGCTGTTCGGCCACCGGCACGGCGAATACGGCAATCCGTATCACGGGCTCGAGACTTGGAAGGCGTATTTCGACGAGCTCTATTCGGAGAGCAGCGCGGAGCGCCCGAAATACATCCCGTTCACGATGCATCCCTATATCATCGGCCGGCCCGGGCGCACGCTGGCGCTGCGCGGCATTATCCAGCACATGAAGAAGGCTGGAAATCTCTGGTTCCCCACCGGGATCGAGCTCGCCGAATGGTGCCTCAACAACGTGTTCCAGGCTGAATGCCATAAGCTGCGCGCATCCGCCGGATAGCGCGACGGGCGCAGCATCGCTCGCGCCAGCCATCGCCTTGACTGCGGGTGTGACCGGCGGGCGATACGCCGGTCATGCTCCTCATCAGGCTGCATGCGACCGATTGCCCGAGGTCACGGGACGAGACCACTGGCTATTGTCAGCCGCCGCGTGCGCAAACAAGCGCGCGCACCGTCAAGGACGCCGCGGGGACGCAACGATGCGTAAAACGATCATGCGTGACACGCTCCTTGGCGCCACCCTCGCCGTCGCGGCGACACTGCTGTTTCCTGCCACACCGGCGCGGGCGCAACCGGTCGCGGATTTCTATCGCGGCAAGACCTTGCGGATGCTGATCGGCTACGGCCCGGGTGGCGGCTACGACATCTACGGCCGGCTGGTCGCCGAGTTTCTGCCGCGGCATCTGCCCGGCAATCCGACGATCGTCGCGCAGAACATGCCAGGCGCGGGGAGCTTCGTGGCAGCGAAATATATCTACGATGTCGCGCCCAAGGACGGCACGGTGTTCGGCAGTCTCGCCCAGACGCTGGCGCTCGACAGCATGACCAACACCAATGCCAAGCTCGACGTGGCGAAAATGCCGTATATCGGACGCGTGGTGACCAACATCGACACCGGTGCCGCGTTGCCGAAGACCGGGATCAAATCGTTCGAAGACGTGCGCGCGAAACAATACAATGTCGGCGCGTCCGGCGGCGGCTCCACCACGGTCCTGTTCCCGACCGCGCTCAACACATATGCGGGGGCGAAGTTCAAGCTCGTCCGCGGCTACAGCGGCACGATCGATATATTGCTCGCGATGGAAAGAGGCGAGGTCGATATTGTCGGCGCCTACGGCCTTCCCGGCATGCTGGCGAGCCACCCCGGCTGGGTGCAGCGCGGTGAAGCGACAATTCTCTACCAGGCATCGCTGAAGCGGCATCGCCTTCTGCCCAATGTGCCAGCTCTTCCGGAGCTGGCGCAGTCCGACGAGGGGCGCCAGGTGCTGCGCGCGGCGGCCAGCACCGGCGAAATCGGCCGCTCCATTCTCACGACGCCGGGCGTGCCGCCGGAGCGGCTCGCGGCGCTGCGGTCCGCGTTTCGAGCGATGGTCACGGATCCGGATTTCATCGCGGCCTGCGAGAAACGAAATCTGATGATCGATGGTGCCGCCGGGGAAGAGATCGATGACGTCGTCCGCGAGACGCTGCGGTTGCCGCAGGCGGTGGCCGAGAAGATCGGGCAGATGATGCAATAGCTCGAGGCGTGACCCGCGCGCCACGCGACAACCTGAGCTCCATGTCAACTGGATCGGCCGCACCGATTCGCTATCAACATGGGGTTCATGTGGAAGACCTCGCCGGTGAAGACCATCGCCGATGCGCTGAAGACGGAATCCACGCTGTCGGGCACCGGCGTGGGCTCCACCGTCTCGATCTATCCGACCGCGCTGAACAACGTGATCGGCACCAAGTTCAAGCTGGCCATGGGCTACAAGGGCTCGAACGAGGCGATGCTTGCGGTCGAGCGCGGCGAGGTCGAAGCCCATTCCACGTCGTGGACGGCGCTGAAGGTGGCGCACCCCGACTGGGTGCGGGACAAGACAGTCTCGATCCTGGTGCAGTTCTCGCTCACGCGGCACCCCGAGCTGCCCGACGTTCCGACCGCCGTCGATCTCGCCCGCAACGACGAAGAGCGGGCGATCCTCAGCGCGATCATGAATGCGGCCGAGGTCGGCACCGCCTTCTTCACCACGCCCGGCGCGCCGCCGGACCGCGTGACCGCGCTGCGCCGCGCATTCGACGCCACCATGAAGGATCCCGAGCTGCTCTCCGAGGCCGAGCGCATCAACGTCGGCATCTCGCCGCTGACGGGCGAGGAGCTGCAGAAGCTGGTGGCTGACGTCAGCAACCTCTCCCCTGCCCTGCTGGACAAGGTCCGCGCCGCCTACAGCGCGGGCAAGACGAATTGAGGGCATGCGACGTACCGAACGCGTAAGGCGGCGTCAGGCGCCGCCGTAACCCGCCGCGATCCATGGGGCGGCGGATTATGCTGCGCCAATCAGTCTACGAGGCTCCGGTTTGGGAGCTTGAATCACGCGCTGGGGGGCCATCAAGCCACAAAGCCCTGTCGCGGCAGATACCTACTACCCTGATGTTACTTCCGCTTTCAGCGGCCCAGCCGACATGGCGGGACCTCTGGCTGGCCCCCCGTCCCCGTCGAAAATGACCGGTAGGGGACGTTGCCGACACCCCTTGCATCATTCAGGCTTGATGCCGGCATACTTCACAACCTTGCCCCACTTCGCGGTCTCTTCAATGATCAAGCTTCCGAAGTCGGCGGGTGAGCCGGCCATCGTGGTCCCGCCGAACTCAGCCAGACGCGCCTTGATCTTCGGATCGCCGAGGCAGGCATTGATCTCCGTATTGAGGCTCTCGACGATTTGAAGGGGCGTGCTCTTTGGTGCGCCGAACCCACCCCAGAAGCTCGCTTCGAAGCCTGGGAGAAAGTCGCCCACGGTCGGAAGCTCAGGTAGCGCCTCGGAGCGTGAAGCACTTGTCACCGCCAAGGCACGCAGTTGGCCCGACCGGATGTATTGGATCGACGTCGGAATGGCGTCGAAATATACCTGCACCTGACCGCCGAGTAGATCGGTCAGCGCCGGTCCCGTGCCGCGATAAGGGACATGAACGATGCTGACGCCAGCCATCATCTTGAACAGTTCGCCGGCGACATGAGGGCCCGAACCGATGCCGGCCGACGCCATGTTGATCCTGTTCGGATTGGCCCTAGCGTAGGCGATGAACTCCGGGACAGATGCGGCGGGCACCGATGGGTTTACCACCATGACGAACGGCGCACGCATGATGCCGGCGATTGGCGCGATATCACGAGTAAAGTTGAAGCGCAGCTTTTCGTAGAGCGTTGCATTGATGGCACTTGGTGGATGGACCGAGAGCAACGTGTAGCCATCCGCCGGCGCACGGATGACGGCTTCGGTACCGACATTGGTACCTCCCCCGGGCCGGTTTTCGATGATGAATGGCTGGCCGAGATGGTCGGAGAGCCATTGCCCGACCAGTCGCGCGATCAGATCGGTATTGCCGCCGGGCGCGAACGGAACGATGACGTGTACAGGCTTGCTCGGATACGTTTGCGCCTCGGTCCTTTCGGCAAAGGCGGGCAGGATGACCACGGCCGCTCCCATTTGCAGAACTTGACGTCTCCGAAATCGCATCTGACGCTCCCTGATCAGACGTGACGTGATCGCGCTCGCCTCGCTCGGTGGTGTGTCAGCGGACTTTCTTTAGGGTCACGATGCTGCGTCCCTCTCTACCATCGCGTGGGCTCGCTCCGGCGGCGGCGGTTATCGCCAAGTTATCGCGGTCGAACGCGAAGGACCGCTTCTGCCGACTGCCGGTCCAAAGCTCGTTCCAGGACGCTTCGATGTCGTGAACTACACAGTCACCATCGACGCCGTATCTGCCCGCGTAAGCAATCATGGTATCGAACAATCGAGCCTGCTCGTCTCTCGTCGGAACCGGCGCCGCCGGGTGGACGCGATTGTCGGCGACCAGGATCGCGTGCATTCGGCCGTCAGGCAGATAGCTAATGTAACCGCTGGGCTTCGAGCCAAACTCGTGGCGGCGTTGCCCCACGCCGGTCTCGCGAACCATTGACTGCACGCTCCAGGTGCCAATGATCGATAAGGCGCTGAAGTGCGACACGTCTTCCTCTTCGCCTGTATACTCTCATGCGCCACCGGAGCGTCTTCACGCGTTTACCCGGCGGCGAGTGCGAACGATCGATACGTCGCGATGGCCTGTTCGGGTAGCGCCAAATTTGCGCGACGCGCCGGCAAGAATGGATAACCCGTGTTCGACTGGAACGACCTTCGCTACTTTCTCTCCGTCGCCCGTGGTGGCAGCTCGCTCGCGGCAGCCCGCATGCTCGGGACCAGCCAGTCCACGGTTCACCGGCGGCTGCTCGATCTGGAAATGCGGATTGGCTGCAAGCTTGCGACACGCACTCCAAGCGGTTACCGACTCACAGAGGCCGGGCAGCGTTTGCTTCCTTATGCGGAACGCGCCGAGGATGCGATCTCGGCGTTCGAACGGCAATGCTCTGCGGTTGACACCGATCTCGCCGGGTCGGTCCGTGTCACTTGCTCATCCACCTTGGCGGATCGTCTGGCGACCTCGCACCTCATCGAAACCTTTCACACGCTATATCCCCGTCTCCGCGTCGAGTTTGTAATCACGGACAGATACCTTGATCTGGCAA
>Ga0114129_10010537_pt1 | contig 13180 bp, 9 predicted proteins | sample RhiMetdeltSRZDD1_FD_80071 | JGI IMG/M metagenome (GOLD analysis project Ga0114129, IMG submission 80071) | Populus rhizosphere microbial communities from Tennessee, USA - Rhizosphere MetaG P. deltoides SRZDD1 (version 2) (version 2) | ecosystem: Host-associated > Plants > Roots > Rhizosphere >...
CCGAGCTGCCAGCCCACTACCTGCCCCGACGTCGCCTCCACCGCTCGATCGACCACGCCCTCGACACCGCCCGGGTGGTGACGCTGGTCGCTCCGGCCGCCTCGGGCAAGACCACCGCCCTCCTCGGCTGGGGAGCCGACGATCCCGACCTGCCGATGGCGTACCTGGCCCTCGACCTGCTCGACAACGAGCCGGTGTGGTTCTGGTCCCGTGTCGTCGGGGCGCTGCAGATGATCGCGCCCGGCCTCGGCACCGCCGCCACCGACCTGTTGCTCACGAAGTCGGACCAGCGCCACTTCGTGAGCGCCCTCCGGGCGGAGCTCGCCGCTCTGGAACCGATGGTGCTGGTTCTCGACGACCTGCAGGACGTCACGAACCCGGCGGTGGTCCATGTCCTCGGCGACCTGCTCGTCCACCTGCCGAGCTCGCCGCGGGTGATCCTGGCGACCCGGGTGGAACCTCCGTTCCGCCAGGGCCTGCTGCGAGCCCGCGGGATGCTGGCCGAGATCCCCGCCGCCGAGCTCGACTTCGAGGACGCCGAGGTGGACGCCCTCCTGCGTGGCTTCGGTGGCGACCGACCGACGGGGACCGACGACGCCCTGGTGCTCAACGGGCGGGCGGAAGGCTGGGCCGGGGGGATCAAGCTGGCCGCCATGTCGCTCGCGGCCAACGAGGACCCGAGCGCGCTGATCCACGGCTTCTCGGGCAGCAGCCGCTACGTCGCCGACCTGCTGAAGCAGGAGGTCCTGGAGGCCCAGGACCCGAGGATCCGGGACTTCCTGCTCACGACCTCGGTGCTGGACGAGCTCGACGCGGGCGTCTGCGACGCCGTCACCGGAGGCGACGGGAGCGCCGCGACCCTGGAGCAGATCGAGCGGTCGGGCCTGTTCCTCCGCCGCTTGGACGTGGACGGCACCCGGTTCCGCTACCAGAGGCTGTTCCGGGAGTTCCTGCGCCACGAGCTGCACGTCCTCGACCCGGACCGCGAACGCCGGGCCCACCGGGCCGCCGCCGGCTGGTACCGGTCGGTCGACGAGGTCGGCTCCGCCTTCCGGCACCTCCTGGCGGCGGGCGAGCCGACCCAGGGGGTCGAGCTTCTGCTCCAGCACGGTGAGCGGTTCGCGGCCAGCGGCCAGGTGGCGATGTTGCGGTCGTTGCTGGCGGTGATCCCCGACGACGTGCTCACCAACGACCTGGAGCTGCTCATGGGGGTCAGCCAGCTCTACGTGATGGCCGGCATGCGCGAGGAGGCCATGATGTGGCTGGAGCGGGCCCGGTGGCGTCTGGCCGGACGTCATGATCCCCACCTGGCGGCCCGACTGGCCCTCCTCACCGGCTACGCCCGTGCGCAGACCGGCCACCTCGAAGGCGCGATCAGCGACGCCGAGCGGGCTCTGCAGCTGGCGTCGCAGACCGACGCCACTGACCCCTCCCTGGTGGAGACGGTCCACCACCTGCTCGCGTCGGCCTACGCCGGGCTCGACGACTTCGCGTCCTCCCGCCGGCATCGCGCCGCGGCCTCACCCGGCGAGGAGAACGACCTGCCGCGGACGGCCTACAGCGCGTGGCTCAACTACCGGGAGGGCCACCTGTCCCGGGCTATCGAGCACGCCGAGGACGTGTTCCATCGGACCCACGTCCCCTGGCTGTGGAGCATCGGGCGCATCGTCCGGGGCGCGGTCCGGCGGGAGCGGAACCAGCTCGAGGAAGCCGAGGCCGACCTGGTCGACGGGCTCGAGCTGGCCGACCAGTGGGCCCGCCCGGTCAACATCGCCCTGGCCTCCATCGAGCTGGCGCTCCTCCGGTACGCCCAGGGTCAGCCCGCCGAGGCCTACGACATGCTGGCCCGGGCCCGCACGACGGTCGAAGGTCCGCGGCTGCGCCGCCGCGTCGACCTGACCGAGGCATCGCTGTGGTTGCGGGCCGGCGACCTCGACCGCACCCTCTCGCTCCGCCGGGGGCTGCCGGCCGGCCGCGAGACGGCGCTGCTCGATGTCCGCCTGGCGCTGGCCGACGGTCGCGTGGACGACGCCCTAGCCCTGCTGACCGCCATCGACGACCGAGGCCGAGCGCTCCAGGACCGCATCTCGACCCAGGTCCTGCAGGCCCGAGCCCGGATGACCGCCGACCAGGCTGCCGCCGAGGACCACCTCCGCGAGGCCATCGAGCTCGGCCGGCGGGAGCGCTTCGTCCAGGTCCTGGCCCAGGACCTCGCCGCGCTGCAGGACCCGATGCGCCGACTGGTGGCCGAGCGCGACGACCCCTACGTGTTCGGGCTGCTGGCCGCGCTGGCCGAGTCGGCCCACCCGGCACCGCGATCGGCCGTGCTCCACGAAGCGCTGAGCACCCGCGAGCACATCGTGCTGCGCTACCTGCCGACATCGCTCTCGAACAAGGACATCGCCGCCGAGCTGCACATGTCGGTGAACACCCTCAAGACCCACCTCAAGAGCATCAACCGGAAGCTCGGCACGACCTCCCGGGCCGAAGCCGTCGCCGCGGCCCGGGCGCTGCACGTCTTCTGACCTGACGATCCTGACGACGTCTGACGGGCCCGGGGACCCCAGGAGAGACGTGGGACCCGCCGCCGGGGGCCTTTGGGGAGGGAGCAGGAGTCGGCGGCGAGTCCCACCGATGCGGTGAGAGTGACAGGCCACAGGGTGACCTCGGCTCACCTCCCAGGGGTGAAAGGGCGCCGCGGCGACGCGAGGAACGTACAAGACGGCCGGTGGGGGCCTGCTGTCCACTGGGGGACGTGGCAGGTGACGACGTCAAGATCGCCGTGGTCGTCCGGGACGACCTGGCCGTGTGGCAGAAGCTGAACGTGACCGCGTTCCTGGTCAGCGGCATGGGACAGCGCTGGCCCGACCTGATCGGCGAGCCCTACCAGGACGGGTCCGGCGAGCCCTACCTCCCGATGTTCGGGCATCCGGTGCTGGTGTTCGTAGCCGATGCCGGGGGCATCCGCCGGGCGTTCGACCGGGCCTGCAGCCGGGGCCTCGCGGCGAGCGTGTACACCGACAAGCTGTTCGTCACCGACAACGACGTCGACAACCGGGCCATGGTGGCGTCGCAGCGGACCGAGGACCTGGACCTCGCCGGGTTCGCCGTGGCCGGCGACCGGCGGACGGTCGACAAGGCGCTGGACAAGCTCAAGCTCCACCCCTGACCCTCTGACCCTCGGACCGGCTGACCCCGGACCGGCGGAGCGCAGACCAGCGGAGGTCAGACGCGCAGGGGGTCGACGGCGACCCGGAGCCGCCCCGGCGGGCGCGGGGTCGCGGCCAGCGCATCGGACAGGATCCGGTGGTCGGGCGACCGCACCAGCCAGCGGCCGTCGGCCGGGCCCAGGACCTCCACCGCACGACCGGCCGGGAGCGCTCGCAGCGTGGCGACGAAGACGTCGGCTGCCGGCCCCGACACCTCGGCCAACGCAGTGACCGGCGGGAAGCGGAGCAGCTCCCGCCGGTCGGCCTCGGCCTGGGCCACCCGGGCCGGGTCGCCGTGGAGGACGGCCTGCACCACCTCGTGGTGCGGGAGCCGGGTCTGGAGGAGCAGGCGGCCCCGGCCCGCCTTCCCGCCGAGCAGCCGGGCCGCTCGGGCCAGGAGGCCGAGCGCCTGCTCGGACGCCCGGTACCGGGGCGCGAGCAGCTCCTGGTCGAGGTCCAGGAAGGCCACCACGTCCGCCCGGTCGACCTGGTGGAGAGCGGCCTCGGTCCCCACCACCACCCGCGTTCCCCGGCCTCGTCGGGGATCTTCGGCCCCCGTGCGGTCCTTCTCCTTCGACGAGGCCGGGGACGTCCGGGCCGCGATCTCGGCCACCGCCTCGCCGACCAGCGCCTCCAGCTCGTCCCGGGCCCGGCTCACGCCCTGCCGAAGGATCTTGAGCCGCAGCCCACCGCAGGCCAGGCACACCGCCGGACGGGTCCGGCCGCAACGGGGGCACGACAGCACGCCCTCCTCGGGCAGGGTCACGGCGGCGTCACAGTGCTCGCAGCGGGCCAGCTCGCCGCAGGCCGTACAGGCCAGGAGGCGGCCCCGGCCGGTGCGGTTGAGCACGCACACCACCCGGCGGCCCGGGTCCCGCAGCAGCTTGACCAGCGCGGGCGGGAACAGGCCGGTGCGGGGGTCGTCGCGGCGCCGGTCCACGACGTCCACGATCGGCCAACCACCCCGCTCGTCGGATCGGGAGGGGACGACGAGGCGCCCCTGTCCCCAGCGCAACGCCTCCTGCGAGGGGCACGGCGAGACCAGCACACAGGGCACCTCCGCGCGGCGGGCCCGCTCGATCGCGACCTCGCGTGCGTGCCAGGTCGGGGCCCGCTCCTGGGCGTGGGCTTCGTCGTGCTCGTCGACCACCACCACGGCTGCCAGACCGCCGACGGGGGCCCAGGCGGTGGCCCGGGTCCCGACCACCGTCGCCCCCGCCGCCCCCTGCGCCCAGCCGCCCGGATGGACCGCCACGCCGACCCCCGCCTGCCGCAGCCGCCGGGTCACCGTGCCGACCAGCTCCTGGTTCGGGCAGAGCACCAGTGCGTGGCCGAGCGAGGCCGCCTGGACCGCGACCGCCGCCACGTCCACTGCCGGCGGCAGGCGCAGCACCGCCCGCTCGGCGGCGAACGCCTCCCGGATGACCGTCGCATCCCCGAGGCGATAGGTCCCGTCGGCCGGCTGAGGCAATGGGTCCCGGGGGCCGTGACCCATTGCCTCAGCCTCGGCCGCTCGGGACCTATCGCCTCGGGCGGCGCGGGTGTCGGAGAGGCCGGGATGGAGGGGTGACGGCAGGCGATCGACCACCCGATCGGGCGATGCGGTGCGCAGGAAGGACGCCGGCCGACCGGCCCACCGCCAGGCGGCCCAGTCGGCCAGCTCGATGAGCTCCGGGGTCGGCCCCAGCCCCGACAGCTTGGCCAAGGGTCGCAAGGCGACATCGGGTGGCGCCACCACGTCTGTGGCGACCACCCAGCCGCCGACCCGGCGCGGCCCGAGGGCGATGCGGACCCGGGTGCCGACGCGCACCTGGTCCCCGAAAGCCTCGGGGACCAGGTAGTCGAAGGTCTTGCTGATGGCCGGCTCGTCGGGCAGGACCCGGACGACCCGGCGATCGAGCGGCGCCTCCCCGTCGCTCCCGGCCGGCTCCGCCTCGAACAGCGACGGCTCGGACGGTCGGCCGGTCAAGGACGGGTCAGAGCGACAGGGCGCTCTTGAGGTCGTCGACCCGGGTCGTCTGCTCCCAGCTCAGCTCCTTCTCGCTGCGGCCGAAGTGGCCGTAGGCCGCGGTCCGCTTGAAGATCGGCCGCCGCAGGTCGAGGTCGCGGATGATGGCCGCCGGCCGCAGGTCGAAAGCCTCGCGGACGGCATCGGCGATGCGGGCCGGGTCGACGGCCTCGGTGCCGAACGTCTCCACCAGCAGCGACACCGGATGGGCGACGCCGATGGCGTAGGCCACCTGCACCTCGCACCGCTCCGCAGCACCCGCGGCGACCACGTTCTTGGCCACCCAGCGGGCGGCGTACGCGGCCGAGCGGTCGACCTTGGAGGGGTCCTTGCCCGAGAAGGCGCCACCGCCGTGGCGGGCGGCGCCGCCGTAGGTGTCGACGATGATCTTGCGCCCGGTCAGCCCGCAGTCGGCGTGGGGGCCGCCCAGCTCGAAGCTGCCGGTCGGGTTGACCAGGACGTTGAAGTTGTCGTCCACGAACTCCGGCGGGAGCAGCGGGCGGATGACGTGCTCCACGAGGTCCGGCTTGATCAGCGTCTCGGCGTCCAGGCCCGGCTGGTGCTGGGTCGAGATCAGCACGGTGCGGATGCCGACCGGCCGGCCGTCCTCGTAGTCCAGGGTGACCTGGGTCTTCCCGTCCGGCCGCAGGTACGGCAGGATGCCGGCCTTGCGGACCTCGGCCAGCCGGTGGGCCAGCCGGTGGGCCAGCCAGATCGGCATGGGCATCAGGTCGTCGGTCTCGTCGCAGGCGTAGCCGAACATCATCCCCTGGTCGCCGGCGCCCTGGCTGTCGAGATCCTCCTCGGCTTCACCGCTGCGGTGCTCGTAGGCCTGGTCGACACCCTGCGCGATGTCGGGCGACTGGGGATCGATCGACGTCATCACGCCGCAGGTGTTGCCGTCGAAGCCCACCGACTCCCGGTCGTAGCCGATGCCCTTGATCGTCTCGCGGACGATGTTGGGGATCTCGACGTAGGCACTGGTGGTGATCTCGCCGGCGACGATCGCCAGCCCGGTCGTCACCATCGTCTCGCAGGCGACCCGGGCGATCGGGTCCTGAGCGATGATCGCATCGAGGATCGCGTCACTGATCTGGTCGGCCATCTTGTCCGGATGGCCCTCGGTGACGGACTCCGACGTGAAGGTCCAGCGGAGGCTCAACGGTTGCTCCTTCGTTCGAGGATGGCATCGAAGATCTCTCGGGCCACGGTTCGCTTGTCCGCCATCGGCAGCTCATGGGCGGAGCCGTCGGCGAACAGCAGCGTGACCTGGTTCGTATCGTGCTCGAAACCGGCGCCGGGCGCAGTGACGTCGTTCGCCACAACGAGATCAGCACCCTTGGCCCCAAGCTTGGTCGCCGCATTCTTGCGCAGATCGTCGGTCTCGGCCGCGAAACCGACCAGGGTCTGACCGGGCGTCTTGCGCTGGCCCAGCGCGGCCAGGATGTCCGGCGTCGGCTCCAGGACGACCTGCGGGACGCCGTCGCGCTTCTTCAGCTTCTGGTCGGCCACGTCGACCGGGCGGAAGTCGGCCACCGCGGCCGCCATGATCACGATGTCCGCGGCCGCCGCCCGGGTCTCGATGGCCGCCGCCATCTCGGCCGCGGTCTCGACCCGCACGACGTCGGCGCCGGCCGGGCCGGACAGGCCCGTCGTGGTGACCAGGCTCACCTTGGCCCCCCGGTCGGCGGCCTCCCGGGCCAGGGCATGGCCCTGCTTGCCGGACGAGCGGTTCCCGATGTAGCGGACGGGGTCGATCGGCTCGCGGGTCCCGCCTGCCGAGACCAGCACGTTGAGGCCCTCGAGGTCGTGGCCCCGGGTGAGGACGGACGCGACGGCCTCGACGATGGTCTCGGGAGCCGCGAGCCGCCCCTTGCCGCGGTCGCCGCCGGCCAGCCGGCCCTCCTCGGGCGCCACGACATGGACGCCTCGCCGCACCAGGGTTCCCAGGTTCTCCTGCACCGCCGGGTGCTCCCACATCTCGGTGTGCATGGCGGGAGCGACCACCACGGGCGCCCGGGTGGCCAGCAGCGTCGCGGTGAGCAGATCGCTGGAGATGCCGGCGGCATAGGCCCCGAGGACCCGGGCCGTGCACGGCGCGACGACGATCGCATCGGCGCTCTGGCCCAGGCGGGTGTGCGGGATCGGGTCCGGATCGTCGAACAGCGAGGTATGGGGCCGCTCGGACGCCAGCGCGGCGAACGTCGCCTCGCCGACGAACCTCGTGGCCCCGCGGGTGAGGATCGGCGCGACGTGGGCGCCCGCGTCGACCAGCCGCCGACAGACCTCGACGGCCTTGTACGCGGCGATGCCGCCCGAGACCCCCAGCACGATTCGCTTGCCAGTCAGCATCCGTTCTCCGGCGGCTTCTCCCCGCCCGGACCCGCGCCTGCTCCGCTACTCGTCGTCGCCGTCCACGGCGACCGGCGAGAGGTCAGCCCCGGTCTCGCCACCCTCGGCGCCGTCGGCACCGGCAGCCTCGTCGGCCGCGAGGTCGGCGGGATCGACCGGGACGATCTTGCCTCCGCCGATCTCCTCGAAGGCGATCGACAGCGGCTTGCGGGCCACCGAGGTGACCTGCGGCGGGACGATCGCCCCGAGGCCCTCGCCGAGCTGGTTGAAGTAGGAGTTGATCTCCCGGGCGCGCTTCGACGACAGGGTGACCAGCGCGAACTTCGACCCGGCCCGATCGAGAAGGCCCTCGATGGACGGGCTCATCATGGTGTCTTGGCGTGAAGCCATGGGTTGCTCCTGAGTAGGGGCGAGAAACAGCGGACAAGCATATCGCCTGCTCAGAGAGCCTCGAAAATCCGACTCAGTGAGTCAGGAATCGGGAGCGCACGGCGGCGACGATCCGATCGGCGATCTGCCGCGCTCCCAGGACGCCGGAATCGAGCACCAGGTCGTAGATCGAGAGGTCGCCCGTATCGAGCCCGTACAGCGCGAGGTAGCGGTCGTGCTCGACCTTCTCGCGCTCGACGTTCTCGGCCAACGCCTGGTCGACGGCGATGCCCTCCCGCGCCGCGACCCGTTCGGCTCGCAGGCGGTCATCGCATTGGAGGTAGGCGCGGATACCGTCCAGGTGCTCATTGACGGCGATCCAGCCGGCGAGCCGGGATTCGAGTACCACCCCGCCCGCCCGGGCCTGTTCGGCCAGCCGACGGTCGAGCTCGATGTCGACCGCCGGCTGGGCCGCGGCATAGGCGCCGAACTGCGCCAAGGTCATCCCGTGCTCAGCGGCCATGGCCCGGAACACCCGGCCGCCCGGGACGAGCTCGAGGCCCAGCTGCGAGGCGACGTGGGAGGCGGCCGTGGTCGTCCCCGAGCCGGGAGGGCCGGACACGGTGACCACCCCATCGTGGCGCCCGCCCCCAGCGGGCGGGGAGGTCGAGCCAGGCAACAAGTGCGGCGCGACGCTCGTCGAGCTCAGGAGAAGGTCTCGAGCAACGACTTGCGCTGCACCTCGCCGAGACCCCGCATCCGCCGGGTGTCGGCGATGCCGATCTCTTCCATGGCTCGGCGAGCACGGACCTTGCCCACCCCCGGCAGGGATTCGAGCACGGCGAGGACCTTCATCTTGCCGACCGTGTCGTTGTCGTCGGCCTGGGCGATGAGGTCCTTGAGCGACATCGACCCCATCTTCAATTTCTCTTTCAGCTCCGCCCGAGCACGACGCGCCTCGGCGGCTTTGGCCAGGGCGGCTTCGCGCTGCTCGGCTGTCAAGGTGGGAGGGTTCGGCATGATCGGCACCCTACTCCACCGCTCTGTGCCTATCGCGCCACTACCACCGACGGTGTTTGGAGCCGGAAAACCACGCCCACCGGCCCTGCCCGTCGCTTCTCAGGTCTCCGCCAAGTCGGCCAGCAGTTCCGCGGCGGCCTGGTCGGGCTCGGACGCCCGGGTCACCGCCCGGCCGACGACGAGGAGGTCGGCGCCCGCGTCGAGCGCCTCGCGGGGCGTCGCCACCCGTGCCTGATCGTCCACCGGTGCCCGCGGCGCGCGGATGCCCGCGGCGATCAGCGTCGCCGCCGGCGCGATCTCCCGGATGACCGGGAGGTCGGGCGCCGCGCAGAACAGCCCGGTGCAGCCGCTCTCGAGCCCGGTCATCACCCGCTGCCGCAGCATGTGCTCGGACGGCTCGGCCTCGTGGGGCAACAGGAGCACGGATACGGGGACCGGCTCGTCCTGGCCGGCGCTGGCCGCGCCCTCCCGCAGCCCCTCGGCCCCCGCCCGCAGCATGGCCACACCGCCCGCCGCGTGGAAGGTGACGTAGCGGGCCCCCAGTGCCCCGAGCACCTTCGCCGCCCCGCCCACCGTGGTGGGCAGGTCGTAGAGCTTGAGGTCGCAGACCACGTCGAGCCCCAGGTCGACGAAGGCGGTGATCGCGTCCGGGCCGGCCGCGCTGTAGAGCTCGAGGCCAACCTTCACCGTGCCGAACCAGGGCTGGAGCTCGCGAGCCAGCCGGGTGGCCACGACGAGGTCGTCGACATCGAGGGCGACGGCCAGCCGCGAGCGGATCTCGTCGGGCAGCGGGTGGCCGGTCGGTGCCTCGCTGAAGGTCCTGGTCTCAGACATGGGGGCGGCTCCCATCGGGGTCGGTCCCGAGCTTACGTGCCCCCGTGCCGGCGTCCGGTCGGCCCGAGCGGGACGGTCCGCCGGGGACCGCACCGGCCGCTGGTACGGTCGCCGGTCGTGAGCTCGCCGTGGGACCACCCCGTCCGCATCGGGCGCACGACGTTGCGGAACCCGGTCATGCCGGCGGCGGGCACCTACGGCTACGGGCTCGAGCACCAGGCCTACGGCGACCCGGCGCTGCTCGGGGCGCTGGTGGTCAAGTCGCTGTCGGCCCAGCCGTGGCCCGGGAACCCCCCGCCCCGGCTGCGGCCGCTGTCGGCGGGCTCGATGCTGAACAACATCGGGCTGCAGAACCCCGGGGTCGGCGCGTGGGCCGCGCACACCCTGCCCCGGCTCCTGGAGCAGCGGGTGACGGTGGTCGCGAGCCTCTGGGGCCACACGCCCGAGGAGCTGCTGGACGCCGCCGAGCTCCTGGCCGCCGTGGCGGGTCCGGTGGCCTGGGAGATCAACCTCTCGTGCCCCAACCTCGCGACATCCGGCGATCTGCCCTCCCACAACCCCGACGCAGCGCACGCGGTGTGCCAGAAGGTCCGCGGGCTGGCCGACCCGAGCGTCGGGCTCTGGGCGAAGCTGGCCCCGAATGCCCCGGACGTCCCGGCGGTGGCCCGGGCGTGCCAGGAGGCCGGCCTGGACGCCGTGACCGTCGCCAACACCTACCCGGCCCGCCACTTCCCGGAGCCGCTGCCGACGCTCGGCGGCAACGGCGGCGGGGTCTCCGGTGCGCTGCTGAAGCCCATCGTGACCGAGCTGGTCGCGGCGGTCGGCAGGCAGTGTCCCGACCTGCCGATCGTCGCCGCGGGTGGCGTGCTCTCGGTGGCCGACGCGCTCGAGTACCTGGACCTCGGAGCCACCGCCGTCCAGGTCGGCACCGCGAACTTCCTCGACCCGCAGGCCACCCACCGCATCGCCGCGGGCGTCGTCGAACGCCTGCGCGGCCGGCCAGGCGGCTAGCGCCGGTCAGCCGGCGGTCGGGCGGGCCTCGTCGGCGTGGTAGTCCTGCAGCGTCGCGACCCGGAGGTCGTGCCGGGCCCGGTCCCGCATCCCCTCCGCAGCGGCGACCGCCGCAGAGGCCGTGGTCAGGCAGGGCACGCGGTGGACGTTCGCCGCGCGGCGGATGTACGCGCCGTCGGCCCGGGCACCCCGGCCGCGGGGGCTGTTGACCACCAGCTGCACCTTGCCCTCGGCCAGCAGGTCCAGCGCCGTAGGCAGCGACGGGTCGCCGTCCTGCTCGCCGTCGACGCCCACCTTCGCCACCCACTGGACCACCCCGATGCCGGCGTCCTCCAGATAGCGAGCCGTGCCGGGCGTGGCCGCGATCTCGAAGCCCAGCTCCACGAACCCCCGGGCCGCCCGTACGCCCGTCGGCTTGTCGCGGTCGGCCAGGGAGAGGAACACCATCCCGTCGTGGGGCAGGCGGTCACCGGCACCGACCTGGGACTTCGCGAACGCCAGCCCGAACGTGCGATCGATGCCCATGACCTCGCCCGTGGACCGCATCTCGGGCCCGAGCACGGTGTCGACGTCGGGGAAGCGGTTGAAGGGCAGCACGGCCTCCTTGACCGCGACGTGGGGCAGGCCGCCCTCGCCGCCCACCGGTGAGCACAGGAGGCCCTCGGCCCGCAGGGAAGCCAGCGTGGCCCCGACCATCACCCGGGCCGCGACCTTCACCAGCGGGACGCCGGTGGCCTTGGCCACGAAGGGCACGGTGCGGCTGGCCCGGGGGTTGGCCTCGATCACGAACACCTGGCCCTGCTTCACCGCGTACTGGACGTTGAGCAGGCCCCGGACGTCGAGGGCTTCGGCCAGACGCCGGGTGTAGTCCTCGATGACCGTCACCGTCTCGGCCGACAGCGAGTATGGAGGCAGCGAGCAGGCCGAGTCGCCGGAGTGCACCCCCGCCTCCTCGACGTGCTCCATCACCCCGCCGATGACCAGCTCGCCGGTGCTGTCGCGGATGGCGTCCACGTCGACCTCGGTGGCATCCTCCAGGAACCGGTCCACCAGCACCGGGCGCTCGGCCGAGAGGCCGCCCTCCCGGCCCAACGAGCCGAACGCCGCCAGCTCGTCCATGGCCCGGCGCAGGCCCTCCTCGTCGTAGACGATCTCCATGGCGCGGCCGCCGAGGACGTACGACGGGCGGAGCAGGGCCGGGTAGCCGATGCGGGCCACCACCTCCAGCGCCTCCTCGACGCTGGTCGCCGTGCCCCCGGCAGGCTGGGGGATCTCCAGCCGGGCGCAGAGGGCGCTCCACTGCTCCCGGTCCTCGGCCAGGTCGATCGAGCGGGGCGACGTGCCCAGCACGAGGCCCTCGGGCAGCGATGACGCCAGTTTGAGCGGCGTCTGTCCGCCGAGGGCCACGATCACCCCGACGAGGTCGCCGGCCGCCTGCTCGGCCTCGATGACGTTCAGCGCGTCCTCGAGGGTCAACGGCTCGAAGTACAGCCGGTCGGAGGTGTCGTAGTCGGTGGAGACGGTCTCGGGGTTGCAGTTGACCATGACGGTCTCGTAGCCCGCTTCGGCCAGGGCGAAGCTGGCGTGGACGCAGCAGTAGTCGAACTCGATGCCCTGGCCGATGCGGTTGGGCCCCGACCCCAGGATCACGACCTTGCAGCGCTCCCCCAGGACGATCTCGTCCTCGTCCTCGTAGGTCGAGTAGTGGTAGGGCGTCGAGGACGCGAACTCCGCGGCGCAGGTGTCCACGGTCTTGAAGGTGGGCCGGACCCCGGCGGCGAGCCGCCGGGAGCGCACCTCGGCCGGGTCGGCCCCCCACAGCCAGGCCAGCTGGGGATCGGAGAAGCCGAGCTGCTTGGCCCGCTTCCAGTCCCGCCGGGCCATGCCGTCCAGGCCGACGGCGGCGAGGTGGGAGCGCTCCTCCACGATGCGCAGGATCTGGTCCAGGAACCACGGGTCGACCCGGGTCCGCTCGGCCAGGACGTCCAGGGGGATGCCGCGCCGCAGCGCCGCCTCGAGGTGGAACGGCCGGTCCGGCGTCGCGATCGAGGCCCGGGCGAGCAGCTCGTCGTCGTCGAGCGGGTCGAGTGCATCCTCGCCCGGGTCGCAGGCCAGGCCCCAGCGCCCGTGCTCCAGGCTGCGCAGGGCCTTCTGCAGCGACTCGGGGAAGGTGCGCCCGATCGCCATGGCCTCGCCCACGGACTGCATCGAGGTGCCGAGGACGCCGTCGGTCCCCGGGAACTTCTCGAACGCCCACCGGGGGACCTTGGTGACGACGTAATCGATGGTGGGCTCGAAGCTGGCCGGGGTCTTCCGCGTGATGTCGTTGGGGATCTCGTCCAGCGTGTAGCCCACCGCCAGCCGGGCCGCGATCTTC
>Ga0114129_10010538_pt1 | contig 13180 bp, 11 predicted proteins | sample RhiMetdeltSRZDD1_FD_80071 | JGI IMG/M metagenome (GOLD analysis project Ga0114129, IMG submission 80071) | Populus rhizosphere microbial communities from Tennessee, USA - Rhizosphere MetaG P. deltoides SRZDD1 (version 2) (version 2) | ecosystem: Host-associated > Plants > Roots > Rhizosphere >...
CGGCCGGCGGCGGCGGCGCTGCGACGGCCGGTCCAACTCCACCAGACGGCGGCGCCACAGACCTCCCTGTCCACAGCGCGAGCGCGACGATGGCAGCGGCGGCCGCAATCGAGACCCATCGTCGCGCTCGTCGGATTGCAATCGATGGTGCCGCTGCGGCTGCCTCGCGCTCCGCGAAGGCGGCCTGGAGCCGTGCTTCGATCGCCGGGGAGGCGCGCCATGACCGCGCGTCGTTCGCCAGTGCTGTGAGCCCGGCGGTCAGCTCGCGCTGCCGCTCGAGCTCCGCCGCACAGCGCGCACAGCCGGCGAGATGCTGCCGGACCGACGCGACCACGCCTTCGGGCAGCGATTCGCCGCGAGCCAGATCCAGGACCGATTCCCTGAGCCTCGCGCAGGTCATGCCATGCACCTCTTCTGGGTGACCGACAGATCCGGCGAGGTGGCGTCGGACGTCACCGCGCGGTCTCCTTCGACCGGCTGAAGCGCCGTCAGCTTCGCCGCCAGCATCGCCCGGGCGCGGTGCAGGCGCGACCGGACGGTTCCGATCGCGCAGCCCAGCGCATCGGCAGCGTCGGCATAGGTCAGCTCTTCGAGATCGCAGAGCACCACGGCCTCCCGGTACCGCACGGGAAGGGCCAGCACCGCGCGCCGCAGGATCGCGATCCGCTCATCCCGCGCCAGGTCTCCGATCGGATCCGGGCGCACCGCCGGTACCTGCTGCTCGTCGTCTTTCGGCAGGCTCTCGAGCCGGGCATCGCGCTCCAGCCGCTGCCGCACGCAGTTCCGCGCGATCCCGCACAGCCAGGCCGTGACCGACGACCGGCCCGCCTGGTAGCGATCCGCTTCGCGCATCACGATCAGGAACACGTCCTGCGTCACGTCGTCGGCAAGCGCCGGGCGCCCGCTCATGTGCAGCGCGAAGCGGTAGACCTCCGCCTGCCGCCGACGGAACAGGAGGGTCAAGGCCTCGGGCTGCCTTGCGGCGATCCCCGCAATCAGCAAGTCGTCGCTGGCGCGCTCGAGGTCTGCAGTCATCGGATGCCGGTTCGACGCCGTCGTTGGGTATTCAGTTGGGCGCGCCCGAGAGTTCCAATTTCGGATCGGGGTCAGACCGGGGTCGGATCGGGGTCAGACCGGGGTCAGACCGGGGTCTGACCGGGGTCTGACCCCGAACCGGCCCCGGACCGGCCCCCGTCACCGCCGTCTGGGCTTGCGGGCGGTGCGGGGGACGCCGAGCTCGTCGAGGGCGCGGTCGTCGTTGCGCCAGTCGGCGTTGACCTTGACGCGCAGATCGAGGAAGACGCGCGTCTCGAACGTCTCTTCGAGGTCCTTCCGCGCTTCGGTGCCGATGCGCTTGATCATGTCGCCGCCCCGGCCGATGACGATGGCCTTCTGCGAGTCGTGCTCGACGAAGATCGTGCAGTACAGCCGGAGGAGACGGTCGCGCTCCTCCTCGTCGAACTTGTCGACCACGACCGCGGTCGAGAACGGGAGCTCGGCGCGGGTGTGCTGCAGGATCTTTTCGCGCACGGTCTCGGCCACCAGCGTCCGCTCGGGCTGATCGGTGAGGTAGTCGTCGGGGTAGAGCGACTCCCCTTCCGGCAACTGTTGCAGCAGCACGCGCTCCAGACGGTCGACACCATCGCCGGTCTGGGCCGAGACCGGCACGATCGCCGCAAAGTCCCGCCACTTCTGCGTCCGCTCGATGAGCGGCAACAGCTTCGCCTTGGCAATCAGGTCAATCTTGTTGAGCACCAGGACTACCGGCTGGCGCACCTTCTCGAGCAGTCCGGTCACGAACTCGTCGCCGTGCCCCGGCTGGGTCGAGGCGTCGAAGATCAGCGCCACGACGTCGACCTCCCGCAGCGTCTCGACGGCGGCGTCGACCATCCGGACGTTCATGCGATGCAGCGGCCGATGGATACCGGGCGTATCGACGAACACGATCTGCCCGTCCGGATAGTTCTTCACCCCGAGGATCCGCCCGCGCGTGGTCTGCGGCTTGTCGGAGACGATGGCGACCTTGGCACCGACGATGGTGTTGATGAGGGTCGATTTCCCGGCGTTGGGCCGGCCGATGAGCGAGACGTACCCGGATTTCATCAATCTGGACTCTATCGAACAACGGGGTTGAGCGGGTACCGACCTCGCTGACCATTCGGTACGCTATACTGACCACACGGTCAGTAAAATGACTCACAAGACCAGAGCAGCCCAGCCGACCAAAGACGAGGTGGTTTCCGCCTACCGGCGGGACCAGATCCTCACCGCCGCCCACGGTGTCTTCGCCAGTCGCGGCTTCAAGGAAGCGACCGTCGGCGATATCGCGGATGCCGCCGGCATCGCCAAGGGGACGCTCTACCTCTACTTCAAGTCCAAGGACGACATCTACTGGGCGGCGATGAACCGCGGCCTCGACGGTCTGCACGCATTGACGACGGCGGCGCTGGATCGGGCCGCGCATCCGCGCGAGCAGCTGCGGGCGTTCATCGAAACCAAGGTCCGGTTCTTCGACGAGGACCGGGACTTCTTCAGCATCTACTTCGCGGAATTCGGCAACGTTTCGCCCGCCCATGTGCCGGTGCAGAAGCCGTTCCTGCGGCGCTACATGGACCAGGTCGCGCTGCTCGACAGGACGCTTCAGGCCGCGGCCGCTGCAGGTCTGGTCCGGGCGTCGGTGCTGAACGGCGTCGGGTTCTCGATCATGGCGCTCACGGCCAGCCTCATCGCGCGGCGCCTGCGCGGCTGGTCGCGCGGCACGCTCGACGAGGATGTCTCTGCAGCGGTCGATCTGCTCTGGACAGGTCTGGCGGAGCCCGGGCATGCGTAATCTCGTGCGGTTGTTCGTGGCGGCGCTTGCCGCCACATCGGTCCCAACTTCGGCATTCGCGCAGGGACTCCTGCCGCGCAGCCCGTTCGCGGATGCGGGTCCGTTCTCTGGCGGCGTCCCGACCGGCGAGCGTTCCGACCAGCCGCTCCCTCTCTCGCTCGCGGATGCTCTGGGCCGCGGGCTCGAGCACAACCTCGTGGTGTTGACCCGCGCAGAAGATGTCGAGGGTGCCGCGAGCGATCGGTGGCGCGCGCGCTCGGCGGTGCTGCCGGATGTCTCGGGCCGGCTCTCGGCCGATCGGGAGGTCATCAACCTCGCCGCGCTGGGTTTCTCGGGATTCCCCGGCATCCCCTCGGTCATCGGCCCGTTCAACGTGTTCGATGCGCGGATCGCCGTCTCCCAGCCGGTCATCGACGCCCAGGGCCTCTTTCATCTTCGGGAGGCCGGCCACGAGCTCGAGGCGGCGCGCCACAACTACCGCAACGCGCGCGATCTCGTCGTGGTGGCGGTGACCAACCTCTACCTGCAGGCACTCGCGACCGACAGCCGCGTGGCCGCCGTCCGCGCCGAGCTCGAAACCGCCGACGCGCTCGCGACGCTGGCCGACGATCGCCGCCGCAGCGGACTGGTTCCGGCGATCGATTCGGTCCGGGCCGAAGTTCAGCGGCAGAACGCCCGGCAGCGCCTCGTGTTCGCCGAGAACGCCGCGGCGAAACAGAAACTGGTCCTTGCCCGGGCGATGGGCCTGCCGCTCGGCCAGGCGATCACCCTCACGGATCCCATGCCGTACGCCGCGGCTGCCCTTCCCTCCCTGGACGATGCGGTGAAGGACGCCTACGCGCATCGCGAAGACCTGCAGGGACAGCAGGCCGCGCTGGACGCCGCGCGCGACGCCGAACGTGCGGCCACCGCCGCGCATCTCCCGTCGCTGCACGCCGACGCCAACTGGGGCGCGATCGGCCAGACCCCTTCCGCAGCGGTGCCCACCTACACCGTCGGGGCCAGCGTGCACGTTCCGCTCTTCAACGCCGGCAGCGACAAGGCGCGCGCGATCGCGGCGGCGGCCGCCCTCGAGCGGCGGCGGATCGAGCTCGAGGACACGCGCGCCAGGGTCTACTACGAGGTCCGGATGGCGCTGCTCGACGTCGATGCCGCGCAGCGTCAGGTCGATCTCTCCACCCGCACCGTCACGCTTGCCGATCAGCAGCTCGTGCAGGCGCGCGACAGATTCGGCGCCGGTGTCGCCGACACGATCGAGGTCGTGCAGGCCCAGGAAGCCCTGGCCACGGCGCATGACGCGAGCGTGGCAAGCCTCTATGGCTACAACGCGGCACGCGCGTCCCTGGCGGCGGCGCTCGGCCTGGCGGAAGAAGACATGCCGCGCTTTCTCGGAGCTCCGAAGTAAATGGCAGAGACCCCGACGCCTTCGCCCGCCTCCCGTTCGAGGCTCAAGGTTTTCATCACCATCGCGCTGGTCGTCGCCGCGGGCGCCGGGCTGCTCGGCTGGTGGATGTACGGCAGCGGCGAGGCCACCGACGATGCGCAGATCGACGGGCACATCGTGCCGACGGCGTCGCGCGTGCAGGGGACGGTGCTGAAGGTCCACGTGCAGGACAACCAGGAAGTGAAAGCGGGCGACCTGCTGATCGAGCTCGATCCCCGCGACTTCGAGCTCGCGCTGGTGCGCGCCGAGGCCGAGCTCGCCGACGCACGGGCGGCCGCCGACGAGGCGGCGGCCGCGGTGCCGGTCGCCAGCGCCGCGTCGACGGGAACCCTGACCGGCGCGCGCGCCGGTGTGCAGGAAGCGCAGGCGGGCATCGAGGGCGCACGGGCGGCGTTGAATGCGGCAACCGCGCGCCGCACCGCGGCCGGCGCCCGCGTCACGGTCGCCGAAACCGCCAACCGCAAGGCCGCCGCCGATCTGGCGCGGCTCGAGCCGCTCATCAAGAAGGAAGAGATCTCGCGCGCGCAGTACGACGCCGCCGTGGCGGCCGCCGACACGGCGCAGGCGTCGCTGGCGTCGGCGCAGGCCGCGGTCGCCGAAGCCGACAACGACATCGCCCGTTCCCGGAGCGCGGTCGTGCAGGCGCAGGCCGGCCTCTCCAGCGCGGAGGCGTCGGCGAGCGCCGCCGCGACGGCGCCGTCGCAGATTGCGGGCAGCCGCGCGCATGCGTCTGCCGCCGTCGCGCGGGCGCAACGCGCGCAGGCGGCGGTCGAACAGGCGAAGCTGAATCTGGACTACACGAAGATCCGCGCGGCGCGCGGCGGGATGGTCAGCCGCAAGACCGTCGAGACCGGTCAGATCGTGCAGCCGGGTCAGCCGCTGCTCGCTCTGGTCCCGCTCGACGACGTCTGGGTGACCGCCAACTTCAAGGAGACCCAGCTCGAACACATGCGCCCGGGACAGGCCGCCCACGTCTCGGTCGACGCGTTCGATCACCGGTTCGACGGACGCGTGGACAGCATCGCGGCCGCCACCGGCGCGCGCTTCAGCCTCCTCCCGCCCGAGAATGCCAGCGGCAATTTCGTCAAGGTCGTGCAGCGGGTCCCGGTCAAGATCACGCTCAATCCCGGACAGAACACCGGACGCCTGCTTCGTCCCGGCATGTCGGTGCACGTGACGGTGGATCCGCAGTAAACGGCCGTGAGCGACTCCCCGGCCGGCACCACCCCGCACGTCAACCCCTGGTTGACCGCCGTCGCCGTGATGTTCGGCACCTTCATGGTCGTGCTCGACACCACGGTCGTGAACGTCTCGCTGCCGCAGATCGCCGGCAGTCTCGGCGCCACGGTGGACGAGGCCACGTGGGCGCTGACTTCTTACCTCGTCGCCAACGCGGTCGTGCTGCCGCTCACCGGCTGGCTGGCGACCGTGTTCGGCCGCAAGCGTCTGCTGATCCTCGCGGTGATCGGATTCACCACCGCCTCGCTGCTGTGCGGGGTCGCGCCGTCACTGGCCGTCCTCATCCTCTTCCGCGTGCTCCAGGGCGCCACCGGCGCCGTGATGCAGCCGCTGTCGCAGGCCGTCCTCCTCGAAGCCTTCGAACCGAAGGACCGCGGCAAGGCCATGGGCTTCTGGGGCCTGGGCGTCGTTGCGGCCCCTATCCTCGGCCCCGTGCTCGGCGGGTGGTTGACCGACAACTACTCGTGGCGCTGGGTTTTCTACATCAACATTCCTGTCGGCGTCGCCGGCGTGATCATGACGCGGCTGTTCGTCTGGGATCCGTCGTACCTGAAGCGGCGCAGCGAAGTCGTGGACTACCTGGGGATCGGCCTGCTCGCGCTCGGGATCTCGACGCTTCAGGTGGCGCTCGACAAGGGGCAGCAGGACGACTGGCTCTCCTCGCCGTTCATCGTCTCGATGCTGCTGGCCGCGATCGCGTCGCTGGCCGCCTTCGTGTGGCGTGAGCTCACGACCGAGCACCCTGTCGTCGATCTGCGGGTGTTCAAGATTCCGACCTACTCGATCGGTCTCTCGATCACCGCGGTGCTCGGCTTCGTGTTGTACGGCAGCCTGGTGCTGCTGCCGGTCATGCTGCAGACGCTGATGGGTTACCCGCCGTTACAAGCGGGCATCGCGATGGCGCCGCGCGGGATGGGCTCGTTCCTGGCGATGCCGATTGTCGGCGTGCTGACGCAGCGGTTCGACGGGCGCAAGCTGGTGGCCTTCGGCCTGGCGCTCGGCGCGTTCACCAACATCTGGCTGTCGTGGCTGAACCTGTCGGCAGGCTACTGGGATCTGTTCTGGCCGCAGTTCTTCCAGGGCTTCGCGCTGGGCCTGCTGTTCGTCCCGCTCACCACCATCACGATGGCGCCGATCGCGAAGGAGGCGATGGGCAACGCGACCAGCCTGTTCAACCTGATGCGCAATCAGGCCGGCGGCATCGGCATCGCGTTCGTGACGACGATGCTGGCGCGCCGGCGGGCGTTCCACACCGCGGTGCTGACCAGTCACGTCACGCAATACGGCTCGACGAGCGCCGGCTACCTGGAGAGCCTGCGCGCCGGCTTCATCGCCCGGGGCGCCGACGCCGTGACCGCGACCCAGCGCGCCTACGCCGCCGCCGCGGGCCTGGTGGCCCGGCAGGCGGCGACGCTGTCGTTCATCGATCTCTTCTGGATCCTCGCGATGTTCTTCCTTGCAATGGTGCCGCTGCTGTTCTTCATGCGCAGGCCCAACCTTCGCTCATGATCGCACGCGAAGGTTGCCCGCCGTAGCTTTAGCGGAGGTGGGCCACCCTGCCAGAGAACGAGCTACGGCTGGCAGGCCGGACTCGTGGAAGTGGCGATGGTGAGGGAATAGGAAAGCTGACGCTTGTCCGGGGCTCGGGGCTCGGGGTTCGGGACTCGGCAGAGCCGGTGGTACCTAGAGGCAACACGTCGGCAAATCCAAGCGGCCGGTTACCTCTGACTATCACCAGCTTTGCCGAGCCTCGAGCCCCGAACCCCGAGTCCCGACCTGGTTCACTTGCTTCCGCCCACCGGATTCCCCTCGATGTCGTAATACACGATCGGCGCGATGCCCGTGGCCTTGAGCGGGCCCTCGATCACCGACTTGTCGCCGACGATGACGATGGCGAGGTGGTCGACCGTGACGTATTGCTTGGCCACGCGCAGCACATCGTCTCTGGTGATGGCCGCGATCTTCTTCGCGTATTGCTGGTAGTAGTCATCCGGCAGATTCTGGGTCCACAGCGTGGTCAGCGCCGAATTGATGCTGCTGACCGACGCGAAGGTGCCGGGCAGACGCTGCACGAGCGCGTCCTTCGCCACGGTCAGCTCCTCGTCCGTGATCGGACGGCCGCCGAGAATCCCGCGCAGCTCCTTCATGAACTCGACCAGCGCGGCGTCGCTCTTCTCGGTGACGATGTCGCCGCCGGTGCGGAACGGGCCCGGGCCTTTGCCATAGCCGAAGCTCGAGCTGACGCCGTAGCTGTAGCCCTTCTCCTCGCGGATGTTCGCGTTCAGCCGCGACTGGAACATGCCGCCGAGCATGGTGTTCATGACCTGCAGCGCGTAGTAGTCCGGCGTGTTGCGCGGCGGACCGGGGCGGCCGATCGCGAACGTGGACTGCGCCGCGCCGGGCTTGTCGACAAGGAAGATCGTGGTCGCTTTCGGCTCAGAGACCGTGGGAAACGTGAACGCCGGCTTCTCGCCGCCCTTCGTCCACGCGCCGAGCGCCTTTTCGATCACGGGCTTGACCGATGCGGCGGTGACGTCGCCGACCACGGTGACGAGGGCGCGTCCCGGCTGGTAATACGCCTTGTGAAACGCCGCCAGGTCGTCGCGCGTGATCGCCTTCAGGGAGGCTTCGGTGACCACACGGCCGTACGGATGCGCGTCGCCGTAGACGATGCGCGGGAAGACGCGGCTGGCGATGGCGCCGGGCTGCGCCCGTGCCTGGGTCAGCTGGACCAGCCGCTGGCCGCGCAGGCGCTCGAGGCCGTTTGCCGGAAACGTGGGATTGACGAGCATGTCGGCGAGGATCGCCAGCGTCGCCGGAAACTTTGCCGCCGTCGAACGGAAGCTGATCGATCCGCTCTCGCCGCTGACCGACGCGTTCACCGACGTGCCGAGGAGCTGCAAGGCGTTCGACAGTGCCTCGGCGTCGCGTGTGGTCGTGCCTTCGCTGAGCAGCGCCGCGGTCAGCGAGCCGACGGCCTGCTTCCCGGCCGGCTCGAACTGGTCCGCTCCGCCAAGGAGCGTGATCGAGAACGAGATCAGCGGGAGATCGTGCTTCTCCGCGACGATCAGATCCGCGCCGTTGGACAGCGTGCTCTTCGTCCAGGCCGGCACGCGCAGCTCGGGGGTCTTGCCTGGCGGCGGCACCTTCTTGCGGTCGAGCGCCTGCTGCGCGGACGGCGCAGCGGACAGCAGGATGAGGAACGCCAGCGCGATCAGGCGCTTCATTTGCCACCTTCCGGTTTCTTCGCGTCGTAGTCGGTCACACGTTTGCTTTGATCGGGCTTCGCAGCCTGATCGAGCTTGCCTTCGGGCACGATGCTGAGCACGACGCGTCCGCCGGTCAGGTACTTGTTCGCCACCCGCTTGACGTCCTCCGCGGTCACCGAGAGCGTCTTCTTGTATTCCGTGCGGAAGTAGCCGGCATCGCCGTGGTAGCCGGCGCCGTCCGCGAGCTGGAACGCCTTGCCGAGATTGGATTCGAGGTTGCTGACGAAACCCAGCTCCTCGCCGGCAATCGCTTTCTGGATCTCCTCGGCGGTCGGTCCTTCCTTCTTCAACCGGTCGATGATCGCGTCGCTCGCGGCCTCGAGCGTGGTCAGCGTGTGCCCCGGCCGCGGGGTGATCATCAGGATGAACTCGCCAACATCTTCGTTGGTGGACTGCCCGGCCTGCACCGACGCCGCGGCCTGCTCGTCGTAGACCAGCGCCTTGGTGATCCGTGCGGTGCGCGCCCCGGTCAGGATCGTGCCGAGCACGTCGAGCGCGAACCGGTCGTCGTGCCGCTCGCCGACCGTCGGCCACTGGACGTAGAGCCGCGGCACCTGCACTTTGTCTTCGTAGACGAGACGCTTCTCGGCGCTGAGCGTGACCGGATCCACTTTCGGCCGTGTGATCGGCTTGCCGCGCGGAATGTCGCCGAAGTACTTCGCGACCCAGGTCTTGGCCTGCGCCGCGTCGAAGTCGCCCACGATCGACAGGAACGCGTTGTTCGGCGCGTAATAGAGCCGGAAGAAGCTCTTCACGTCCTCCTCGGAGGCGGCCGAGAGGTCCTCCATGCTGCCGATCACGTCCCACGAGTAGGGATGAGTGGCGGGATAGGTGGCGTGCGCGAGGATCTCGCCGGCGCGGCCGTAAGGCTGGTTATCCACCCCCTGCCGGCGCTCGTTCTTCACGATGTCGCGCTGCGCGTTGAGCTTGGCGAGATCGAGCGCGTCGAGCAGATAGCCCATGCGGTCGGCCTCCAGCCAGAGCGCCGACTCGAGGTAGTTGGTCGGCACCGTCTCGTAGTAGGTGGTGCGGTCGTTGTTCGTCGTGCCGTTGTTGCTGCCGCCCACGCCCTCGGTCAACTTGTCGTGCAACCCGTACGGGACGTTGCCGGACCCGGTGAACATCACGTGCTCGAACAGGTGGGCAAAGCCGGTGCGCCCGACTACCTCGTTCTTCGAGCCGACCTTGTACCAGACGTTGACCGCGACGGTCGGCGTCGCCTTGTCCTGGGACAGGATCACGGTGAGGCCGTTTGGCAGCGTGTAGGTTTCGAACGGCAGCTTCAGCGCATCGGCGCCGGCCGCGGGGCGGGTTGGCGACTGGGCGGCGAGCGGCGCTCCCAGCGCAAGGATCAGAGCGAGTGGAATCGCGAGTCTGCGTGATTTCACAGTCGTTTCTCTTTCTTGATGGACTTCCCTATTCTGTCTCGACAGACGCGACCGGCGCGGCGCGGCGCATCTTGACGCGGTGGATGCGCCGGCGCTCGGCTTCGACGACCTCGACCACCAACCCATCGAGCTCGAACGTCTCGCCGGCCGCCGGCACGCGCCCCACCCGCGTCAACACGTAGCCGCCGACGGTCTCGAACCCCTCGGGCTCGATCTCGACATGGAGCCGGTCGCGCACCTCGTCGAAGTTCGCCTTGCCGCTGAACACGAACGTGCCCTGCCCTTCGTCCACCACCGGCTCGGCTTCCACGTCGTATTCGTCGCGAATCTCCCCGACGATCTCCTCGAGCAGATCCTCCAGCGTCGCCAGGCCGGCGGTCCCGCCGTACTCGTCGACGACGATCGCCAGCTGCACCTGCTTCCGCTGGAACTCCTTCAGGAGATCCGAGACCCGCTTCGTTTCCGGCACGAACGTCACCGGCCGGAGCAGCGACTCGACGCTCTCGAGCGGACTGCGGTCGTCGGTCAGCCGAATCAGATCTTTGACGAACACGATGCCGAGAATGTTGTCGAGGTTCTCCTTGTAGACGGGGATTCTCGAATACTCCTGCTCCCGGAACAGCGCCCGGAGCTGCGCCACGCTCGCATCGTGGCTGATCGCGACGATGTCGGGACGCGGCGTCATGACCTCGCGCGCGAGCGTGTCGCTGAAATCCACGATCGACTGCAGCAGCCGGCGCCCGTCGCCTTCCATCAGCCGCTCCTGCTCGTGTTCGGGCGCCGCATCCGGCGCCACCCGCGGCTCCTCGTGTTCGCCGTTGACGGGTGCCGGGACGTGGCGATCGCGGCGCGCGTCGACGATCAGCCGCACCAGCGCGTCGGTCAGCGGCTGCACGAAGCGCGCGGCGACGTCGAAGGGCGGCAGCAGCACCTCGAGGACGCGCTCCGGATCGCTCCGCACGATGAACATCGGGATGACGTGCTCGCAGATCAGGATGAAGATGGCCACGAACACCATCAGCATCCCGATCGATCGCAGCGAACCGGTCCGGCCCGTCAGGATCGCAATCGACATCGTCGCCAGCGAAAAGATGATGCCGAGGATCAGCCGGGCCGGCAGGAACAAGCGGATGGGATCGTCGAAGTAGAAGCCGAGACGGTCGTCGCGGCCGCCGCGCTCGGCCATCAGCCGCAGCGACAGCCGCATGAGCGTGCTGAACGCCGTCTCGATCGTGCCGACGTAGACGGCGGCCACGGCGAGGAGGAGCAGGAGAACGGGAATCATGCCCGGCCGCGCCGCCGGGACGCCCGGCCGCCCGACCGCGCGATCAGCCCCGCCGCCAGGCCGCCGCGGCGGCGCAGGCGCGCCTCCGCCCGGGCCATGCGGCCGAGGTCGGCGGGGTCGTCGTGGTCGTAGCCCAGAAGGTGAAGGAAACCATGAAGGGCGAGAACGCGCAACTCGGTCCGGTAGGGGTGGCCGGCCTCTCGGGCCTGCCGGCGGGCGACGCCGGTCGCGATCACGAGATCGCCTAAAAATCGCGGTCCGCGGTCCGCGGTCCGCAGTCCGGCCAATCCCGAATCCGGTTCGGACACAAACGACAGCACATCCGTCGCGTAGTCCCTGCCGCGATACTGCCTGTTGAGCTTGCGGATATGAGCGTCGGTGACCAGCGCGATCGCGACGTCGCCGTGCAGGCGCACCGGGGCGACGCCAGCCAGCCATCGGGCCAGCCCGCCGTCGGCGATCCGGCGGCCGCGGCCGTCGGTCACCGTGACGGTCAGGCGCCTACTGCCGGGATCCACCGTACGATTCGTACGCCTTGACGATCTGCTGCACCAGCTGGTGCCGCACCACGTCCTTGTCGTCGAACCGGATGAAGGCGATGCCCTCGATGTTGCCGACGACCTTCATCGCTTCGACCAGACCCGACGTGCGGCCGGTCGGCAGATCGATCTGCGTGATGTCGCCGGTGATCACCGCCTTCGAGCCGAACCCGAGCCGGGTCAGGAACATCTTCATCTGTTCCGACGTGGTGTTCTGCGCCTCGTCCAGGATCACGAACGCGTCGTTCAGGGTGCGGCCGCGCATGAACGCGATAGGGGCCACTTCCACGGTGCCCCGCTCGATCAACCGTTCGGCGCGCTCGACGTCGAGCATGTCGTAGAGCGCGTCGTACAGCGGACGGAGATAGGGATTGACCTTCTCCTGCAGATCGCCGGGCAGGAACCCGAGCTTCTCGCCCGCCTCGACCGCCGGCCGCGCCAGGATGATGCGTGTGACTTTCTTCGCGAGCAGGAACGACACCGCCTGCGCCATCGCGAGATAGGTCTTGCCGGTGCCCGCCGGGCCGATGCCGAACACGACGTCGTGCTGCTCGATGGCGTCGAGATAGCGGCGCTGGTTGACGCTCTTGGGGAGCACCTGCCGCTTCCCGGAGGTGCGCGGCGCGCCGCGGAGGAAGTAATCCGCGAGCTCGACGGTCTCGTCCTGCGCCACCAGCTGCGCGGCCGTCTTCACATCCCCCTTCGCCAGCCGGTAGCCGCCGCGCATCAGGCCGGCCAGCTGATCGAGCACACGCTCCGCCCGCATCACGTCGGGGGCGTCGCCTTCGACGATGAGCTCCTCGCCGCTCGTGCGAATCCGCACGTTGAAGAGCCCTTCGAGGTGCTTCAGGTTCTCGTCGTAATTCCCGAAGAGCGATTCGGCACCCTCAACGGGCACCGGAATCTTCCGCATCACAGTAGCAGGCGGTATGGGAGGAACTCCTTAGTGATGAATGAATTGGATGGTACCACAACGCCGCGGTCCGCGGGTCCGCGGTCCGCGGACCCGCGATCTCAATTCGTCTTCAAATGCAGTTCCCTCAGCTGCTTCGCGCTCACGGTCGACGGCGCCCCCGCCATCAGGTCGACGGCTTGCGCGGTCTTCGGGAAGGCGATGACGTCCCGGATGGACGACTCGCCGCACAGGATGGCGACGGCGCGGTCCAGGCCGATGGCGATGCCGCCG
>Ga0114129_10010539_pt1 | contig 13180 bp, 13 predicted proteins | sample RhiMetdeltSRZDD1_FD_80071 | JGI IMG/M metagenome (GOLD analysis project Ga0114129, IMG submission 80071) | Populus rhizosphere microbial communities from Tennessee, USA - Rhizosphere MetaG P. deltoides SRZDD1 (version 2) (version 2) | ecosystem: Host-associated > Plants > Roots > Rhizosphere >...
CGCCGCAACCTCGTGCTCTCGGGGCACCTCGACGAGTTCCCGGCCGGCGAGGGCTGGACGTTTCCGCCCTTCGCCGGGACGCTCAAAGACGGCAAGATCCTCGGACGCGGCGCCGGCGACATGAAAGCCGGCCTCGCCGTCGCACTCTTCGTCGTGACGCTGCTGAAGGCCCACGACATGGAGCTCGACGGCCGCGTGACGCTGGCGTTCGCGTCCGACGAGGAGACCGGCGGCCGCTGGGGCACGGAGTGGCTCCTCGCCAACGTGCCGGAGGTGCGCGGCGACGCGTGTCTGATCGGCGAGTCGTCGGGCACGTGGTCCATCGGCATCGGCGAGAAGGGCGTGCTCTGGCTGCGTCTGGCCGCGACGGGCGTGTCGGGCCACTCCGCCTATGGGCAGGGCACGAGCGCCATCGCCAAGACGCTGCGCGCGGTGAAGACGATCGAGTCGTTCGCGGGCGGCACCGCGCGCACGCGCAAGGACATCGCGGAGGTCATGCGCCGGCAACGATCCATCGTCGAGAAGCGGTGGGGCCCCGGCACCGGGCGTATGGCCGATCGCCTGACGCTGAACCTCGGCACGCTGCGCGGCGGCGGCCAGGTGAACCTCATCCCCGCGCGGTCGGAGGCGGAGATCGACCTGCGACTGCCGCCGGGCATGTCCACGCGCGCGCTCGAGACGAAAATCCGGCGCCGGCTGTCCGCGACGGGCGGCAAGGACATCGAGATCACGGCGCTCAATCGTTGCGATCCCTATGTCAGCTCGCCACGCGATCCGTTGATCACGGCGCTCGTCGCCAACGGCCGCGCGGTGCTCGGCACGGCGCCCATCCCCGTCATTCGCCTGGGCTATACCGACGGCCGGTTCTTTCGGCGCGAGGGCATTGCGACCGCGGTGTACGGCCCGCGGGTGCACCGCATGGGGGGGCCCGACGAGTACGTCGAGCAGGACGAAGTGCTGCAGGTCGCGCAGGTGCATCTGGCCACCGTGCTCGATTACCTCGGCGCGCGCTGATGGACATTGCAGGCGTCACGGTCGCGCGCGGGACGAAGCGGCGACACGCCATCGAGCTGGTCGAGCTCGCCGACGGCACGCGGATCTCCCTGCCCGCGCTGTTCGTCAACGGCGCCGCGGCGGGGCCGCGCCTCTACCTGGGCGCGGCGATCCACGGCGACGAGGTCAACGGCGTGGCGATCCTGGCGCGCGCGCTCGGGCGGCTGGACCCGGCGAGGCTCGCCGGCAGCATCGTCGCCGTCCTCGTGCAGAATCCGCTGGCGTTCCAGGCCGATCACCGCCTGGCCCTCAGTCACTATCTGAAATCGCCGCTGGACCAGGCGCCCGCCGATCCGTGGACGTGCTTTCCGGGGAATCCCGACGGAAGCCTCGCGGAAAAGATCGCGCACGTTCTCTTCGGGCTCATCCGCACGTGCGATGCCGCGATCGACTGTCACACGCCGACGCGCGGCGGCCGCTATGTGCCGATCACGATCCTGCCGCATCCGGCACTGGGCGACGCCTCACGGCGGGCCGAGGAGCTGGGCATCGCCTTCGGCTCCGGCTACCTGGTCAAGACCGACAAGGGCATGTACGTGCGCGACGGCATCCTGTGCGTGGAGGCAACCCGCGCCGGCGTTCCGGCGTTTACCTTCGAGATCGGCGAGGGCGGGCGGCTGGAGCGTGACATGGTCGAGATCGGTGCGCGCTGCGTTGAGAACGCGCTCCAATACTTAAAAATGCTGCCCGGCGAGCCGGTGCGTCCCGCGAAGACGGTCCGCGTGCGCGAGTTCGTGGGCATGCGAGCCACGCGCGGCGGCCTGTTGACCACCGAGGCCGCGCTGGGCGCCCCGGTGCGCCGCGGTGACGTCCTGGCGCGCATCCACAGCGTCTATGGCGATGAGCTGGAGACGTTCGCCTCGCCGGTGGACGGTGTGTACGTTCGATCGACGACGCTGTCGACGGTGGCGGCGGGTGAGCGCGTCGTCACGGTGGGCGTGCTCGAGTGAGCGCCCGCGCGCTGCCCGCGAGGCGTGCAGCCGCGGAGTGATTGTGCCGCCGCCGGCCGACGTGAGATAGTCCGCGTGCTCAGCGACCGCAGCAGGACCCCAGGAGGATGGCGATGAAGATCGGTAAGTCGGTGGCGAAAGCGCTCGCACTCTTGACCGTGTGCCTGGCGATCGGTGGTGTGTGGCCGACCGAAGCCCAGCAGGAGCCGCTGCGGGTCGGCATGATCGAGCCGCTGTCGGGTCCGATCGCGGCGGCCGGCTCTTACATCGTGAACGGCGCCAAGATCGCGCTCGATCGCGTCAACGCCAAAGGCGGCGTGAAGGGACGCAAGCTCGAGCTGATCATCGAGGACAACAAGTCGGATCCCGCCGAGACGCGCAACGCCGCGGAGAAGCTCATCGTGCGCGACAAGGTGCCGGTCATCATCGGCGCCTGGGGCAGCTCGATGACGCTGGCCATGATGCCGCTCGCCGCGCAGCACAACGTCGGGCTCGTCGTGGAGACGTCCAGCTCGGTGAAGATCACCGACCCCAAAACGCCGGGCTCCAAGGTCGTGAGCCGCATCAGCCCGACCAGCGAGCTCGAGGCGCTGGGCGTGGAGCCGCTGCTGCCGCAGCTCGGCATGAAGAAGGTCGGTTACATCGCGGTCAACACCGACTGGGGTCGCGGCGCGGTGGTCGCCTTCGGCGACGTGCTCAAGAAGCAGGGCGGCAATGTCGAGCTCGTCGAGTACGTCGGCCAGGCCGACACCGATTTCTACTCGCAGCTCACGAAGTTCAAGGCGGCCGGCGTGGACGGCGTCATCATCACCGACGATGCGCCGAAGACCGCCAAGATGCTCCAGCAGATGAAGGAGCTCGGGCTCAAGGCCAAGGTCCTCGTCACGGGCGGATCCGCGTGGCCGGACTCGATCGTGCAGCTGGCCGGCGCGCCGGCCGCCGAAGGCGTGATGTTCATCAGCTTCTACAACCCGTACGATCACGCGCTCGCCGGCGATCCCGAGGGCAGCCGCGCGTACGTCGACGAGTGGAAGAAGCGCGGGCTGCCGTGGATCGGCGTCGTCGAGGGCATGCGCGGCTTCGACGCCGTCAACCTGGTGGCGCAGGCGCTGGGGTCCGCCGGCGACGCGACGCCGGCGAAGGTGCACGACGCCGTGCGCGCGGCGGAGATGAAGGGGCTCTACGGCCTGATCAAGTTCGACAAGAACGGGCAGAGCTTCTGCAACATCATCCTCACCCAGGTCAAGGACGGCAAGTATGCGGTCGTCGGCGTCACCCCGAGCGCCAAGCTCTGGAACGCGGCGGCGGCGAAGTAGGACGGTTCAGTCCGCGACCACGGCGCCGGCGGGCTGCTGACCCGGGCCCGCCGGCCCCGGCTCGATGATCGCCGAGCTCGTCCAGCACGTCGTCAACGGCCTCGTCATCGGCGGCGGCTACGCCTTGATGGGGATCGGTCTCACGCTCATCTTCGGCATCATGCGCGTGGTGAACTTCGCCCACGGCGAGTTCTACATGCTCGGCGCCTTCCTGCTGTTCACGCTGTTCGGCACGCTCGGGATCGATTTCTTCCTGGCGGCGGCGGTCGCGATCGTGGCCGTGGGTGTCGCGGGCGCCGTGGTCGAGCGCGTGGTGCTGCGTCCGCTGCGCGGTCAGGCCATCGAGATTCCCATGCTCGCGATGGTCGCGTTGTCGGTCATCCTGCAAAATGCCGCGATCCTGTTGTGGGATCCGTCGCCGAAAACGATCCGCCATCCGTTCTCGCCCATCCCCATCGTGCTCGGCCCGATCCACATCGTGGCCATCCGCATCTTCGCCGGCGTGGCCGCCGTCGCGCTGATCATCGGCTCGCACCTGTTCATCCGGAAGACGCGCCTGGGCAAGGCGATGCGCGCGACGTTCCAGGACGGCGAGATGGCGCGCCTCGTCGGTGTGGACGTGGACCGCGTCTACACCGCCACCTTCTCGTTCGGCGCGGCGCTGGCCGGCGCCTCCGGCGTGCTGCTCGGCAGCGTCTTCTGGGTCTATCCGGCCATGGGCGACCAGGCCGCCATGAAGTCGTTCGCCGTCGTGATCATGGGCGGCCTCGGCGATTTCCTGGGCGCGATCGTCGGCGGCCTGCTGCTGGGCGTCGCCGAGAGCCTCGGGGCGGCGTACGTGTCGTCGGGCTACAAGGACGCGATCGGCTTCGTCGTCATCATCCTGCTGCTGCTGTTTCGCCCCGCGGGCCTGTTCGGCCGCCGCGACCGCCTGCGTTGAGGTTGCCGGCGCGCGCGCTCGCCACACTGGCCGTGCTCGCGGTCGTGCCGTTCGTGCTCGACGACTACTACGTCCATCTGCTGATCATGTCGGGCATCTTCTTCCTACCATCGGCGGGCATGAATGTGTTGTTGGCCGGCGGCCAGCTGACGCTCGGGCATACCGCGTTCTTCGGCATCGGCGCCTACACGTCGGGATTGCTCGCCCTGCAGTGGGGGCTCTCACCGCTGTACGGCATGGTGGTGGCGGCCGCGCTCGCGGCGCTCGTCGGCTACCTGCTCGGCACGATCACCCTGCGGCTGCGCGGCGCGTACTTCGTGCTCGTCACGATCGGGTTCGCCGAGGTCATCCGGCTCGTCGCGACGAACTGGATCGAGCTCACGCAGGGCCCGCTCGGCCTGCCCGGCGTGCCGCCATTCGATCTCGGCCGCGCGGCCTTCACGCTGACGAGCAAGCGCCAGTACTACTTCGTGATGCTGGTCCTCGGCGCCCTCACGTACGCGCTGTGCGCGCGCCTGCTGCGCTCGCGGTTCGGCCGCGCGTTGACCGCCGTGCGGCAGAACGAGAACCTCGCGGAGTCGGTGGGCGTGAGCGCCTATCGCACCACGCTGGTGGCCATGGTGGTGGCGTGCGCGCTGGCCGGCGTCGGCGGCAGCTTCTATGGGCACTACACACAGTTCCTGTCGCCCGAGCTGTTCGCCTTCTACAACACGGTGACGATGGTCGTCATGGTCGTCGGGGGTGGCCAGGCGACGGTGGCGGGCCCGGCGCTGGGCGCGATCGTCTTCACGTTCCTGCCGGAGTTCCTTCGCGTGGCGGCGTTCTACCGGATGCTCATCTACGGCGTCATCCTGCTGCTCGCGATCATGTTCATGCCGCGCGGCATCGTGGACGCGTTGCAGCGGCTGCGCCGGCGCGTGCCGGCGTCGGTCGCCGAGCCGCCGGCCGGTGGCGAGCCGCTCGTGGTCGCCGATGGGCGTCCCGCCGGCGGCGACACGCCGCTCGTCGTCGAGCACGTGACCGTACAGTTCGGCGGGCTCACCGCGCTGTCGGACGTCACGTTCTCGCTCGCGCGCCGCGAGATCCTGGCGCTGATCGGTCCCAACGGGGCCGGCAAGACCACCGCGTTCCACGTCATCACCGGCTTCTTGCGGCCGACCACGGGCCGCGTGCTGGGCGGGGCCCGCATCGACCTCACGAGCTTGCCGCCCCACGAGGTCTGCCGGCAGGGGCTCGTGCGGATGTTTCAGAAAGCGAGCGTGTTCCCCGAGTGCAGCGCGATCAACAACGTGACGATCGCCGGCCACCGCCTCGGCCGCGCGGGCTTCTGGGCCCTCGTCTTCAACACGCGGGCGACGCGGCGCGAGGAGGCGGCGCTGGCGGCGCGCGCGGCGTCGCTGCTGCAGTTCACCGGTCTCACGGGCCGCGCGCACGAGGTCGCGAGCAATCTCTCGTACGGTGAGCAGCGTCTGCTCGGCCTCGCCATCGCGCTGGCGCCGGGCCCCGCCGTGCTCCTGCTGGACGAGCCCGCGGCGGGGCTCAATCCCGCCGAGACCCAGCGGGTCATGGCCCTGATCCAGCAGATCCGCGCGCAAGGCGTCAGCGTGCTGCTCGTCGAGCACGACATGAAGCTGGTCATGGGCATCTCCGACCGTATCGTGGTGCTCAACCACGGGCAGAAGATCGCGGAAGGACGCCCCGCCGAGATCCAGCGTGATCCCGACGTCATCCGCGCCTATCTCGGCGCCGGGCAGGCCGATGCTCGCGCTTGAGGACGTCCGCGTCGCCTACGGCAACGTGGAGGTGCTGCGCGGCGTGAGCCTGCGCGTCGCCGCCGGCGAGCTCGTGTGCCTGCTCGGCGCCAACGGCGCCGGCAAGACGACCACCGCGAAGACCATCTCGGGGCTCCTGCGCCCCCGCGCCGGCCGCGTGACGTTTCTCGACGCGCGCATCGACGGCCGGCCGGCGCACGCCATTCTCCGCGCCGGCATCGCGCACTGTCCCGAAGGTCGCCGCATCTTCCCCGAGATGACCGTGCGCGAGAACCTCGAGATGGGCGCGTTCGTCCGCGGCCGCGCGGCGCGCACCGCCGAGGATCTCGAGCGCGTGCTCGAGCGCTTCCCGGTCCTGCGCCAGCGCGCCAACCAGCTCGGCGGGACGCTGTCGGGCGGCGAGCAGCAGATGCTCGCCATCGCGCGGGCGCTCATGTCGGGGCCGAAGCTCCTCGTGCTCGACGAGCCATCGCTCGGCTTGTCGCCCACGATGGTGGAGACGACGTTCGAGCTGATCACCGAGATCCGCCGAGAGGGCATGACCGTGCTCATGGTCGAGCAGAACGCCTATCTGGCCCTGCGCATGGCCGATCGGGGCTATGTGATGGAGACGGGCCGCACCGTACTTGAAGGCACCGCGCGCGCCTTGCTCGACAACGAGCACGTGCGTCGCGCGTATCTTGGCGGCTAGCGCCTGAGCCGTTGGCGGGCCGCAGACTTGCACCGGAGGAGAGCCATGGCAGATTCACCGGAGATCCTGCGTGACCGCGGACGCGCCCTCGAAGACGAGTTCTTCCGCCGCGAGGACCAACGGCTCATCAAGCGGCTGTCGGAGCTCAAGGCCGCCGAGACTACGCGCGACGCGCTCGCCAAGGCGTCAGGCATCAGCGAGCCGGCGGTGCTGGATCAGCTCGTGCAGCTCGGCCTCCGCGCCGAGACGCTCGCGGCGCTCGCGGTCGTCCCGCTCGTGGAGGTCGCGTGGGCCGATGGCGAGCTGGACGCCAGAGAGCGCCGCGCCATTGCGCAGCACGCCGACGTCCCCCGCGAATCGACGGCGGGCGCGCTGCTCGAGGCATGGCTGGACCACCGCCCCGACGCCAAGCTGCTCGGCGCGTGGACCCAGACGGTGCAGGCCATGCGAAGCCGGCTCGCCCCCGACGCGGCCGCGCGCGTCAAGGCGAGCTTGCTCGAAAAGGCGCGCGCGGTCGCGGCGGCGAGCGGCGGCACGTTCGGCCTGGGCTCCAAGGTCTCCAAACCGGAGGCCGAGGTGCTCGCCAGACTCGAGGCCGCGTTCGGCTGATCGCGACTGGTCAGCGCGCGGCGAGCGGGCCGCGGAGCACGCGGCCGGGATACGATCCCGTGTGCTCGCCGTCGCGCAGCACGACCTGGCCGTTCACGATCGAGGCGTGGAAACCGCTCGCCTTCTGGCGCAGTCGCCGCGCGCCGGCGGGCAGATCGTTCACCACCTCGGGCATGTCGGGGGCCACGCGGTCGGGATCGAACACGATCACGTCGGCGGCGAGCCCCTCGCGCAGCAGCCCGCGGTCGTGGAAGCCCCACGCCGACGCCGGTTCGAAGCTCAGCATCCGCACGCCTTCCTCGAGCGTGAGCGCCTGACGGCGGCGCACCCAGTACGCGAGCACCTGCGTCTGCAGCGACGAGTCCATGATCTGCGAGACGTGCGCGCCGGAATCGGAGAACGTCACCACCGAGTACCGGTGCTTCATCATCTCGAGCACGTCGTCGAAGTTCTCGTTGAAGAGCGGCTGGACGAAGAACGCCCTGAGATCGCGTTCGAGCGCGACATCGATCATGGCTTCGACCGGGTCGACGCCACGCTGGCGCGCGATCTCGGCGATCGAGCGATGGGGCCCGCACGGATCTTCCATCAGCATCGTCCACTCGAAGTCCGGCTTCCGGGCCTCGGCGCCGACGCCCCGGCCGTACTCGGCCTCCCCGGCCGCCTTCACGAGCCGCCGGCGCACCTCGGCGTCGCGCAGGAGCGCGCGCTGCTCGTCGAGCGGGCGCCGACGCACCGGGTACCACTCGGGCAGGCGATCGAACGGCAGCCGGGTCTCGAATGAGAGCACGACCGAGAGCGAGCGGCTGTGCACCTGGGCGAACATGCGCCCGCCCGCGCGCGCCGTCTCTTCGAGCATCGCGAAGTACGCGCGCCAGACGTCGGGCGCGAAGCGCGAGCTGAACATGCCCCACGTGACCGGCACGCCAGTCTCCACGGCGAGATCGCGCAGCCGTTCGAGGTAGTCGCGCTGGCGATCGAGGTCGCGGCCCGTGTCCTCACCGGCGATCTCGAAGATGCCGGCGCCCAGATCGCCCAGCACCTGCACCAGCTCGCGGACCTCGCTCCAGTCGGCGACGCGGCTGGCCACGGGCCGCCGGTCCGCGGTCTCGTGATTGCGCGTGCGTGACGTCGTGAACCCCATGGCGCCGGCCGCGAGCGCGTCGGCCAGCTCGCGCTTCATGACCGCCAGGTCCGCGGCGGTGGCCGGCTCCGAGAACGCGCGCTCGCCCATCGCATACGTGCGCAGCGCCGAGTGGCCGACGTAGCCCGCGTAGTTGATCCCTTTCGGCCAGCGGCCGAGCGCGTCGAGGTACTGCGCGTAGGTCTCCCACGTCCACTCGATGCCCGCCTCCATGGCCTCGGCGGGAATGTCCTCGGCGCGCTCGAGATTGCGCACGACCAGGTGCTTCTCGTTCGGCCGGCAGGGCGCCAGCGTGAAGCCGCAGTTGCCCATGACGACGCTCGTGACGCCGTGCCAGCACGAGCACGTGCCGAGCGGATCCCACGCCACCTGCGCGTCCATGTGGGTGTGGCCGTCGATGAACCCGGGCGCCACGACCTGATGACGGGCGTCGATCTCCTCGCGGCCGCGGTCGCGGATCTTGCCGATGCGGGCGATGCGGTCGCCGCGAATCCCGACGTCCGCGCGGTAGCGCGGAAGCCCGGAACCATCTACGACGGTGCCGCCGCGGATGACGAGGTCGTAGCTCATGGCTGCCTCTCCGCCGTCTGCACGGAGCGGAGCCCGTAGAGCTCCGCCACGTTGTCGTGCAGCACGAGGTCGCGCTCCTCCCGGCTCAGATGCGCGGCGTGCTTGGCCAGCACCTCTTGCGAGTTCGGCCACGTCGAATCGCTGTGCGGGAAATCGTTCGCCCACATCAGCCGGCGGATGTTGCAGAGATCCTTCACCTGGAACGCCACCCAGTCGTCCTGGAACGTCGTGTAGACGTGCTCGCGGAAGTATTCGCTCGGCATCCGCGTGATCGTGCTGCCGGTGAGCCAGTAGCGATGGCGCTCGTAGGCGTGATCCATGCGGTACATGAAGTGCGGCACCCAGCCCGCGTCGGCCTCGACGCAGACGAGCTTGAGCTTCGGGTGACGCTCGAACACGCCGCCGAAGATGAACAGGCCGATGATGTCCTGGCAGCCGCGGATGATCGACATGAACGCGTTGAGCTTGGGCCCGCGCACGTTGAAGGTGTCGCTCGCGCTGGTGAGGATGTGAAACGACAGCGGCAGCTTCAGGTCGACGGCCGCCTCCCAGAACGGGTCGTACATCGGATCGTCGTAGTCCGCGAGCGCGGGGTTGCCGGGCATCATCACGCCGCGCAGTCCGAGGGCTTTGATGCGTTGCAGATCGCGGATCCCGTCCTCCACCGAGCGCATCGCCGTCTGGCCGATGCCGAGCAGCCGGTCGGGGTGCGCCGCCGCATACTCGCCGATCCACTCGTTGTACGCCGCGAAGCAGGCGTGCTTGAAGTCGAAGTCGGGATGGTTGCACAGCATCATGCCGACGGTCGGATAGAGGATCTCCGCCGCCACGCCGTCGCGATCCTGATCGGCCAGCCGCGCGTGGGGATCCCAGCCGCCGCGGTGCAGCTCCTCGAACCGGATGCCGAACACGGTCAGCTCCTCGGCACGCTTGCCGGCCGCGGCCACGAGCCCCATCGGGATCGGCTTCGACAGGCCCTCGATCACGAACAGGTCGCCGCGCTGCGGATCGCGCACGACGTGCGGCGCGCGATCGCGGAACCTCGCGTCGATGCGATCGACGTACGTATTCGGCGGCTCGGTGATGTGGGAGTCGGCGGAGATGATCGGTTTGGCAGCGTGATTCATGCCGCACAGGGTACCGCGGAAGTCCACGCAGAGGGCCCGGAAGTCCAGTCGGCTCCGCGGACTACGCTCCGCGGACTATTGGAGCGGGAGGTCGGCGTCGGCCTCCAGACAGGCGGGGTGAAGCACGCGACCTGTGCGGACCACGACCTCGCCCGGCCGCTCGATCGGCCGGCCGCACTGCTCGCAGGTCAACGACGAGCCGTCGGCGTCTTCCGCGTGCATCAGTGCAGGATGTCGGCGGTGGAGGTCAGCAGCACGCAGGTGCAGCCGGTCTCGCTCCACACGCGCTGGTCGCCCGTGCCGGGCTCCGCGCGGTTGTAGTCGCCGGGATAGAGCTTCCGGTCGTCGATCCACAGCTCGCCGTCGAGCAGATACAGCTCTTCGACGCCCGCGTGCTGGTGCGGCGGATACGCGACTCCCGGTTCGAGCCGCACGAGCATGCTGACGCGCTGTTGCGCGGCATCGGTCGCGAGCAGCTTGCACCAGATGCCGGGTGTCGCTTGTTCCCATTCCGGCTCGGTGGACCTTCGCGAGCTCGGCGCCGCCGGCCGGTGGCCGGTGTCCGCTTCGATCCGCCCTGCAAGGCGGTCCCACAGCGAGGGGGAGGGACGCAGCACGTCGATCGGCCAGGTGGCCAACGCCTCGTCGACGACCGGCCGCAGCGCCTCGAGCTCGCGCTGGCAATCCGCACAGGCGGCGAGATGCGCCTCCACGAGGGCCACGTCAGCCGCAGGCAACGCGTGCACGGCGTACAGCGACAGCAGCTCGGAATAGTCGCGATCGTGTGCGTGCGATCCGGAGCTCACGCGCTGTTCACCTTTCCGCCGAGCGCCTGGCGGAGCTTCGCCAGTCCGGAACGGATTCGGGTCTTGATGGTTCCCACGGGCTGATCGAATCGTGCCGCCACTTCGCTATAGGTCATCTCCGAAAAGAAGGCGGTTTCGATCGCCTGTCGCTCGTCCGGTGTCAGTACGTGCAACGCCTCTCGGAGCCGGCGCCCCTGGTCCCTGAGATCCAGCGCCTCGTGGGGCCCACTCAACGACGCCGTCTCGATCGACGTGTCGGCAGAGCCGGCGCGCTTCTTGCGTTGCTCGAACCGCAGCCGATCGATCGCACGCGAGCGAGCCTGGTTCATGATCCAGCCGATGACCGAGCCGCTGGCGGCGTCGTAGGCGTGGGCGCGCCGCCACACGTCGTGAAAGACGTCCAGCGTCAACTCTTCCGCCGTTGCGCGGTTTCCGGTGATCCGCATGGTAAAAGTGAAAACGATGCGATGCGTCTGCTCGTAGAGCGCGCGCAGCGCATGCTCGTCGCGTGCGGCGATCGCCCGCACGAGGACCACCCACTGGTCTTCCCCCACCCGCCGCTTCGCTGTGTTGGCATAGAGCAAGTCGCCCAGCGTTGTAGTCTCGCGTTTGGGTGGACAGTGACCGGGGGGCCGTGTCGAGTCCACAATCCGCCATGATGGAGAAGCAAGCGCGCTGCGTCAAGAGATGTCTCGGGACTGGCAGCGGCCTCAGGCCGACCGCTCCAGGTCGTCCCGCGCCAGGTTGAAGTCGTCGCGCTCGCATTCCCACGCCGTGAAACAGTCGACGTGCAGATGGTTCGTTGTGATCTGTCCGGCCCGTAAGAACTCCAGCTCGAATTCGACCTCCTCGCGCCGGATCGGGACGTTACACACGGAGCATGGGACACCGCCGCCTCGCCCGCCCCAGACGCGATCCGGTGGACGCGGGGGCAGTTTTCCGGTGAGGACCACTTCGCGGACTTTGTCACGGAGAGAGTCGCGGCCCATTCACACCACTAGTACGTCAACTCCATGGCCCCGGATTGGGCCGGACCTCCTCACCGGTTCGACGGGCCGCGCGGTTCGACGGTGGCGGGCAGGCATTGCCACGTAATGAAGAGGACCTCGACCTTGGGATCGCCGACCACCCGGTAGAGCATGGCCGGCCCCCAGCGCTGATCGCCCGCCGACTGCAGGCCGTCCAGCTTCGCGGCACAGTCTTGAAGGGTCGAGTACGAGCTCACCCGTTCGACGGATGCCCGCTGGTATTGGCTGCCCGGCGTCGAGCGCCTCTGCTCGGCCCAAAGCACCCACGCGGGGTCCGCCTCCGCTGACGCCATGAGCGTCAGCGGTCCGAGCAGCACGGCGAGCATCAGGACGGGAACGCCACGCAAAACACCGCATTGTAGCGGGTCACCCGCACGAGGCGATCAGGTGCCGCGCCGCACCCGATAGTCGACGTTGTCCCTCACCCACTTCCAGAGACGGTCCTGACCGGCGAGGTCCGTGTCCGGCTTCATCTGCGCGCGCCAGCCCTTCATGACGTCGTGCTCGACCGCCCAGAAGCGCACCCGGTCTCGCTTCACCAGCTTTCGCCAGTTGTCGCCGACCTTCGGGCTCGCGTAGACGAGGCGAACCGTGATGTTCTTCGAGAGGTAGTCGAGCGGGCTGAGATCGATCTGCTGGTAGGACGCCGGCGAGCCCGATTTGATCCGCGCGTCGTGCACGTCGGGCACGCCGTCACTGACGACGACCACGGTGATGGGCGCCAGGACGAGGTTGCGCTCCTTGACGACGCGCGCGACCTGGTCGAAGAAGACGTTGAAATCCGTGAGCGTGTCGGTGGCCGGGAACCACTTCCTGAGATCCGCCTCGATCTGCCTGACGTCCTTGTTGTTGAAGTCGTGGATCGGATGGAAGGACTTCGGCTCGCGGTCGTCCTTTCCGCCGATGGCCGTCACGAAAAGGTCGCGCGGCTTCGAAAGGCCGCCGAGCTCGTGCATGTGGCCGTACAGGTAGTGCGAGACGAACGTCAGGGCATCGTCGTAGGCGAATCGGAAGGATCCGCTGGTGTCGACGCCGACGAACAGTGTCGACCGCGGCGTCTTGTCCTCCGGCTCGGCCGCGGACGCCACGACGGTGGCGCCGATCAGCGCGACGACGACCGCACGAGCGACGAGCGCAACGCCCCGGCGCCTCATAGCGTCGCCGGCTTCCGGGA
>Ga0114129_10010540_pt1 | contig 13177 bp, 7 predicted proteins | sample RhiMetdeltSRZDD1_FD_80071 | JGI IMG/M metagenome (GOLD analysis project Ga0114129, IMG submission 80071) | Populus rhizosphere microbial communities from Tennessee, USA - Rhizosphere MetaG P. deltoides SRZDD1 (version 2) (version 2) | ecosystem: Host-associated > Plants > Roots > Rhizosphere >...
CGCGAACGGACAGCAGCGCGCGGTGCCAATGACGGGATCGCCTGACGGGTTCAGCTACACGATTCAATCCGTCGATCGCAGCTTCGAGTACCGGGTCGTCGCGGGCGCCTCGTCTTCGCCGGCTTTTGCGGTGACCGCGCTGTTCCCGCCCAAGGTCACATCGATCGATGTCTCGTACGACTACCCGACGTTCACCGGGCTGAAGCCACGCGACGAGAAGAACGGCGGCGACATCTACGCGCCGGAGGGCACCCGCATCCAGCTGCTCGTTCACGCCGACAAGGCGCTGGCTGGCGGCGAGCTGGCGATGTCGGGCGGACCGGCGGTGCCGATGCGCGCGGCCGGCAACTCGGCCTCCGCCGAGCTCGTGCTGGCGGAGGACGGCGGCTATCGCGTCCGCCTCTCGGATCGGGACGGTCTCGGCTCGGTCGGCGAGGTCGAGTACTTCATCCGCGTCATGGACGACCGGCCGCCGACGGTGCAGATCGTCCGGCCGACGCAGGATCAGGGCGTCACGCCGCTCCAGGAAGTGGCGATCGAAGCGCGCGCGGACGACGATTACGGGATCGCCCAGCTCGATCTCGTCTTTGCCGTCGCCGGGAGGGCGGCGAAGACGGTCCCGTTCACGCGGCTGTCGGGAACGGACGTCGCTCGAATCGGCAGCCATCTCCTCGCCGTCGAGAATCTCGGCGTGCAGCCTGGCGACGTGATCACCTACTACGCCCGCGCGCGGGACGTCGCTCGCGGCAAACGATCGACCGAGACGCGCAGCGATATGTTCTTCCTCGAGGTCAAGCCGTTCAGCGAGGAATTCGTGGCGGCGCAGAGCCAGGCGATGGGCGGCGGCGGATCGTCCGCGACCCAGATCGACGCGCTGATCGCGGCGCAGAAGGAAATCATCAACGCGACGTGGAACCTGGAGCGGCGGTCGACGGCCGGGCGATCGGCTGACGATCTGAAGGCGGTCGCCGGCGCGCAGGCGGAGCTCAAGTCGCGCACCGAACAGATGGCCGGCGGCGCACGCCGCGGAAACCGCGGATTCTTTCCACAGCAGATCGCCCAGCCTCGCCCGGGCGGCCGGGCCGCCTCCGGCGATCCCGTGGCGGCCGCGGTCGCGGCGATGGCCAAAGCGCTCGAACAGCTGCAGGAGTCGAAGACCGCCGACGCGATTCCGCATCAGATGAGCGCGCTGCAGGGGCTGCTCCAGGCGCAGGCCGAAGTGCGCCGCCGCCAGGTGATGCAGCAATCGGCGAGCGCGGCCGGGCAGGGCGGGACCAGCCGCACCGACCGCGATCTGTCCGCGCTCTTCGATCAGGAGCTCCAGCGGCAGCAGCGCACCAACTACGAGACGCCGCCACAGTCAGCGGACGCGCCGCGGGAGAACGAGAACGATCTGCTCGAGCGCATTCGCGATCTCGCCCGCAGGCAGGACGAGCTCGCCCGCCGGCAGCGTGAGCTCGCCGCGGCCGGAATGAGCGACGAAGAACGCAAGCGGCAGCTCGAACGTCTCAGCCGGGAACAGGAGGAGCTGCGGCAGCGCGCCGAGGAACTGCGCAAACAGGCGCAGAGCCAGGCCGGCGCCGCCGGCGGGCGAGGCCGCGGCGGATCGCCGGCGTCGGGCGGCGAGATGCAGCGTGCCGCGGAGCAGATGCGCAACGCCGCAACGGAACTGCAGCGGCAGAACGCGGGTGGGGCGGCGGCGAGCGCCGAGGCCGCGGCGGAAGCGTTGCGCAGGCTCGAGCGTCAGGTGCGCGGGTCCAGCGCCGACGCGCGACAACGTACGGCCGGGGAGCTGCGGCTCGAGGCCCAGCAGATCGCGGACGCGCAACGCCGCGCCGCGGCCGAAGCGGCCCGTCTCGAGAAGGAGCGCACCGGCGATCGCGCCACGGCGGACGCGCTCCGGCGGCTCGCGGCAGAGAAAGACAAGCTCGCGGAGCGGATCGGACAGTTACAGCAGGCCGCGCGCGAGGCCGAGCGCGATAGCCCCGGAGCCGAGGGCGCGCCCCTTCGCGAGGCCGGACGGCAGCTCCAGGAGCAGCAGGTCGGTGCGCGCATGCGCGAGTCGGCGCAGCAACTCCGGGACCGCGCGTCGGCCGGCAGCGGGGAGCGTCAAGGCGGGACGCCAAAGTCCGCCACGCCGGCACCGGCGCCGGATCCGGCGCAGCGCGAGCAGCAGCTGACGCGCTCGCTCGAAACGGTGGCCAACACGCTTGCCGGCGGCGCAGACGAGGGCCGCAGGCTGGCGGAGCAGCTCGATCGCACGCGCGAGATGCGGGACCGCTTGAACGAGGCCGAGCGTCGGGTCCGGGAGGAGGAAGCGCGGGCCGCCGCGAACGCCGGCCGCCAGCCCGGCGACGCGCGCGGCGGCGGCGCGTCCAACGGGGTGCAGCGCGCTCGCGACGACTACATGCGCCAACTGCAACGCTCGCGGGAGTCGCTCGGCCGGATGCGCGCCGACCAGCAGCGCGGCGATCTCGGCGGGTCGACGCCGGAACAGCACGAATACAGCCGATCCGCGCCGGGGAACGAAGCGTTCAAGCAGGACTTCGGCGGCTGGGAGTCGCTCCGCAAGGATGTCGACCTCGCGCTCGAGCAGTACGAGGCGGCGATCTCCGAACGCCTGGCGCGCAAGGAGGCGAGGGAGCGCCTGAGCGGCGGTGGCAGCGAACGGATTCCCGAAGCCTATCGTCCGATGGTGTCGCGGTATTTCGAGGCGATCGCGAAAGCGAAGAAATGACGTGACCTTCGCGAACCCGCTCCCGTGGTGGGGCCTCACGCTCGTGCTGTCCGGCGCCGCCGCGCTGTCGTGGCTGGCGTACTGGCGCGCGCGCGTCGCGCCGGCGCGCCGGCTGCTCCTGAGCGGCGTCCGCTTCGTCACGCTGGTCGCGATCGTGGTCCTGTTGATGCGTCCGGTCGCGAGGACGAGCGACACGGACGCCAGCCACGCGGTCGTGCCGATCCTGATCGATGTGTCGCGCAGCATGTCGATCGAAGATGCAGGCGGGCTCCGCCGGATCGATCGCGCGCGGCAGATCCTCGAGTCCGAGATCCTGCCGGCGCTCGGCGACCGCTTTCGCGTCGAGGTGCTGTCGTTCGGCGCCGGCCTGTCGCCCGTGACGCCACAGTCGCTCACCGCCGCGGCGCCGCGCAGCGATCTGGCCGGTGCGCTGCAGGACACTGCCGAGCGCTATCGCGGCCGCGCGGTCGCCGGCATCGTGCTGCTCTCCGACGGCGGCGACACCAGCATCGACAAGAGCGGCGCCGCCGGCATTCCCGTCTTTCCCATCGGCATCGGGACCCTGACCGTCGGCCGCGATCGCGAGGTGCTCAGCGTCACGGCCGCCGAGGCCGTGCTGGACGATTCGCGGGTCGACCTGGCCGTCTCCGCGGTCAGTCACGGCCACGGCGCCGCGCCGATCGAGCTCCGCCTGCTCGAGAACGGCCGTCCGATCGAGGTGCGGCGGGCCACGCCGGCGGGGGACGGGACGCCGGTGCGCGAGGTCTTCCACGTCACGTCGACGCGAAACGCGCCGACGGTCTACACCATCGAGATCCCGGCGGCCGCGGGCGAGCTGGTGCCCGAGAACAATTCCCGGAGCGTGCTCGTCCAGCCACCGTCGCGACCGCGCCGCGTGCTGCTCGTCCAGGGCGCGCCCGGCTTCGAGCACAGCTTCCTCCAGCGCGCGCTCAACGGCGATCGCGGCCTCGAAATCGATTCCGTCGTCCGGAAAGGACAGAACGAGCAGGGAGGCGACACGTTCTACATCCAGGCGGCCGCCCAGCGAAGCGCGAAGCTCGCGACCGGGTACCCCGCGAGCCGGGAAGACCTCTTCGGCTACGACGCGATCGTTCTTGCGAACATGGACGGGTCGAATCTCGGTGGCCGCGAGCTCGAAGCGACGCGCGACTTCGTGGGCACCCGCGGCGGCGGCCTGCTCGTGCTGGGCGCCCAATCGTTCGTCCGCAACGGGCTCGCCGACACGCCGCTCGAGGACGTGCTGCCACTCGACCTTTCCGATCGCGGCCGCGGCGTCGTCGCCGCCTCCTCTGGATCGCCGCGGGGCGCCCATCGTGTCGAGCTGACCGCGGCCGGCGAGGCGCACCCGATCATGCAGCTGACCGGCGACCTGGACGAGACCCGGAAGCGCTGGGAAGCGGTGCCTGCGCTGGCGTCGCTGTCGCCGGTCGGCGGGCCCCGACCGGGCGCGAACGTCCTCGCGATCAGCACGGGACCGGGCGGCGCCGCTCGCGCGCTGGTGGCGGTACAGCGCTACGGCGCCGGGCGGTCGATGATGTTCACTGGCGAGGCGTCGTGGCGCTGGCGCATGATGCTGCCGGCGGCCGATCGCTCCTACGACACGTTCTGGCGCCAGGGGATCCGGTGGCTGGCGCTGCCGGCAACGGATCCCGTCAGCCTGACCGCCCCCGCATCGGCGACGGCGGGCGAGACCGTAATCTGGCGCGTGGCCGCGCGCGACGCGGGGTTCGAGCCGCTGCGCGGCGCGACCGTCGACGTGCGCATCACCGCGCCGGACGGGCGGGTCGAGACCGTCCCCGCGGCTGCGGAATCGTCGGGGGGGAGCGACGGCGTGTTCGTCGCGAAGCAGCGGCCGGACGCACCCGGCGTCTATCGCGCTTCGGCTGACGTGCGCGCCGGCGGCAGACCGATCACCACACCGGCCGTTTCGCTCCTGGTCGGCGGAGCGGACAGCGAGATGACCGATCCCCGGCTCAATCTGCGGGTGTTGCAGCGCGTGGCCTCGGCATCGGGCGGCCGGCTCATCCAGCCGGCTGACGTCGGCGGACTGGCCGGCCAGCTTCGCGCGGCCGTCCCGGCGGCGATCGCTGCCGCGCGCAGGGATCTCTGGCACACCGGCTGGTCGTTCGCGCTGATTGTGTCGCTGCTCGCGCTGGAATGGACGCTGCGGCGCAAGTGGGGACTGCGGTGAAGACCGGCGCGTGGCTCGTTCGCTTCGCTCACTCGGTCAACACGCTGGCGGCGGGCCTGCTGCTGGTGGTGCCGGTCGTCGCCCAGGCCCAGGATCGCTACGCGATCATCGTGGCCGGCGCCTCCGGGGGCCCGGCCTACGCGCAGCAGTACAGGACGTGGACGGCCGCGCTCGATCAGGTGCTCGTCGAACGTCTTGGATTCGACCACGCCCGCATCACCACGCTCAGCGACACATCCGATACGACGTCCGCGGCAACTGCCGCGAACCTCCGGCGGATCATCGCCGAGCGCCGGTCGCAGCTGAAGCCGGACGATGTGCTGCTGCTTTTCCTGATCGGCCATGGCACCTACGACGGGGTCGATGCCAAGTTCAATCTCGTCGGGCCCGATCTCGAAGCGGCGGAGTGGGCGTCGCTCCTGCGCAACCTCCCGGGCCGGCTCGTGATCGTCAACGGCGCCGCCGCCAGCTCGCCGTTCGTCGAACGGCTCGCGGGCCCGAGGCGAATCGTGATCTCGGCGACCGACTCGGTGGTCCAGCGGTTCGACACCGTCTTCCCGGAGTACTTCATCGCGGCGTTCCGCGAGGAGGGCGCCGACATCGACAAGAACGGCCGCACCTCGATCTGGGAGGCCTTTGCCTGGGCGGCGGGAGCAGTGCGCCGGCACTACCAGGAGCGCGGCCAGCTCGCAACCGAGCGTCCGCTGCTCGACGACAACGGCGATGGCGTCGGCCGTGAAGCCGCCTCTCAGGGCCAGGACGGCTCGGTCGCGAGCCGCACGTATCTCGCCCCGGCGCCGGCGGGCGCGGCGCCGACCGACGACGTGCTCGTCGAGCTGCTGCACCGCCGCGCGTCGCTCGTCGCGGAGGTCGAAGAGCTGCAGGTGAAGAAGGCGTTCATGTCGAACGACGAATACGCCCGGGAGTTCGAGCGCATCATGCTCGCGCTGGCGCGGGTCGGGCGGGAGATTCGCCAGAGGAGTCAGAGTAGTTCGTAGTCCGCGGTCCGTTGTCCGCAGTCCGGGAAGCCGCTGTAGGTAGAGGCAACCGGCCGCTGGGGTCGCGCTTGTTGCCTCTGACTACCACCGGCTCCCGGACCGCGGACCGCGGACCACGGACCGCGGACCACGGGTCGTTATCCCCACGCCCTCGTCTTCCCCCGATTCCGCAAGGCCACGCCGGTCGCGATCCCGACGAGCAACCCGGCCAGAGGCGCGCCAATCGCCAGCCCGCCTTCGGCCGCGCCGGCGCCCATCGACGCCAGGCCCGCCACGAGCTGTATGGCCAGCCAGACGCCGAGGAAGATGATCGCGGGCACCTCGATCACGTCGAGATAGAGCAGCAGGAAGATCGCGGTCAGGACCTGCGAGCGCGGGTAGAGCACGAAGTAGACGCCCATGATCGCGGCCACGGCACCGCTGGCGCCGATCAACGGGGCGATCGACGTCGGGTTGAGCGCGGCGTGCGCCGCGGCCGCGAGCACCGACGCGCCAAGATAGAAAGCCGCGAACCCCGCGTGTCCGAGCGCGTCCTCGACGTTGTCGCCGAATATCCACAGGTAGAGCATGTTCCCGCCGAAGTGGATCCAGCCATCGTGCAGGAAGGCGCTGGTCACCGCGCGCGGCCAGTGGAAGTCTGCGGGGACCACGCCGAAGCCGTGCGCAAGCTCGTAGAGATGGCGCCGATCCAGCTGCAGCTCGTAGAGAAAAACCAGCGTATTGGCGGCGATCAGCGCGATGGTGACGACCGGCCGGGAGCGGGAAGGTATGACATCGCTGACCGGGAACATCGGCCCGCAGTATAGCGCCCGGCCGGAGCCCGCCGGGCGCAGCCGCCGGGGCCCGGGCGCAGGACAGCCGGGCTGGCACCGCGACAGTTTCTTGACCCCGGACCCCCGGCCAGTTACTCTGAATTCGATGAGCCTCGGCCGGATGCGGCGGTGGGCGCGCGTCATCGCCGTGATCCTCCTGATCGCGGCGGGCCGCGGGCTGCCGCACTTCGCCCAGGACGATCCGGGTTGCGCGCCGGGCCTGCTGCAGGCCGACGGCGCCGACGGGTCGACTCACGTAATCGGCGGGGCGCCCTCGGCTCACTCGAAGAACCATTGCGCGCTCTGCCACTGGTCGCGCTCGCTCCGTTCCCCGCTGTCTTCGCTGTCGTCGTGGGTGGCGCAGGCTACTCCCCCGACGCTCGTTGCCCGGCGGCCCGTATCGCCGGCCGCCGCCGTCGTTCTCCCCGCCGTTCCCGCTCGCGCGCCGCCGTCCTCCTTCGTCTGATCCCCGATCGGGTCGATCGTTTCGTTCAGAACGAAGAGGAGGTCGTATGTTCTCGTGTGTGCATGCACGCACGTGGCGTCCCGTTTTGCGGGACTGGCCGCGCGCGTATTGCGTGACGGTTCTCGCGTTCGGCGTCGTCGCCTTCGCGCCATCCGTGTGGGCGCAGACGCCGGCGCCCGCGCAGGCGCAGGCGGCCGCGCCCCAATCGCCGGCGGAGCTGCGCGAAGAGCTGCAGCGCCTGCGGCAGGAGTTCGAGTCGATTCGCGACGCCTACGGCGCGCGGCTCTCCGCCCTCGAAGCGCGGCTGCAGCAGGCCGGCGCGACCCCGGCGCCGCCGGACCAGCCGGCTCCTGTTGCCCCGCTGCCCGCTCCTCCGGCCGCGACCGCGCCGGCCGCCCCTGCGCCACAGACGCAGACCACCGAAGCTCAGGTCCCGCAGGGCGCGGCCGGCGCCGGCGGACCCGCCGGAGCGCTGCCGGTCTACGGCAACGCCAGCGCGATGTCGAAGATCTTCAACCCCGACATCGCCGTGATCGGCAACTTCGTGGGTGCGGCGGGCCGCAACGAGATCGACCCCCGTCCGGCCATGCAGCTGGATGAGGCCGAACTGAGTCTCCAGGCGGTCGTCGATCCGTACGCGCGGGCCGATTTCTTCCTCGCCGCGTCGCCCGAGGGTCTCGAGGTCGAAGAAGGCTTCCTCACCTTTCCGACGCTGCCCGGCGGCCTTCTCCTGAAGGTCGGCAAGCTCAAGGCGCAGTTCGGCAAGGCCAACACGCTCCACAGCCACGCGCTGCCCTGGGTCGATCAGCCTCTGGTGGTGCGGAACCTGCTCGGGGGCGAGGAGGGATTCAACGACTCGGGCATCTCGGTGTCGAAGCTCATTCTCAATCCGGTGCTGTTCCTGGAGGCCACCGGCGAGATCTATCAGGGAGAGAACGAGCTGTTCTCGAGCCGCAAGCGCGGCGATCTTGCCTACCTTGGGCGGCTGCGCGGCTATCGGGACATCACCGAGGGCGTGAATCTCGACGTCGGCACCTCGATCGCGTACGGCCACAACGACAACGCCACTGACACGGGCACGACTCTCACGACCCGGGTCTTCGGGCTCGACGCCACGCTGCGTTACCGGCCGCTCCGGCGCGCGATCTATCGCCGGCTTCTGGCACGCACCGAGCTGCTGTGGAGCCGGAGAGGCGAAGAGAACGGCGACGTTCGCTCGTTCGGCCTGTACGGCAGTACGGAATACCAATTTGCACGGCGCTGGTTCGCCGGCGTGCGGTACGACTGGTCCGAGCGCGACTCCGATTCGTCGCTGGTGGACAAGGGGCCGTCGCTGCTGGTCACCTACTGGCCGAGCGAGTTCAGCCAGATCCGCGGGCAGTACCGCCGCACGCGCTACGCGGAAGGCGCCACGGCCAACGAGCTGCTCTTCCAGTTCCTGTTCTCGATCGGCGCGCACGGCGCCCACACGTTCTAGGGGTCCATCATGAAACCATCACTGATTCTCGCCGCGCTGTTCGGCCTCGCGTTCTCGGCGGCGGTCCCGCGAGCCGAGGCCGCCCTCAACGTCGTCACGACGACAACGGATCTCGCCTCGATCGTCAGCGAGATCGGCGGCGACAAGGTCACCGTCGAATCGCTGGCCCGCGGCTACCAGGATCCGCACTTCGTCGAGGCCAAGCCGAGCTTCGTCCTGAAGCTGCACCAGGCCGATCTCCTGGTGCTGGTCGGCCGCGATCTGGAGATCGGCTGGCTGCCGGCGCTCATCACCCAGAGCCGGAACGCCCGCATCCAGCCGGGCGCGGACGGCTACTTCGATGCGTCGCTGACCGCGAAGATCCTCGACTTGCCCACGGGACAGATCACGCGGGCGATGGGGGACGTCCACCCGCTCGGGAACCCCCATTACTGGCTCGATCCGGAGAACGGCCGCCGCATCGCGAAGGCGGTGCAGGCCAAGCTCGCGCAGAAGGACGCGGCCAACGCGGCCTACTACGCGCAGCGCGCCGCGGACTTCGATCGCCGGCTGACCGAGGCGCAGCAGCGCTGGAAGTCGATGATGGCGCCCTACAAGGGCCTCAAGGTCGTGACCTATCACCGGTCGTGGCCGAACTTCGCCGATGCGTTCGGCCTCGACGTCATCGGCTACATCGAGCCGAAGCCGGGCATTCCCCCGACTCCGCAGCACACGCTGGACGTGATCCAGGCGATGAAGGCGCAGCAGGTGAAGCTGATCCTCGTCGAGCCGTATTTCGACCTCAAGACGCCGAACTCGATCGCCTCGCAGACCGGCGGCAAGGTGCTGGTGCTGCCGCCGTCGGTGGGTGGCGTGAAGGGGGCCGACGACTATCTCAAGCTGTTCGAGACCGAAATCAGTCTGTTGGCGGCCGCGATCAAGGCTACGGGAGCCAAGTAGCGATGGAGTTCTCTGTCGTCGTCCAGTTCCTGGCCGCGCCGTTCGTGGCCAGCCTGATCCTCACGGGCATCCACGCCTATCTGGGCGTGCACGTCGTCGAGCGGGGGGTCATCTTCGTGGACCTCTCGCTCGCGCAGATCGCGGCGCTCGGCGCGACCGTGGCGCTGCTGACGCCGCTCTCGGGCGGCGATCCCCATGCGCCGTCGGTCTACTGGGTCAGCCTCGCGTTCACGTTCATCGGCGCCGGCATCTTCTCGATGATCCGCGTGAAGCGCGCGCGGATTCCGCAGGAGGCCATCATCGGCATCTGCTACGCGGTGGCGTCGGCCGCGGCGATCCTGGCGATGAGCAAGGCGACGTCGGAGTCGGAGCACCTCAAGGACATGCTGGTCGGCAACATCCTGGCCGTGACCTGGCACGAAGTGATCAAGACGGCGGTCCTCTACGGCGGCATCGGCATCTTTCATTACATCTTCCGCCGGCAGTTCCTCGCGATCTCGCGCAGCCACGGCGACCCCGAGTCGACCGGTCTGAACTATCGCATGTGGGACTTCATGTTCTATGCGTCGTTCGGCTTCGTCGTCACTTCGTCGGTGGCGATCGCCGGCGTGCTGCTGGTGTTCTGCTATCTGATCGTTCCGTCGGTGGCGGCGATGCTCTATGCCGACTCGATCGGCAAGCGGCTCGCGATCGGCTGGACGATGGGGACCGTCGTGTCGGCGCTGGGCGTGTACCTCTCGCTGATTCTCGACCTGCCGACCGGCGCCACGATCGTCTGCACGTTCGGCCTGGTGTTGATCGGCATGGCCGCCGCCAGGCCGCTGATCGCGCCGCAGCGGCTCGCGAATCCGGTTCCCGACGTCGACGGCCGGCGGGTGATGCCCTGATCGGGCGCGCATTGGTTACAATCGGCGCGCCCCGGGGACCCGTGCGTGCCCGTGACCCTGCCAGACCCTGAAAGACGAAGAGGACGGATGAGAATCAGCGATCGGCACACCGCCGCCGCGATCGCGGCGGTGACTTTTGCGGTCTGCCTCTGGCGGCCGTGGACGTTGATGGCGCAGTCTCCATCGACAGGCCCCGAGCCGGCGCGCGTGAAGTACGCCCAGATCGGCCAGAGCGATCTCAAGGAGTGGCTGACCTATCTCGCGTCGGACACGCTTCAGGGACGCCAGATCTTCACCGAGGGCTACGGCCTCGCCGCGGGGTACATCGCCGACCACCTGCGTCAGTGGGGCGTGAAGCCGCTCGGGGACGAGGGCACGTATTTCGAGGCCGTCAAGCTGCGGGGCTATCGGGTGACGCGGAACTCGTCGGTCACGGTGACCGCGAACGGCCAGTCACGGACGTTCAAGCACGGCGACCACGTCACGTTCCCGGCCAGCTCCGGCGGCAGGCAGACGCTGTCGTTCGACGGCGCCGAGTTCGTCGGCTACGGGCAGGCCGCGGATTTCCAGGGCCGTGACATCACCGGAAAACTGATTGTCTGGACGCCGAACCTCGCGGTCCCGGCGACGCTGGGCCGCGGCGGACGCGGGAGTGTCGGCGCAACCGCCACGACGACGCGCGGCGCGAAGGCCGCCATCGGTTTCGCGCCCGCACCGGCGCCGACCGCCGCCGAGCAGGCGCTCAGCCAGGCGCAAGAGGCCCTCCAGAAAGCCACCGAGGCGGTGCAGCAGGCGCAAGCGCAGATGCCCGGACGCGCCGGCGGGGCCGGGCGCGGCGGCGGGTTCGGCCGCGGCCGTGCGGTGCTTCCGACGGCCGACCTCACGTCCGTCCAGAAGCCGGACGCGATCGCGCCGCCGCAATTCACGGCGGACGAGACATTCTTCGAGGCGCTCTTCGCGGGCTCGGGCACGAAATTCGCCGACATCAGCGCGAAGGCCGTCAAAGGAGAGCCGCTCGCCGCGGTCGCGCTGCCGGCGAAGGTCACCATCACCATCGACAACAGCTTCGAAGTGGTCTCGGAGCAGCTCACCCGCAACGTCGTCGGCATGGTCGAGGGCTCGGATCCGGCGCTCAAGAACACCTACGTTCTGTTCGGCGCCCATCTCGACCACATCGGCTACAGCCAGACCGGCGGTGGCGGTCAGCCGACGCCTTCGGCGTGCCGGGCGCGCAGCGAGGCGTCGCAGGCCGTGGTCACGAAGGCCGGCAAGACGCTCCAGAACCAGGGCCGGCGCGGGGGTGGACGCGGAGCCGCGACGGCGACGCCGTCGAAACCGTTCGACGAGCGCGACATCATCAGCAATGGCGCTGACGACGACGGGTCGGGATCGGTCGCGATGATGGGGATCGCGAAAGCGTTCGCAACCGGGCCGCGGCCCAGGCGATCCGTGATCTTCATCTGGCACGCCGGCGAGGAAGCCGGGCTGTACGGCTCGCGCTACAGCGCCGACTACCCGGTCGTCGCGATCGAGTCGATCCAGGCGCAGCTGAACATGGACATGGTCGGGCGCGACGACTGCAACAACATCGAAGGGGACTACACCAACACCGTCTTCGTCGTGGGCGCCGATCGCATCAGCACGGATCTGCACAACCTGATCGTCCGCACCAACGAAACTCTGCCGCGTCCGCTGACCCTCGATTACGAGCTCAACGACCCGGCCGATCCCGAGAACGTCTACACGCGCAGCGATCACTACAGCTATGCGGCGAAGGGCATTCCGATCGTGTTCTTCACCACCGGCCTGCATCCCGACTATCACCGCGTGACGGATACCGTGGACAAGATCGTGTTCCCGAAGATGACGAGAATCTCGCAACTGGTCTACGAGGCCGGGTTCTCGATCGCCAACTCGGAACGGAAACTCGAGCGCGACAACAAGGGGCCGCGGGCGGGGCTGGGGGCGAAGGCGGAAGTGATCAGGAAACAGTGACAGCCGCTGCTCCTGAACTCCTAACCTCCTGCGAAGGCTTTGGGTGCGAACGCTGTCGCTATCCGAGCTGATGCCCTTTCGTTTCCGGTATCGCCAGCAGCCCCACGATCGTCAGCACCGCCGCCGTTGTCAGGTAGTAGCCGACGTATTGCAGGCCGTAGGTGCGCGCGAGCCAGGTGGCGGCGTAGGGAGCGAGTGACGCGCCGAAGATGCCGGCGAGGTTGAACGTCAGCGAGCTGCCGGTGTAGCGGACGGCCGTCGGAAACAGCTCCGAGAGCACCGTGCCCAGCGGTCCATAGGTCAGTCCCATCAGCGACAGCCCGATCGCCATCGTCAGTCCGGCGCCGGCGGTGCCGGCGGTCAGGAGCGGCGCCATCACGAGACCGAACGCGGCGATTGCGGCCGAGACGCCGAGGAGCGTGGCCCGCCGGCCCCGTTCGGCGAGGATCGCCGAGAGCGGGATCGTCAGCGCGAAGCAGATGATGCCCAGCAGCTGCAGGATCAGGAACGTGTCGCGCCGGTAGCCCAGGGCGGTCGTGCCCCACGACAGCGCGAATACCGTCATCAGGTAGAACAGAACGAAGGTGGCCAGCGATGCGAGCACGCCGACGACGACCGTGCGGGCGTGGTCGCGAAAGACCACGAGCATCGGCA
>Ga0114129_10010543_pt1 | contig 13175 bp, 10 predicted proteins | sample RhiMetdeltSRZDD1_FD_80071 | JGI IMG/M metagenome (GOLD analysis project Ga0114129, IMG submission 80071) | Populus rhizosphere microbial communities from Tennessee, USA - Rhizosphere MetaG P. deltoides SRZDD1 (version 2) (version 2) | ecosystem: Host-associated > Plants > Roots > Rhizosphere >...
ACCGCATCCATCATGAGATGCAGCACCGGGTCGATGATCTTCTGCGCCTCTTCGGGATCGCGGTTTTCGATCAGCTTCATCGAGTCCCGGATGTCGGCAAAGAGAACGGTGACCTGCTTCCGTTCTCCTTCCAGGGACTGCCGCGAGGCCAATATCTTTTCGGCGAGGTGTTTAGGAACATAGGTCTCCGGTGACGGTATTCCGGAGACCGTGGCCGGTGGCGCTGCTGCTATGTGATTGATCAGTTGCCCGCAGTTGCGGCAAAACTTGGCTCCTTGCCGATTGGGTTCGCCGCATTTAGGACAAGCCGTCTCAAGACGCGTCCCACAGTGGTCGCAAAAGATCGCGTTAAAATAATTCTCGGACTGGCACTGCGCGCAAATCATAACGGGAATTAATCCCAAATAAGGTGCATAGTACCCAATTCCAGTAAGGCAGACTTACCGGTGCACAGCGAGAAAGTAAGCAGTCTATAGTACCGGGCCATGCCAAAAGCAAGTCAAAGGATCGCCACAATATTGTGCTTGTCTCACTATGAATGCTAATCGCCTCTATCGATAAACCATTAGTGTCGCTGGACAGGCATTAATAGGCTCTTCGTAGAAAGTTTCGATAGACGTGCGAGTGACTGCGGCCACCAACAAGGACTTGGAAGCCGCGATCAAAGAAAGAAGGTTTCGCGAAGATCTGTACTACCGCTTGAAGGTGATTCACATCCAGAGGCCATCGCTCCGTGAAGTGCCGAAAGACATACCGGATTTGGCAAATCACTTTCTGAACAAATACTGCCGGGTTATGCAAACAGACCTCAAGCAATTCACCCCAGCAGCTTTGCAAAGCCTGCTAAGCTATACGTGGCCGGGCAACGCACGGCAGTTGGAGAACGAGGTCGAGCGCCTCGTCGATTCCGTTCGAGGGAAATCGATAACCGAAGATCACTTGGACGATTCCATCCGAAACCTGGATGCTCGCATTAAAAACCTTGAGACCATGAGGAACCGGCGCTGGACTCCTTTCGATCTTTCGAGCTCCGGATAATCGAAGAGATGCTGGGTGAAAGTGACGGCCATAAGCAAAAAGCGCCTCAAGCGCTAGGCCTGAGCCGCCAAGGGTTGATTAAGAAGTTGCAAAGGCTGCCTATTACATAATATGCATAACGGTATTTTGCGGGATGACGCTGTTAAACGGAGACCAAACGTAGAATCGGAAGTCGGTTTGGAACTATCTCTCAGTTGTTAGCGGAACGGACGAGTGGCCTAAGCGGACGCTCTTGAGAGCACCATGAAAACACCTACTGGAGGGCAATGTTATGCGTGCAATATTTTGGGGGCGCCTTTCAACGCTAGTTCTTACCATCAGTTTCGGTTCGGCCACACTTGTTTACGCTGAGGCCTTCAGAGTCCTGGGCCAGGGAAACTCGGGCTCCGCCCAGGGTGACGCATTTGCCGCACAGGCCGATGATCCCTCGGCAATCTTCTATAACCCCGCGGGAATGACACAGCTAAAGAGAATCCAATCTTCTGCCGGTGTCCTTTTTATAGGAGGCCACTATGACTACAAGAGTCCGAGCGGCCAGAAATTTAGAGGAGACTTAGACGGCTCGATTGCTACGCCTCCACCTGCAACGTTGTATCTAACCGCTAACGTTGGAGACGTCAGCGAAAATATTGGTATCGATTCTCTTAAAGAGTCTACTTTCCTTAAAGACTTTACTTTGGGGATTGGGTTGAATAGCCCATTCGGCTTAGTTATCAACTGGCCCAAGGACGTTCCCTTCTCGAGCGTCACTACTTTTGCCCAGCTACCCCTCGTTGATATAAAGCCCACCCTTGCTTACAAACTAAACAACTATCTGTCGATAGGTGTTGGCTTGGATATTTATACGTTCATCGGTTTCCTCGGTGGTGGTGAGTTGACAGCGCGAAGCTTTATTCCACCGAGTACGAACATTAAATTGACCGGGGAGGACACGGCGGTCGGCTTCAACATTGGGTTTCTCCTCACGCCATGGCGAACCAAAGTTCGAGAGCATGAAGAACCTCGACTAAACTTTGCTTTTGTTTATCGAAGTCGAGCTACCCTCAACCTCAGTGGGGACTTCCTAATCAATGGCCAGAAGACCGCAGAAGCCGACTTTGATTTGAAGCTTCCCCAAATTTTCACGTGGGGAGCCGCCGTTTGGCCGATCCGGGACAAAATCCATGAGTGGAAACTTGAGACGGATCTCGATTATGTCGATTGGAGTTCGTTCAAGAACCTGAACATACGGCTTTCGAACGGCATTACCCTGCCGGAGCCTCGAGATTGGAAAGGCATTGTGACCGTCAAGCTAGGAACAGAGTACAAATGGCTGGAGATTCCGAGTTTTCACGACTGGGAACTGGCCGTGCGGGCGGGTTATATTCGGGCGAATAGCCCTGTTCCGGAGCGAACTTTTGAACCTCGCGTGCCTAATTCTGATTTTAATGGCTTCTCGTTTGGCATAGGCTTCTTGTGCAAGAAAAGCGCTATGTTCCTCGGCCTGATCCCGTGTACAGAGACGTCCTATGGATTTGATATAATTTACAAAAACCAACTCTATGAGTCGCGTACAATCAGGAACAACATTAATCCTGTAGTGAATGGCACCTATAATACCCGGTTACACGCTGGTGGTATAGGTGTGAGAGCAAACTTTTAGAGGCAGACGTTCCGGCTTCTCACCACTTCTGGGCTTCTGATGTCTCTTTCAGCATCGCTTGTCCACTAGCAAAGATTAGTACATCCGATCGAGCATGAATTGAAGACTTTGCCGGATGAACGCTTTGTCGTCACTCTCAGGAGCATCTCCGAAAGCCTCGATAAAAGCTGTCTCGGCCGAGTTGCGAAGTTCGCGCGCACAGGAATGTGCATGCTCGATGCTCCCATATCTTTTCAATAGCTCATACACCGAATCAATCTCCCTCGGAAGACGGCGGTGACGCGGCCTGGATAATATACTCTGTAGTGTACGTTTCTCTTGTTGTGAACATCTTGCAAACAAGTGCGAGAGCATCAGCGTCCTCTTTCCCTCGTAAAGATCTCCACCGATTTCTTTGCCGTACTGTTGGCGACTACCTGTAAGATTCAGGATGTCATCCTGAATCTGAAAGGCTGTGCCAAGGAAGTATCCAAACAAGTTAAATCGTTCGAGGTTAAGTTCTCGCGGACGCGCAATTAAAGCCCCAATTCGACAAGGATGAATGAAACTGTACCAGCAAGTTTTCTTTAGGGTCATGCGCAGGTAGTCTTCGTCCGATACCTCGCACTGATTGTCGCGGATCCAACCCAGCTCCATCGCCTGCCCCTCGAGCGACTCCATCAACATATGATCGAACTCATCCAAAACCTGCCAAGCCAACTCAGGTCCTAAAGTTGGCAAATTCTTTCGCAGGAGCCGCATGCTGAGCGCCTGCATGGCGTCACCGATATTCACGGCAATCGGAACCCCGTAGCGAGCGTGTAGTGTCCGCTGGGCACGCCTATACTCGCTACCGTCCTCTATATCGTCGTGAATGAGAAACGCGTTATGGATCATCTCAATTGCGGCAGCGGAATTTAGCGCGTCGTTGACCTTGCCACCTAAAGCGCCACAGGTAGCCAGACAGAGAGCCGGACGCAATCCCTTTCCCGAACGACCCAGGTACTCCCGAACTAAAGCGTACAGGTAACGGTCCGGCTCTTTGGTGGGAACCCATTCCCGCAGAGCATTGAGCACCATATCACGGTAGAACGTCAGCCGTTCGAGAAAAGAGCGGTTGTCTTGATCAGGCATGCCGAATGAAAATCTTATTGTTTCAGTATTGTTTTTGTACGATACGGATTCTACCGCGCCGCGGCAGCGGAACCGCAGCCGTTGAGCCGCGTGTCTCTTCCGCGGCAAGCTTTGTCCGCGGTGTACTTTGCTGTTTCTCGACGTCGCTCGACATGACCGGTCGAAACGGCACGTCCTCGACCAGCGAAAGAATTTGTTTGGAGACTTGCAGTAACACCTGCTCGCCAGTCGATCCACTCTCACTGCTGACCTTGTGGTAACCGGTCGTGGGACCAAGTCTGCTGGTTGCACTCGACACATAACCGATATCTCCGGATGAAAGTCCGGCCGCTTTTTGGACGAATTCTAGCACTGACAGCGCAACACTCACCCAACGGTCGTCCCACGGGAGCCCAGCTTCCCAACGGGTGCGGTCGTAATCACGCAGCGGTTGGAAGATCTCGGGTTCGTGAAGTTTCCACAGAGAACAGGGGCTTGCCTTAGTCCCGGAAGCCGCGATGATACCGTTCACCGCCCGCCGGGCGGCCTCATTGGCCCCCTCCATCGTAGCTAGGTCGGTATAAGTTCGCACATAGTCAGACGCAAGAAAAAGATTGGGGATGGCCGTAACAGCCTCGGGCCGGAGCCGCCAGGTATCCTTGAGATTCACCAGAAGGGGTTCGGTGTTCCCGACTCCTTCATAATCCTCAGGATCCAGTATGATGTCGGGATCTAAAAACCAGGAATCCAAGTCCTGAACCCGTAAAATCTCGCGGCCTTCCACATTTAGGCTCCGCTTAAGTTGATCCCAAACCTCCTCCTTAATTTCCAGAAAGGTACAGTCCCGCGCCGGTTTGCCGTTATGACCCGGCGTATTCCAATCAGAAATGTCCACGGAAATGATATCTCCGGTGTCGCCGTCGCTGTATCTAGAAAGTTGTTCCGACCAGAATTGACCTTGCGAAACCGAAGTGAGCGCCCAAGGAGAGTCGACGTAAATCACGTGGCCGTGGGCGATCGGCAGGGGACGAGTGATATAAAACTGGATTCCGTTCATCCAGGCAACGTTCTTCGCCAATTCAGGCAGGTGAGCTAGCTGTGGGTCGGCCTCCATCATGCTGCGCGTAACTAAGGGCGCCATATGTTCCACGGGAAGCGCAGCGAGATAATAGTCGCCTCTTACTTGAGATCTCGAACCGTTCTGTCGATGTTGAATAGTGACGTTTCGCACCATCCCTGCTGCGAAATGAATTGATTCCACATCACAGTTGAAATGGTACTTCAGGCCGAGGGATTCCATATAAACCAGCCACGGATGGATCCAGACGTCGTTAGTCGGCCCGTTGAGCAAACGGTCGCTGGTCGGGATGGTTGGATCGGCGACATCGAATAGCATTTGCAGATGCATGTTACCGACCGTAAATGTACTCGCGAGTTGCGCCTGGGAAGCCACCAGCGAACGAGTAAATCCATGAGCGAAGTACTTTTGATAGTCCAGAGAACGTTCTGCAGCTCCTATGAAGTCCCACCAACCGATTTTCTCGTATTCCTGCAGCCGGCGCTCTTCGCAAGATGTCATGATCTGCCAGACGCGCGCCGCAAAGAACTCGATCTCGTGGAGAGGCAAACTCTTGTGTCCTGATAGCATTCGTTGAATAAAATCTAAACCCGATTTAATTTCTTCGGGCGTTTTGGGAAAATGCGAAGGGAGTACCGTACTGTCACCGCCGTACCGGGCAAACGCCACCTGTGTGGTATTGACGAAATTATCAGAAACCTTTCCTTTCCCATAGGGGATGCGGTCCATAGTATCGATGATGTGCCTGTAGAAACCGGGAAAAAATCGGAAGCCATGTTCGCCTGGCAACCACGGCAACTTTCGTTGCGCTGCCGCTTGATCGCCGCTCATCCTCGGTGCGTTTTCAAACACACGGCCGCCTACGTCGTGGTTTCCAGATCCTCCCATGGGCTCTAAGACAGGCATACTCCGCGCTTTACCACCGGGCACACTACCCCATTCGTAGACATCTACGTCGAAACCGCGTTCGATCAGCTCGTGTGCGGCGCTCATCCCGGCCACACCACCACCCAGAATAATGACCTTCTTGGACACTACTTATTTCCTGGACTTATCTTTTCGCCTATGTTTTCTGGCTCGGCATTGTTTTAATCGCTTTCTTCGGTGTTTACTGCCCTCTGCCGCGATCTTCTTCCTCCACGGCCGCCTCCTCCTCGAGTAGACGGCGGAACCAAGGCCACGATGGCCTGAGGCTGTTTGATGCGAAGGGTGAAGCGCTCGGAAACCCGGTAAACGTATCGCGGTTCCATCGTAGCCTGGAGAAACTGTACACAAATATCGCTAGCCACTACCAGATCAATAAGATCGCTAGCCAGCGAGACAAGCACCCCTTCGCCAGGCGCAATCGTGCTCGTCCGTAATATCGGACCGTCCAAGAGAGGTTTGATCCGGTCCGCTGGCAAAACAAGCGAATTTGTGTGGGGGTCGTTGGCTGTAACAAACAGATCGGACCCTAACGCTAAGGCGAAGGGAGCGAGATGACCGAATCCCTCAAGTCTTGCGATGCCGTTGACCACCGTCTTTACTAAAGAGTTTCCAGAGGTTGCCTGTCCTGGGGCAGCAGTCGGAACTGTGTTTTCTGAATCTTTTGCGGATTGCACTAACCCCGGAAAAGACTCGCCACCCGTAACTCTAAAGATCGGGGGCTGAACACCAAGCTCGTCAGGCCCCGGATCTTCGTGCGGCTGACCCCCAAAAACAAGCCGATCCTCGACCCGCGCAATGATGTTGGCAGCGCGCCGGAACATTATGAGTGCATCGGAAAGGTCGGGCTGCGCGATTTGCGCACGTCCAAGATGGACGTTAACCGAGATCGTCGTCAGGGGCCTCGTCTTATGGTCATCGACTCGCAGGCGTTTTTGCGCCTCCCCACGTTGACGTCTAGCAGAATACTGAGGTGTCCCTAACCCTTGGCTGACACTCTGCAACAGTGCCCGCAGATTTGTTTTTCCCGTGGCCGACCCCGAAGCAATCTGTCGCAACAGTTCGATCGCTTCGTTTGGCTCGGCCGTATCCTCCTCGTCAACCGATTGCAACGGTACTGACTCCGCATCCGGCGGCAGAGGTCCATAAAGCGGTAAGAACGACGCTGCAACGCGCACCTTGCGTGCCTCGTTGCGAACTGTTTCTTGTACTAAGTTCCATTGTTCTTCAGTCCATTGAACCGGCGAAACATTGTATTCCATTGCATTCTCCTCTCGAGGTTCATATTGACACTTATATATGATCGGCCAGGGCCACCCGTAAGGTTCAACTAACCAACGGCGGCACGGCGTACGAATTGGAGCTCACGTAGAACGGCACTGAGGTTCTTGCCGTTACACGGGGTCCGCAGCCTGCCGGCAGCAAAACCTGTTATCAAAGTGGACTTATTTGAGTGCGAACACGTCATACGTACACGCCAAGTCATCTACAAACACCTCTCCAATGCTCACGCACGCCAGACGGTTGAGCCACTCATACGATGGATCAGCGACCAAAAAGCGCGGTGTCGTCCACACTCGCAAAGTCTTCGGCCAATTTCTGCTAAGAAAGTTCTGGTACCCGTCCTTTCCGAGTTCGGCAATTCCCGAATAGGTCAACATGATCCTCACACCCTCGGGTGTTTCCAACAATGAGCGAACATCGACGCAAGCGACACCGTCGATTCTGATTTGCATCCAATCTGCTGCTTGAAGCACCTTAGCAGACAATCTTGGTCCCGCCACGCTGCCCGATGCGGCGTTCCAAGTTACGAGAATCCCCTCAGGTGTAGGCCCAACCACGCGTGGAGGTTCAATCGTGAATGTCAACCGTGCCAAAAACTCGCCAGCAAGTTGGTGACGGGGCCGCCCTGGAATACTGGGAGATACTTCTAACCGCTGCTCTGCCCGCGACGAGCTCGCGCGGTCGGATCCCGCTACCCGGAAGGAATGCGGCAAATCACGGGCCAACGCCGGATCCGGCACTTGGCGACCCGCGCATGTTCCGCTCACAGCGTAATCAACCGACTGTCCCAAGGCGAGCTTCGGAAATGTGGCGCGGAAACGCTGCGTTTCCTGCCGGTAATCACTCTCCGCCGCAATCGCACGAAGGCTCTGGATGAGGCCTCCGTTAACCCGATACCGAACTGTGACAGCGTTGCTTGGGTTGGGCGGTTTGAGTATTACATCGAAGGACAAATCACTACTTGTCACTCGGTCCCCTAAGGGAGCGGGTGCGCCCGGAGTGTCGTACAAGAGGGTAAGCCCGTCGTGGGTGTACATCATCGTATCGCGTGCCTTGCGTTACGGGGCGCTCAACTCGTCAAGGAGATTCTTAGCTTCTATTAGATCCTTTGTATAAAAGCCTTCAGTGAAGGAGTCATAAAGTTTGCGTAGCTGCCATTGAGCCTCGTGTTTTTCCCCCTGTGCTCGTAAAAGGCGGCACTTGCTCACCACTCCCCGTAGTTCTAGGAATACGGCACTTTGGCTGCGCGCGATTTCGATGGCGCGATCTAGATCCTCCGCAGCATCACCTTCACGATCTTGACCAAGTCGGATTTCTCCCCTGATCCGGTACAACTCTGATTCAAGCAAATGCTCTTCATGTGTGCTCGCGTGGCGCATCCCTTCCTCTAAAGCGTGTAGTGCGTCTTCGGTACGTCCGGCCTTCTGAAGTGCCTCAGTATACATCACCATAACCTCGACATATTTGATAAATGAACCGGTGGCCCGGTAATCGGTTAGGCCGCGTTCGATCTGCTTCAAGCCTTCTTCAATTTCTCCGTCCGCGACGCGAGCCCAGCCCGAGTACATCATCCCAACTGGAACATACAGTTGGAAGCCCTCCGCTTCGGACAGCTCGATCAGCTCCGCTGCCGCTGTTCGCATGGACTGCGGGTCGCGAGAGTAGAGGTAAAAACAAAGCTTATAAGCCATAAAGGCCGCGCTGCTCGGTGCGTGCTTCAGAACCGCAATCAGGGAAGATGCCTTTGCGAGCTCTTGCTGGCTTTCCTTTGGGCTGCCTAGCAGCCAAAGACTGGCCGAGAGAAAAAATCGTAACGCCATCGTAGAAGAAAACTGGAAGGTATTGACGATATACTTCTCGGTTTCAAGCTCGAAGAATCTAATACCTGCAATGGCATGTTGTTTCGCCTCCAGAAGTTCGCCCCGAAAATATCGTGTGAAACCGACGGCGTGGTGACCCATCACCTCGAGTATCTTCTCCCTTGCAGCCAAGGCCATTTCCAAGACCTGCATCGCGACGACTAGAGCCTCTTGCAGTTCTCCCCGAACAAGATAAACGGTCCACAGACCCCAAAGTGCTCCAAAAAGATGCTGGTGGTCGTCCAACGCGATACACAGCTCGCGGGCCCGTACACAGCATGCCTCGACCTCTTGAGACGCCCAGCCTCGAATTGCCATCTGCGCCGGCATCAACGACAGTTGCAAGTGCAACTCGGTCTCCTGTGAGTCCCTCGTATCCGGGAGGCTCTTTAGCTCCTTTAAGGCCATATCGAGATGCTTGATGGCCTCCCGGTTGGCAGCACGTTCGCGCGCCCGATCACCGGCGCGTTGCCAATAACCAATAGCTTCTCCAGTTAGCCCTGCACCCTTGAAGTGAGTGGCCAAGAGTTCTGGTTGCGACTCACCCAATTGCGGGAAGCGACTTTTCAGCCTGTCAGCAATACGCTTATGGTAATCTTGTTTGGTCTTTCGCGGAATCGACGAATACGCAGCGTCGCGAATGAGAGCATGCTTAAAGGTATAAACGGCCCGTGGCGGAATGCCGACGCAGAAGATCAACCCAGCCTCCTCAAGCTTCCCGAGTGCACTCTTGACATCGGCTTCTGAAGAAAAATATTCCCTAGATCGGTGATATCGGCCTGATTGCCGGGAGACAGCTACAATTAATTTGTAGGTGAATTCGCGCCCAAGGGTCGCAGCGATCTGTGCGAGGGGTTTAGCATGCCCGGTTTGATCGATTCTGGCCGCAAGTGACTCCTCTACGGTGTCCGGAATCAACCAATTAGGCATTGGTCCTGCCAGCTCGTATCGGTCCTCCTGTTCGCGCAGAACACCGGATTCGAGCACGGCTTTTGTGACCTCTTCGACGAAGAGCGGAACACCTTCGGCGCGGGCGATCACTTGTTCCACGACCTCAGTGGGCAATGTTTTTCTACCGGTTACTCGTGCCACCATGGTCTCACTTTCCTCACGCGGCAGCCGGTCCAACTCGACAACAATTCGCTCGCGCAGCTTACCCCAAGTGGGCCTGTATTGGGGCCGGTATGTCAGACAGCTGAGCATGGCCACCTTATCCTTTAATCCCACGAGCTTCTCAATTAGCTCTAGTGTAGAAGGATCAGCCCAGTGCAGATCCTCCACAACAAAGAGCAGTGGGTGTTGGCTCGCGCGCGCGGTCAACACTTCGGCGAGTATATTGAGGGTCAGCTGACGTCGCTTGTGTGACGTCAGATCTGCAGTCAGGTGACGGTCGTTGGGTAAGCTCAGTAGATCTGCCAGAATTGGTACTGCATAGGGTCCAAACACTTTTAGCGAACTGAGCCAGATTTTCAGTCGCTGGAGGCTTTTCTCGCGGGAGACGTCTTCGATAAAACCGAGTTCCCTTTCAAGAAGGTCGATAAGAGGATAAAAGGCAGTCGTTTGGTAGTAGGGAGTACAGCTGCATTCAAGGACGCTTTCCGGGTCAGCGATTTGCTCCTTAAGAACTTTTACGAGACGCGACTTACCGATTCCCGCTTCGCCGCACAGTTCGACAATCTGCCGGGTACCTCCCTGCACCTTCTTCCAGCAAGTGCTCAGCCGCTCCATCTCGGAGCTGCGGCCGACGAAAGGGGTCAAGCCCAGCGTTGCGGCAGCCTCTAGCCTGCTTCTCACGCCCTTGCTTGCCCGAACACAGTAAAGCCGAGTCGTCCGAGAGAACCCCTTAAGCTGACGAGCCGCTTGCTCTTCCAAATGAAAAAATCCAGCCACTTGCCTCCTTGTAGCCTCGGTGATGAGTGCCGTGTTGGGCTGCGCCGCCTCTTGCACTCGTGCGGCAAGAGCTGGAGTTTCGCCCACCGCCCGACCTTGGGACATGAAGGCGAGGCCCGTGTGAATGCCAACGCGAACTTGGACTTGACGACCTGGAACTTCGAGGCGACTCACCTCTTCGACGATGCGGAGACCGGACGATACTGCGTTACGCGCATCATCCTCGTGCGCTTCTGGAGAGCCGAAATAGGCAACAATCCCATCTCCTAGGTACTGTGCGATATGACCGTTAAATTCTTGAATCACTTTGTCGCAGGCATCCCTATATTTGGTCAAAACCTCATCGTTATAAGCCTCATCACCCATCTGTTCATTTAGCGTAGTGGAACCTACGATATCGCAGAAAAGGATAGTGAGCGGACGGAGTTCCTCGTGGACGAGAGGTTGCCTGCAATGCCCACAAAACTTCGAGCTCGGTGAATTGGGGCGTCCACACCCGGTACAGAGGATACTTTGCTTACGGCGCTTTACTTCCTCATCCGACCGTAGGATGAGAGAGTCTGTCCCACACTGAGTGCAATACTTCGTGCCGGGTGGGTGTGGAATCCAGCAGTTTGTGCAAACCAGATCCACTTATCAATTTCCTTCTAGCAGTGCGCGGTGCTTTTGTTTGCCAGTGCCCTTGTCAACGGCTATCAGGTCCACGTTGCTGGACTTCTAAGTGTTCTTTGTAGGAAAGGATCAAACCGAATTTACTCCCGGGAGCAAAAAAACCGCCACGGATTCCACCTTCTTCACGAGCCAACCGAAAGCTGAAGCACAGCGCGTTCTAGGCCGCCGTGGCTCGCCTGCAGCAACCCAGCGTAACTCCCAGGGGGAGTTCCCGTTGGCACTCGAATCTCAATCCGCACCTCGGCGGAGCCACCAGAAGGGATCCTTACAGGGTTGGGAGACACATTGACTTGAGTCGCGGGAATTCTGTGTCCTGAACTTCCGACGAGATCCGTCGCATAGAGCGTACACTCGACCGTTTCATGCGCGTCGTCGTTTTCTAGGCTTAAGACTATGCAACCGGCTTGGCCTGAGTTGGCCGGAGGTGGAGGCTTGAGTAAGGGAACAGATTGGGTATCATCATCGCCATGCGAACTTCCAACACCAGCAACCTGGGACACGAATCGACCCATTTGTTCCGGCCGATGTTCCAGTATCTTGACGAACGTATCGACCAATTCGCGTGCTTGCTCACGAAACCGCTCTGTCGCGGGTTCAAGATCGATTGGTTCCGATGGGAATGCCTTTCCGAACGGCTCGGTGCCCCGACTTGCGAAGCCTTTGAGCTCATCACTCAGTACGGCAGTCGCTTTCTGAACGAAAGATGGCAGGGGTCGGCCTAATTCAAGCAATGACCGAGCTGGCGTGGTGTTCTGCATCGAATGAGTTCCTGCTCGGGTAATGGGAAGCTCATTTGTAGCAGCTGTAGTGCCCATGGCCATTAATCGTCTGCTCCCTTGGTGTGGCATCCAAATGACTCCGGGCAACAATCCAAATTTACGATCCGAATTTACTTTTCGAAAAAACCTATTTTACTCGCACAGGAAGGACCCTTCGTAGCTTTCGTTACTGTTTTGTTCAGCATAGGGATGACTGTAGCACCCCGCATGCAACCAACGTTTATTCGCTGTGTCCGGTGTATAATATCGGAACACAAGAAAAGCAAGGGCCATTTTTACACTCGCCCAATCTATGTACTCCGGCGTGATCCATACCCACCGCAACGAACTCAAAGACACCATGCATCACTGAGTGGTACCGATCAGCTTCTGGGCTTCTTCCGGATCGAGCTCCTCCCAACAATCTTGTGGAACTCCTGATGTCAGCAAAGAGAACGGTGACTTCCTTCCGCTCTCCTTCCAGGGACTGTCGCGAGGCTAGTATCTTTCGGTGAGGTGTTTAGGAACATAGGTCTCCGGTGACGGTACCCCTGGGACCGGGGCCGCTACTGCTGTGTGATTGATCAGTTGCCCACAGTTGCGACAAAACTTGGCTCCTTAGCGTTTTGCGTCGCCGCACTTAGGACAAGCCGTCTCAAGACGCGCCCCACAGTGGTCGCAAACCTAAGGAAACCGGAATGACCGGCGGGCATCACGATCAAATGGAAAAAATTCCTCGTTCCTCGCTTGGCGATATCGTCGAGCTAAGGCAAGGTCCTTTTTCCGGCTTCAAGTTAGGGGAGAAAGCAGATCCCTCCCCTAACTTAGCCACTGATCCTGCTCGTCATTTAATCTCCATCTTCAAAATCGCCGCGAAGAAGCACGCGCCTCTGGGCTCGGATCTCATCGGCTCCTGTCGGGTCATAATCACAGGGCCC
>Ga0114129_10010545_pt1 | contig 13175 bp, 6 predicted proteins | sample RhiMetdeltSRZDD1_FD_80071 | JGI IMG/M metagenome (GOLD analysis project Ga0114129, IMG submission 80071) | Populus rhizosphere microbial communities from Tennessee, USA - Rhizosphere MetaG P. deltoides SRZDD1 (version 2) (version 2) | ecosystem: Host-associated > Plants > Roots > Rhizosphere >...
CATCGGCTCTTCCAACCCGACCATGAACAGCGTCACCGAGATCAGCATCTTCCGCTGGACGGGATGCCCGACGTGCCCGACGCCCACTCACACTCCCACGCCGACGGCGTCGCCGTCGCCGACACCCACCGCCACGCCGACCCCGGTTACGCCGACGCCGACCCCCAGCGTCGACGATTGCGTGGAGTACGTGCCGTCCCCGGTCGGCATCACCGCCAGCACCAACGACGGCAACGTGCCCGCCAACGCCATCGACAACGACCTCGCCACGCGGTGGTCGGGCAACGGCGACGGCGCCTGGCTTCAGGTCGACCTGCAGACGGTCCGCACCGTGTGTTACGTCAAGATCGCGTTCTTCAACGGCGCCAGCCGCCAGCACATCTTCGATATCCACGCGTCGATGGCGAGCGCCGGGCCGTGGACGAACCTGCTGACCTCGGCGCGGTCGAGCGGCACCACCACCGCCCTCGAGACGTTCGAGCTCACCGACGCCGACGCGCGCTACGTCCGGTATCTCGGTCATGGGAACACCGATCCGCTGAAGTCGACGTGGAACAGCGTCAGCGAATTCAAGGTCTTCGTGAAGCCGATCGGGACCACCCCGACAGAGACGCCGACGCCGACGCCCACACCCACGGAGACGCCGATGCCGACCCCGACGGCGACTCCCACGGCGACACCGAGCCCTACCGCGACACCGACGCCACCCTCGACATACGTCGAGATCACACCCGCCGCCGGGGGCGTCACCGCCAGCACGAACGACGGGAATCTCCCGTCGAACGTCGTGGACGACAACCTGGCCACGCGCTGGTCGGGCAACGGCGACGGCGCGTGGCTGCAGCTCGACCTCGGTGCCACCTACACCGTGGGCCACGTCGGTATCGCCGTCTACAACGGCAACTCACGCCACAACCGGTTCGACATCCAGGTAGCGAGCGCGGCCTCCGGGCCGTGGACGAACGTGCTCACGGGCGAGCTGAGCAGCGGCAACACCACTCTCGAGGAGACACACGACTTCGCGGACACGAGCGCGCGGTACGTGCGCTACCTCGGGCACATGAGCGACGTCGGCACGTTCAACAGCGTCACGGAGATGAGCGTCTTCGGCGCGCCGTGTACGAGCTGCCCGACCCCGCCGCCCCCGACACCGACGCCCACGCCGGGCAGCGGCGGGCCGACCGCCGAGGAGCTGCTGGCGAAGATGGCGTCCTGCACGCAGGACTCGAGCGGCACCTTCAAGACGGATACGGAGGCGGCCCGCACCATCCCGGTGTGCCGCGCCACCGGAGGCTACTGGTGGAAGGCGGACATGGACATCGACTGCGACGGCGTGCAGACGACCCAGTGCAACCGCAACACCGATCCCTGGTATCTGCCCGACACGTCGCTCCACACGTCGACGGGGCAGCCCTTCAACGCGGCCACGATGCCGTACGTCGTGATCCCGCAGCCCAACTCGACGTGGAGCTACAGCGCCAAGGGGATTTCGCTGGGCGCGGTCTTCGCCGTGATCTACAACGGGAAGGTCGAGTACGGTGTCTTCGCCGATACCGGCCCGACGGACATCATCGGCGAGGCCTCCTACGCCATGGCCACGAAGCTCGGCATCAACCCGAACCCGGCCAACGGCGGCACCGACGGCCCCGTCTGGTACATCGTGTTCCCGGGCTCCAGGGTGAACCCGGTGGAGAGCCACAGCGACGCGGTGGCGAAGGGGGAGGCGCTGGCGCGGGGGTTTGTGAACAACAACTAGCAGTAATGAGTTATGAGTAGTGAGTCATGAGTGAGGCCACGAGTACGGATTCCGCGAGAGTCGACGCGTACGGATTCCGGACCGTCGACCTCGGCGAGCTCGGGCTCCGGGATGGTCAGGCCTGAGCGCGGGTTCTGGGACGCCTTCTAGCGGAGCGCCCCTCTCGGAGGGCGGCGGCGGTCCGGCGGCGCCTCGTTGCCGATGACTCACTCATAACTCACGACTCATGACTCACTACTGCTGCTCCGTTGTCCACCCGGACACCACCGTCACCTGCATGGGACGCGGCTCCGCGCCGCGCAGGGCCACGATGCGTTCGGCGCCGGGCAGGCTGTCGAAGCGCCGTCCGGCCTCTACCGGGCCGTCGAAGAACAACACCGGCAGCCCGGCTTTCGGCTCGGGCAGCCCGAGCTCGAGGGGCGCGCGGAGGATGCGCGCCGCCATGTCCGCCGCCGCACGGTAGTAGAGGGCCTTGCCGTCGCGCGCCCACACGGGGTCGGTGCCGTTTCCCTGCGACACGATGCGGCGGTGTTTCAGGTCCGGATAGGACGCGACCCAGACGTCGCGTCCGCGCCCGCTCGCGAGCTCGTACGCCATCCACTTCCCGTCGGGCGAGAAGCGGGCGTTGGTGGCGCCGGCCATCAGCAGTCGCGGCGTGCGGTCGCCGGTGAGGGGCAGCGTCCAGGCCTCGCCGCCCGCGTCGGTGGCCCGCTCGTAGACGATGGTGGCGCCGTCGGGGGTGAACGCGACGGCGCCGATCGCGTCCTTCGACAGCAGCAGCGGCTCTTCCGGGCTGCCGGGCTCCGCGCGGATCCAATACAGTCCGCGCAGCTCCTCGGGCTCGCGCCGCTCGTAGGCGAGGCGCTGGCCGTCGGGCGTCCAGGCCGGACGCTCGCGCTCGCCTTCGCCGGCGGTGATGCGCACCACCTCCGACTTGTTCATGTCGAGGACGGCGATGTCCTTCTCCAGGCCCTCCGCGATCGTCACCGCCACGCGGTTGCCGTCGGGGGCGACGGCGAGGCTCGAGTACGAATAGCGCAGGTCGGCGACGCGGCTCGGCCCGGTGCCATCGACGACGACGACCTCCGTCTCCGCGGGCACGCAGCCGGTGGCGAGGAACAAGGTGTCGTCGTCGCTGGCGGCGAAGGTGTGCACGTCGCCCGCGATACGGGTGTGCCGCCCCTCGAAGGCCAGGCGGCCCGGGTGGAAGGGGCGCGCGAAGAGGGCGCAGCCCGCTTGATAGAGAAGATGTCCGGATGCGAACGTGGCGACCTCGCCGTCGACGAGTGAGACCTGGCTGCCGTCCTTCAGCGAGACGGCGCGGATGCGGCGTGTGCGTTTCTGGGTGCCGCTCTCGGCGGTGAATACGACGGCGCGCCCGCCGGGCAACACGTGCGGCGCCACATGCACCTCGCGCTCGCCGGCATCGGCGCGGGTGATCGGTTGGGCGGTGCCGCCGCGGGCCGGGATGCGGAAAAGGCCGCAGTCGGACGGGCCCGACGCACAGGCGGGGGCGAACACGATGGTGTCGTCGGCGCCCCAGCTCGCACCGCCTGCCGCCGGCAGATCCGACAGGACCTCCGCGGGGCCGCCCAGCATCGGCACTCTCTTCAGCTTGCCGCCGGCGGTGAAGCCGAGCCAGTTGCCGTCCGGAGAGAAGAACGGATGCGAGGCGCCGCCGGTGCCCTTCACCGGCCGCGGGGTGAGGACGGCGAGATCGCGCACGTAGATCTGCGGCTCGGCGCCGACGCCCAGGTAGGCCACGCGCCGGCCGTCGCGGGAGGCGGCGAGGCCGGGTGTCGACCCCGCCTGGACCAGCGGGGCGCCGGGCAGCGGTCCCAGCGAGAGTCGGCGCACGGCCGGTCGGCTCGGGCGGCCCAGCTCCGACCCGCTGAGCATCAGCAGGGACGCCACCGCCAGGCCGGCGCAGAAGCCGACGAACGCGCTCCACCGACGGCGGCGCGGGCGAGGCGAGGTCTCCGCCTCGCCGGGCGAGCTCAGCGCATCCTCGATCTCGATGCGCGCGTCGGCGATGTCGTGGAGCCGGCGGTCGCGGTCGCGCTCGAGGCAGTGGCGCAGGAGGCCGCGGATCCGGCCGGGGGCGGCCGCGGGCAACGCGTTCCAGTCGGGCTCGCGGGAGAGCACGGCCGCGATGATGTCGGTGACGGTTTCGCCCGCGAACGCGCGCCGGCCGGTCAGCGCCTCGTACAGCAGGCAGCCGAACGCCCAGATGTCCGACCGGCGGTCCACCTCCTTGCCGCGCGCCTGCTCCGGGCTCATGTAGGCGGCGGTTCCGATCACCATGCCGGCGTCGGTCGACTCCAGCGTCACGGTCGCGTCGCGGTCCGCGCGGGCGAAGTCGGCGGGCATCGCCTTGGCGATTCCGAAGTCGAGGATCTTCACGCGACCGTCGGGCCCCACCTTGATGTTGGCGGGCTTGAGGTCGCGATGGATGATCCCCTTGTCGTGGGCGGCGCCGAGGCCGAGGGCGATCTGCCGCGCGATGTCGAGGGCTCGATGAACGGGGAGCGCGCCGCGCGCCAGCAGCTCCGCCAGCGTATCGCCCGGTACGTACTCGAGCACGAGGAAGCGCTGGCCGTCTTGCTCGTCGAGGCCGTGGATGGCGGCGATGGCCGGATGGGCGAGGGTGGCCAGCATGCGCGCCTCGCGATGGAGGCGGGGCAGGCCGTCGGCCTCGAGCGCGAACTCCTCCGAAAGGACTTTGATGGCGACGTCCCGCCCGAGCCGCGCGTCGCGCGCGCGGAAGACCTCGCCCATGCCGCCTCGGCCGATGACGGAAAGGATCACGAAGTGGCCGAGGTTCTGGCCGGGTTGCAGGCTCATGTTCGTGGTTCTCCGGCAGCGTACACCAATAATGACCGGTGATACGCTCCTGTCATGATCGACCTGCGGTCCGACACCGTGACCCGGCCGACGCCCGAGATGCGCCGCGCGATGGCGGAGGCGGAGGTCGGTGACGACGTGTACGGCGAGGACCCGACCGTCAACCTGCTGCAGGAGCGTGTGGCGGAGCGCCTCGGGTTCGAAGCGGCGCTGTGGATGCCGTCGGGCACCATGGGCAACGCCGTCGCCGTCAACCTCCTCACCGAGCCCACGCAGGAGGTCCTCGCCGACGAGCGCAGCCACGTCGTCCGCTTCGAGCTCTCGGGCATGGCGGTGCTCTCCGGCGTCACGCCGCGGGTGGTGCGGGCGGAGCACGGTCGCCTGACGCCCGAGCACGTGCGCGCCGCGGCCGGACCGAAGGCGTACTACAAGTCCGACGTCGGCCTCGTCGTCCTCGAGAACACGCACAACCTCGCCGGCGGGGCGGTGACGACCGTGGACGAGACGCGCGCGGTCATCGCCGCCGCACGGGAAGCGGGCCTGCGCGTCCACGTGGACGGCGCGCGTTTGTGGAACGCCGCCGTCGCCCTCGGCGTGGAGCCTCGCGCGTTGGTGGAAGGGGCCGACACCGTGATGGTCGCGCTCTCGAAGGGCCTGTGCGCGCCGGCAGGGGCGCTCGTCGCGTCGTCACGGGAGAGGATCGAACGCGCGCGCCGCATCCGGAAGCTCCTGGGTGGCGGCCTGCGCCAGGTGGGGGTTTTGGCCGCCGCCGGTCTCGTGGCCCTCGACCACATGATCCCGCGGCTGGCCGAGGATCACGACAACGCGCGGCGCCTGGCGGAGGCCCTGGCCGCCGGCCGCGGCGTGGAGGTCGCCCCCACGCGGACGAACATCGTCATGGCGCGCTTCCAGCGGCATCGAGCCCCCGACATCGCCGCCGGCTTGAAGGCGGAAGGCATCCTGGCCTCCGCTTTCGACGAGGCCACCTTGCGCCTCGTGACCCACCACGACGTCTCCCGCGCGGATTGCGAACGGACGGCCGGAATCCTCGCCGCCTTGTTGCGCTAACCAGGCGGTAGGCCTTCCCGCAGACCGTCCCTGGATCGTTCGGCACGGGGGTGGACGCAAAGTCACTTTGTTTTTACGCTTCGTTAAAAAAGGTATTGACAGGCCGTCAACATCTTTATATGTTATATCCAAACCTAATCGTAAAGTTTGCAAAGCGTTGTTGGGAAAAGACTTGGCGGAGACTTGTCCGCGGTTGAGAGGCCGTGCTCCCTCTCGGCCGCTTGGCTGAGAAATTACAGAGGGAGCAACCCATGCACAAGAGTTCGGTGAGCCTGGCAAATCGATATCGAGTCCTGTCCTCGGCGCTCGTCCTCGCGGCGGCCCTCGGGGGCGGCTCCGTGGCTTCGGCCGCCACCCTGCCCTCCGGCTTCTCGGAGCAGACGTTCAGCGGGATCACGAACCCGACCGCGTTGGCGTTCGCGCCGGACGGCCGCGTGTTCGTCTCGCAGCAGTGCGGCCAGATCCGGGTCATCAAGAACGGCGCGGTGCTCTCCACCCCGTTCGCTTCCATCTCGGTGAGCTGTTCCGACGAGCGCGGGCTGCACTCGATCGCGTTCGATCCGAACTTCTCGTCGAACGGCTTCGTGTACGTGCGCTTCACACGCGCCTCGCCCCTCAACAACGTGATCGGCCGGCTGCAGGCCTCGCCGCCGAGCTCGGACACGGGCGGCGGGCTCACCGTCTTGTTCGTGGTTCCGCTCAACGGGAGCACGCAGCGCTATCACCACGGCGGCGGCCTCGTGGTCGGCAGCGACGGCAAGCTCTATTCGTCGTTCGGCGACCACCTCTCCGGCAGCGGCCAGAGCCTGAGCAACCTGTGGGGCAAGGTCGTCCGCATCAACCTCGACGGCTCGATCCCGTCCGACAATCCGTTCTTCGCGACGACGACCGGTGACAACCGCGCGATCTGGGCGTACGGGTTCCGCAACCCGTTCACCATGGCGATCCAGCCCGGCACCGGGCGTATCCACGTGAACGACGTCGGCAACAGTGCCAGCAGCGGACGTGAAGAGGTGAACGTCCTCGGCCGCGGCACGAACTTCAACTGGCCGAACTCGGAGGGCCCCGGGTCCCACTTCAACTACGCGGCCGCGTCGCAGGGCGGCAACGCCATCGTCGGCGGCAGCTTCTACAACCCGACGAACGTGAATTTCCCGTCGACCTACGTCGGCAAGTATTTCTTCGGCGACTACGGCGCCGGCTGGATCCGCTACATCAACGGCAGCGGCACCGCCGGCTCGCTCACCGGCTTCGCCACCGGGGTCAGCGGACCGACGGACGTCGAGACGGCCAACGACGGTACCCTCTGGTACACCGCGCGCAACTCCAGCAACGTTCGCCGCATCTGCTTCGGGACGTGCCCGGGCAACCTGCCGACGCCCACGCCGGTCCCGACGGCCACGCCGACGCCGATCGGGCCGACGCCCACGCCGCAGCCGACGGCCACGCCGACGCCGATCAACACGCTGCCGAATCCGACCATCAACACGCCGCCCACGGGCACGATCTATCGCGGCGGTGACTCCGTCAGCTTCTCCGGCTCCTGTACCGACGCCGAGGACGGCACCGTCGGCCCCGGCGGCTTCTTCTGGGACGTCGTCTTCCACCACAACACCCACACCCACCCGGGTGTGCAGTTCACCGGCGTGACGAGCGGCAGCTTCGATCTGCCCACGGACGGCGAGTGGGATCCCGATCAGTGGTGGCGCGTCAACCTCGTTTGCACCGACTCCGACGGCGGCGCGCGCACGGTCACCCGTGACGTGCTCCCGAAGAAGCACACGTTGACCGTCAACTCCAGCCCGAGCGGCCTGCAGGTGGCGGCGGACGGTGTCACCGGCGCCGCTCCCATCGCGCCGGAAGCGGTGGCGGGGATGAAGCGCATCCTCGACACGAACGCGCCGCAGACGATGGGCGGCACGACGTACTACTTCCAGGGATGGTCGGACGGCGGCGAGAAGCGGCACGACGTCTTCATGCCGGATGCGAACGCCTCCTTCACCGTCAACTTCCTGGCGTCGAGCGCCTACAGCGAGATCACGCCGGCGGCCGGGTCCGTCACTGCCCTCACGTCGGATGCGAACGTACCGGGCAACACCGTCGACAACGACCTCGCCACGCGCTGGTCGGGCAACGGCGACGGTACCTGGCTGCGGTTCGACCTCGGGACGACGAGGACGATCGGGCACGTGCGCGTGGCCGCCTACCAGGGCAACGTGCGGCGCAACCGTTTCGACCTCCAGGTCTCGAACGACGGCAGCGCCTGGACGACCGTGTTCTCGGGTGAGACCTCGGGCACGACGACCAACGAAGAGACGTTCGACTTCCGCGACGTGTCCGGACGCTACCTGCGTTATCTGGGCCATGGCAACATCGGCAGCACCAACCCGACGATGAACAGCGTGACCGAGGTCAGCATCTTCGGCGTCACGGTGGTCACGCCCACCCCGACTCCGACGCCGGTGACTCCGACCCCGACGCCGACGAATACGCCGGTGCCCACGAACACGCCGACGCCCACGAACACCCCGGCCACGCCGCCGCCTCCGACTCCCACCCCGACGCCGACAGTACCGTCCGGCGGCGACGTGGAGATCACGCCGGGGACCGGCGCCGTCACCGCCAGCACCAACGACGGCAACATCCCGGGCAACGCGGTGGACAGCGATCTGGCCACCCGCTGGTCGGCCAACGGCGACGGGCAGTGGCTGCGGCTCGACCTCGGCACCGCGCAGACCGTGAGCTACGTCAAGATCGCGTCGTACAACGGGAACCTCCGCGCCATCCGCTTCGACATCCAGTGCTCGTCGGACGGCACCACCTGGACCACCCTCCTGCTCGGCGCGCAGAGCAGCGGGCTGTCGACCGCCCTCGAGACGTTCGACGTGACGGACGCCAGCTGCCGCTACGTCCGGTACCTCGGACACGGCAACACCGTCAACATGTGGAACAGCCTCACCGAGGTGGAGATCTGGCAGACCGGCGGCGGCACGCCGCCTCCGCCGACGCCGACTCCGACCAACACCCCGGTGGCGCCGACCCCGACGCCCACGCCCACTCCGTCGGGCACCGACACGAACCTCGCCTTGAACCATCCGGCGACGGCGTCCTCGATCGAGGCCGCCGGCTTCGAGGCGGGCAAGGCGGTGGACGGCAACGCCACCTCGCGGTGGGCCAGCGCCGAAGGCGTGGATCCGCAGTGGATCTATGTCGACCTCGGCGCCAGCCACAGCGTCAGCCGCGTGGTCCTGCGTTGGGAGGCCGCCTTCGGCCGGTCGTACACGATCGCCACCTCGAACGACGCCAGCACCTGGACGACGATCTACACGACCACCACCGGTGACGGCGGTGTCGACGACATCACCCTCTCGGGTACCGGGCGTTACGTCCGCATGCACGGCACGGCACGCGGCACCGCGTTCGGCTACTCGCTGTTCGAGTACGAGGTCTGGGGGCAGTAGCCCGGTCCTTTCGCGCGTATCATTCGCGGCGGTCAGCCCTCCGGGGTTGGCCGCCGCATTTTTCTTTGAGGAGGGCTCCTGTCTCGCCGCTCGCGCGCGAAGGTGGCCGCGCCCGTCCCCACGGTCGGCCGGCGTCACGATCTCTACGGGTGCCTGGTCCTCGTCGGCCTCGTGCTCCTCGTGCATGCCCGCGCGTTGTCTTTCGGCTTCACGGGGACGGACGACACGCTGCAGGTGGTCGACGACGCGGCGTTCCTGGCCGACGTGCGCAACGCGCCGAAGGCGTTTGCGCGCGGCCTCTTTGCCGTGGGTGGGGCCGAAGGCTACTACCGTCCGATCGTCACCCTCAGCAACATGCTCGACGCGCAGTGGGCGGGGCCGAAGCCGTTCCCGTACCACCTGACCAACGTCGGCCTGCACGTGCTCACGACGGTCCTGCTGTTCCGCATCGGCCGCCGGCTCGGGTTCGCGCGTGGCGTCTGTCTCATGGCCGTGGCCGTGTTCGCCGTCCACCCGTCGAATGCGGAGGCCGCTTCCTGGCTGCCGGCGCGCGGCGACGATCTGCTCGGCCTGTGGTTCGCAGCCGCCACGCTCGCCTGGCTGCGTTTCCGTGAGGGCGGCGGGGGGCGTGCGCTCGCCACGTTCCTCGGCCTCCTCCTGGTGGCGGTCTTCACGAAGGAGAACGCCGTCGTCCTGCCCGCGGTGTACGTCCTGTATGGGCTCCTGGTCGACGAGGATCGCACGTGGCTCCGCGATCGCCGCCTGTGGATCGGCTGGGCCCTGGTGCTCCTCGTCTGGTTCGTCGCCTGGCGCGCGGTCATGGCCGAGGTGCTGCGGAACGCGCCGGGCCTGCGCGCGGCCTTCTTCAACCTGCCCGTGCTCGTGTTGTGCCTCGGGCGTGCCCTCGATCCGTTCCATCCCGCGGTCCTCGCCACCGCCGCCGACACTTCGTACGTGCCGGGGCTGCTCGCCCTGGCCGGGGTCGCCGCCGGTGCCTGGTGGCTGCACGGCCGACGCCGTGGCCTGCTGCTCTGGGGCGTCGCCGCGTTCCTGCTGCTCCTCGCGCCGGCGCTGCCGGTGGCGGACTTCCTGATGCTCGAGCATCGGCTGTACGCGCCCTGGCTCGGCCTCGTCGTGGCCGCCCTCGCTCTCCTGCAGGCGGCGGCGGACTCCGGCGAGCGGGCGCGCCGCATCGTTCAGGGCGCGGCGGTTGTGGTCGTCGCCGGACTCGCGCTGCTGTCGTTCGACTACGCGTCGGCGTTCCGGGATCCCGAGACGTTCACGGCGCAGGCCGCGCGCTCCTCGCCCCGCTCGTCGCTGGCGCGACTCAGCCGGGGCGTCGTGCTGCAGACGGCGGGGAAGCTGTCCGAGGCCGAGGCGGAATACGAGGAGGCGCTTCGGCTCAATCCGAAGCAGCTCCGCGCGAATGCGAACCTCGGCGCCATTCGGCACCAGCAGGGGCAGCTCGCGGAGGCGGAGCGGCTCTTCCGCCGCGAGCTCGAGCTCAATCCACGCGACGACCTGGCGGGCTACAACCTGGCCGCCTGCGTCGTGCGCCAGGGACGCCTGGCCGAGGCGCGGCGGCTCCTGGAAGAGGCCGTCCGCATCAATCCGGCCAATGCCCGCGCCCAGAGCGCCCTCACGCAGCTTCGCAATTCTCAGTAGTAATTTACGTCGTTTAAATAAGTGTTGACGCTCGAGGCTGTCCTGCGGTAGTAAGGACGACATATCCAGTTCCTTTCTGCCGCAGGAGGCCTGCATGCGACGCCTTTGTGCCGTTCTGGTCGCCGTCCTGACCCTCGCCGTGCCCTCGTGGGGGGCCGAGCTCCGGAAGGCGCAGAAGAAGGTCCCCGGCCAATACATCGTGGTCTTGAAGTCCTCGGCCTCGCTGCAGGCGGCCGGTGTCAGCGCCGACACGGTCGGCGCGGAGCATGCGTCGCATTACGGCGTACGCCGCCGCCACGTGTATCGCAGCGCGTTGCAGGGCTACTCGGCGGCCCTCGACCCGGGGCAGCTCGCGCAGCTCCTTGCCGACGAGCGCGTCGACTACATCGAGGAGGACCAGATCATGAAGGCCGACGCCACCCAGACCGGCGCGACCTGGGGTCTGGACCGCATCGATCAGCGCGACCGCCCGCTCTCGACGACCTACAACTACGATTTCGACGGTAGCGGCGTTCACGCCTACATCGTCGACACCGGCGTCCGCGCCTCCCACATCGAGTTCACCGGGCGCATGGGGAACGGCTTCACCGCGGTCAACGACGGGCAAGGGACCAACGACTGTGCCGGACATGGCACCCACGTGGCGGGCACCGTCGGCGGGACCACCTACGGCGTGGCCAAGCGCGTGACCCTCCATGCCGTGCGCGTCCTCGATTGCGGGGGCTCCGGCACGAACGCCGGCGTCATCGCCGGCGTCGACTGGGTGCGCCTCAACCACGTGAAGCCGGCGGTGGCCAACATGAGCCTGGGCGGCGGCGTGTCCAGCGCCCTCGACACCGCCGTGGCCAACGCGGTGGCGGCCGGAGTCACCTTCGCGGTGGCGGCGGGGAACGACAACGCCGACGCCTGCGGCCACTCCCCGGCACGCACCCCCTCCGCCATCACCGTCGGCTCCACCACGAGCACGGACGCCCGCTCGTCGTTCTCCAACTGGGGGACGTGCGTCGACATCTTCGGGCCCGGCTCGAGCATCACCTCCTCGTGGAACACGAGCAACACCGCCATCAACACGATCAGCGGGACCTCGATGGCCACACCGCACGTGGCCGGCGTGGTGGCCCTCTTCCTGAGCCAGCGCGGCCACACCGCGCCGGCGACGGTGGCGTCGTCGCTGAACAGCGCGGCCAGCCTCAACAAGCTGACGGGTATCGGTACCGGCTCACCGAATCGCCTGCTGTACTCGTTCTTCCCAGGGGTGGGGCCGACGCCCACACCGCAGCCGACCGCGACGCCGACTCTCGGGCCCACCGTTCCGCCGACGCCCACGCCCGCGACGCCCACGCCGCCCCCGTCGGGGCTCATCGAGATCACTCCGCCCGGATCCGCGGTGACGGCGAGCGCGAACGACGGCAACCTGCCGTCGAACGCGGTGGACAACAACGTGACCACACGTTGGTCGGCGAACGGCGACGGCCAGTGGCTGCAGCTAGACCTCGGCAGCGTACGAGACGTCGCGGTGGTGGGCCTGGCCGTCTACAACGGCAACAGCCGGCGCAACCAGTTCGACATCCAGGTCTCGACCGACGGAAGCACCTGGAGCACCATCTTCACCGGCCAGTCGAGCGGCACCACCACGCTGGAGCAGAACCACGACGTCGCCGACGCGCCCGCGCGTTACCTCCGCTATCTCGGCCACGGCAGCACGGCGGGGACGTGGAACAGCGTGTTGGAGCTCAGCGTGTTCATGCTCGCGTCGCCTCCGAGCCCCACGCCGACCTCGGCCCCGACGCCCACGCCTACGGCGACGCCCGTCCAGCCCGTGTACGTCGAGGTCACGCCGTCGACCGCGATCGCCAGCACCGACGACGGCAACGTCCCCGGCAACGCCGTCGACAACAACCTCGGCACGCGCTGGTCGGGCAACGGCGACGGTGCCTGGCTCGAGCTCGATCTCGGCTCGACGCGGACGCTCGGATACGTGTCGGTGGCCGCGCACAGCGGCAACACGCGGCGGAACCGGTTCGACGTGCAGGTGGCCACGAGCCCCGGCGTCTGGATGACGATCCTCTCCGGCGCGCAGACGAGCGGCACCACGACGTCGGAGGAGCCGTTCGACTTCGGCGACGTGCCCGCGCGGTGGGTGCGTTACGTCGGGCACGGCAACACCGATCCCGCGAAGGCGACCTGGAACAGCGTGGCGGAGATCAGCCTCTTCGCGGCGCCGTAGGCGGCGTCAGTCCGTACGGCGGCCGGCGCGGATGCGCCGTATCGTGGCGAGAAGCTCCTCGGGATCGCACTCTCGCGGCAGCCGGGCCTCGTAGCTCGAGCTCGTCGGCACTTGGGCGTCCGCGCCGGCGGCGGCGCCGGCGAGCTGCACCAGC
>Ga0114129_10010546_pt1 | contig 13174 bp, 14 predicted proteins | sample RhiMetdeltSRZDD1_FD_80071 | JGI IMG/M metagenome (GOLD analysis project Ga0114129, IMG submission 80071) | Populus rhizosphere microbial communities from Tennessee, USA - Rhizosphere MetaG P. deltoides SRZDD1 (version 2) (version 2) | ecosystem: Host-associated > Plants > Roots > Rhizosphere >...
CGCGCGAGCAGCGCACGCAGCAGTTCCTCCAGCGGATCATCGAAGCCGGGCGCCTGTAGTTTGCGCCGCATCGACCTCACGCTCGAACCGCTCGACGACCACGTCGTCATCCAGCCGTCCGACGAGGAATCGGAGACGAACCTCGGCTTGATCATCCCGGCGTCCGCGGAAACCGACTGTCGCACCGGCGTCGTCACCGCGGTCGGCACCGACGCCGCCGGCATCGAGCCCGGCGACAAGGTGTTGTTTCCGAGCAACGCCGGCTACGAGGTGCGGCTGGCGGGCACCGCTGTGAGAGTCATGCGGCGCGGCGACCTCATCGCACGTGTGCACGACTGACGTCGGCGGGCGACGTGCAGCCGAGCAGCCCGAGCCCCAGCTCGATCTCCGTCTGGAACATCCGCAACACGTCGCTGACGCCCTCCTCCCCGGCGGCCGCAAGGCCCCACAGCATCGCGCGTCCGATCAAGACAGCGTCCGCGCCGAGCGCAAGCGCCTTCAGCACGTCGACGCCGCGGCGCACGCCGCCGTCGAGCAACACCTGCGCGCGTCCGTGCACCGCCTCGGCCACCTCCTCGACCACGTCGAGCGTCGCCGGGACGCCGTCGAGCTGCCGGCCGCCGTGGTTCGACACGACGACCGCAGCCGCGCCGTGCTCGCACGCAAGCTCCGCGTCCTCTGCTGTCAGCAGCCCCTTGATCACGATCGGTAGCCCATAGCCCCTGAGCCACTCCAGGTCGGGCCAGGTCAGCGAAGCGTAGAAGTTCTGCCCGAAGAGGTCGCCCTCGACCGTGAGGTGCTCAGGGACTTTGAACTCCACGCGCACGTCGCGCTCGCGACGGCCGATGTACGGCACGTCGACGGTCAACACGAGCGCCGAGTAGCCGGATGCGACCGCTTCATCGATCGCGCGCTCCGTCTTGTCACGCGCATTCCAGACGTAGACCTGGAACCAGCGATGCCCCTCCGTCAACCTTGCGGGCGGACAGGTCGCCGCCGAGGAGAGGCACATGATCGTTCCGGCTGCCGCAGCAGCGCGTGCCGTCGCCTCCTCCCCGTCCGGATGCGCCATCCGCTGCATCGCGAGCGGCGCGATCAGAACCGGCATCGAGATTTCGGTCCCGAGCACGGTCGTCTCTGTCGACACCGAGCCGACGTCGACGAGCACGCGCGGCCGGAGCTTGCGGCGCTCGAACGCCGCGAGGTTGTCGCGAAGCGTCACTTCGTCCCCGGCGCCGCCGGCGTAGTACGCGTGCGCGTTGGCGTCGAGCTTCTCCTCGGCGAGGCGCTCGTAGTCCCAGATGTTCACCGGCCGCATGCGCGGAAGACACTAACGAGGCCCTAGAACGAGGAAACCCGCCTCCGGTGGCCGCAGACGGGTTTCAAATGCCGGGGGGTATGAGGGGGGAGCCGGCAACGCTCATTTTCGACACGGCCGGGGTCCTTTCCTCCCCCTGAAGGGGCATCTTTTGAAGGCTGAGCGGAGAGGGCGGGATTTGAACCCGCGACGCACCTTTCAGCACGTACGCGATTTCCAGTCGCGCTCCTTAGGCCACTCGGACACCTCTCCGTGCGCGAAGCGGAGAAGGAGGGATTCGAACCCTCGATGGAGGAATTCACCCCCATAACGCCTTAGCAGGGCGCCGCCTTCAGCCACTCGGCCACTTCTCCGCGGGTCCCGCAGGATAGCCGAGGCGCAGGACTAGCCAATGGTCTAGGAGGGTCGAAAGCCGAATCAGCCGAAACAGAAGTCATGGACGCTCAGAACCAGCATCTCGCGGTCTCGACGGAGTTCCACTGTGTCGAGTGCCGGCGCGAGTGGACGGACGCGACCGAGCGGTGGCGGCTGTATGTGGCCAGCCTCGAGGGCCAGACCGAGCAAGGTCTCTACTGCCCGCTGTGCGCGTCGTTCGAGTTCGACAACTAAGCGGACAGTTTCCGCAGGACTAGACCGGCTGCGAGCATCGCGGAACCGATCGCGGCGAGCAGCCAGGCCGGGAAACCTGTGAAGGGAAGCTCGTTCGGGTTGCTGCGGACGTATGAAGCTCCGCGCACGCCTTTCGCCTGCTTCGCCAGCTCCTTCTGAAGCTCGGGCTTTGTCGGCGGGTTCGTCGCAGCCCCCGCCGTCTCGCCTGCCGACCCCGGACTCTCCGACGTCGTCGTAGGCGTGGTCGACGTCGTCGGAGTGGTCGACGTCGTCGGTGTGGTCGACGTCGTCGGTGTGGTCGACGTCGTCGGAGTGGTCGACGTCGTCGGAGTAGTCGACGTCGTCGGAGTAGTCGACGTCGTCGGAGTAGTCGACGTCGTCGGAGTAGTCGACGTCGTCGGAGTGGTCGTACTCGTGGTCGGGGTCGTCGTTGACGTCGTCGGCGTGGTGGTCGTGGTTGTCGTCGCCGCCTCGCAGTGGTCCTCATTGCCGCGGGCGTTGCCGTGGTCATCACAGTCCTTGCCGTTCTCGTTCGGATCCGGCCGGCAGTCCTTGTCAGAGTTCCCGTGGGAGCAGTCGTCTCCCGGCGAGCCGGGAACCGTCGAGGGCGGGCCGTTGCCGTTGTTGGCGGGCGTCGCCAGCGCGACCGACGCGCCTACACCGGCGAGCAGCAGCCCGGCAAGCGCGAGAACCTGTGCGATACGAAGTTTCAAGCCATTCCCCTCACTCCCATCGTCCGGGCGTAAGCGCGGAATGGCCTCAAACGAACGTCCTGTCGGAACTAGACGTTCGGAGCTACAGGATCAAGCGGAGAGGCAAGGGTTCCAGACGACGGCCACGAAGTCGTCACAGGGGTCGGCCCTCGTCATCGTCACGCGGTGCCGCCGCAGTCGCCGCGTGTTCTCACGGCGAGGGCCGCCCTCATGGATGAGGTGAGCGGAGGGGGAGGGATTTGAACCCTCGTCGGACCCAGAGGCCCGAGACGTCTACGCAGGGCTTGGAACATCGCTGCTCCTGGCTTTGCTCTTCGGTCGTGCGGACGGGCGCGGAAATCGCCGCCGCGTTGCCCACTGACTCTTTAAGCCTGGGACAACGTCGTCGCTACGTCACTGAGCCATAGCCCGTTGCGAGTCGCCGCAGCGTCGGACGTCCGAGATCACGAGTACGGCACCGACGATCATCGTGTACACGCCTCCACCGATCAGCGACGCGATCGCTCGACCGTGCGAGACGCTCCCGGGCGCGTAGATCTGGTCGACGGCGACGACCGCGTTGGCGACCCCTGCGTCACGTCTTTCCTGCGGCAAGCGCGATCAGGTCGGCGGCGCGTTCAGGCGAGAGATTGTCAGTGTTGACGACTAGGTCGTAGTGGGTCGGCAGTTCGACCTCGACACCGTGAAAACGCTTTAAGTAGTCCGCTCGCGCGGCATCCTCTGCCGAAAGAACCTTCTCGGCTCGTCGCGGGTCGACGTTCCGCGCGGCGGAAATCCGGCCCGCGCGGGTCTTGTGCGAAGCGGTGACGAGAACACGCACGGCATCCTGCCGGTCGGCAAGTGCGATCGACGCGGCGTGTGAGGCGATGACGATGTCCCCCTCGTCAGCCGCTTCTCGGATCGCGTCGCGAATGAGCGTACGCAGATCCTCGTCGATCGGCATTTCCCTGTGACCGGCGCCACTCAGGCGCTGGGCCGACGCGTCCGGTCGACTGGCCATCGGCTGCCCCCTCATCGACTCGCCGATCCGGGTCATGAGCGACTTGCGGCGCTCCACCTCACCGACCACCGACGGATGGAGATCGACCCACTCAGCGGCCGTCTCGATGATCTCTTCGTCGAGGTACCGGAGACCCAACCGCTCGGCAACGCCTCGCGCCACGGCCTCACCTTCGGCGCCGGTGAGATGCGACACGCAGATGATTCGCTTCGGCCGCGTCATGCCCGGCGAGTCTATGCCGAGAGGCCATAGCTGTCGCTCGCGTGCCGGACTTCACGAAGAAGTGGTTTTGGCCACGATCACACTGCCCCCGCGACTCTGAGCCCGCTCATGGTGCCTCCCTCGCCTCGATCATTGCGCCGCCGCTTCGGCGTGCTCGCGGCGCGCCTTGGCGAGGTGGGCGTTCACGAGCTTGATGTTGGCGAGGCGAACCGGGTTGCTCAGGTGCCTGTATCTGTCCGTGATCGTGCAGACGGACGGGACGTTCTCCATCGACGAGCAGGCTGAAGACGGAAACATGTGACACAGGGAGCGTCGCGTGGACCGCCAGGCGGCCGGCTCGACGGGACCTAAGGTCGGCTCCGAGACGGTTTTCGAGCCCGGATGCGATCGGCTCAACGATGCGGTTTCCAGGTGCGATGGCCGACGAATGGCCGACAAAGCGGGCTCGCGTGTAACTGAAGAGCGGGATGAAGCATTAACGGTTCTCACGGCCCAGAGGGCGTAGGATGTTCCTGAACTGGCCCCACACTCAGGTTCCGGCCCGAGCCCGCAACCCACCAACGCGCGACGCGCGCGAGGCGAGGAGCTCTAAGGCGAACGGGACTTCGTGGGGTCAGCCTTTCTGTAAGTCCTTGTGGTACCCAATTAGCGCAGGGCGGACGTTCCCTTGCCGCAGGACGATCTCGCCCTCGCTCTCCGCCGACGCAGCACCTTGCGCGGTACGTCGTGATCTAGGAATCGCCGAGCCAATTGCCCCAAATCGCCATGCGCGCGGCTTGTGTCCGGGGGCGGCGTTTCCCCCCGCCCCCCGGCATGCTTCGCCGAGAGCCAGCGCCTCGATGACGGCATCCGAGCCTGGACTCCGGATGGTGTTGTCGTTGGCGTCGGCGGTGATCCCGGCGACGCCCTTGCCGATCGCGATCTTTGGCGAATAGGGCTGGCCGTTGACCACCAGGCCGCCGATGCAGTAGCCGCCCGTTTGCGGGGGTGGGTGACGTTGGCGCTCGAGCCGTCCTTCGACCCGGCCGGGTTCACCGTGCCGTCAGCAGCGATGTGCGCGAAGGCGTCGGCGGTGCCGTTCTGCCCGGGCGGTCCCTGTGGCCCGGTCTGGTTCCAGTTGAGCGGCGTCTCGCCCTTCCTGCAAGGCTGCGCCCGTATCCGTGTCGATAACGCGCAGGGGTTCCGCCTTTGCGAGCGACGACGCAGATTGACGAGCGCTCCGCCCTCGTGCACCTGAAGGCCGAGGTCATTTGCGCCGCTGCCGGACGACTCGACGAGGCCGGATATGTGTTCCCCAGGACTTAGCGCACGCGCATCTTCTCGTGGTATGCGTCTCCGGTATCGAACAGGTCGTATCCCTTCACATCGATGATGCGGCCTTCGTTCGACTCCAGGATCTCGCAGACATCGCTCATGGTGTTGACGGCTGAATGGTTGATCTCGCGGACGTAGTCACCGAAACCGAATTTGTGGTTCGCGGAGGGCGAGTCGGAATCGACACCCAGGATGAACATCCCCTCATCCTGATTTGCACCGAACGGCACGTACTTCCAGCCGATGTCATTCTTGTCCTTCTCGCTCAACTGCGAGACGGGGATGAGGTCCCAGCCGACGTATGCCGTGAACTTCCCTGCCTTCAAGGCGGGCAGGAAGCGCCTGATGTGATCGACGGCGACCGCGTAGTTCTGATTGTCCGCCTCTGGGTTTCCGAGCACCGTCATGCCGACCAGCTTTCCCTTGGCGTTCACGACCGGACCACCGGAATCGCCATGTGTCGAAGCTGCGTCATGCTCGATGGCCTCGCTGTACTCAGGCAGGCTGTCATCAGGGGTCGCGCTCACCGTGCCATCGACTGAGGTGTGACCACCTGCGGACACCACCTTCTCGTCTCGCTTTGGGTTCTGGAAGGACTGTGGGAAGCCAAGAAGCGTGATCTCCTGCCCGGACTGAATCTGATCCGAATGGCCGAGCGGAATGGCCCGCATTCCCTGCTGCGGGTCCGAGACCTTCAGCATCGCGATGTCCTCACACGGAGCTTCCCCCAGTAGTTGCGCCGTGCGGATCTGGTCCTTGTAGCGAGTTGAGAGCGTCGAAGCGCCAGCTACGACATGTGCCGCTGTCAGCACCAAGCCCTGCGGCACGTTCAGGACGATTCCCGTTCCCCCGTAGTAGTCATTTCCCACGCGCGCCGTGATCTCGACAGTCCCTTGCGCTGTCTCTCTCACGATCTGCTGATGCGTTTTGGGTGTGGCTTTCTTCTCGCCCCCACCACCGCAGCCCACCAAGCCCCCTGCCGCAAACACGACCCCAGCCAGGGCGACCACTCTGATACCACGCATTTCTTCCTCCTTGGTCACTCCCGTATAAACGTCCAAATGTTAAGGGGGGACGCGCAGGATCGGAAGACATGCCGATTGTTGAGCGACACCACCAGGTCTAGTGGCTCGGCCGGTTCGGGCGCGCGACGGAAGAGGGGTTCGCCCTTGGCGTTGTGAGTGCTTATCCGCGTCGCGCTCACGCACGAGCAGGTCGCTTATACAACCTGCCCCCCGCGCTCGGCAAGGCGACCGACCCGCGCGCCTCCGCGTTCGAGCGGCAAGCATGGGCGGCTCGGGAAGTCGAGCTCGATGCGCTCCCTCCGGACGTGCTCCGCGGCCTGTACCAGGACGCCATCGACCGCTACTGGATCACGAACGACTTCGAGGCCGTGCTCGTGCGCGAGGGCGAGGAGCGGGAGCGTCTAGGGCACCTAAGACTCCGACGAAAGCGTTGCCGGGGCGCCATGGTCCACACACACATTCGCGGGCGTTCTAGAGCGGTTCCCAGCGGTTCTCGACCCTCTCTCTGTCCAAAGCGGGCGGAACTGAGCCGCAACCCCGCTCCTCATGGGGATCGGGGCTAGTGAAGCGGAGGGGGAGGGATTTGAACCCTCGTCGGACCCAGAGGCCCGAAACGGTTTTCGAGACCGCCGCATTCGACCGCTCTGCCACCCCTCCGAGGAGCTGCAAAGGGTAGCTACGAAACCGTCACATCGACCTTCATCCCGGCCTGCTCGTGGCCGGGGACCGTGCAGTAGAACGTGTATTTCCCCGCCTTGAGCGTCGCCGCGAGCTGCGCGCTGGCGCCGGGCTGAATCAGTGCCGTCTTCGGGCCGCCCTTGATAGCGAGGTCGTGCGGGATCTTGCCGTCGTTCTTGACGTCGAACGTGTACTTGCCGGCCTTGAGCGTCGACGGCATCGCGATCTTGAACTCGACCTCGCTGACGGCAGCGGACTGCGCGGCCTGAGCGGCCGTGGTCGTCTTGGCCGTGCTCGTCGTCTGCGCTGTGGTCGTCGTCTGCTGCTGAGTCGACGTCTGCTGAACCGTCGTCGGCTGCTCGCCGCCGGTCGACGTCTCGGCGGCGGCCTCCTCGGCATGGCCGCTCTCGGCGCCGAACACCTCCACGGCCGCGAGCATCCCGAAGAAGAAGACGAACGCGACGACGATGAATGCCGAGAGCCCGCCTCCCGGAAACTGCGGGTTGAAGCGTGGAAAGAGAAACGACGCGGCGAGAGCGAACGCGATGAAGGCCGCCGCGGCGACGCCGAGGCCGACCATATGCCCGGTCGAGAGGGCGAGCGGCACGCGCGGATACTACGTGGCGAGCAGGCGGCGTTCTTCCCTTCTTCGGTACGTCCGCAGGCCGAGGACGCAGGCGGCGACCAGCACGATCACGGGGCTCAGGACGATCAGGAGGAACAGGATCACGGCGCCGGCACCGGCCAGGAACGAGCCGGCGTCCCGGGCCGCTCGCTCGAACCTGCCGCCGCCGCTCTTCTCCACAGGCGTCGCCGTCTTCTGCGTCGTCAGCGTCAGCGAGACCGTCGACAGCGCCGCCCGGTTCAGCGTCGACTTGTTCGAGCGAGTTGCGGCGGCAAGGTCCTGACGCACCGCCTGGAGCTGCAGCTGCAGCCGCAACCGCACGTCGGCGGGGAGGTTGCCCTTCAACTGCTCGGTCGCGCGCGCGATGAACAGCTTCAGCCGGAGGATGCGCGTCCGCTGCTGACGCAGCGTCTGCTCCAGATCGACGATCGACACCTGGCGCGCGAGCACCGTGCCGAGGTCGCTCAGCCGCACGAGCGCGGCCTCGACCCGAGCGACCGGAATGCGCAGCGTCAGATCGGCCTCACCAGGCTGCCCAGAACGCGTCGACTGCTGCAACGAGACGACGTACCCGCCGAACGATTGCGCCACGCGCATCGCCTCGTTCGTCTGGTCGGTCAGCGCGTCGAGGTCTTTGACGCGCAGAGTCATCCACGCCTGGTAGTCCTGGTGCCGTCCCGGATCCGGCGGCACGAACGGGGAGCGCAGCGCGCCGGGAACGGGAGTCGTGAGGGCGCCGAAATGAGTGTCGCGCTTCGCACCTGCGGATCCACTCGACGCTTCGCCCGCGACGACGGCGCGCGTCGAGTTGTTCCCCGAATTGAGCACGCCGTGGACGACTGCGGCGGCGACGAGCGCCAGCGCGCATGCGGGGGCGAGCACGAGCAGCGAGCGACGCCACGGCAACACAGGCAGGCTCCGGCGGGGCGCGGGCTCGCCGAGTGCACGAACACGCTGGCGAACGGAATCAGGAGCCGCCGCCGGCACGGCCCGCAGCTCACGCACGAGCTCTTCGAACTCGCGCTCGAAATCGATCTCAGTCGCGGGCATCGCTCATCATCTCCTCGAGTCGTTTCAGGGCTCTGCTCAGTCGTGTCGAGCATGCAGTGGCGCTGATACCGAGCACGCGTGCAGCAGTCGGACCGTCGAGGTCGAGCAGGACGCGCAGTGCGACGACTTCGCGCTCCGCCGGCGACAGTTGTGCGAGCGCCGCTTCGAGCACACTCCGCCCGAGCTCGAGCTCCTCGACCTGCGGCGCACCGTGGGCATAGCGCTCCTCGCGGCGGCGCCGGCGTTCCTCGGAGCGGAAGTGGTCGAGCGCGGCGCTACGCGCGATCCGGCAGAGCCATGCCCGCGCGGTCCCGCGTCTCGGGTCGAACCGGCGCCATGTCCGGAACGCCTTCTCGAACGTCTCCCCCGTCAAGTCCTCGGCAACCGCGCGGTTGCCGGTGAGGAAGACGAGGTACCGGTGCACCGCGTCCAGCTCGGCGTCGACGACCGACGCAAACGACGGACGGTCGACGGACAGGCCGGCCCACGAGGTCGTCACCGCGTTCACGGCCTTCATACGCCGCCGCAGACCCGAACTGTCACATCGGGATTGTCGCTAGCAGGGACCGGCGGCGGGCTGGCCGCCCGGGCCGGTGTAATGCTGCACCGAGCCGCCAACGCCGGCCTGAAGGCAGTACGACGCCGCGTCGGCGCGCGCCAGCGTGACACCGAAGGACGGTGGGATCGTGGCGCCGACGTACGTTGCATTCTCGGCGTGATAGGTCTCCATCTCGGTCGCCGCCGCGGCGAAGTTCATCCCGCTGACGGCGGCCGTGGCCTCCGCTTCGGCCTGCTTGGTCGCAGAAGACGTCGGCCCGCTGTGCTTCATCGACGATGCCCAGAGAATCCCGACGAGCGCGAGCGACACGACAATCGACATGAGACCCATGACACGGCCCATAGCCCGAGTTATCGGGCTATGGGCCGCCTCGCTTGAATCCCAGACGCCTAGATCAGGACTCGGCCCAACTGGCCTCTTCGGCCCAGCTGGCGTCGGGCGTCAGCCCGATCGACGCGACGGGTGCCGCAGGTACCACCGTCGCGGGCGCCGACTTCCCGATGCCCGCAGACGCGGTACCGGAGCCGGCGAACGCGGCCAGAGCCGCGATCAACGCGATGATCGGAATCCGCTTCCCTGAAGTCTTTCTTGCCATCTCCCATTCCCTCTCGCTCAGCGCTGTTCGCGCATGAACACCGCAGTTGCAGCCCACTGTGTGAGCGAATTCCCACGGGTGCGTCCCCCGTCCGGGGGAGCGGCCTCCGCAATTCACTCGTTCGGGTGATCAGCGCCCGTGCGACCGGCCCCCTCAAACGAGAGGACGAAGTCTCTTCCGCAAGAAACACGCGCGCGCGGCATCAGAAAGGAGAGCAACACCTTCCATGGCAGAGCCCCGGCAGCAGGCCGCAAGTTGCCGGGGCTTTTCTTTTCACCAGGGCAGCTCGCGACCCAGCAGCTCCGCCAGGCGCCGGTTCGGCTCGGCGAACTCGTGCTGCAGGGCCGCACGCGTAGCGGGTTCCATCTCGCCGTAGTCGCGTTCGAAGATCCGCGGGAACGACTCGAGCGCGTGCGGCTCGACGCCGAGGAAGTCGAGCACACGCCGATACGTGCCCGGCGTGTCGGCGGCGAGCTCGTCCGTGAGGAGAACCAGCACCTGCTCGCGCGGGAATGCCGCGAACCAGCGCTCGAGCTGCTCGGCATAGCGACCGCGCGCGACGTACGTGTAGTTCCACCACGCATGGCTGAAGTACGCCGGATCGCGGACCATCCGTTCGACCTCGCCCTGCATCCGTTCGCCCTCCTGTGCCACCGCGTCCTCGAAGGAGAGCGATTCGCGGCCGAGCGCGACCTCATGCTGGTAGTGCGAGAACGCGCGGCCGACGGGCTCTCGCAGCAGTGCGATCAGCTGCGCGTTCGGAAGCATGCGAGCAACGCGCTCGGGCGCGAGCGGATGGAAGAGGTAGCTCGGGCTCGCCTCCCCCACGATTCCGCCGCGGCGAATGGGCAGGTGCGCCCTGTACCACCGCTCGCCGCGCGCGTAGTGGCGGTCGAAGAAGCTGACCTCCTTGAACGACGGACCGGTGATCTGCGGGTGCCAGCGCAGGTATGCGTAGAGCGCTGTTGTCCCCGCTTTCTGCGCGCCGAGGATGAGGAAGTCGGGCAGCGCGCGGACAGCAGCGGTCGCACGTCCGTAGGTCCTGAACGTTCCGCGCAGCACCTTGCGCACCGGCTCCGGGATCGCGGGGACGAGCTCGGCGGGTAGGCGGCGCGGCGACATGCGCCGCAGTCTGTCAGCGCTGCGGCGCTGGGACGAGCGGTCCCGGCTCGCGCTCGACGTCCGTCATGCCCGGCAGGAGATACGCGCCGAACGTGACGACCGCGCCGAGGATCGCCGCGCCGATGAGCGTCGCACGCGCACCGAAGGCGTCGGCGACGGGAGCGGTCAGCGCAAACGAGATGGGCAGCAGAGCGATGGAGATCAGCCAGTCGAGGCTGGAAACCCTGCCGAGTAGATCACCAGGGACGTGCCGCTGCTTGATCGTCGCCCAGAGGATCGTTCCAGCAGCCTCGAGCGCGTTGAACGCGAGGCACGCGATCATCAGCTGCCACGCCGCGGTCGCGAGCCCGTAGCCGGCAATCGCAAGCGTCGCGAGCGTCCAGGTTGCGTAAACGATCGTGATGTCGCGCCGTGGGTGCTCGCGCCGGCCCACGAACGCTGCGGCGCCGAGCGCTCCGACGCCACCGGCGGCGAGCACGAGCCCGAGCGTCCCCGCCGAGGCGTGCAGCTCGTTCTTGACGATGAACGGCAGCAGCACCTCCGCTGGCCCAAGGAAGACGAGGTAGGCGATCGCAGCGGAGACGAGCGTTCCCCAGAGCCACGTTCGTGCGCGAACGAAGCGGAACCCCTCGCCGATCGCAGCGAGCGTCGACAGCTGCGTATCGCGATTCACCTGGCGGCGTGTGCGAATCGCCAGCACCGCCACGAACGTTGCGGCGAAGGAGGCGGCATCGATCGCAAACGCGACGCCCGCCGAGAGCGCGACCAAACCGCCACCGGCGACCGGGCCGACAAGGCGCAGTGCGAACGGCCGGACGAACTGGTCGAGCGCGTTCGCAGCCGGCAGCTCGGCGTCGGGCAGAAGCTCAGGGACGATCGCCTCGAATGCAGGCGTGAAGAACGCGGTGCCGGCGCCGTAGACCGCGACCAGCGCGACGAGCTGCCAGAAGTGGAGCGAGCCCGTCAGCACCAGCGCCGCCAGTACTGCAACCGCAGCTGCCCGGATGCCGTCGGCCCACGCCATGACGAGGCGGCGGTCGTAGCGGTCGCTGACGATCCCGCCGAACAGCAGAAAGACGATCGTCGGAACGGTCATGCCGATGCTCACGATCGAGAGAGCGGCAGGAGCATTCCAAAGCACGTAGCTCTCCCAAGCGATCGCGACGATGAAGATGCCGTCCCCCAGCAGCGACACCGTCATCCCCGCCCACAGCACGCGGAAGTCGCGGTACCCGAGCGGCGACAGCAGACGTCCGCGCGCTACCCCGCCGGGGCGGTCGAACGCGTCGTGACTATGCTGCATTGGACGCAGGCGGCGACTCGATCTCGCCAACCGGTGCCGCGTCCGTGACTGCAAGGAAATCGTTCAGCGCCTGCGAGGTCATCGGCTTCGCGAACAGGTAACCCTGTCCGAGCTCGCAGCCGAGCTCCTCGAGCGAGTTCGCCTGCTCGGGCAGCTCGATTCCTTCCGCGACGACCTCGAGTGAGAGGCTCGTCCCGAGCGCGATGATCGCCGACGTCAGCGCCTCGTTGTCCTCCGAGCCCACGAACGAGCGGTCCATCTTCAGGATGTCGACGGGGAAGCGGCTGAGGTAGCTGAGCGACGAGTAGCCGGTGCCGAAGTCGTCCATCGCCAGCCGGATGCCCAGGCCCTTCAACTCGTGCAGCTGCTGCATCGCAAAGTCGGTATCGGAGAGCATCAGCGACTCGGTGATCTCGAGTACGAGCGAGGACGCCGACAGGCCGGTCACCACGAGCGCCTTGCGCACGTCGCCGACGAGCGTCTCCGACTGCAGTTGGCGCACTGACAAGTTGACGCTCATCGTCAGCGGCTCCCTGCGGGGAAACTCCTTCTGCAGGCGAACCGCCTCGTGACACGCCGTCTCGAGGATCCAGCGCCCCATCGGAATGATCAGACCCGTCTCCTCTGCAACCGGGATGAACTGGATCGGCGGGATTTGCCCGCGCGTCGGGTGATTCCAGCGCACGAGCGCCTCGAAGCCGAGGATGTCGCGCCCGGCGAGCCGGACGACCGGCTGGTAGTGCAGCTCGAGCTGGTCGAGGGTCAGCGCGTGCTGCAGATCCGACCGCAGCTCAAGGCGCTCGACGACGCGCTCGTGCATCGTCGGCTCGAACACGCGGTAGCTGCCCTTGCTGTCGCGCTTCGCCATGTACATCGCGACGTCCGCATTGCGTAGAAGGTCTTCGGCCTCGGGCGTCTCGAGGTCCTCCCCGACGAGACAGATGCCGACGCTCGCGCGCGGGAAGACGTTCTTGCCCTCGATCTCGACGGGCATGTCGAGTGCGCGCAGGATCCGTGCGGCCGCGTCGGCCGCGTCGGCCG
>Ga0114129_10010547_pt1 | contig 13174 bp, 12 predicted proteins | sample RhiMetdeltSRZDD1_FD_80071 | JGI IMG/M metagenome (GOLD analysis project Ga0114129, IMG submission 80071) | Populus rhizosphere microbial communities from Tennessee, USA - Rhizosphere MetaG P. deltoides SRZDD1 (version 2) (version 2) | ecosystem: Host-associated > Plants > Roots > Rhizosphere >...
GAAGAAAGAAGGTGCGCGATCAGCGCGGTCGTCGTCGATTTGCCGTTGGTGCCGGTGATGGCGACGAACGGGCTGCCCGGCGCGTGCCGGCGCCGTTCGCGGCAGAACAGCTCGATGTCGCCGATCACCTCGACCGCGGCGGCACGCGCGAGCCCGACCGGCCAGTGCGGCGCCGGATGCGTGAGCGGAACGCCGGGCGCGAGCACCAGCGCTGCGATCCTGGACCAGTCGATCTGCCGGAAGTCGGCCGTCGGAATGCCGGCGCTCCCTGCCTGCGCGACCTTGTCGGCGCTGTCGTCCCATCCGATCACGTCGGCACCGCCGGCCAGCAATGCGCTCGCGCTCGCCAGTCCCGAGCCGGCCAGCCCGAACACCGCGACTTTCTTTCCGGCAAAGGTGGTGACCGGAATCATCACCGCAGCTTCAACGTCGACAGCCCTGCCAGCGCCAGCACGACCGCAATGATCCAGAACCGGATCACGATCTGCGGCTCGGTCCATCCCATCTGCTCGAAATGGTGATGGAGCGGCGCCATCCTGAACACCCGCTTGCCGGTGAGCTTGAACGACACGACCTGGACGATCACGGACACCGCCTCGAGCACGAACAGTCCGCCGACAATGCCGAGCACGATCTCGTGCTTGGTGGCGACTGCGATCGTGCCAAGGAGCCCGCCGAGCGCGAGCGAGCCGGTATCGCCCATGAAGATCGAGGCCGGCGGCGCGTTGAACCATAGAAAGCCAAGCCCGGCGCCAATCACCGCTCCGCATAAGACCGCAAGCTCGCCAGTGCCGGCGACGAAGTGGACCTGCAGGTAGTCGGCATAGACGGCATTGCCCACGAAGTAGCAGATGAACCCGAAGCTCAGCGCCACGATGATCACCGGGACGGTGGCGAGACCGTCGAGGCCGTCGGTCAGGTTCACCGCATTGCCGGCGCCGATGATGATGAACGCGCCGAACACGATGAAGAACCAGCTCAGCGGCAGGATCAGCTCCTTGAAAAAGGGAAAGGTCAGGGAGGTCGCGAACGGCTGGCGCCCGAGCGAGACGAGGAAATAGCAGGCGGTCGCCGCAATCACCGCTTCAAGCAACAGGCGGATCTTGCCGGAAAAGCCGCTGTGGGTCTGCCGGGTGACCTTGAGATAGTCGTCATAGAAGCCGACCGCGCCAAAGCTCAGCGTCACCCCCAGCACGATCCAGACGTAGCGATTGCCGGGGTTTGCCCACAGCAAGGTCGCAACGATGATCCCCAGGAGGATCATGAGCCCGCCCATCGTGGGCGTGCCCTTCTTGGTCACGAGGTGGGACTGCGGCCCGTCGGTGCGGATCGGCTGCCCCTTGCCCTGCTTGAGCCGCAGGTGGTCGATGATCCACGGTCCGAACAGGAACACGAACAGGCCGGCGGTGAACATCGCGCCGCCGGTGCGGACCGTGAGATAGCGGAAAAGATTGAGAACGTTGATCTGATCGGAGAAAGCGGAGAGCCAATAGAGCATGGATCAGCCTTGGGCGGGCGCCGCTGCCGGCACCTCGCGAGGGGAGTAGCTGCGCTCGAGCGCCTTGACGATCGGCCCCATGCGGGAACCGAGCGACCCTTTGACCATGATGACGTCGCCCGGACCGAGGGCGGCGAGGAGATGCGGCTCAAGCGCAGCCGATGTCTCCGCATAGCCGCCCCGGCGCTCGGAGGGAAGAGCCTCCCACAGCGCGCGCATCAGCGGCCCGCAACAGAACACGAGGTCGACCCCGTGCGCCACGATCGGTTCGACCAGGCCCCGGTGCAGGCCGGCGCCGCTTTCTCCGAGTTCCAGCATGTCGCCGAGCACCGCGATCCGGCGGCCGCGCGGGCCGAGCTCAGCCCCACCGAGCAGCGCAAGGGCGGCCCGCATCGAGGCCGGATTGGCATTATAGCTCTCGTCGATCAACAGCGCGGTACCACCGGCAAGGTCGAGCGTGATGCGCGCGCCGCGCCCGCTCGCCGGCTTGACCTCGGCAAGCGCCAGCGCAGCCAGCGCAAGATCGGCACCCAGGATCGAGACCGCCGCCAGCACCGCCAGCGAATTGAGCACCACGTGCTGGCCCGGAGCGCCGAGCTTGTAGGTGACCTTGCTGCCGAGAATGTCGGCTTCGACGGTTGAGCAATCCGGCAGCAGCGACGCCTTGATCAGCCGCGCGCCGGCCTTGGCGTGCTCGCCGAACGAGACGATGCGCTCGATCCCGGCGCCCTTCGCATGCTTCTGCAAGCGAGCGAATTGCGCAATGTCGCGATTGACCACGGCCGTTCCGCCGGGAACCACGCCGCGGAAAATTTCCGCCTTGGCGTCGGCAATTGCATCGAGCGAACCGAAAAATTCCAGGTGCACCGGCGCGATCGCAGTGACGATCGCGAGGTGCGGACGCGCCAGCCGGCTCAGCGGCTCGATCTCGCCGGCATGATTCATGCCCATTTCAAGCACGGCATACCGCGCCGTCTCCGGACAGCGCGCCAGCGACAGCGGAACGCCCCAGTGATTGTTGTATGAGGCGACCGAGGCGTGCGTCTCGCCGTCCTTGGACAACGCGAGGCGAAGCGCCTCCTTGGTGCCGGTCTTCCCCACCGAGCCGGTGACACCGACAATCTTGGCTTGCGTTCGTTGACGCGCTGCACGGGCAAGGTCGCACAGGCCGGCGAGCACGTCCGGCACGATCAGCAGCGGCGCGTCCCTGGGGAACGTGTCGCGCTTGGCTTTGGCGACGACAGCAAGCGCGGCGCCGGCCTTGAGCGCGGCCGGCGCAAATTCGTGGCCATCGCGGCTCTCGCCGGTGATCGCGAAGAAGGCCTCGCCGGGCTTGATGGTGCGGCTGTCGATCGAGAGGCTGGAGACCGAAGCCGGCAGCGCGCCGGCGCGCTCTGCGCGCATCGCCTTCGCCATCGCCTCGACGGTCCAGAGCGGCCGATTGCTCATGCCACCCTCCCCGCGAGCGCAGCGGCGACCGTATCGTGGTCGCTGAACGGCAACGTCTGTTTGCCGACGATTTGGCCGGTTTCATGGCCCTTGCCGGCGATCAGAAGCACGTCGCCGCTGCGAAGCTCCGCCACGGCGGTGCGGATCGCCTCGCCGCGGTCGGCAATCTCGATCGCGCCCGGCGCCGCCTTAAGGATCGCAGCCCGGATCGCAGCCGGGTCCTCGCTGCGCGGGTTATCGTCGGTGACAATGACGCGATCGGCGTTCTCGACGGCGATCGCGCCCATCATCGGCCGCTTGCCGGCATCGCGATCGCCGCCGCAGCCGAACACCACCACCAGCCGGCCCGCCGCGTAGGGCCGCAGAGCTTCGAGCGCCTTGGCCAGGGCGTCGGGCTTATGCGCATAGTCGACAAAGATCGGCGCACCGTTTTTCTCACCCGCGAGATCGAGCCGTCCGCGGGCGCCTTTGAGCTGGGCGAGCGCCGCGAACACCTTGGCCGGCTCGCTGCCTGTCGCGATGGCAAGCCCGGCGGCGATGAGCGCATTCTCCACCTGGAATGCCCCGACCAGCGGGAGACGGATCGCATAGGTATTGCCGGCGTGGACGACCTTGAACACCTGCGCGAAGCCGTCGATGGCGGTCTCGGCAAGGCGGACGCCGTCGCCGCCGCGGCCGACCGTGAGCAGCCGCAGCCGGCGCTGTTTCGCCGCCGCAACCACAGCATCGGCAAATGCATTGTCCACGGCAATGACCGCCGCGCCGCGCGCCTGCACCAGTTCGGTGAACAACCTGAGCTTGGCCGCGAGATACGCCTCGAAGGTCGGATGATAGTCGAGGTGATCGCGGCTGAGATTGGTGAAGGCGCCGGCGGAGACGCGCACGCCGTCGAGCCGGCGCTGGTCGAGCCCGTGCGAGGAGGCTTCCAACGCCACATGCGTGATCCCTTCGCCCGCGAGCTCGTCGAGCGCGCGGTGCAGCGCGACCGGATCGGGCGTGGTCAGCGACGCATAGCTCTCGCGCGTCGGTGAGACGAGACCGATGGTGCCGATGCTGGCCGCTTCTTCGCCGAGCGCGGCCCAGATCTGACGCGCGAAGGCCGCGACCGAGGTCTTGCCGCTGGTTCCGGTGACCGCAGCGATCGTCTCCGGCTGGCGCGGGAAGAACTTCGCGGCTGCCAACGCGAGCGCGCGGCGTGCATCGCCCACTCTGACGAATGCAACGCCGTCCGGCAGCGGCGTCTGCGGAACTCGTTCGGCCATCACCGCGGCCGCGCCGGACGCGACCGCCTGGCCGACGAAACGCAGCCCATCGTCCTTCGCGCCGGTGACCGCCACGAACAAGTTGCCGCGCTTGACCGCGCGGCTGTCGGCAGTGATGCCGCTGACATCAAGCCCCGCGAAGCGAACGTCGCTGAGGGCATCCACCGTGAGCAGGTTCTTGAGCTTCATGGCCTCGCCGTTGGCGGCTTGGCAAGGGTAACCCGGCCGCGCGGCCGCGCCTACCTGCTCTCTTTCGCCGATGCAAGGATCAAACGATCGGCCGACGGCAGCTCGAACCGCGGCTGGATCCCGAGCAAGGGCGCGATGCGGGCGATCACGGCGGCGGCGGTTGGCGCCGTGTTCCACCCCGAGGTCGCGAAGTTGTGGGTCTCGGCAATGCCCTGCGGCTCATCCAACATGACCAGGAGCAGATAACGCGGCTGATCGGCGGGCAACAGCGCGGTAAAGCTGTTTAGCACCTTGGTCTTGGAGTACCGACCGTTGATCACCTTCTCCGATGTGCCGGTCTTGCCGCCCACATAGTACCCCTGTACGTCCGCGCGCGTGGCCGTGCCTTTCTCCACGTTGAGACGCATCAGATAGCGCATCTTCTCGCTGGTTTCGGACTTGATCACGCGCGTGGCAAGCTGCATTGCCTCCTGCTCGCTGCGCTTGCGGAATGTCGGCGGAATGAGATAGCCGCCGTTGAACAACGCGGCGTTCGCCATCATCGCCTGCAGCGGTGCTACCGACAGGCCGTGGCCGAATGCGATCGTCACCGTGTTCAATTCGCCCCAGCGCTTGGGCACCAGCGGTTCGGCGCTCTCCGGTAATTCGGTGCGCAGCCGGTCAAGCTGGCCGAGCTTACGCAGGAACCACTTGTGATGCTCGACGCCCAGCGACAGCGCCATGCGGGCGGTGCCGATATTCGACGAGTAGGTGAAGATTTCCGGAACCGTTAGCACCCGCCGTTGCGCGTGGTAGTCGTGGATGGTGAAGCGGCCGTACTGCAGCGGCACGCGTGCGTCGAACGACGAATTGAGGCTGACTTTGCCGGAATCGAGGGCCATCGCGACGGTCAGCGCCTTGAAGGTCGAACCCATTTCGAACACGCCGGTGGTGAGCCGGTTGATCCGGGTGGGGTCGAGCGCCTCGCGCGGATTGTTCGGGTCATAGTCCGGCACCGAAACCATGGCGACGATTTCGCCGGTGCGGGCGTCAGTCACGAGACCCGCCGCCGCCTTGGCTTTGTATTTTTCACGCGCCTTGTTGAGCTCATCACGCAGCGCGTGCTGAACGCGCAGATCGACCGCGAGCTCCACCGGCTGCTGCAGCCGATCGGTGGCGAGGCCGGCCATGTGCAGGTCGGCGAGGCCGCGCCCGTCGAGCCATTTCTCGATGCCGGCGATGCCCTGATTGTCGATATTGACGTGTCCGATCAGATGCGAGACCCCGGCTCCGTTCGGATAGATGCGCTTGTTCTCGTGCATGAAGCCGATGCCGGGCAGCCCGAGGCGATGGATCTCGGTCCGCTGCTTCGGCGTGATCTCGCGTTTGAGCCACACGAAACGGCGCTTCGAGCTCAGGCGCTCGCGTAGTTCGGCAACTTCGAGGTCGGGCATGACCGCGGTGAGCAGCTCGACCGCCTCATCCACGTCGATGATCCGGTGCGGCTCGGCAAACAGCGACGGCATGCGCACGTCGATCGCCAGGATCTCGCCATTGCGGTCAAGAATGTCCGGCCGCGCGGTCGCGACCGCGTCCGTTCCGCCCGCTCGCCGCGACATATGGCTTTCGGGGACGGCCGCGAACATGACGAGCCGGCCGCCGATCACCGCATAGCCAAGCGCAAACGCCACGATTGCAAGTCCGATGCGCGCCTTCGCCTTGGCCGGCCGATCGATATTGCGGCCGTACAGCAGCGTGGCTGAGAGCCTGCGATGCCAAGGCGCGCGAGCGGCTTCCGTTGCTTGAATATCAGCGGCACCCATGACGCTACCTTTTGCCCCCCTGCGCGCGGACGCTGGAGGTCGGCACTTCGGCGATCTCGGGATTTTCGATCAGCACCCCGATCGGATCGGCCGCATCGGGCGGCACCAAGACGGGCGGACGTTCCGGCAGCCGGTCCAGGCGGTCGAACTGCCGCGCATCGATCGGCTTCAAGGCAAGGTGCCGCTCCGCCAGCTCCTGGATACGCGCCGGATTGTCGAGCTTTGACCATTCCGCGCGCAGGGCGGCGATGGCGTCATGCTCGCGCCTGATCTCCATGCGCAGCTTGGCAACCCGCTCGGCCTGACGCGTCGACTCGAACTTGATGCGGTAGACATAAGCGGCGGCGAACACCAGCCCTGCTATCACGCAGATGTTGAGGAAGCGCATCATCGCCGCCTCCCGCTCATGACCTCAGCCAGCGACGGCAGCCGCGGCAACAAATCGATTGCGGAGTTGTCCATGGAGGGCGCGCCGGTACGTTCGGCGGCGCGCAACTTGGCCGAACGCGCGCGCGGATTGGCGGCGATCTCGGCCTCGTCCGGCGTCACAGGACGGCTGGTCAAGACACGGAAGGTCGGCGCCGGCTGCACGGCTTCCGGCTGGTGCCGCGAGGCGCCGCTGCGCCGGCCGCGGCCGGCAAGGAAGGTCTTCACGACGCGGTCCTCGAGCGAATGAAAAGCGATCACGACCAGCCGTCCGCCGGGTTTGAGCACCCGCTCGGCGGCCGGCAATACCGCTGCCAGCTCGGCAAGCTCCTCGTTGACGAAGATCCGCAACGCCTGGAACGTGCGCGTGGCCGGATGGATCGTGCCGGGGCGGACACGCACGACGCGTTGAACGATGTCGGCGAGCGCGCTGGTGGTGCGGATCGGCGTCTCGCGGCGCGCGGCGCCGATGGCGCGGGCCACGGCGCGGGCGTGACGTTCCTCCCCGAGAATTCCGATGATTGCGGCAAGGTCGCGCTCGGAAGCGGACGCCACCACGTCAGCAGCGCTCGGTCCGCCACCTCCCATGCGCATGTCGAGCGGGCCGTCGAGACGGAATGAAAACCCACGCTCGGCTTCGTCGAGCTGCATCGACGACACGCCGAGATCCAAAACGACGCCATCGACGGCGTCGTAGCCGGAGTTGCGGGCAACGGATGCCAGATTGGAGAAGCGGTCCTCGACCAGCACCAGGCGTCCGCCGGCAGCCTCGACCAGGTCGAAGCCGCGCGCAATCGCGCTCTGGTCGCGATCGATGCCGATGACATGGCACTCGGCAGCGGCGAGGATCGCCCGCGTGTAGCCGCCGGCACCAAAGGTCGCGTCGATGTAAACGCCACCATCGCGCAGGTCGAGAAATTCGACAGCGCGACGGCCGAGCACGGGAATGTGACGGGCCAGTCCGCCAGCAGCGGCAGGTCCCCTGCCGCCGCTGCCCGCCATCATTCCCGTGCTCCGTGCGGGCTTACCGCCGCGACCCGGGAGCCAAGCTGCTTTTTGAGCGCGCGGACCTTCTCGGTGGCCTCCGCGAGTTCCGCGCGAAAGCGTCCGGGCTCCCAGATTTGAAACTTGTGGCCAAGCCCCGCGAACGCGACCGCGTCGGCGATGCCGGCATGGGATTTCAGCGGCTCGGTGAGGATCACTCTCCCCTCGCCGTCGATCTTGAGCACTTCGCTGGTGCCGTAGAGCGCCGCGGCGAACTGCTCGCGCTCCTCCGAATAAGGCGGAAAGCGCGCAATCAGCGCTTCGATTTCCTGCAACAGCGCATTCCCACCGGCGTCGAGCGCCGGCAGGTCGAGCGCCGGATAGCAATAGAGTCCCTCGAAGCCATCGCGTGCCAAGACCGACCGGAATGGCGCTGGAATCGATACCCGCCCCTTGGCGTCGAGGCGCAGCATGTAATGCGACACGAACCGGTCCATGGCGCCCCTTGTCCACCCGCGCCGGTTGCTCCAGCGTCGTAACGGCGGTCGCCGATAGCCCCGTAGAGAGGGCTGTTCCGGCGTACGCCGGCCCACGGCAGCCACGATCTGAAAGCGGGCTAACGCATGGGACTATATGGGTTATCATGGGACAGCTTGGGCGTCAATGGAACCGGGCGGAGGCACCTGAAGCGCTCGACCGCCGTCCGGAGCGCGGCCGCTGATCGACGCTCTTTGGGGCCCCTCAACGGCTCATTAACGGTGCGCAAACTTAAGGAAAGGTTGAAGGAATTCCGGCCGTAAGGATTGGCGGCTCGACGGTCGCCTTCTGGTCGCCGTGCGCACCGGCGCGGGGCACACCGGGAGGTTGCGGTCGCGATCGATATTTTGACCGTGGTCACTCGCCGCGCGATGGCGGCGACGATCCGCTCGGGCGACGATCGAGTTCCGATCGTGCGACGATTTTGATGCTCGCCGCAGCGCATCATGGACGCTGCAACGCAAGCCGAGTTCCACGCGCATCAGCGCTTTTGTGCACAAGCAATTTCGGAACAGAGCCAAAGCTTTCGGAACAGAGCCAAAGCTTATGAGTTGACCCCAGCAGGATGCTCCTCCGTCGGAGGAAGCAACTTTCTTGTTATTTTCCAGTGATGTGGAGGCCCAAATGCTCAAGAAACTTATGATCACCACGGCTGCCGCCGCGCTTGCGAGCAGCGTCGCGTTTGCGCAGGCGCCTTCGCCGCAGCCGCAGGCTCAGCCACAGGCCCAGACGATGGGCTCGGGCGGCGCAGCCACCAAGCAGGTCATTACCGAACAGAAGCCCGATCAGCTCCTTGCGTCGAAATTCAAGGGCACTGACGTGATCGGCGCCGACAATCAGAAGATCGGCGACGTCAGCGACATCCTGTTCGACAAGGACGGCAAGGTGCTCGCCTATGTGATCGGCGTCGGCGGCTTCCTCGGCATCGGCTCGAAGGACGTGGCGCTGAGCCCGGCTTCGTTCCAGGTCCAACCCCCGACCGACCGCGAGAACATGAAGCTCAAGCTGTCGATGACGAAGGACGAGCTCAAGCAGGCGGCGGAGTTCAAGGCCCACAAGGAGCCGGCCCGCACGACCGGTCAGTCGCCGAGCGGCGGCGCACCGTCGCGCGACCGCGCGCCGATGACCCCGCCTGCGCAGCGTCAGTAGCGTTGTTGTAGCGTTCGGCGTTTCAAGTACGGTGTAACGGACCGGCCACGGGCCGGGTCCAGGAGTGGGTGGTCCGGATTAGCCTTCGGGCGGTCCGGACCGCCTTCTTTTTTGGCCTCGCGGAGGCCAGCCGCGAGCGGACCGGCCCCGCCTCCGAGCGAACTGCGGCTACCGGGCCACAGGTGCGGCGGATTCGCAGCCTTCGGCGCGTCCGACCGGAGGCCGAAGCTTGTCTCCCGACCGCATTCCGGCACAATCAACATCCCGCCCTGGCGAGTTTTGTCTCGCGTTCCGTCCGGCCGGCCTGTTGTGAAAGCTGGTTCTGGTATGGTCCTGCTCGTGTCCGAGTTCCGGCCCGATTCCTGCGTCGTCGCAGAGGTCAAAGCGTCGCCGAACCACAATGAGCGCAAGGGCGGCGCCAAGCCCGACATGCTGGTGCTGCACTACACCGGCATGGCCGACACCAATGCCGCGATCCGGCGGCTGTGCTCGCCCGGCAGCGACGTCTCAACCCATTACGTCGTGCTGGAGGACGGCCGCATCATCCAATGCGTGCCGGAGGCGCGCCGCGCCTGGCATGCCGGCGTTGCCGCATGGGGCGGCGAGACCGATATCAATTCGTGCTCGATCGGCATCGAGATCGCCAATCCCGGCCACGACCACGGTTATCCCGATTTTCCCCGCCGGCAGATCGCGGCGGTAATCGCGCTCTGCCGCAGCATCTTCACCCGCCACCGCATCCCTGCCCATCGCGTGCTCGCCCATTCCGACGTCGCGCCGGCGCGCAAGCAGGACCCGGGCGAGAAATTCCCCTGGTGGCTCCTGCACGAGTCCGGCATCGGGCTCTGGGTCAAGCCGAAGGCGATCACCCAGGGTGGACGCATTTTCGCCCTTGGCGACCGCGATCCCGAGGTCGAGGCGCTGCAGAAATCGCTGGCCGACTTCGGCTACGGGCTGGCGGTGACCGGCAACTATGATGCGGAGACGATGGCGGTGGTCGCCGGCTTCCAGCGGCACTACCGGCCGACACGCGTCGACGGCGTAGCCGACGTTTCCACCGTGACGACGCTCAAGGCGCTGGTCGCGGCCCGCGGCAAGCCGCCGCCGGAGAGCTGAGCCGCACGCACGGCCCGCCCGATCCCTCTTCCCTGCATTCCCACGAAACTCTATCCTCGCGTGCAGCCGCGGGATCGTCTGCACGTCCCGCATGTACCCGTCCGGCCGCGACCTGGTGCGGCCCATCGGATTTGCGTTTCAAAAAAAGCACCGGGAGGAATGCGATCATGACCAAGAGCATCGCAACGCGGAGCGCGCTGGGCGCGGCCTCTGCGACTGCCATCCTGGCGATCGGACTGACGGCAGCGCTCGCCCAGGCTCCGCCGGGCTTCAGCCCAATCGACCGATCGAATCCGGCCGCGAGCGGACAGGACGCCAATATGCGGCCGCACCCCACGCCCCCCACCCCCACCCCCCTCGAGCAGATCCCGGTCGGCAAGCTCAAGCTGCCGGCGGGCTTCAAGGCCGAGGTCTGGTCGCACGGCCATCCCGGCGCGCGCACCATGGTCAGGGGCGACAAGGGCACGATCTTCATGGGCACGCGGGTGATCGGCCGCGTCTATGCGATCACCGAGAAGGACGGCAAGCGCGAAGCCAAGGTGCTGCTGCAGGGACTGACGCAGCCCAACGGCCTCGCCTTCAAGGACGGCGCGCTCTACGTGTTCGCCATCAACAAGGTGCTCCGATACGACAATATCGAGAGCAAGCTCGACAATCCCGGCGAGCCGGTCGAGCTGACCGAGAAGTTCAATCTGCCGGACACGGTCCACCACAATTGGAAATACGTGGCGTTCGGACCGGACGGGAAGCTCTACGTGCAGGTCGGGTCGAACTGCAACATCTGCGAAGTGAACCCCGGCACCCACGGCCAGATCCGCCGCTACAACGCCGACGGCTCCGGCATGGAGATCGTCGCGCGCGGCATCCGCAACACCGTCGGCTTCGACTGGCATCCGGTGACGAAGGAACTGTGGTTCACCGACAACGGCCGCGACTGGGCCGGCAACGACGGGCCGCAGGACGAGCTCAACCGGATTCCGAAGGGCCAGGAAGGCGCCAATTTCGGCTTTCCGTACTGTCACGCCAACGGCATCGCCGATCCCGACATCAAGCGCCCGAACCCGTGCGCCGGCGTGATCCTGCCGGCGGCGCTGACCGGGCCGCACTCGGCCGGGCTCGGCGTGAAGTTCTACACCGGCAGCATGTTCCCCAAGAGCTATCAGAACGTCGGCTTCATCGCCCGGCGCGGCTCCTGGAACCGGGAGAAAAAGTTCGGCTACGACGTGGTGATGTTCAAGGCGCAAGGCGGCAAGGCGACGCTGTCGCCGTTCATGACCGGATTGCTGGACGAGGGAAGGAACGAGTTCTATGGCCGGCCGGTCTATCTGCTGCAGATGCCGGACGGCGCCATGCTCGTATCGGACGAGCAGAACGGTGCGATCTACCGCATCTCCTATGGGGCGAGCGGCGGGCCGCAGCGAGTCTCGCGCCAGTAACGGCGTGATGCATGTGAGCACGGCATGGTGGCGGCCGCTGGCCCTCGGGCTCGCGGCCGCCGCGTTTTGCGCGGACGCGGCATTCGCCGAGACCGCGGCGCTGGCCGAGCGGATCAGGAGCTGCACCGCCTGCCACGGCGAGGACGGCAATTCATCCACGCCGAACATTCCCTCGCTCGCCGGCCAGCCCGAATTCTTCGTGATGAACCAGCTCTTCCTGATGCGCGAGGGCGTGCGCCGGATCGAGGTCATGATGCCGCTGGTCAAGGATTTGAAGGACGAGGAGCTCACCGGCCTGGCCAAACATTTCGCCCGTCTCGAAGCGAAGCCGAGCGGCGAGGCGATCGATCCAGCGCTCGCTCAGCGCGGCGCCGACCTTGCGAACCTGGGCCGCTGCGGCTCCTGCCATCTGCCGAATCTTTCCGGGCAGGAGCAGATGCCGCGGCTCGCGAAGCAGCGGGTCGACTACATGATCCGCGCGCTGAAGGAATTTCGCGACGACAAGCGTTCGGGTGCCGACACCCAGATGACCGCCGTGGTGATCGGCCTGCGCGACCCCGATCTCGCAGCGCTCGCGCATTACGCCGCGTCGCGGGAGTGACATCGACCTCTCCACCGTCATGCCCGGGCTTGTCCCGGGCATCCACGTCTTTTTGCTGGCGCGTAGTAAGAAAGACGTGGATGGCCGGGTCTCGGCGCTTCGCGCCGGCCCGGCCATGACGATCGAGAGTCATCAAATCACGATGCTCGGGTTGCGCAGGTTCTGGTCGCAGTCGATCAGGTTGACCTGCCGCACCGCGATCAGCCAGCGCTCCCCGTCGCGCACGAAGCGGTGGCCGCACCAGCCGGAGAGAAAGCGGATGCCGTCGGGGCGGAATTCGCTGATCAGGAGGTTCGAGCGCACCATGCGGGCGTCGTCGCCGCCGCCTGCGAACACCTCGATGTTCGAGACCATGCGCACGGTGCGCGACTTCGGCGCCTGCGACCAGGCATAGCCGGTGCGCAGCCGGAAGATGCGGTCCTCGATGCGGCGGCGGTCGTCGAACGAGATCGCGACCTCGCGGCGCGGATCGCCGCCCGCCGGCGTCGCCGGCACCCAGTAGAGGCATTCCGGCGCGTAGAGCGCGAGCCATTCGTCGAAGGCGAGCTGGTCGAGGAGCCGCGCCTCCTGCTCGATCAGCGCGCGGAAGCGGTCGCGCTCGCCCAAGTCGTCGATGCGGCACTCGTCGCGCTGCCAGCCGGTGAAGTTGGCAATGAGCTCGCGGTAGAACGCATCGTTGATGTAGTACGACGCGTGCGATGGATCGTGCGCGGGCTGGGTGCTCA